>PDWI01001549.1_pt1 | contig 36039 bp, 37 predicted proteins | sample 1430891 | NCBI WGS metagenome assembly PDWI01 (sample SAMN01162508, study PRJNA174530) | Oral metagenome, whole genome shotgun sequencing project. | biome: Marine environment; feature: Marine mammal; material: Swab sample of the gingival sulcus; isolation source: swab sample of gingival sulcus... | reverse complement strand
GCCACCGCCATCCGCAACGTCGTAGCCAAGTATAGGCCGGCCACCCGACCACTTCCCCTTGCGTCGTGCGGCGGCGATCTTGTCGCGGGTCCGCTCGGAAATGATCTCTCGCTCGAACTGCGCGAACGACAGCAGGATGTTTAGGGTCAGCCGCCCCATTGAGCTTGTAGTGTTGAACTGTTGGGTCACCGACACGAACGAGACGCCGCGCCTATCGAGGGCCTCCATTATCTGGGTGAAATCCAGGAGGCTACGAGAAAGGCGATCGACCTTGTAGACCACGACACAGTCGACCCGTCCCGCATCGATGTCGGCCATCAGGCGTTTGAGTGCGGGGCGCTCCATGTTGCCGCCCGTAAATCCCCCGTCATCATACCTATCAGGGAGGCAGAGCCAACCCTCGCTCTTCTGGCTGGCGACGAATGCCTCGCCGGACTCGCGTTGGGCATCGAGACTGTTGAACTCCTGTTCAAGACCGTCTTCGGTGCTCTTGCGGGTGTAGACGGCGCAACGAATGGCCGGGATTTCAGATCTTCTACCGGCCATTGGCGCATCCCTTCTGCCCCAGCTTAAAGAAGTTGTAGCCGTTCCAATGGGTGCCGGTGATCTTCTTAGCCACCGCGCTCAAAGTCCGGTACACATCGCCCTCGTATTCGAAGCCACGGGGCAGAACGCGAACGGCTATTGTCTGGTTCTTGTATCGGCGAGTGATGATTACGCCAGGCATGGGCAAGCGATCATCCTGTGGGAAATCGATGGCTTCGGGCTTCGTTCCGCCTGCTTGTTGCGCTGATCCTGAAGGGGGAGCCGTCAACCGGACATCAGATCCGGCAGCGAGATGCCTAGCCCTTCGTTTTGCGCGCTCGGATATTCCGCCTTCCTCGTTGACCTGCAGTTGCCAGATTATGCGGCGTATAAGGTACTCTTTGTGGCGTGACGTGGTGTCTTCGCCAAAGACGCGGGCGTATTGCCGCCGCAGTTCCGGTACCGTCATGCGCTTCAGCGCAGCCAGTTCTTTTCTGATGTTCAGTGCCATGATGCATCTCCTCTCATGATCTCGGTTGCGTTAACCAGGACACATGAGGGTCGCTGGGCGCGGAGACATCAAGGGCTTTTTGATCTGGGGATTCTGGCGGAATACCGCATGCTCGATCAGACCGCAACAGGCCACGCCCGAGGATGGCGGCAATCTCCTTACGACGCTGGCCGGGGGTCAAGTCTTGGTGGGTAGATATGGTCACGGGTCGCCTCCGAGTAGCGGTAACACTGCTGGTGTTTACCTACCCAGGGGACGAGCTATGTGTCGGTTCCCAGGATCAACATTTCACCGGGACGGCATTTTCGGGGAGCATATTCTGTGGATGATATCATGTTTCGCTACAGGAGGGATTGGTAAGTCCGGAAGCGAGGGTTTCGAGTATTTCCGCCTACCCGCTCGAAAAACCCGCGCTATTCTGCAGGCTAACGTCGTATGAAAGCTAGGGATTAAATGCAAACCAGGATACTCTGAGGTGTATGATATCATGACAGACAACCAGACCGGAGTTGGACTTTTTGGGTAGGACAGGGAGTTCAATCGGTAAGCCGAGTAGGTGGCTGCACCCGCCCGAAAAACAGCTGGCCCAGAAAGGGCCAGCCGGTATAGCTAAAATTCTCATTGAAGCTCTTGCCGCGTCTCTTAATGGTAAAAAGCTTTGACCTCTTCCCATATAATCATCTCCACTTCCGGATCCGGCTTCTTGTCCGGATTAGGGGGAGGCGGAGGAGGGGTCGTATCGACGGCCACCGTAGCGAATTCAAATGCCCCAAGTCCCATTTCAAGATTTACGGTGTTCTCACCAACGAACTGAGCCTCACCATTGGGCATCACCAGATCCTCACCGCTACATCCTCCAAATAAGACCATCATGGAAAAAACCGCAGTTAAAAGCATAACTGGAAACAGCGTACTCTTCATGTCAAACTCCTCCCTATTACTGTGAATATCCCTATGAGAATACCGAAGTGGCATACTCTCCAATTTCACCTTTACACTCCTTTCATTCTACGATGGTCATTTTTCGGGACACGGTTTTGTCCCTGGTTTTCAGACGGAATAAATATGTCCCGGAAGCAACACGATGGCCGGAGTTATCATCACCATGCCAGACGACATAATGCTGTCCTGAAGGCAGTATTTCATCTACCAAGGTCCGTACTTCACGTCCACGAAGATCGAAGATGACAAGCCTTACAGCGCCGCTTCGTGACGTTACAAATCGAATGTTTGTGCTTGGATTAAACGGATTCGGATATGCCGCATCTAAACTCGTTTGATGTACAACCTCGTTATCTGAGACACCACAAACCCTGGCAGGCCGCCGAAGCGGGGACAGTGGATCGCCCAAGAATACATAGGAGAGCAAAGTCCGCTGTAACCCATAGTCACCAGAAAAATCCTGGCGTAGTGCCTCTTCTGCGCTGGCCCACGACATGGCCAAACTGCGCGGGGCCGCAGCATTATTGCCCTCCCATAGTTCTCGCATCGCATAAACGCTGATCTGGTGATCCGCTTGTTGCCAGGTGCCACACATGGCACCGAGCATGGCAATGAACCCCTTATTCGGAGCCTCGCCCATGACTTCGCAGATCGGACCAGGAGCCGTCGGCTTCCCCGTGCGCTGGTAGTCCGCCGTTCCGCATGATGCCCCGATAATGTATGGCGTGTCCACGGTTTCACGGAGCAGATCCATCGTGAAAGGCGTCAAGTAGTGGCTGTTGTCGAATTGCTTACCGGGATAGCGCCGGCCCGAGTTGCTCGCCAGAAGCCCGAGCACCGTAATTTCATCCTGATTCAGCCTCCGGGCCGCCTCGAGGTTTCGGACTCCGACGTCCGGAAACTGCTGCTCGTTCATGAACGAAAGCGGAATACTGGAAGGGACTTCATTCCCAGTAGCGAATGCGGCGTCCATCACCATGATGCTGTCCGAGGCAGCGCTGAACGGCAGTTCTCCCGTCCAGATCTCGACGTTGTGGTAGGTATCGACGATGCCGCGGTCGTTGTATTGCTGCATGGTTGCAGCCCACGCAAGTATTCCCTCGGCGCTGTTCACCGGCCAGCGGCCCAGAGCGATATCAAGAGTTGTACCGTCATCCAACTTCTTGTACTCACTGTCCGAGGGAATCCACCAGGTCCAACCTGCGGTGTTCACGTCCGGACCAGTATCGTCGAGCATGTAGTACGTCGGAATGTGGTCGAGTTCCGGCTGACCCTCCGAGGGATAGCCGATCCTGTTGTAGTAGTCTTTGTAGTCCGCCCATTCGCCTTCAGGCCAATCCTGGGACCACATCTCCCAGTCGTTGGCTCCCCCAATGAAATGTACATAGCGGACATTGAGTTCGTTGTAGAAGTACTGGATTCGTGCCTTCATATGGGCACGCCAAGCGTCGCGGTTATCAGGCTCGGGCACGGGGTAAGCGTCCACGCCTTCGACATAGGTCGTCACACCCCATTCGTCGTGCCAGTAGTCCGCAACATACTCTTGAACTTCATCGATCCAATCGTCGCGGGTAAAGAAGACCGCAGCCTTCCCTTCTCCATAAAGGAGGGGGAACGAAGTCGTCAGTCCTTGCGAATCCCGCTCATTTGAGAAGGCGGCGAGCCGAACTTCCAAACTCTCCCGAGTAACCGGCGTCGCTGGAGACAGACCGGCAGATGTCGCGTCGGCCTCGGCATGTCCCAGGTAGAGCCGGTGCCCACCGGTCTCTATTTCGGTCAGGCGAAAGTACGGATACTGCTCCGTCGAAACCGGAACCGCATAGTGCTCATCATCTGGGTGCGGCTCAACACCGACGAGTTCCTCCCATGGTCCGTTCACCGGATCATCGCCCCCTTCAACGATGAACTGGTCCGTCCGAAAAGGAATCGCCTCCCAACGAGCCATGCCGTCAGCCACGCCGAACCCGCTGACGGAGGCTGCCGGGTTCACATCGAGTTTCAGGGTCAGGTCTCCGCCAGCCTCCATCGTGATGAACATGGTTGCGGTGTTCAAATCACTTCTGAAGTAACCCATCGAATTGAACAGGCTCGTGGTCTCGGTGTTGGCTGTTTCAAGAGTCACTGTGTCCGACCACCCGCAGTAGCTGGTGGCCCCAAGTCCATCGATGAACCCAAATCCGCTGCAGCCGTCGTCGAAGACGAGAGTAGTGTTGTCGGAAAACTGGCCTGAGGCTCCTGATGCAGTAATCGTGATTCCCATAAAGTAGTCATCGAAGGCCTTGTACACGTTGCTCTGGGCATTCATGGCGGCAAGATCGTTGTCTCGGTGGTTCTCCTCATACCAGACGCCCAACAGCCCCTTGTCAGGATGACCGTGGCCATGTAGGCCTGTAAACATCAGGATGCCTCGGTCTCCTCCGAGCACCGTGTCGCGAACCCAGTTGGCGGGCACCGTTCCCTGTTCTGAATAGTGCACGGGAACATTGGTATACGAGACCGAATAGCCGCCGTCGGAAACCGCGCTGAGCCTCGTCAACACCGGATCTATTGACCACTCATACGATGCGGGATTCCAGATGTACATCGTCTTGGCTCCGGGCGTCGTAGCTTTCGCCGCCGACGCTATCGCCGCGAAAAGGACTATGGCATACAAGTAGCGCATGACTATTGCACCCCTTTCCGACTGATCGGTAGTGGGTTTCGCGCCTGTTCGGCGAAGCAATAGCTGACCACATCGCCTTTCTGCCAATTCTCGGCGGTGATCGGCGAGGTAGCTTTAGTGACCCCACGAAGTAAAGCAGCCACTTCGTCTCGATTGGCTCGCGGGACGAATGATCCCGTTGGCATAGGGTTTGCCGAGATGAGATACATATGGCCGGCTTCAAGGTGCTTGATCAGCGCCAGGAACAGTCCACGGGATTGCCGTTTGCGGACGGCCTTTAGTTGCTGCGGGCTAGGTGGGTTGCCTTGTCTGCCTAGGCACATCACACTGGTCTTGCCGCTTGTCCAGTAGACGTGGTAGTTCGGGCCCCCGCCCTGCTGAATGCCACCTTCGATCTTCTCGCCTTCATCGCTGGTGGCGGCGAGATCAACCAACCCCGATTCACGAAGTTTGTCCTTGCAGGCGCCGACCACTTTCTCAGGCGAATCGCCGGCGGCGAACATGCTATCGCGCATCACGCAGACCTCAAGCACGAGCTTTCGCTTGGGGCTTAGGTTCGTCATGTCGGTTATTCCTGGCGGCGGTGTAAGGCCGAGATCTCTTAGCGTAAGCTCAGGGCTGATCTGCCAACCGTCAGCATACGTCACACCGTCGGAATAGCGCAATTCGACGATGCCATCATCGGAAATCCAGTGTCCATACGCGCAGAAAGCGTTCGCGTCGACTTGGATGACACAGACTTCGTCGCCGCTTTGAGCGCTACTTAGCGCCGGGAATAACAGAAGCAACCCCCAAAGACAATGGCGTATTGACAACGATCTGCACAGCATGACGATTCCTCCGATCACCCCCACTCTGGGGAAGGTCGATTTGTGAATTCACCGGGAACAATCAATTACAACGAAATTAGGAATACGGATACAGCCCTCAATCGATTCATGGCATACCTCCAGGTTCTGAATGCTTAAAACATCCTCTCTCTATTCCTCAGGCGGATCGAGGTTCAGCATCCTGCTGAATCCTGGAAGATAGCCCGAGCCGAACTGGGCTGAGAGTTCAGGAGCGCCCAGCGGATACATCGTCGAATCAACCATGACCGAATCGAAGCCGGCGTAGAATTGGAATCTCACGCCGTCATCAAAGGGGGAGTCATTTAATTGGAGCCATGTCTCCATTGTAATACCCACCCCAAATAGTGAAATGGCCAACCCCCGATTCACGGGGCCTGCGACTCCTTTGATCCGACCATTACAAAGCCAAGCAACAATCAGACCACTAAAGCGACACAGACATAACACGCTGCAAATAAATCATTTACAGTCTTTTGACAAATTAAAAACCTGAAATGTGTCCCAGAAATGTGTCCCGCCCAAAAACCCCAACCAGCAAGATTTCTAACAAAACCACACGCCCTGGGACACATATGAGACACACCTATCCCTTGAGTTGGTTGGCCCTAAAATATTGAAGAATTCGCATTGTATTTCTCCCCTCTCAATTACTCATCTTGAATCACAATTCTAATACGCCTACGATACAATGAATCTTGAGATGACTACCCTTCATTGAGTTACACTTGGGCCCGCACCCCTGGTTTTTCAAAAATAAAATGGCATTCCTCATTCAGCATTAATACAAACGGTGAGATTTGTTTACCTACCCCAAGACACAAAAATGCGAACTGAATCGGGATAGGGTCGATCAGAAGCATATTCCAACTGCAGCCTGCCAAGTCGAATTCTTTGATTCAGTTATTGGGCCGTCAGAAATTCTGCTCTTGGCATGACTATAAGGATTAATTTCCTCATCTGAAAGGTTTCGCAATCCCTTTGTATAGCGCAAGTCAAAGAGAATCCTGTCAGAAACGACAGCGGCTATGCCAGCGCTTAAATGAGCGTCCACCTTTTGAAACTCATCGCTAATAAGCCGGGAGATAGAAAAATTAACCTCATCACTTAATAAAAAGCCAAGCCCGCCTCCACAATAGACTTGTGGCCTAATCGTGCCCGTCGATTTGATTTTTTTTAAGAGAAGAGACAACTGGAAATATTTTAGACTAACATTGCCCTCTTCTTCTGCAACTGCACCACTGCCTGGGATGTGATATGAGACGGTTCCTTTGCCCCCTTTCTCGATATATTCACCCTCAAGCCCAAACGCTAGTCCATTATTGTCAATGGCCCAGTCTTGTCCGATACCGGCCACAAATCCACTCTTCCCTCCCCCACCTAAATTCGATTGTGCCGCACCGCAAAAAACCTCAAGCCCCATGGCCTGGCCGACTCCGGAAAACAACCAAACGGCTGAAATAAGCAATAATACACCTAATGTTTTCAATGCTTTGACCTCCTCTTTGTGAAGTGGACCCCACCCTTTATACAGTTCAGCGACACATTTAAGGTGGACTCCCAGTGCATTCTCATGCCACCATTCTTATCTCATTATGCACTACCATCGGGGTCTTGTCATCACAGGGTTACCCCTGGCCCGCACCCGTAACCCCGCTGTTAAATCCGAGAGCCTTGTTAAACCGAGAATCCGAGAGTTTTTCCCAAAAACTCCGCACCCCACCCGGAAACCCTACCCTTTCCCACCGCCCCCCAAACTCTCCCCCCAAAAACAGAGATTCCACCCCAACCCACCAACCCCACGCAACCCCCTACCAAACACCCACATAAACAAAAAACCCGAAAGCTCTCGCTCCCAGGCCACACCGTTAACCACTATGTCATCCCAATTCCGCACAAAAAAATTGGCTCCCCAAGCGTAACAGTCTTCGAAATCGTCGCAGGCCTGGGTTGGCCAGGCCAGAGGTTTGGTTCAGGATCGTCCATATCGCGCAGGAGGGCGCGGATAGGGCGCCTCGGGCCGAGTATCTGGAGCAGACGGTGGAGATCGCTCTGGGGCCAAAGGGGCCCTTCCAGAACGGAAACGTGGGTGCCCTAAAACGTCGGGTGGCACCCGACCAGCCCGTCAACGCCCTCTCAGTCAAGGCCCGGAACCGGAAACCACCCAAGACTCCCCAGACCCCGAAGGTGGTCGATCTTCTCAATAGGGCCCAAGAGTGGCGGCAACAACTCGACGCCGGCGAAATCGAAAACCAAGCCGCCATAGCGCGCCGAGAAGGGATTACGCGCGCCCGGGTGACGCAGGTCATGGCCCTCACCCGCCTTGCTCCTGAGATCCAAGACTACATCCTGTCTCTCCCCGATACTGCTGGTCGAACCAAGCTTACCGAACGTGCGCTTCGGCCAATTGGTCATTTAGACAGCCAGCTCGACCAACGGGCTCGCTTTCGGGAACTGCTTCAACCATTGGATTAGCCTGCCAGCAGTGACTATTTCCTTTCCAAGTACATTAGCGACGGAATGAATGCCTTGGGGACACCGCCCATCGACTCAATCTCGTGGCGACGTATCTGAACGCCCTGCTTATTCACAAGATCATGTGCCTCGGAGAGAAAGTGACGAATCAGAGCCTTCTCCAGCGCATTGAGTACGCTAGAGATTTGCTGTCCCGGCTTGGTCACCGCTTTCCCGACGATCAGAACTCTTGCTCCATTCTTTGCGTTTTCCACATGTCTCATGAGCCTCAAGTTGTTCAGGTGCCCTTTGATTCGCGATTGTAGATTCTTCGACTGCCCGACATAGAGCGCTTCATAAGATCTCCCCCAACGCCTAGCGAAAATGTAAATACCGTGGCCAGTTGAGATCTTGTCCAAATCCACTTCGTAGATACGACTTGGGTCCTTCGACTTCGAAAGCGGGATTGGCCGATTCCATTCAATCGCGAGCTTCATCCAATTCTCCTCGTTTTCAAAGTCACCGCCATCCGTCTACGCTCAGTCTACTCGGCCTCATTCTCGGTAGACCGTTCAGCCTGTTTCAACACTAGCTGCGTCGCGTCCTCCGATAGGTCCGGTGGATACCCGTACTTCGCTAAGAGCCGTCGTACACTTCTTCGGAGATCAGCTCGCACGGACTCCCGCTGTGTCCAATCGAGCTTCGGCATTCGCTTTACCATTTCGACAAGCTCCCGCGCCATTAGGCGCAAGGTGTCAAGCTCCATGAGATCCTTCGCAGAACCATTTTCAGCGAGGGCGTCATAGAACGCCGTCTCCTCGACACTCAGGCCTAACTCTTCGCCGTGCCTCTGCGCGTCCCTGAGGCTCTTTGCGAGGTCGATCAGCCGAGTGATCATCTCCGCAGTGGAAATCGCCTTGTTGGTGTATCGAAGCATAGCGTCCTCGAGCGCCTCACGGAACTTGCGGCTTTGAACGATGTTCGTGCGCACGGTGATGCGGATCTGATCAGTTAGCAGCTTTCGCAGCGTTTCCAGTGCAAGGTTCTTCTGCTCTAGAGCCGCAACCCGGCCCAGAAACTCGTCGCTAAGGATGTCTAGCCTCGCTGCGTCCAATCCCGCGACGGCGAAAAGGTCGATCACCTCATCAGCGTCAACTGCACCGCCAATGACCTGACGTACAGCTGCGTCGATATCCCTTTGCCGTCCATGACCAGCGCCGTCGCTGACATCGTCAGCTAAGCGCTTACGAATCATCACCACGATGCGCTGGAAGAACGCGAGATGCGGTGCGACGGCTTCGGACTCAGGTCGTGGTACGGCCAGGGCAAAAGCCGCCGACAACTCCTTGACTAGCGCCCGCAGGCGCTTCCAGCCGTCGGTCTGTCCAAGCACATGATCGATTGCTCGGATGTATACTGGCAGCACGGCCTCCGGAGCCGCATCGAGCGCTTCTTCATACTCGCAACCATGCAAGAATGATTGAAGCTTCTCGAATGCCGCCTGCATCGCAGGCACGGCCTCGTCCTGCACGTGCTTGACCACTTCACCGGTACCACCGGCCTGCGTGTAGGTGGCCAGCGCATCTGCCAACTGGTCCACCAGGCCGAGCAGGTCCACGATCAAGCCACCCGGCTTCTCACCATAGACGCGGTTGACCCTGGCAATTGCCTGCATCAGATTGTGCCCTGCCAAAGGCTTGTCCAGATACATGGTGTGGGCAGGGGGACAGTCGAAGCCCGTCAGCCACATGTCGCATACGATCACTAGGCGCAGGTCATCGGCGGGGTCCTTGAACCGCTCCGCCATTCGTTTACGGGCGGCTTTACTGCGGACGTGGTTTCTTAGTGGCTCAGGATCTTCGTTACTGCCAGTAACGACGACCTTCATCGAGCCACGCCCGTCGTCTGGGTCATGCCAATCAGGCCGTAGAACGCGGATGGCCTCATAGAGCCGCGCGGCGATATCGCGACTCATCGTCACGATCATCGCCTTGCCTTCCATGGCGGACCGGCGCTTCTCCCAATGCTCAACGATGAACGCCGCCAGCCGCTCTACGCGCTCTTGAGCTCCGACCAAGGTCTCCAGCGGCACTCGAATCCGGTCCTCGGCCGCCTTTCCGTCCCGGTCCGCTCCGACGACATAGTCCATCTTCTCCTCGGCGACACGCGCGCCTTCCTCATCCACCTTCAATTTGATGATGCGCGACTCGTAGTACAGCGGCCGTGTAGCGCCATCCTCGACTGCCTGGCGGATATCATATACATCAGCGTACTCGCCGAAGACGTGGATCGTGTTCTTGTCGTCTCGCTCCAGCGGGGTCCCGGTAAACCCGACGAAAGTCGCGTTCGGCAGCGCCTCGCGCATCCAGCGGGCCCCACCTTCGACGAAACCGTACTGACTTCGGTGGGCCTCATCCGCCATGACTACCACGTTGGACCGTTCCGAAATTACTCCCTGCGCCTCGGCGAACTTCTGGATAGTTGTGAACACCACACCGCCCGCCGCGCGATCGAGGATTTCCTTCAGATGATCTCGGCTCGCAGCCTGGATCGGATCTTGGCGAAGCAAAGCGCGCCCTGAGGCAAACGTGTCAAAGAGTTGGTCGTCAAGATCGTTGCGGTCAGTGATCATAACGATGGTCGGGTTTGTCATGGCCGGTTCACGAACCAGCGTGCCTGCCAGCATGAGCATCGTCAGTGACTTACCCGAGCCCTGGGTGTGCCAGATCACACCTCCGCGCCCATCGCCATCGCCTGCGGGAGGTCGCAATCGCTCAAGTACACTGGATCGCGTTTTGTGAACGGCGCGGAACTGATGATAGCCGGCGATCTTTTTCGCGATCTCCCCACGCTGGTCCTCATCGTAAACTACACAAGTGCGGAGGTAGTCAACGAGCACCTGTGGCTCGAACAACCCCCGGATCAACGCCTCCAGTGTCGGCTGGCCGCCTTCTTGTGGACGCCAGGGCATAAACCGGCCACGCACGCTAGTGATCGAACCGACCCGGGTCAGCATACCGTCCGAGACGACCAGAGCCAGATTCGGCACAAACAAGTCGGGCATGGTCCGCATGTAGCGATCGAGCTGGTCAATGGCAACGCCGAGATCCGCTTGGGTGTCCGTGGGGTCCTTCAATTCGATAACGGCAATCGGTAGTCCGTTTAAGAACACCGTCAGGTCCGGGCGAATGATCTTGCCCGACGGCCCGACGAGACTAATCTGGCGGACCGCCAACAGGTCATTCGCGGCCGGATTGTCGAAGTCGACGAGACGTGCTCGTCCTCCGCGTGTCTCGCCGCTCTTCATGTCGCGAAACTCAACCTCGACGCCTTCCGTGAGCAGTGTGTGAAACCAGCGATTATTCTGGATCAGCGTTGGGTGAGGCGGACGCGAGAGGACCCGGTCGACCTCCTCAATGGTGTCGTGAGGCAGGTCGGGATTCAAGCGGCGCAGCACTGCGGAAAGCCGGCCGGTCAGCACAACTTGCGTAGCATCGCGACGTTCGCCAGCCTCATCAATCTCAACACCACGCTTCACCTCCGCGCTAATAGATGCGAAGTGATTACAAGTCATAGTCTCAATATACTGTTCGTCAAGGCCCGCCATTATGCACCTTCCCCGCTCGGCACTAGTAATTCCTCGAAACGTACAAGAAGGGCTTCGTGCTGTAGAGCGGGCAATATCTTCGTAGTCGAATCCGCAACGCACTCCAACTGCCATTCTTCACGCCTCTTGGACTTGAAGTCCAATACACGGGTACGGTGCCCCGTGTCATCATCCACTGCATACAGGAATGGGCTTAGGTCCATTGTGAGTCCTCCCATACGGGCCAACACTCTGGACATTCCATCCACAGGCGATGCAGATGCGGCAAGCGACACCGCGTCGGCATCAAGAGGCAACTCACAAATACGCCGACTCTGCGCGTGGCCCGTCAATCTCTCGACTTCTGCCTGACCTCCAGCTTGAATAGCGTGGATGCGCAACAACTCGACACCCTGAAGTTCACGCAAATCGAGTAGAACCTCACGCACCACAGGGTAGGCCTCATCGATAATCGCTTTCGCTTGCGCCTCAGATTTCGTTGCGTCATGCGCAAAACCATTTCGAACCACATTTAGGCGGCGAACTTCTGCAAGCACTTCCAGGGGAACCACTGAAGCCACGTGTAGCTCTATATCTTCTTGCTGCCCTCGATGTAACACTCCTTCAATAAGTCCGATGCGCACCGCCAATCTATCCGAGCACAGGTCGCGCCGTTTGCAGTCCCTCCACCCTTGATCCTTTCCTTCACGCACTACTAGTGGCCTCAGGGACGTGGCAAATTCAGTGGCTTCGGCAAGGGTAATTGCCGTCAAAAGACGAACTAGGGATTCCCAGGTATCACGCAGCCGACATAGGCGCTGAAGTGATTGACGCGGTCCTTCTAGGAATCCGTGAAAAGGGATCGCGATTGGTGCAGGAAACTGCTCGCATACTGCTTGCTCAAGGTCTGTTCGGGCTTGGACTGACGCCTCATCACGACCGCGTCTAGCAGCGTCTGGTGCGAGCTTGTCTAGCACGTCCGCAGGATGAAAGACCTCTTGTCCGAGTTCGACCATGCCATATGTAGACTCACACCACGCCCGATAGTCCTCCTCGTCTCGCGTGCGCCGCCTATCCAAGAGATGTTTATCGGGATCGAGACGTTCCGCCTCCAGTTGGTCGTGAACGGCCGAGTCATTCATAGCCGGCCCCTTACAGATCCTGAAAGTAGCTGCGGCAAGAGGGAATCTCGCACACCCGCCAATCGCTCATCTTCTTTCACGGAAGCTATAAGCAGATCGTAGAACGGATCGGTCATTTGCTGAAACGCATCCACAACGTTCGAGGTCGGTACGACAACGGGCAGCGGACGGAAGTTCTTCTTGCTGATCTCTGGAAAGGTAGTCCCACTCGCATGAGCCTTGATCGTATCCATAGCCAGGAATGCCCAGTTGAGAACGTATGTCGGCGGCAACGGGCCGTCGCAAACCATGGCGATGAAGCCCTGGTTGATCGCGGTCGGCACGCCTGAAATCGCCAGGTAGCCGACTGGGGCACGCGATGACATCAGTACCGCACCGACAGGCAGGATGCCGGAACTAATGGAACTGACTCCTGCGTCGGTAATGCGGCGATTAGTGTCCAGCAGTACCGGGTGAAAAAGACGAGACAAGTCCTTGGGGGTTGCCCAGCAATGCTCACCGCCGTCCCAGAATTCCTGGTTCTTCGTGCTCGGGGTACCTCCACCCTTCACCGTAACGACATCACCGATAGACTTCACCTCCCACCCCTCCGGCACGGGGCCGATGTCAGAATCGACGAGCTGGGTTGGCAGGGCGTCAAACACCTCCTGGGGCATGGATGGGAAGGCAGTCGAGCCGGCAGCCTTGGCCTTGACCGGCTCGAAGTCCACGAACCACGCCCGGAAAATCGTCCTCGCCAACCTTTCAAGCGCCTTCGCCGTCCGCCGGCTCTGCTCGATCTTGTCGTCCAACGCGCCGAGCACACTAGCGATGGTGCGTTGGATTGGCGCTGGTGGGAGAGAAATATCCATTCGTCGTTGATCGGTGAGACTTACGTAGTCAGCCATATCAGTCTGGCCTTTGACGCCGGACACCTGATGTGTAAACTCGCCTCCCAGCATCCAGTAGTAGAGCCAGCGCGCGTCGATTGTCTCAGGGTCATGTGTCCGCCAGAAGCATAGCTGCGGCGAGTACACGAATCGGGGCGTCGTTGATGTGACGAATGCGAAACGCCCGACCGTGCCCTTCGACGTAAAGACCACATCTCCTGGCTGGCTGATCTTATTCCCGACTTTCCGTAGACTTGCCTCGGGAAAATGGTCGGCGTTCTCGAAGTGAAAGCCTCCGTCAATATTGCCGGCACGTGCAAACGGAAGCCCGGATGTGGACAACTCGGAATTCTTCGCGCGATAACCATCACCAATGGTCAACTTGCCTTCCGCAATCAGATCCCGAGTCGAGCGTGATGTCCAATTCCCACTAGAGGCAGGCACCTTCATTCAGTCTCCTCGCTCTCTTCAACACTAGCAAGTCTCTCTCGAACGATCCTCATTAACCGCTCCCCCTCCCCAAAGCACTCCTCCAACTCCGCCAACAACCGCGGGAATTTTTTCCCGAACGGCTCTCCGTCGTCCTCGCGCTCCTCAGCACCGACGTAGCGGCCTGGGGTAAGCACATAGCCGTGCTTACCGATACCCTCAATCGTCTCGGTCTTACAGAAGCCGGGGATGTCGCTGTACTCCCATTTGCCTTGCTCCGCCTCGTTCCACCAACCAGGTGCAGGCTCGCCACGCCACTGGCGGAAGGCGTAGACGATGCGACCGAGGTCCGAATCGAAGTTCGGGTCGCCCATGCCACCGGCGAGCATGCTCTCACCGTCGTCGCAGCCGGTAAGCACACGTAGCGTCCGCGATTGCATCGTGCCCAGTTTGCGGGCATCGATGAACAGAGTACTACCTTTGCGATCGTGTCCACCGTACTTGAGATTCTTACCGGTCTTGTCGCGGGTGAGGAACCAGAGACAGGCCGGAATGCCGGTTGTGAGGAAAAGCTGGGCCGGCAAAGCGACGATGCAGTCCACTAGGTCCGCCTCGACGATATGCTGGCGGATTTCACCCTCGCCGCCGGAACCGGTGGACAAAGATCCGTTTGCCATAACGAAGCCGGCGACCCCACCGCCACGGCCATTGGAAGGCGCTAGGTGGTGGATGAAGTGTTGGATCCAGGCATAGTTGGCGTTGCCGACAGGCGGCGTGCCGTATCGCCAACGTACGTCGTCGGCCAGTAGCTTGCCGGACCAGTCAGAGATGTTGAACGGCGGATTGGCCAGGATATAGTCGGCTTTGAGATCTGGATGCAGGTTGCGCAAGAAAGAGTCGGCGGGCTGCGAGCCGAGGTTGGCTTCAATGCCCCGGATGGCGAGATTCATGTGGGCCAAGCGCCAGGTTGTAGGATTCGACTCCTGACCAAAGATCGAGATGTCAGTCTTCTGTCCGCCGTGGGCTTCCACAAAACGTTCGGATTGAACGAACATGCCGGCCGAACCACAGCAGGGGTCGTAGACGCGTCCTTCGTACGGCTCAAGCATCTCGACTAGCAGCCGGACAATGCATCGGGGCGTGAAGAACTCGCCGCCGAGCTTGCCCTCCGCCTGAGCGAACTTGCCGAGGAAGTACTCGTAGACCCGGCCGAGCGTGTCGCGTGCCTTGGCCCGGTCGCCCTTGAAACCGATGTCCGCGATGAGGTCGATTAACCCCTTCATCTTTTCAGGTGCAATACCGCGGCGGGCATAGTCGCGCGGTAGCTTTCCCTTAAGGTTCAGGTTATCTCGCTCGACGGCGAGAATGGCATCGTCGACAAGCGTGGCAATGTCAGGTCTTGCTGCCTGGTTCTGGAGGTTCTGCCATCGTGCTTCGGGAGGCACCCAAAATACCCGCTCGGCGGTGTACTCGTCGCGGTTCTCAAGCAGGCCTTCAAGCTGTTTGCCGGTAATACCATCGGCCTCCAGCTCGGTCTTGAGTTCCTCTCGCCTGGCCACAAAGGAGTCAGAAATATACTTCAGAAAGAGCAAGCCGAGGACAACATGCTTGTACTCGGCGGCGTCAATCTGACCGCGCAGTGCATCTGCTGCCTTCCAGAGGATTTCAGCGCTCGCCAAGTCATTGTTGGAATTCGAAGTACCCGCCATGCTTGTCTCATCTCCCTTTGGTCTGCTTCTTCGTACCGGGCTGTTGCTTGAGCCACGCATCGATCGCGTCTTTGTGGAACCGCCAGTGCTTGCCGACCTTCTGGCAAGGGACGGATCCCTCCCGCACGAGTTTGTAGAGCGTGGACTTCGGAATTTTCAGGTATACGGCGAGCTCATCAATCGTGAGGACATCGCCTGACGGTTCGGCCATCATGCAGAACTCCGACTATGGGGACGCGATTCGGATGGATGACGAGGGCTTATTGTCAGTTACTGACAGTTTTTGTCAAGATGGAATTGCATCGTCGCGTACCGCTACCAGCAGGTTGGCTTACGGATCTGTCCGCCAGCGTCTGTCAGCACTGGCGGGAACTGGCACTTGGCGAGTGCCGAGCGCCGAATGCTCTTGAAGAACCGGGCTTCCTTCTTCAACACCCAGCTCGGATGCTTCTGCGGGTTGATAACCCCGACGGACTTTCCGAGCTCGGACTGGACAATCCGTATAGGCTCCAAGAGATCCGAGTCGTTCGAAACCACCACCGCTACGTCAAAATCACCAGTAAAGCCATCGCGAAGAAGATGTGACGCGAGGTTCACGTCAGAACCCTTCTCCTCTGTCTTGATGACGTCGACCATCCTCGCCGGATTCGCAGCGGACGGCATGGAGACTACATGCGAAAGGAAATGGCCTTCGTGGATCGTTAGGTTTGGGATTGTCCGGAGAGCACGAAGGTAAGTGCCCTGTCTGATCCCTTGGTCGGGGTCGTGCGGCCGAGGCTTCACCTGAGCCGTGTAGTACCGGATTCGTTGAATCGTGTCCCTTGGCAGAAGTACCGCACAAAACCGGGCAAGATCAAGCCAGCGATGGGGTGTTCCCTTGACCGCTCCATAATACAGGTTGAATCCATCGATATAAATATTTGTACGCAATGGAATCTTTCGGGCTGAAAACGCAGGAGCCGCCCGAGGGCGGCTCCGCACCCCTTTGCCAAAGCTCTGGGGGTGATCTATACACAAAGGATAAGGGTCTATTGACGCACCGTCAATCTTTTTCGCTCAACCAAAATATCGACCGACAGCGCCATATCTTTAGTTTTTTCAGCAGCTTGTAATCTTCGCCACCTGCTTGGCTCGCTCAACTTCAACGCTAACAATGCTATCCGGTTCCTAGCAATCTTCGCGCCAAAGCGTTTTGCCCGTTATCCGGCCTTCCCAAGCGATCGAACCACATTCGGTAAAATCTTCTCCGCCGACCGCCCGATCACGTACCCACCCAGACCAATCTCAACGATGTCCCAGAGCTTCAAAACCTCCGCATCGCCAAGGTTCGGAACCGACCATCCCAACCACCTAGCCAAGATCAGCCCAACAAACACCAGCATCGTGATAGGCCGCCAATTCCGCTGAAGCCAACTCTGCCCCTGCGCCTCAGCCCGAACCACATCCGCCGCCGCCCGCTCAATCTCCGACGTCCGTTCTAGGACAGCCGCCATCAACGCCTGCTGAAGCTCAATCCGCTTCGTCTCCTCCTCCGGGTCCGGAAAGAACCGATCTGCCACCCCGCCAGCCACCTTCCCCAAGATTCCAAGGATATCACCAATCATATCGTCTCCTATCAGGCGTAGGCTCGGTTCAGCCAACCACCCTGGAATTCTTTCTGATCAGAATGCCTGGCCACGATCAGCCGATACTCCCCTGCCGCCTCAGACCTCAAAGCCGCCAGCAACGCTTTGGGATCAGCTTGCCGCGCAGCCCCACAGGTTTCGACACCAAGAATCCCGTCTACCACCACCCTCGCGCCACACGCATGTGTCGCCCTCTGGAGACACTTCACCGCCGTTCGGCTCCCCAGGTTGACAGCCAAATCGAATACCTTGATGGCAATCGCTTCCGGCAGGAACTCGTACCTGTGTCCGTACCAATACCGCTCCCAATAGACCTCAATGGCCTGGTCACGGCTCAGATTTTTCACATCCAGATCTGGATTCCATCGCTGGGAGATCCCGAACTTGGTTGGCCCACCTCTATCAATGGGATTGTCAGTATAGGACTCACCTTCATGCTCGAGGACAACAGCAACCGCCCGGTCAAATAGTTCTCTACTGGTCATTTCAATCCTCCCACCCTTCAGGTCATTTTTCACTGTGCTCATTGCCATTTTCCTCGACATCTACATCGCCCCCTTCATCGGGATCCCCTTCCTTGCTTTCATAAACACTTCCTCCCATGGCTATCGAAATCCCGTGGACCTGTGCCAATTCTTCCTCCCTTGCGAGTTCCGAAAAGACGTCCTCAATGTCCTCGCCCTTCTCGGCGAGGAACCCCGTCCTCGTCCCCAGACCATTCTGGATCGAGAGCACGGCAGCTTTGGCTTCTTTCTCGGGATCGATCCATTGCCAACCGCGAGGACGGTGACGGACAGCCATGTAGCGAGAAGGGTCACGGGAAGGGAGCTTCAGCCCACCCGTCAACAACGCCATGCCAAGCCAGGCCTCGTACAGCGGCCGTCGCCACATATCGATGAAGTCCTGCTGAATGGAGCGCCAATCATCGCGTTCGACCAGCGCGAAGCTTCGCATGGTGGAATAGCTGACACCCTCGGCGTCGTTGGCGAGCACGTTGTAGAACACGCTGAATCCCGAAGCGATCTTCCGGAGCATCTGCTTGATGAAGGCAGGGAACTGCGCCGTGGGGTGATCCGGCTCCCAGGCTTTGAACTCGTACCCATCAGGGACGATCTCGAACGACCCCGGGTTGGCCTCCATGGTCGCAGGCCTCGGATCGGCGGCCAGGTCTCCAGCCAGTGAATCGCTGCGCTTCTCGAACAGCCCCATCTTCGAGGCCCCGATCCTGGCGGCAACGGCCTCACTCTCTTCGTAGGCTCCCAGCATGTGCGCCGGGACCATGACTGAATGAACCCAGGTGACGCCCCGTGTCTGGTTCACGCGCTCCGGATCGTAGAGGTGGATCATCTCCGAAGCCGGGATGAAGTACCGCTCCTTCGTCAAATCCATCCCAACCGAGTCCCAGACCCAGTAACCAACCGGACGACCGACCGCATCAATCTCCACACCCATGCGGATCTCGTTCTGTGATCCTCGACGAGGCTGATTCATCGTCTCGTCGATCAGGTCGGCATCGATCGCTTGAAGAGCAAGGCCATAGGCATTGCCATCGAATCCACGCCACAGGCGGACAAACGCCTCGCCATCACAAGCCACGGTTTTAAGAATCAGCTTCTCAAAGCGGCGCAGCGTGAGTCGCCCATCGACAGTCACAGGAGCAGACGCCCAATTGTTCCAGGCGGCATCGATGACGGCATTCGTTTTCGTAGCGGGCTGATCTCCTTTACGCACCTGGGCCTGGAGCTTGATCCCCATGGGACCGACTACGTTGGTCGCCAGCATACGGAAATAGCGTTTGACGTAGCTGTTGTTTCGGCCCAATTCACGAGCGCGAGCCCGCAGCATGCGGAGATCGCCCCGTACTTCTTCATCCGCAGAACGGGTTTGGGCGATCCAATCCAGGAGCAAGCGGTGAACACCTGCCCCATCGAACACGCCTCGCTGGCCACGAAGCTCTCGCCAAGCAAGACGGACCGCACGGCCCAGGCGTTTGTGCAGTGGCCGGCTCATTGCTCGAAACCAGGTTTGGTGAACGACACCAGAACGGGTCGTGTGACGAAGTTAGGGTTCTGAATACTGGCGAGACGGGATTCCAAGCTGGAAAGCAGGCTGACAGCTTCCTTGATCGGCATCTTGGCCACAACCCGGCCAGCGATCTGATAGCTCTCCATCCCGGCAGGCAAGCGCCCTTCGATATGGGCGCGAAGTGTGGCGATGGCCCGCTCGACCCATTCCTGTTCGCTGCCCTCGGAGGCCTCGGCTAGGTTCGGAAGGATGGTGACAGTGCCCCGGCCAACCTCGTAGACCTCTCCGCCGTCGTTCGATACCCGCTCGACCCACTTGTACTGGCCGGCAGCGAATTCGCCCTCGGTGTCGGACGCTTCGATCGTCACGAGGTGGTCGTCGCCGGCGCCGACGGCGGTCTTGGCCAGCACACTCGCCCCAGCTAGGTGAACCCGGAGCGCCCAACCGGCGGACGCTGGGTAGTCCGCCAGTCGCCTGCGATAACAGACGGTCGTGCCGGCAGCGAATTGGTCAGGAAGGTGTGTGAGTTCTTGTGTCATACGCCCACGGTGACACCGACAACAAAGCCTCACCAATCTAAATAACATTTAGATTGGTCGGCCCTCCGCAAATGCATCACTACTAGGTGCATGAACACACCGAACGCCACCAGCAAGCGCACCCTCAAGGTGCCACGGATTCAATACCGGGACTTCGAAGTCGAGGTTGAACCCCGCGACGACGACGAGGGAAAGATCCGCCTCTACCCGGTATCCTTCTCCAGCGAGGCCCCTGTCCGCCGCTACTCCTGGGACACCTGGGAGGAATACGACGAGGTCCTCTCGCACGAAACCAGCGACGTCGACCTCAGCCGAGCCAAAGGCGGTCTGCCACTCATCAAGTCCCACCAACGCCTCCTACACTTCGGTTCGGTAAACAACATCGAACTCGACGAGAAGAACGGCCGCCTGCGTGGCATGGCCAGCTTCTCGTCCATCCCGCTGGGACAGGAGCAAGAGACGATGCTCCGCGAGGGGCACATCAAGACCGTCTCGGTGGGCTACCAGATCCTGTCCATGGACATGGTCTCAAAGGATAAGAAGTCCGGCCTCGCGACCTACCGCTGTCGCTGGATGCCCTACGAAGTCTCCACCGAACCCATCCCCGCTGACCACGACGTCGGATTCGGGCGCTCCCGTAGTGCTCCCGATGTCGATCTGATCGAATTCACAATCGAAGAACCCATTTCCGAAGGAGAACGAACCATGAGTGTCGAAGCAGGAACCCCGCCCGCCGCGGTCGAACGGCCCGCGAAGGGTACCGAGACCCGAGAAGCGCCGGCGGCACCTGCGTCGGCACCCAAGGTGATCGAAACCCGGGATCGTGGTGCAGAAGCCGCCGAGATCATGGAGATGGCCCAGGCCCACGGCGTGACAGACAAGGCCGCCGACTGGATCCGCCAAGGCCTGACGCCCAACCAAGTCTCCCGTGAGATCCTGGGAGCCATCCGTACCCAAGGCCCCGCCCAGCCCTCGGCCGAGGCGCTGGCAGAGATGCCGGCCAGAGACAAGAAGCGTTATTCCATCCACCGGGCCATCCGCCTGCAGGCCGAGTTGATGGACGGAAAACGCAGCCGCTACGACGGCCTGGAAGCTGAGGTCCACGAGGAACTGGCCAAGCACCGCACAGGAGCCGACCACGGCGGCGTGCTGGTGCCCTGGCGTCTGAACGAAAATGACCAGCAGCGCGTGTTGGGCACCACCCAGCAGGGCGGCGGAGCGACCCTGGTCGGCCAGCAGATAATGCCTGACATGATCGATCTGTTGCGCAACCGCGCCCTGGTGCTGGTCGCCGGCGCGAAGCTGTATCCGGGTCTGCAGGGAGTCGTGTACTTCAACAAGAAGACCGGCGCTCCCTCGGTGTCCTGGATGGAAGAGAACCCGCCCGCCGACGCGCCTCAGTCCGAGCCCGCATACGGCTACGTGTCGCTGGCTCCCAAGACCCTGATCGGACAGGTGCAGATCCCCCGGCAACTGCTGGTGATGTCCTCCATCGACGTCGAAGCAGACATCCGCAGCGACCTAGCCACCGGCCACGGCCTGGCCCTGGATCTCGGTGCGCTGCACGGCCAGGGCACAGACAAACAGCCGGTCGGCATCTATGGAGCCCCTGACGTGCAGTCCCACGCCGTGGGTGGTGTGCCCGACCTGACGGATATCACCACCATGCCCGCCCTGGTCGCGGACAAGAACGCCGACCTCGGAGCCCTGTCCTGGATGACCACCCCGCTGATGGCTGGTGCTCTCAAGCGCACGCCTCTGGTTGACGGCTATCCAGTATTCCTGTGGTCCGGCACCTACCGCGAAGGCGAGCTTGGCGGCTATCCCGCCCGCACCACAAATCAGATCTCCAAGACCCTCGGGGCCGGCAACAACGAGCACGGTCTGGTCTTCGGAAACTGGAACGACCTGCTGGTCGGCATGTGGGGCAACGACCTGGAGATCGTGGTCGACGTCGTCACCAAGGCCGCTCGTGGCCAGATCCTGGTCACCAGCTACTCCATGGCCGACACCGCCGTCCGGCGCGGCGAGTCGTTCGTCAAAGGTACGGGCGCGACCCTGTCGTAGTCCCGGCTGGAAAGGATAGAGGCATGACGGAGCAAGGCACGCTCACCATTGAGATCACCTCGGGTCACTGCCTGGGAGGCGAAGGCAACGACGTGTTCCCCGGCAAGATCCTGGTGGCCCCGAAGGACCTTTCACTGGCAGATGCTCGCAAGAAGGTTCGGATGGGTTATGCGCGCGTCGTCCCGCCTATTCCCGAAGCGGGTCCGGGGACCTCTGCTTCTCCCGGACCCGCAGCCAATAACAACGGAGACCCCGATCCCGAAAACAGGGACCCCCAATCCCTCGCGCCGAAGAAGCGCAAAGCCCGGCCCCGAGCCGGCGGAAGGTAGACAGCATGACTCATTTACTGAATGCCCTGGCCCAAGCGACCGCAACGGTACTCGTCCCTGCGGATCGCCGGACCGCGACCCTGACCGGCGAAAGCATCGACGTGCTCGAATACGAAGGCGTTGGCCTGATACTGCTGAACGCATCAGCCGGATCCGGTACCAATCCTACCCTGGACGTCAAGCTCCAGCATTCTGACGATGACTCGACGTTCGAAGACGTAGCGTGCGGTGCCTACTCCCAGATCACCGACGCAGAAGAAACCGCAGGAGTGAAGGTCATGAAGCTGAACGTCTCGAATCTGAAACGCTACGTGCGCGTGGTCGGCACTGTCGCGGGCACTTCGCCGTCGTTCGACTTCGGCGTGGAGTTCATCGGCATCACCAAGGCGGGTTGATTCGTGGTTTTTGGCGGCCTGGACATCCCTGCGATGCTCGCCGATCTGGCCGAGGCCGATGGCGTTGTCGAGGTCACCCTCGGCGGCACCACTGTCTTCGGGCTCCTCGACCGGGAGGCCATCGAGATCCTGGGCGGTGAGATGCCTGCCGTTGTGGCTGCCGACGAGATCGTCCATGTGCAGAGCGGTGCCCTGCCTGGCCTGAAATCGGGCGTGCCCATCACTGTGGACGGGACTGCCTACGTCGTCCTGAAGGTATTGCCCTACGGCGACGGGGCCATGGTCCGGGTCGTATTGAGGGTCCCATGAGCACCATTCGCGAACAGATCATATCCGCAGTCGTCACGGCCTTGGCCACCAACACGCCGGATGGCATCCCCGCTCCCGTGCGGACCCGGTTGGATTCACCTGGAGCCGATCAGCTGCCGGCGCTGACGGTCTACCAAGGAACGGAAACCGTCGAATCCATGCGAGAGGCCAAGAATGGCTCAGCGAGGCGCGGGCCCATTGTTCGCCGCACGTTGCTTCTGAGCATTGAGGTCTTAACCAAGGCCGGAGTGAACGAGGAACCCGATAAAGCAGCCGATCCGATCCTGGCCTGGGCCACGAGCTCGATTGCCGCTGCTGGGAGCTTCGGAGGTCTGGCCAACGGTCCCGCCGACGAACTCGGCACAAAGTTCGAATACGAACAGGCAGAGACATCGTTCTGCCGGGCCAGCCAGACCTACCGGATCGAATACCAATCCCGCGCCGATGACGCGGAAAACCTGACCTGAGAGAGAGGAAGCCATGTCCGAGGTCGTCAACGGTAACAACATCCTGCTCGGCAGGGGCAAGATCTACTTCGACCGGTTCGACGCCAACGGAGTGCGCACCGGCGAGCTGTTCCTGGGCAACTGTCCCACATTCGAAATCACGCCCACCAGTGAGGACATCAAGAAGTACTCGAGCGCCGACCGATCGGCCGACCTGATCGCTTCGGACGTACTGCGGACAACTCTGGCAATCCGCATCGTCGGAGACGAGTTCTCCAAGGAAAACCTCGCCATGGCCCTGTTCGGCGATACGGCCACCTTGGCCCAGACCGGTGCGACCGTCACCGACGAGGATATCGAGAACGTCCTGCAAGGACGTTACTACGCCCTGGCCATGCGGCAGGTAAGCTCGGCCACGGTGACCGGAACCGGCGGCACCCCGACCTACGTCGAGAACGACGACTACAAGGTCGATGCGGTGACCGGGCGCATCTACATCGTCGAAGGTGGCGCGATCACCGACGGCACCGACCTCAAGGTAGACTACACCTACGCAACCATCACGCTGCCCACCGTCCGAGGCATGAACCAGACCTCGGTGAAGGGCTACATCCGATTCATCGCCGATCCCGCACGCGGCCCCAAGTATGAGTGCGAGATCTGGCGGGCTTCGATCCGCGCCGACGGAGCCATCGGCTTCATCTCCGACGAATACGCTAGTTTCACTCTAGCCGGTGATATCGAGTCCGATGCGGCCAACCACCCCAACGAGCCGCACTACCGGCTGATCAGGATTGGGTGATGAGCGAGAAACACACACTCGGTGGCCGCACATTCCTGCCGCTGCGCGAATCCACCATCGAACAAGACTTCCGCTTCCTGGCTCTGGTCAAGCAGGCCCGGATCGACGAGGTGATCATGCAGCCCGGCGAGGGACCTGAGGATTTCGCCCGGAGGCTGCTCGAAGTGACCATCGAAAGCGGTGCGATCCTCGACCTTCTCGGGTGCCTCCTTATCCCGGAGGACCTCGCGCCCCAGGACCGGGACCCCGGGGAGGTCTGGACGCCGGAGATGGGCCGCGATACCGCCCGTTTCCTCGGAAGATTACGGGCTCCCGAGGACAAGGCGGAGGTGCGCGGTCTCGTCCTGTCGCTGTTGGTCTCTTTTTTCGAGAGCGGGATCGTCTCTTTGTGGACTTCGACGACGTCCTCAGGCGAGGCGGTCCCGACACACAGGGACCAACCGGCACCTCAAGCCGATACGGCCACTGGACAGAACTCGTCGAGGAGATCGCCGCAGGCGACCACGACCGGGCCGAGCGGATCGTCCACTGGCCGCTCCGGGTCGCCCTCTCCACCTACCGTCGGCTGATGAGAGAGCAGGCGCTGCAAGACTACCGCCACCGCTTCCTGTGCTGGTGCGTCATGGCTCCGCATAGCGCCAAGGAATCACGACCGCGTCCGCCTGCCGTGCCGGACATCCTGAGAGGACGGATCACCGATGGCCACACCTGATGTCAGGGTTCGACTATCGGCCGAAGGCACGGCCGAGGTCGTGTCTGCCCTCAAGAAGGTCCAGGCCGAGGGCCAGAAGGCCTCGGCGAAGCAGTCGCGTGGGTTCACCGGACTGAACCGAGTCCTCGGATCCACTTCGTCCCTACTGACCGGCCTCGGCGTAGCTCTGGGTGTGACGCAGTTTCAGCAGTGGATCCAGTCGTCCGTGGATGCGGCCGACCAGATCCAGAAGCTAGGCCAGAAGGTCGGAGCCTCGACCGAGAATCTCTCCGCTCTGCATCTGCTCGCCAGGACCTCGGCATCGAGTCTCGGGGAGATGGGCGCGGCACTGGCCAAGCAGAACAAATTCATCGGCGATGTGGCCGAGGGGAACCCCAAGGCCGTGGCCACGCTCCGAGACCTCGGCCTAACCCTGGACGACTTCAAGGGCAAGGATTCGGTCGAGATTTTCGAGATCCTGGCCCAGCGCATCAGCGATATGCCGTCACCAATCCAAAAGACCAAGACAGCCATGGACATCTTCGGCCGCGCCGGGGCGAACCTCATTCCCACCATGAATGCGCTGGCGGACGAGGGATTGGGCAGAGTCACCCAGAGGGCCAGCGAACTGGGTGTGCTGATCGACACCCGCCTGGCCGAATCCGCCCGGCAGATGGCCGACGACTTCGAACTCCTGAAGGCCCAGAGCGAAGGCCTGGGCACACGCTTGGCTGCCGGTTTGGTTCCGCAGCTCTCACAAGCCATGCAGATCATGAGCGGTGATCTGAAACAGACCACCGAGTCGTGGGAGAAGTTCGGCCAAGGCATCGGGCTCGTACTCAAGTTCATCGTCGCCGTCACATCTTCCGCATTCGACCTGGTAGCCACCGCATTGTCGTTCGTGATGATGCGGATCGATTCGAGCGTCAGGGCGGTGTGGGCGCTGCTACACGGCAACCTCGACGAAGCCAAGGCCTTTCTCAAGACCGCAGGTGAGGCGATCACCGCCGAACAGACTGAGTTGTTCGACCGGTTGAAGGCTCGGTTCGAACTGACCATCTCCACTCCAGAAGAACCCACCGCACGCGAAGAAGCCCCGGCCGAGGACTACTCCGAGGACCCGGCTTCTTTGGCCGCCAAACGCGCCCAGGCCATGCAGATGACCCTCGGCCGGGAACTGGCCCTGGTCCGCACCATGGGCAGTCTACGAAATACGGCGGAGAAACGGGCCTTCGAACAGGGACTCAAGGACGTCCGGTCCTACTACGAAGGCCGCCGCCGTGTCGCCGAGGATGAGTACGCCAAGGAGATCGAGGTCCTGGAACAGAAGCGAGCCTTGCTCAACAGCGAGGTGGACCCGAGCCGGCGCCTGCAGGAGCAGGGGAAGATCGACGCGGAGTTGGCCAAGGCCCGAGCGACGCAGGAGGAGCGCATCGCCGCCTTGCTGGCCGAGGAACACGAATCGGTCCGAAAGCTCGCCCAAGAGAGGCTAGCCCTGGAGAAAACCTTGCTCGAAGCGCAAGGACGCCGTCATGAAGCAGCCCTCCTGGCCGTCGACGAGGAGGTCCGCAAGGCCGACCTGCTGCTCAAGAAGCAGGGCGCATCGGACGCCGAACGGGAAGCCACCCTGGCCAGATATCGTAATTCTCTGGAATCTGGGACCAACTTCGACGAGATCAAGCGCCAGGCGGAGACCGCGCTGGCGGACCTGGACGCCACCCGTGCCGAGATCGAAGCCCGGGTGTCCGCTGGTCTGCTGTCGCAGGTCGAGGGTGAGCAGCAGATCCTGGCCATCGAGTCCGAACGCTTGCTCGCCCTGCAGGACATGGCCACCGCGCTGGAACAAGCGGCGTGGGCCACCGGCGATCCCGAGCGAATCGCCCAGGCACGTGGGTTCACCGAAGCCGTTCGGGATCTTGGCTACGCAGTTGATGGAGCCCGCGCCTCCTTCTCCGCCTTCGGCAAAACCGCCTTGGACAGCGGACGCGATGCCCTGACCGAGTTCTTCGACACCGGGATCACCGGAGCCAAGTCCCTCGGTGAAGCATTCCGGAACCTCGCCCTTTCGATCATCGCCGATCTGAAGCGCATGGCAGCCCAGCTTCTGGCCACGGCCATCATGAAGAAAATCGCCGGCGTGTTCAGCACCGGTGGCCAGATCGGTGGCGCGGAGAAGAAAGCCACCGGAGGCGTTCTGGGTGGTATCGGCACCGGCACCTCCGATTCCAACCTCGCCTGGTTCTCCCGAGGGGAATACCTGGTGCGTGCAGCCGTGGTCCGCGAGCCCGGCGTCCTCCGCCATCTCGACGATCTGAACCGTCGCGGGTCCCAGGCGTTGGCACCCGCACCCGTTCTGATCGAGTCTCCGGTGCCTCGGTTCGCCGAAGGAGGACTGGTCGACGCTCCATTGGCATCTGAACCGCAAGAATCACAAGACAGCCAACTACTGGTCGGACTGGAGGACGGACTCGTTTTACGCCACCTGGAAAGCCCTGCCGGCCAACGCATCCTGGTCAAAGCAATGTCCAAGAACCGCCGCGCGATCCGTTCGGCACTGGGGACGTGACCCATGTTCACCACCGGAACAGCCACCGACTACAACGACCTGGCCGAGCGCCTGAACACGTTCCTGACCACGAAAGGATCGGCTTTCGGGCTCACCTTCACCGGGACCGGAGATGGCCGGATCACCGACTACTCCGGCGGGGCCTCGTCCGTTGCCGAGACGTTTACCATCACAGCCACGTCTCCCACAGCGTTCGATGTCGTCGGCAGCGTTTCCGGCTCCATCGGGCCGGCGACGGTCGGCACACCATTTAACCACGCCAATCTGGAGTTCCTGATCTCCGCCGGATCAGCTGCTTTCGTCACCGGTGACCAGTTCATCCTGTCGACCGCCCCCAAGTGGACCAGCCTACGGCGCTCTCGAGGCTGCCGTCTGACCGCCACGCAGGGCAACGAGGGTCAGTACGCCGTTCAAAACCTTGTCGATGGGAAACAGGACATCTGGCCGTTCAGCAGTTCCAACTTGGTGAGCCGCTCATGGAACATCTACACCTCCGTCACCTTGCCGCAGGAAGTGGAGATCGATTTCTTCGAACCGGTAACCATCGGCAGCTACGAGTTGACCATATTTGGAGCCAGCACCCAGACACCCAACGATTGGGAAATGCAGTACTGGGACGGTGGCGCGTGGGTTACGCTCGATTCCCAGATTGGGATCACCTTCAACGACAGCATTCCCCAGACATTCACCATCGCGTCACCCGTTTCTGCCTCCCGCTACCGGTGGCACATCACCGGGCTGCGGTACAGCCAGTGCCACATGGGGGCCCTGCGCATGTTCCGACAATCGGATGGCGTCGACGCCTGCTTCCATGAGTACGCATGGAAAGCTCCCGGCAACGATGGCAACTCGGAGATCTACACCGGCATCCATGCATTCGAGCGCCAGGATGCGGACTACTACGACTGGGAGATCACCGGCATGGATGGCTGGCTCCCAGAAGCCCGGTTCTACGAACAGGCTGGGTTCCAAGGGAACCTCTACCTGCCGCTTTGGGATAACCCCATCCCCTACTGGTTCATCTGCGACGGTCGCCGCGCCATCGTGATCGCCAAGATCTCCACGCAGTACGAGATCGCCGTCTTCGGTTTGCTCGAGCCGTACTTCTCGCCGGGCCAGTGGCCGTACCCGCTCGTTCTGGGCGGTTCGATGTCCCACGGAGAATTCTCGGCCTGGCACGATGCGGACTACCGTTGGTCGGTGACCGACAATCGGCACCGAATCCCTACCCACGCTGACACCGGTAATGCCCCTGTCAACCCCAATGAACGCGACCCATGGGATACCCAACTGCGCGTGCGCAACATCGACGGCAGTTGGAAGGCCGTGGAAGGATCCATCAACGACGCGATCACCTCCACGCCCAACACCTTCCACCACATCATCTGGCCCACGCGGTGCGGTCTGTCGGAACTCGATCCCGGCCCCGGAGACACGTACGACCTCTGGCCGGTGATGGTCATGCTCGGAAGCGCCGGCAACGGGTACAACACCCCAGGCCAACTGCCCGGCATCTCCTTGGTCACCGGCCAGAACCTGACCGCAGAGACCTTGATCCGCCAAGGTGCGGTCGACTGGATCGTCATCCCCAACATATTCCGTGTCGACAGGGACGACTTCTGCGCAGTGAGGTTGGACTGATGGCTGCTTCTTACCAGACCGGAATTGCCAGTTCCCCCACCGACCTCCTGCAGACCTTGGTGACCTGGCTCATGGCCCAGGGCTGGACGGTTAACCAGTCTGAACAAGACGGCACTGGTTGGCGGGCTCACCTGGTGAAGTCCGGCAGCCTGCACGTGAACCTCAGGGCGGCCGAGAACGAGCGGATCTGGCCACGGGGCCTCAGCAGCTATCACGACATCGGCAACGGTGGCTACGGAATCGGTCTGTATCTGGGCACGGGTTGGGATGGTCTGAGCTTGTGGAACGATCAGCCTGGAGGCCCCACCCGGCCCTATGATGGCTCCACGTCGGGTTGCGGCATGAACCTGCCGCAGGGGCAAATCGCGGCCTTCCACTTCTTCGACGACGGCAACGATCACATCACCGTCGTGGTCGAACGGGCTGCCGGTATCTTCTGCCACATGGGATGGGGTCCGACCATGGCGCGGGCATACCTTCCGGAGCCGTTCCCCTACTTCTACGCCAGTTCGAGCGCATACCTCAACGTCGCCGAATACTCGAATCTGCCGACCGGGAATCGCCACGGCATCGACCTGACCGCATTCCCTCCCATGTCCCACACCGACAAGGATCGTTCGTCCACCAGCGGAACAACCTACCTGACCCATTGCACGGCTTTTGTCCGTGTGGATGCGGCAACATTTACGGGCCGATGGATTGGCGACTGCAAGAGCGAGCACGAAGGCTATGGTTGGACCGGTCGCCGCATGCGTGATGCGCTGAACAAGTGCCAGGCCGCCCAGGGAGGCATGGAAGAAGACGAGTACCCGGGTTACCAGTACCTGTGGGATGATGGCTCCGGAGGCCCTGGCGAACGAACACTCCAGAGCGCCTTCGGCGGAGCCCTCATGCTCCCGCTCCACTGCTTCGCCGAGACGGTTCCCCAGGGACGTTGGGCCCCCATCGGCTACCCGCCCACCGTGTTCTGGACTGAAGCGGTTGGGCACGGTTTCAACGCCGGTGATGTCTATCAGCTGGGCGGGCAAGACTTCATGCTGTTCCCCTCCTTCGCTGTCAAGAAGGCGGCATGATGGCTAGCGCAGTTCTGATGCCCAGTCCACTGAATCTGTTGGCCGGAGTTGATGTCTCGGTTGATCTCCGGTCGGTCGTGCTCGATCCCGTGGACATGCAGCCGCTCGCCATCCCTGGCATGGACGTCGGCATCCTGGAAACACTGGCCGCCCCACGCCCCGTCGCGCTCCAGAAGAATGGCGGGGTGGCCCCGGTCTACGGCCTCATGGTGCTCGACCGCATCCACGTCGTCCCACGTAGATTCGAGTTAGGTGCCGTGGTGTCGGAACAAGAGGCCGAAGTCGAAGTCTGGAATGCGGCGATCGATCGCGCCCAGAACCTCGAGGCAGTTACCATCGATGGACCGGCTGGAATCGAAGTCACCGATCATCTCGGAACCCCGACTCACATTCCCGCCTCGGAGTCTCTAGTCTACCTTGTCAAAGCCCTGACCGACGGTGACGCACTGATCGACAACCTCGTTACCTGGGTATTCACGGGCCAGGATCTCACGGGGACCAATCTGCGTTTGCTGGGATTTCGCCTCATCCCGTTCCCATTTCCGCCAAACTGGGCCCAACCGGTGACCGAAACGTTTGGGTTCCTGACAGACATCATCGTCTCGTACCGGGGAATGGAGCAGCGCGTCCAACTGCGATCGGTGCCGGTCGGTTCGATCCGCTACTCAACCATGCTGGACAACTTGCGCGATGCCCAGATGGCCAACGCCATGCTATTCGGAAACCAGGCCCGGGCCTTCGGTGTGGGACGCTGGCAGTTCCAGACCCCGCTGCTTCAGGATGTGGCTGCGGACGATCGTGAGATCCTCTGCGATACCTCGGACATTCCATTCGAGATCGGCGGGATGGTCCTCCTGTGGACCGATCCCTACAACTGGGAAGTCCAGACCGTCGAGAGCATCTTGCCGGATCGCGTAATCCTGAGCTTCGGACTCATCAAGTCATGGACTGCGGGGCCCACCGTCATCCTCCCCACCGTGATCGGTCGCCTTTCCACGGACGAGTCGTTCACCTGGAATGCCCTGGGCATCGGTTCCACCGCCCTCACCTTCGACATCGACGGGTACAGGCCATGAGCTACCTAGGATACGACGTCCTGGAGCTCAACTACAACCGCGTCGGTGCGTTCGATGAGCGTCTGCGACGGAAGTTCGTGCTTCTGAAATCCAAGACCGGACGGCGCATCACCGATGAGCAGTCCCCGGCCCCCGCGCCATCTCGTCCCTTCACCTGGACCGCCATAGGGCGCAACGAGATCGCGGCCATGCGGGCGTTTCTGGACGCACGACGGGGTCGAGCGGTCCCGTTCTGGTTGCCAAGCTTCCAATGGGACCTCGCATTGGCCGACGACGTCGCACAGAACCAGTCCAGTGCGACGATCCATTGGGTCAGGTACAAGCAGCAAATGTGGGGAGCAACTGGGGCTAGGCGTCACCTGGCGCTCTGGTCCCTCGGCAACGGCACCATGGAGTACTGCAGGATCACCGAGGCCATCGATCTGGCAAACTACAAAACCGAAACTCTCACCCTCGATCCGATCGCCCAGCGCGAATACGCCCGAGACAGGACGGTGCTTTCGTTCCTGAAGTTCTGCCGTCTGGATGAGGACAGGACCGAGATCTCGTACCCGAACCCGCAGGTGGCCGAAGCCACGATCCGGGTGCGAGAAATCCCGTTGGAGGCCCCAATGTGAACTATGACATGCGTGAAAAGAGCCGGTATCTGGGCCAGCCTGTCGAGGGCATCCGTTTCTCCCAGGGCAACAATCTGTGGCTCTACACATCCGCCGACAGGGCCATCACGCTGCCGGCCGGAGTCTTCCTGCCGGAGGCGATAACTCGCAGTGAACTCGATTTCTCGCAGGAAGACACTGGAGAAAGTATCGAATTGACCCTACCACGAGCTAATCCCGTGGCTGCCCTATTCATTGGCGATCTTCCGTCCACACCGGTCTGGGTCACAGTATACCGTGCACACCGAGGCGAAGAGACCCTGGCGGTGACCATCTTCGGCGGCAAGGTGATCCGCGCACGATTCGAAGAATCGAAGGCCGTCCTGACCGGGGCGAGCCTGATGGCCATGCTGTCGCGAACGGTGCCGATCATGGCCATGCAGACGCCCTGCAACCATGTGCTGTACTCACCTGCATGTGGTGCCGATCCGGGTGCGTGCCGTGACCTGATCTCCATCACGTCGGTCAACGGTGCGACCGTGGTCTCCGGCAACTTCGCCCTTCGACCTGATCAGTGGTTTCGCGGTGGGCGTCTCGAATCACCCTCGGGTGAGACCCGCTTCATCGTCGACCACCAAGGCGACACCGTCACGCTCATCTCTCCGATTCCTGGGTTGTCCTCTCTCGATCAAGCTTGGGGGTATTGGGGCTGCGACCATCTAGAAGCCACCTGCCGAGAGAAGTTCGACAACCTCATCAACCACCTGGGCTGGTCTCGTCTTCCCGGCCGTAATCCGTTCAGCGGGAGGATCGACTGATGGCATTCTGGGTCATGGCGCTGGTCTATATCGTCGGCACGGTCCTGTACGAGGTTCTGCGCCCAAAGCCGCAGTTCGATGCCCCCACTCCTTCCAGCCTAGGGGATTTCCAGTTTCCTACGATTGGCGAGGGCCGAACCATTCCCATGGTCTGGGGAACTTGCAAGTTGGCCGGTCCCATGGTGACCTGGTATGGGGATCTTCGCATTCAAGCCATCACGAAGAAGGTCAAGACAGGGCTTTTTTCCAAGAAGGAAGTCACCACCGGGTACAAGTACTACCTGGGCCTACAGCTTGTACTGTGCAGTGGCGAGATCGATGAGGTCCTGCAGATCCGTTTCGACGACCGTCGGCCCACGGCTGGCTACGTCCACGGGCAGGACCACACCCAGATCAATATTAACTCGCCTGGTTTCTTCGGTGGCGAGGATTCTGAGGGCGGGATTCAGGGCAGCGTCTACGTCTATCACGGTGCGGCCACTCAGCCGGTGGATTCGTACCTGGAGGATCGCATCGGTGAGGATATTCCGGCGTGGCGGAGAGTCAGCTATGCGGTGTTCCGGCGCGTGTATCTGGGGACGAGTCCATACATCAAGGCCGTATCCTTCGTGGTCCGTCGTTGCCCCAACGGGCTCGGGTTGACCGAGGGTGCGCACAATATCGATGGTGATGCGAACCCAGCGGCCATGATCTACGACGTTCTGATTTCACCATCTTCGGAAAATGGCCTCGGGCTTCCCGTTGGCTTCCTAGACGTCGACGCATTTCGTACCGTGGGACAGACGCTGGCCGACGAAGGGCTCGGACTTTCAATGCTGCAAGATCGTGGCACTACGGCGAAAGATCTGGTGCTTGAGATTCTGCGCCACATCGATGGAGTCATGTATGTGGAGCCGACTACTGGGCTACTGACGATTAAGCTTATACGGTACGACTACGATCCTGAGACAATCCCGATGCTCGACGCTGATTCATGCACGGTGAAGTCCCTCGCCCGTCCATCGTGGAGTGATCTCAAAAACTCTGTTCGTGTGGGGTATGTTAGCCGAGACGCCGGTTTTCTGGAAAAGACCGCTCAGGCCCAGGATCTTGCAGGGATCGAGATCCAGGGCGGTGAAGTGTCGCTGCAGGAGTTGACCCTACGTGGACTGTCCAACTCGGAGACGGCACAGATGGCAGCAGCCCGGTCCTTGGCCGCATTGGCCTATCCTCTGGCCACCATCGCGATCGAAGCAGACAGGTCGGCCTGGGCCTTCCGGCCGGGAGCCGTCTTCAAGCTTGTCTGGGACCCTTTGGGGATCACCGGCATGGTGTGCCGCGTGGTTCGCGTGGGGACCGGGAGGTTGGATTCCGGGATGATCGAGATCGAGGCAATGGAAGATGTGTTCGCTGTTGATTGGGCCGGTTACACGACACCGCCTGATTCGGGCTGGCAGGATCCATCGGGTGACGTTCCGGCGTTGGCCGACCAGGCGGTATTGGCAGCGCCCTATGAAGCGGTGAAGGATTATGGAGGACTGGGGTCTGATGTGCAGTTGGCGGTCATGCTGGCGGCGGCGGGTGTTTCTGGTGTCTCTCTCGGGTATCGGTCGTATGTATCCGACGGTGCTGGTGGATGGGCACCACCAGTCGATGTTCCGTTCTTCACGCCGTCTGGAGTTCTGAGTTCGGCAATCGATGAACGGACCAGCGAGATCGTCGTGGCATCTGGATTGGACACCGATGTGGTGGAATCAGTAAGTGCGCCGGATTTCTCGCTGGGTGTCAACGTCGCCTGGATCTCGCACGAAGGAGTCGAGGAGTTCATCGCCTTTCAGACCGTGGTCCACGGCGACAATGGCATCACGCTGCAGACTGTTGCTCGAGGGTGCCTCGATACGGCGCCCACGGCGTTCCCGGCTGGGACCCGTGTTTGGTTCATATCGTACGGGAGCCAGATCGCGAATATCCGCGGGCCCGTGCCACCAAACATCGATGCATTCAACGACATTCGGTTTCAGGCATATAACAATCAGAGTGAGTTCCCGTTTACCTCTTGCCCGGTGTCGCAGATTGTGGCTACGACGCCAGCGCGGGCGGAGAAGGTCTACTGTCCTACGGATGTGCGCTTCAATGGGGAGAGCTATCCGACGGCGATCACGGGCGAGCTCACGGTTTCGTGGTCGCATCGGAATCGGTTGGGGTCATGGAGCTATGCGGATTCTGGGAAGACATCATCGCCCGAGGGTGGCACGGAGTACGACATTCTGGTCTACGGGGAGCTCGATACGTTGGTCCATACCGAGACGGGGCTGATTGGGACGACGTGGACGTACGCTGAGGCGCTTGAGATCGCGGAGTCTGGGCTGGGTAGGCTTAACGATAGCCTTCGCGTCGAAATCCGTACATTCGATGCCACTCGTACGCACGAGGCGGTTCGAGAGATAGATTGGAAATTCTATCGAGAATAGGACGTTCGCCTTGGACCGAGCCAATCCACCGAACCCCGTGCTACACACTTCATTTGCTCAGTTTCTTCTCCACTCCTTTTACGAGCTCTTCAGCAACGAAAAGCAGTTTGTCAGACCAGTTCTTCATGCTATCTGTCGTACGGCTGTTTTGATTGCGGCGTGCAGCTGTCTTGTCGAGGTTGACGTCCAACTCATGTATCATCTTGTTTCGTGCGTCGAAAATCGGCCTTAGCTCATCGTTCCTTATGCCGACATCGGCAGCTGCGAGCCCCAAGGCCTTTGCTGCCTTGTGTAGTTGGCTTACGGACTGAAGACTACTTCCAGTCAACTCTAAAATATATTCATCAATCAGACGTTTTTGCGGCGAATTGGAAACCAATATACTCGCCAGAAATTTCCGCCCAACCGTTGCATCCGCTTCATCAGAGTCGCCCCTTAGTTGACGCTGAACGAAAGTCTCAAGTTCTTTCTGAACATCTGGTTCGTGCTCGGCAAGAGCCCGAATCGCTTCTCGTATAAGCTCCTTTACGACAGCATCAAGCCCGGCCGCGGCAAAGACTACAGAGGCACGCAATAAATCTTGCTCCTGGTTGGTCAGATTGCCCGTAGCATTTCGCGCAGACCGAATCGCATCCAAAGATTGGTAGAATCCCTTTACTGACAATTGTGCCTGTTTCAATACCTTGCGCGCGCGTGCTGTCTCTACTGGGGCAGCTGCCTTCTTCTTTGCCAACCTACACTTCCTTTCTGTGTCCGGTGAGATCATATATCGGACCGACTCTACTATAGGAGATTACGCTCAGTCAAACAACCATGTCGACCATAATCCGCCACCAAACGGTGCAATCTTGCCTTTCGTGGCGGATCTTCCCCGTTCCCCGACATTCACTTCCCCCCACCGGTCGATCAAAAGC
>PDWI01001547.1_pt1 | contig 36060 bp, 45 predicted proteins | sample 1430891 | NCBI WGS metagenome assembly PDWI01 (sample SAMN01162508, study PRJNA174530) | Oral metagenome, whole genome shotgun sequencing project. | biome: Marine environment; feature: Marine mammal; material: Swab sample of the gingival sulcus; isolation source: swab sample of gingival sulcus... | reverse complement strand
ATATCGTTTGGCCATGTGACTGCCCCCAGAGTGCTCAATCTGGTCTTTATGAATCACACAAACACACCCTTTGGGAATCCTGAATGTCGATTGGTCCTAAGCCTCCAGCGACCGGCGCAGAAGCTCAACATCCTCGGCAATCTGCGAATCCGACTTCACCAATTCCTCAACCCGCCGCACCCCGTGCATGACCGTGGTGTGATCGCGCCCACCGAAACGGCGCCCGATATCCGGCAGAGACCGCGTGGTCAGATCCTTGCACAACTTCATCGCCACCTGACGCGGCCGGGCAATGGCGCGCTGACGCTTGGGGCCGATCATATCCGACATGCGGATGTTGTAATGCTCCGCCACCTTGCGTTGAATTTCCTCAACCGTGACCTTGCGATCCGAAGCACGCAACACGTCCGACAGGGCATCCTGCGCCTTTTCCAGCGTGATCTCCTGCCCAACCAGCGAGGCGAAGGCAAACAGACGCATCAACGCGCCTTCCAGCACCCGGACGTTGGTCGAAATCCGATGCGCGAGGAATTCCAGCACCCCGTCGGCAATCACCAGATCCGGGTATTGCTCGCGGTAGCGCGCGGCCTTGGTCTGCAAAATGCCCAGCCGCAACTCATAATCCGTCGGGTGCAGATCGACCACCAGCCCGGATTGCAACCGGCTCTTGATCCGCTCTTCCATATCCTTGATCTCGCCCGGCGCGCGGTCCGCCGACAGAATGATCTGCTTGTTCTGATCCACCAGCGCGTTGAAGGTGTGAAAAAACTCTTCCTGCGTCGAATCCTTGCCAGCGATGAACTGCACATCGTCCACCATCAGCACATCAACCGAACGGAACAGATGCTTGAAATCCATCATCTGCTTGTCGCGCAGCGCCTGCACGAAACGATACATGAATTGTTCCGCCGACAGATACACCACCCGCATTTCCGGTTTGCGCGCTTTGATCTCATGGGCGATGGCGTGCATCAGGTGCGTCTTGCCAAGGCCAACGCCGCCAAACAGAAACAGCGGATTGAAGGTCACGGCACCACCTTCAGCAACACGGCGCGCGGCGGCATGAGCAAGCTGGTTCGGCTTGCCAACGACGAAGGTGTCAAAGGTAAAACGCGGATCAAGCGGCGCGCCGGGCAGGTTGGTTTCCACAGGTTTGGCCGCTGCAACCGCCGGCGCCTCTTCCGCTTTCGGCGCCATGCGCGCCGCGCCTGCCGTCACCGAAAACACCAAACGAGACACGTCGGCCCCCAAACGGGCAAATTCGCGCAAAATACGATCAGAAAAGTTCCGCTCGACCCAGTTGCCCATGAAGTTGGTCGGCACAACGAATCGCGCAACCCCCCCTTCCAGCCCGGCAAACTCAAGCGGCTCGATCCAGTTGCGATAGTTGTTCTGCCCAACTTCCGCCTGCAATGCTTCCCGAACCCGGCCCCAAGTCTCGTTTGTCATTCTTCATCTATCCGCATCTGGCCGCATGGCGCGGCACAATCCCCAAACCCGATTTTTCGCAAACAGAAAGCCACCCGGCAAAAGCCGAATATCGAGCCGCGATTGCAGCAGATAAAGAAACAGCGCCTGCCCCTCAGCCAGACAACGCGCCGGGGCTGCGGTTGCTCCGCCGCTCACCAGCCTGTTTCGATGTTCCCAAGTCAGCGAAGTGAATCGCTCAGACAGGTTAGTCTTTCGCCCTACCCCATCGCAACACAACTTCACGCTTGACGCGCGCTTTTATCATTCCGAATCTGAACGCTCCGAAAAGGCACCCGTTTTCATTGAGAAATTCCGCGCGAGAAAAGAAAAGCGCCCCGAAAACGGAGCGCTTGCCTGATGTATTTTTGCCGCGACTCGGCAGCGGAACCGGAAATTAACCCAGCGCTTTGACCCGTGCGGACAGGCGCGACATTTTGCGCGCGACGGTGTTTTTGTGGTAAACGCCTTTGGTCACACCGCGCATCAGCTCCGGCTGTGCTTCTTTCAGCGCGGCTGCGGCTGCGGCCTGATCGCCGGAAGCAATCGCTTCTTCCACTTTGCGCAGGTAAGTGCGGATGCGCGAACGGCGGGCTTTGTTGACTTCAAACCGGCGCTCGTTCTGACGGGCGCGCTTTTTTGCCTGGGGCGAATTAGCCATGTCGGGTCCCTTTCTCGGGTCAATTACATTACGTTTGCGCATGACCCGGGTTTCTTACCGGACAATCCGACCAAAGCGGGTCTCACGCGCATGTAGCGGCGGTCTTTAAGGCGTTTCGGACCGCTTGTGAAGCCCGAAACGCCAAAAATCTTATTTGTCGCGGAATTGGGCGGCGCGTTTCTCGGTAAAGGCGGCCATACCCTCTTTCTGATCTTCCGTTGCGAACAGGGAGTGGAACAGGCGACGCTCGAACAGCACCGCTTCGCTCATCGGCAGTTGCTCGGCACGGTTGACCGATTCCTTGATCGCCATAACGGAAATCATGCTCTTCTCCGCGATTTTCTTCGCGGCCCCAAGGGCTTCATCCATCAGAGATTTCGCTGGCACGACACGGCTGACGAGACCGGACCGCTCCGCTTCCTGCGCATCCATGAAACGCCCGGTCAGGTTCATGTCCATCGACTTGGCGCGACCCACAAGCTGAGTCAGACGAATCGAACCGCCCATCCCCGCCATGACACCAAGGTTCACCTCCGGCTGGCCAAATTTGGCGGTATCCGAAGCGATAATGAAGTCGCACATCATGGCGAGTTCACAGCCACCGCCCAGCGCATAGCCCGAAACCGCCGCGATGATCGGCTTGCGAATCTTCAGGATTGCCTGCTCTTCCGGGGTGAACAGGTCGCCCATAAACACATCCACAAAGCTCTTTTCCGCCATCATCTTGATGTCGGCCCCGGCGGCAAATGCCTTTTCCGAGCCGGTCAGCACAAAGGCGCGCACCTTCTCGTTTTTCTGCCCTTCGGCGAGCGCGTGGCCCAGCTCGGCCAGCAGATCAAGGTTCAACGCGTTCAGCGCGTCGGGCCGGTTCAGCCGGATCAGACAGACGTGATCTTCGATTTCCACCAGAATATTTTCGTAGTCCATGACGCCCTCTTGCGATTGTTTCCGCCCGATTTAATGCAGGTGCGCGGGCGCAATCAAGTCACGTTTGGCAAACCGGGCAGAAGAAGGTTGAGCGACCGGACTGGGTAATCCGCTCAATTTTGCCATTACAACCGGGCGTTACGCACGGCGCACCCTCGCGGCCATAAACGCGGAAAGAATGCTGAAAATAGCCCAGATCACCGTCCACTTGCCGATGATCGCGCAGCGAGGAACCACCCGCCTCGATGGCTTCCGACAGCACATCTCGGATGATCGGCACCAGCTTTTCCGCCTCATCTGACGTTAGGTCACGCGCTAGCCGGGCTGGGTGAATCCCCGCACGAAACAGCACCTCCGCAACGTAGATATTGCCCAGCCCCGCGACAACCTTCTGATCCAGCAACACGTTCTTGATCGGGGATTTACGCCGCGCAATGGCCCCGGCGAGATACGCCCCGTCGAAGGCATTTCCCAGCGGCTCCGGCCCGATCCCCGCGAGCAGTTTCTGTTCCGCTTCCCGCGCAGTCTCAAACAGGTCCATCGCTCCGAACCGACGGGCATCGTTGAACGCAACCCGCGCGCCGGACCCCATATGAAACACCACATGATCATGCTTTTCACGCGCCGCAATCGGATGGTGAAATTCACCGATTTTAGCACCGGAGATCAGCATCCGCCCCGTCATCCCAAGGTGCATCAACAGGGTCTCGCCGCGGTCCAGATCGGCCAGAAGATATTTCGAGCGCCGCCGCAGCCGGTCAACCCGCGCGCCGGTCAGCCGCTCCGCCATGCGCTCGGGAAACGGCCAGCGCAAGCCGCCGATATGCACCTCAACCTCCCGGAAAATGTCGCCCTCAAAGACCGGCGCCAGCCCCCGCCGCACCGTTTCCACCTCGGGTAATTCAGGCATCACGCCCCCACATTGCGTTTTTCAGCCGTACACTCAGCTCATCGGCCCCATGCAGCGCGCTCAACATATACACCGTTTCCCCATTGGCAAACTGCAATCGCCAGGTAAAATTTCTGTCCTGTCGCGCATCCACCAAATCATTTAACTTGTAACGCTTCATAGACAAAAATGGCCCCATGAGCCGAATTTCACGCCGATCCAATTCGACGCGAAAAACCCAGATATAGATCGAATAATAAGCCGAAAACGCATAAATCGCATATCGTAAACCTCTTGGCAGTTCCACGATTTCGGTGTCTTTGGCCACCCAAATCAACATCCCGGTCAGGAACAGAGTCCAGATACGAACCGCTATAGAAGAACGATAGACCGACATGTTCAGCCCCTGCTCCGGCTCGGCCCGCGCACCCGCCCCCGAATCCAGCGCCGACACAGGGTCGGACGTGGAGTCTGGCTCGGCTGACGCAGCCGCATCACGCGCCTTCGGATCATAAACAATCGCGAAATACATCAGCCCCAACAAGGCAATACTAAGCAACGCCTGCATTTTCACTCCAATCCAATGTTTGAATTGATGGTTTGTCTCTTGGCTGAGAAGGGTATATCCCGAAATCGACGAAATTTGGGCGGACCCATGACCGAGAAGAACAAAACGCACTTTGGCTTTCAAACCGTAGACGAAGATCAGAAAGCCGGGATGGTGCATGGTGTTTTCACCAATGTGGCCTCGAAATACGACATTATGAACGACGTGATGAGCGTCGGCATCCACCGGCTCTGGAAGGATGCGATGATGGATTGGCTGGCGCCGCGTCCGGGACAGAAGCTGCTCGATGTCGCGGGCGGCACCGGCGATATTGCGTTTCGTTTTCTCGACCGCGCGCCGGGAGCGCACGCCACGGTGCTGGACATGACCGAAAGCATGTTGGTGGAGGGGCGCAAACGCTCGGAAGCCGAGCAACGCCCCGAGCAACTTGACTGGATCGTCGGCGATGCCATGGCGCTACCCTTCGCGGACAATACATTCGACGTCTATACCATCAGCTTTGGCATCCGCAACGTGACCCGCGTGAACGAAGCGCTCTCAGAAGCCTACCGCGTGTTGAAGCCCGGCGGGCGGTTGGTGGTGCTGGAGTTTAGTCAAATTCCCAACGACCTGTTGCAAAAAGCCTATGATCTTTACTCCTTCAATGTCATCCCACGCATGGGAAAGCTGATCGCCGGAGATGCTGATAGCTACCAGTATCTCGTTGAATCCATTCGGCAATTCCCGGATCAGGAAACTTTCGCCAGCATGTTCCGCGACGCAGGATTTGCCAATGTGAAATACCGTAACCTGTCGATGGGCATCGCGGCGCTGCATTCGGGGTGGAAAATCTGATGCGCGGGCCGCACAACGTCCTTCGCCTGCTGCAAACCGGCGCGACACTAGCACGAACCGGCGCCCTGCGGGTCGTGCTGGACACCGCCGGTGCTCCACCGCTCCTGAGCGTTCTTGCCCGCGTCGTAAGCTGGCCGCTGGCGCCGTTCGGGCTGAAAGGCGACACAGAACTTCCGCCCGTCACCCGCGCGCTAACCGCTCTGGGCCCGGCCTATATCAAACTCGGCCAAATCCTCTCGACCCGCCCGGATGTGGTGGGGACGCAGATGTCCGAGCAGTTGAAATACCTGCAGGACAAGTTGCCGCCCTTTGATCGGCGGACCGCGATTGAGACAGTCGAAAGCGAGTTGGGCATAAAGGTTTCGGAGGTATTTTCCGAATTTTCCGAACCCATCGCCGCGGCGTCGATCGCGCAAGTGCATCGCGCACGGTTGCACGAAAGCGGCGAAGAGGTTGCGGTGAAAATTCTGCGCCCCGGAATCGAACGGGCCTTCCAGCGCGACGTCGACGCCTTCCACTTTTCCGCCGGGGTCATCGAGGCATTGCTGCCCTCCACCCGCAGGTTGCGGCCAACAGACGTCATCGACCATTTCGAAAGCGTGGTGCTGGAAGAGCTGGACCTGCGGCTGGAAAGCTCTTCGGCGTCGAAATTCGCGGAAAACACCAAGAACGACCCAGATTTCATCGTGCCTGAGGTCAAATGGGCGTTTTGTTCCAAGCGGGTGATGACCCTTGGCTGGGGCGAAGGCATCCCGGCGAATGATCTGGAACAGGCCCGCGCGGCCGGGCTGGACCTTGAAAAGCTGGGCAACCAGATATTGCAAATGTTTCTGTCGCACGCCCTTCGGGACGGGTTTTTTCATGGCGACATGCATCAGGGAAACCTGAAATTTACCCGCGACAACAAGATCATCGCGCTCGACTTCGGCATTATGGGACGGATCGACCGCTACACCCGCCGGGTCTACGCCGAAATTCTTTATGGCTTCATCCGGCGCGATTACAAGCGCGTTGCGGAGGTGCATTTTGAAGCGGGATACGTTCCGGCGAATCAGGATATGGAACAATTTGCGCAAGCGCTGCGCGCGGTTGGCGAGCCGATTTTCGGTATGGATGCGACGCAAATTTCCATGGGTCGTCTTCTGAGCTATCTGTTTGAAGTAACAGAGAAATTTGGCATGCAGACCCGAACAGAGCTTATTCACCTTCAGCGCACCATGGTTGTGGTTGAGGGGGTCGCACGGTCGCTCAACCCGCATATCAACATCTGGGAAGTGGCCCATCCAATCGTTGAGGAATACATCGCATCCTCCATCGGCCCGCGCGCGACCCTCGCAGACGCCGCCCGAACGCTGCGCGTTCTGTCCCGCTTTGGTCCGCGGCTGCCGGATCTGGTGGAAAACATCCTGATAGAGCAGGCGAACCAGACCCCGGAACCCAGGAAAAAGAACGGTATGAAACGAATTGGCATGTCTATTGGCGGCCTCGCTTTGGTTGCCATTGGCTTTGCCATCGGAACGCTGCTTTAGGGACGGTCATTCGGTTGCCTGATCCGGGGATCGCAGCGACGCAACCTCGCTGGCCTTCACCTGCCCCCCGCTATCGAGAACAAGAATGGTCTCGCCATTCTCAGAGCGCGCTTCCGTAACGGTCGCATAAGCCTTGATCGGCTCTTCACTCAGAATGCGCTGCTGCGACACGCTCACCAGTTGGAACTGATAATTGCCCTCCGGGAACGGATTGCCGGACGCATTAACCCCCGCCCATTGCACCGGGTCTTTTGACACGGGAATTTCCAGCCGATCGACCTCGGTTCCCGCCTCATTCAACACCCGCATATACGTTTTTTCCGCCCCCGAGGCCGGCTCGGGATACAGCGTGATCGGGCTACTGCTGAATTTTACCGGCTCAGACGACAGCGCCTCCATGCCAACCCAACCTGCCAGATCAGACATGCTCATCGCGCCCAGTTGCGAACTCAACATGCGCAAGAGATCGTTGGTTTGAACCTGTTGCTCCACGCCGGAAAATGTTGCCAGTTGCACCGCGTAATCCGTACTTTCAATGGGGTTCAAAGGGTCCTGATTTTCCATCTGCACCGTCAGCATTTTGAGAAAAGTCTCAAAATCAGACGATATTACCGCATCTTGCGCAGCCTTCGGCTTCTGTACCTGATTCGCGCTGGGGGCGGTTACGCTTGTTACATCCATTTCTTAACTCCTATAGCCTCAAATCGACCCCGGTGGTTGCTGAGATCATACGAGGACGGGCTTCCAAGATTGCGACACTCTCTTCGCCGTTGAACACCTCTGAATCACCCAATGCCGGAAGGACATCTGCGCGGTTCTCCTCGGCAAATCCCCGTTCGCCCCCAAACTCCAGATTCACATCCGCAAAACCCATCTGCTTCAATTCAGCCAGCAGAATATCCTGATTGCGGCGCATCAAATCCAAGGTATCGGAACGGTCAGCATTCACCGAAACCAGCATGCTCTGCGCGTCGCCACCGCCCGTCATCGCAAGCCTTACGCGCCCCAGTTCCTCTGGCTTTAACGTCACCTCAACAACCTGTTCCCCATCCGGACGGATCGCGTCGACAATCTGTGCAATCATCGCTCGCGGGGCCTCTGTCCGCGTATTGGGCGTTGCGCTTTCAAGTCGAACAAAGCGCATTTCCAGCTCCAAAGAAGGTGTTTGGGCCGCTAAGTCTGCCGGAAAGGTGGCGCTCTCAACATCAGGCGGCCGCATTTCCAAACTTATGGGCTTTGGCTGAATTTCCGCTACAGAAACGGGAACAGAAACCTCCGGCAGTTTATGAAACTTCCCGCTCTCTATAATACTGCGCGGCTCTGGTGGCGTCGGCGTATCCGCTGTCAAAGACTCCTTGGCAACGCTGTGATTCTGCTGACTCACGCGCGAAGGCAGCACATCTAAGCGAGCATTCGGATCCGCCGCGCTCATAACAGGCAAACGCGGTGATTTTGCCCGAACTTCTGTTTTCTGCTCTACCGGCGGCCCATCACCCCCCACATCCTCAATATTCTTAATCAACGAATCGATCGGCATCGCCCCGATTTGCTGCTTTACGGGAACGCCCTGATCCACATGCTTCCCGCTCGAAATATCAGCCCCTGAATGCACATTTAATGCACCCTCCGCCAAAGGGGTTTGCCCTGCTGGAGCGACAAAAATCACATCACGCGGTTGGATTTGGCGCATATCTAACGGCTGTTGATCTATGCCCTCTTTCAAAGCCGTAATATCTTCAACAGCCTTTTTCTCAACATCGCCACCCGCCCCTTGTTCTAAGGCGTCCGAAACCTGCCCCTCTTCCAAATTAACCTCAGGGACATCTTTGAAATTCTGCTCAACGCCCTTTGAAACAATAGGCACATCTTCCGTCGCCTTAACATCAACCAACGGCAAAGAATCACCATCACCCTCAATCTGATTCCATGCCGAAGCCACAGCCATTTCGCCGATAACTGCATCGCTTTCCTCAAAATCTGCGTCGGCTTTAATGAAAATTTTCTCTACTATCCCATCCGTGATACCCGCAAAACCACCTTTTTCCGCGACCTCTTCTTGCATTTCCTGAAAAACAACGTCCGCAAATACATTCTCGGCCGCCCCATCTTCCGCAGAATCCGGCACCGCCGTGCCGCCCTTTCCCAATCCAACCATCGGAATCATTGATATTTGCATTTCGAATCCCAGACTTTCTGCCGTTGAATTCCAGTTTGTTCGATAAAAGTTACTATTTCTTTACGTCCTTCTGACAATCTGCCGGAAATCGTAGCTAAAATTCGAGGTAACCGTGGATATTCAACCGACAATCACCCCGTCCGGACCGCAAAAGCCCCCAACACATCGCGATTCGCAGCTCATGGACGCAGCGAAGGAACTGGAGGCCACTTTTCTCGCCGAAATGCTCAAATCAGCCGGGCTGGGCAAGGTGCCGGAAGCGTTTGGCGGTGGGGTCGGCGAAGAGCAATTTGGCTCTTATTTGCGCCTCGAACAGGCCCGAGCCATTGTTGATTCGGGGGGGATTGGATTGGCGGAAAGCCTGTTTGAAGCGATGAAGGAGGCGGAAGGTGGCCCTATTTAAGAAGACTGATTCAATGGAATTGCTGCGCCTGTTGGAAAGCGAGCGCACGGCGCTTCTCGAAGGAAATCTGGCGATTCTGCCAGGCCTCGAAGCCGAAAAAGACCGCATGATTCGCGGATTGCCCAAACGCGCCCCGGAACTGACAAAAATTCTGGCAGCGTTTCACCGAAACCAACAACTACTGACCGCTGCGGCCAAGGGGATTCGATCAGCACAACAAAAATTGCAGACAATTCGCGCGCCAAAACCCGCATTTACAACTTACGGGCCAACAGGAACCCGGAGCGATCTGGCGCAAACATCCTCTGATCTGAACCGTCGTGCCTGAAGAATTTATCTAAAATTACGGGTATTTAACAGGTTTGGATTCATACTTTCTTTAGGATTACGCTCCATGTTCAACCTGCATCCTGAGGGGGTGGCGCGGAATGGGAAAAATCGCTCCGCAAAAGTCAGAATGACTTTCGCAGGCCAAAAGTGGCCATAGACAACTCGGCGCGGAATTCGTGCCAATATGAAAGGATAAATGATGTCCAGCATTCTGACCAACAACAGCGCCATGGTCGCGCTGCAAACCCTCAAGTCGATCAACTCGAACATGCAACAAACCCAGGCGGAGATTTCCACCGGGAAATCGGTAGGTTCCGCCAAGGACAATGCTGCCGTTTGGGCGATTTCCAAAGTCATGGAATCTGACGTGAAGGGCTTCAAAGGCATCTCCGAGAGCCTTTCTCTCGGCGAAAGCACCGTTGCCGTGGCCCGGCAAGCAACCGAAACCGTGACCGATCTGCTGACAGAAATCAAAGGCAAGATCGTGGCCGCACAGGAAGAAAACGTTGATCGGGAAAAAATTCAAACCGATATCGTTGCCCTGCGCGACCAGATCAATTCCGTTGTAAACGCAGCGCAGTTCAACGGCCTGAACATGGTGAAAGGCACCGAAGATGTGAACGTCCTGTCCTCGCTTGACCGCGCAGGGGATGGCACTGTCACCGCACGCAACATCACCGTTGCACGTCAGGATATGTCCACCGAACAGGGTACCTTCGGCACGGGTGCTTCGCTGGCCGCGAATGGCACCGCAAGCGATGCGACCGTAGCAAGCACCGCAAATTCCGCCGTCGTCACTCTCGACAACACCTGGGCCGCTGGCGATGTGGCGAATATCACCGTTGCGGGTGTAGACCTGTCTTACACTCTGGGCACCGGTGAAACTCAAAACGATGCAGGGACCGCTCTTGCTGGTCAGATCAACGCCCTTGGCCTCGAAGGCCTGAGCGCATCGGATGATGGCGCAGGGAACGTGACGATCAATTCGACGCGCGCCTTTGAAGATGTTGCTATCAGCACCGGAGAAACCACAGCAGGCGACGGGGACGTCCTGATCACCACGCTAAACGGCACCTCTGGCCTGACCGACACCAGCGGAGAGATCGCTGAACGCGCTGAAAATATTACATTTTCGACCAGCGCCGCGGTTAATGACGGCGATAGCTACAAAGTGACCGTGGGTTCCGCCTCCTTCGATTATATCGCTGGCAAGGGCGAAACCATGGAAGACGTGGCGCGCGGATTGAAAATTGCAATCGACGCGGGCGGCAATCCAGACATAACTACAACTGTTGTTCAGGATTCCGACACAGGCCAATGGTCGCTAAAAGTCGACAATAACGGCGCCGACGCTGCATTCTCATTGTCCGGCAACGCGGGCGGCAAAGCCTCTGGTGGTCTGTTCGGCTTGGCAAGTATTGATGTTACGACCAATGCTGGCGCCGACAGTGCGCTTGCCAACGTGGAAACCCTGATCGACAACGCGATTGATGCCTCCGCAGCATTTGGTTCTGCCCAGGGCCGTATCGAAATTCAAAACAATTTCATCGGCAAACTGACAGACTCTCTGACGGCAGGTATCGGCACACTCGTCGATGCGGATATGGAAGCAACCTCTGCCCGGCTGCAAGCACTGCAAGTGCAGCAACAGCTCGGCACCCAAGCGCTTTCAATTGCGAACCAGTCGCCACAAAACATTCTGTCGCTGTTCCGCTAATCATCTCTTTTCGGGGCGTCAAAACAGCGCCCCGACTTTAACACTCAATTTCGTTACCGGAAGGAACCCCCGTGAACGCAATGAACATGGCCAAAACGGCCTACTCAGCCTCCAAAGCCCCAACCCGCACCCCGCGTGGCACTGAATATGAAGCATTTGCGCAAATTACCGCAAAAATGAAAGCCGCGGCGGCGAATCCAAAGCAGCATTTCGCAGCGCTAGCACAAGCTCTGCACGAAAACCGCCGGCTTTGGACATTGCTCGCTTCAGATGTCGCCGAAAAAGGCAATGGCTTACCGCAGCCTCTGCGCGCGCGCATTTTCTACCTGTCGCAATTCACCAACGAACACACCAGCAAAGTGCTTCAAGGTGAAGAGAATGCTGAAATTCTTATTGAAATCAACACAGCCGTCATGCGTGGGCTCAGAACATCGTCGGAGGCAGCATGAGCGGACTTGTTTTAAAACTCGGCCCCAAAGAGCGCGTTCTGGTAAATGGCGCGGTCATTGAAAATGGCGACCGACGCACCCGGTTGTCCATTGTTACGCCCAACGCCAATATCCTTCGCCTGCGCGATGCAATCCATCCCGAAGAGGTGAATACGCCTGTCAAAAGGGTTTGTTACATCGCTCAATTAATTCTGTCTGGCGATGCAGACAAAGCTGAAGCGCGCCTGCAACTCATGCGTGGAATCGAGCAGCTCAGCCAAGTGTTGACCGACCCAGACAGCCGACAGCAAATCACTAAAGCTACCGAGAGCGCAATGCAGGATCAGTTCTACCAAACACTGAAAGCCCTTCGTACGCTCTTGCCGCGCGAAGCACGTCTTTTGAACCACGGGAAAGCATGAATGACCTACCAACCGATCATTCCTTTCGGCGGAATGGCCGGTTGGGCCTTCCTGCAACGCACGAAAGAACAACAAGAAGAGGCGTTTTCTCAAAGCGCTTCTTTGCAAAAGGAACTCACTTACTTCAAAGAAAACATCGGCACCATCTCCAATGCCGACGAATTGGTTGGCAATTACCGCTTGCTCAAAGTCGCACTTGGCGCATTTGGCCTGGAAAATGACTTACCAAATAAAGCACTCATAAAAAAGGTGCTGGAAGAGGGGTCATTAAACCCAAACAGCTTTGCTAACCGCATGGTAAATAAAAGCTACCTGACCATGACCAAGGCCTTTGGTTTTGATCTAGCCCCTCCTTCGTTCAAGCTTTCCGATTTTGCCGACAAGATTGCAGAACAATACACAACCCGCCAATTTGAAATCGCGGTTGGTAATACAAATGAAGATTTCCGTTTTTCCCTGACTCTGGAACGGGAACTATCCGAAATGGCGACGGCCTCAAATACCGATGATGGTCGCTGGTACACCGTATTTGGTAGCGAACCTCTGCGACATGTTATGCAAACTGCTCTGGGCCTACCCAGTTCTATCGCCAGCCTGGACATCGACAAACAGGTGAAAATCTTTCGGGAAAAAACTCAGGCAGCATTTGGAAATGGAGAAATCGCACAGTTTTCTGACCCATCAAACCGCGAAAAACTCAATCAACTATTTCTGGCGCGCTCCCAAATCTCAGGCACGTCCAGCTTCTCAACTCCCGCATCTGTCGCCGTAACCCTGCTGCAAAATGCCGGATACTGAAAAGTCACCCTATTCATCGGCCTCCACCTTTAAACACTCTGCCAATTTGGCAAACGAAGCAGACGTCCCATCCCACTCATCCATTGCCAGGAAAGCATCCAGCTTTGGCCAACACTCAATCGCTGCGTCCAGACTCGGATCAGACCCGGCCTTATACAACCCAGCCTGAATCATCATTTCGGAACGATCATAAGCCCCAAGGCGTTGGCGCACGGCAGCAATCAAAGTGTTTTCGGATTCGCTTGCGGCGTCTGGAAGCGACCGGGATACTGATCGCAAAATATCAATTGCCGGAAACCGACCACGTTCCGCAATTTTTCGATCCAGCACCACATGCCCATCCAAAACACCGCGCAAAATATCTGCAATCGGTTCCTCCATATCCGACCCGGCAACCAACACGGAAAACACCGCCGTAATATCCCCAGCAATGCCAGTTCCCGGACCAGCGCGCTCACAAAGCGTGGTTAGTTGATGCGTTGTCGAGGGCGGATACCCGCGTAAGCTCGGCGCCTCCCCCGATGCCAGTGCAATTTCCCGATGCGCCTCCGCAAACCGCGTCACCGAATCGGCAAGAAACAAAACATGCTTACCCTGATCGCGAAAATGCTCCGCAACAGACATAGCGGATAAGGCACAACGCCGCCGCATCAAAGCCGACTGATCCGACGTCGCGGCCACCACAACCGCCCGTTTCATCCCCTCTTCCCCCAACACCCGCTCAACAAACTCACGCACTTCGCGACCACGCTCGCCAATCATCGCAATCACGACCACATCCGCCTGCACACCGCGTGCCAACTTGGCCAACAAAGTGGATTTACCCACCCCGGACCCGGCAAAAAGACCGATTCGCTGACCGCGAACCAGCGGCAACATCGTGTTAAAAACCGCCAATCCGGTCTCCAATCGCTCCCCCAAAACGCGCCGCTCGGTCGGATTAAGCGCCTCCCCGCGCAAAGGTCTCGGCATTTTCCCCCGCATCATCGGCCGCCCGTCCAAGGGCTGCCCCAACGGGTCCACGACCCGCCCAATCCAGCTATCATCCGGCGCAATCGACCCCGGCCCCTCATGAATCACAGCCGCGCCAACTTGCAGCCCTTCAATATCCCCATCGACAAGAATAGAGACCCGATCGGGCAATAAATTAAGGACTTCGCCCCGTCGCCTCTTCCCGCCGGGCATTTTAATTTCCACCATATCCCCCTGCCCGGCAACCTTCGATAGCCCGGACACCTCAACCGTCCCGCGCCCAATCTCGATCACCCGGCCAACATCCTTCGTCACGGATACCGCCGCAATTTCCGCCGCCAACTGTTCAAAACCAATTTCCGACATGGGTTCTCCATTTTTTTCGCGTTTCGAAACCTTTTCTAAAGGAATCGGGGTTAAGGCTTGGTTGAGGTAATCGAGGGAGAAGCCCCGATGTTTGAAAAAATTGAACTATTCAGCATGGCGCAAGCGCTGGCCAAACATGGAGCCACGCGACAAGCGACCATTGCGCAGAATATAGCAAATGCAGACACGCCGGGCTACCGCGCGCGTGATATTGCTGCATTTTCAGAAGCCTATCGTGCGCCAGATGCCCCCCTTGCATCGACGCGCCCCGGTCATTTTCTAACCGAATCACCCGGCGAGCATCGAATCGAAGCCAAATATGTCTATCGACCGAACGCGGCCTCCCCCAATGGCAACAACGTGTCCCTGGAAAGCGAAATGTTCGCCGCCGCAGAGGCCAAGCGTGACCACGACCAGGCGCTCGCAATCTACAAATCCGCGCTGAACATCTTGCGCACCGCCTCGCGCGGCTCGGCATAGGAGGTCTGAATGAGCGATTTACTTGCTTCCGTCAAATCCGCCGTTTCCGGCATGGAAAGTCAGTCGACCCGGCTGCGACATCTATCTGAAAACATCGCCAACGCAGACACCCCCGGCTACCGGCGCAAAATCGTCGCGTTTGAAGAAGTGTTGGAAGGCGGTCACGCCACCGGAACAGTGCGCACGGGAAAGCCCTATCTGGACCGCTCTGAACTGCCGCTGGTCTTCGATCCAACCCATCCGATGGCGGATGAACAGGGCTATTATGAGGGGTCAAATGTCGACCTCGTCATCGAAATCGCTGACGCGCGCGAAGCGCAGCGCAGCTATGAGGCAAACCTCAAAATGTTCGATCAGGCGCGGGAAATGTCGCGCGGTCTGCTCGATTTACTTCGTAGATAGGAGGGTCTGAAATGGACGTGAAATCTACCATTGCAACACAAGGATACGCCGCAACCCGCCCCGCTACCGCGCCGAAACCAGGCGCGCAAAGCGGCGGGGATGCCTTCGCCAAAATGGCGGGGGATTTTGCGGCGCATCTTGAGCAAACGGAGGAAACCGCGAAGGCCGCGATGATCGGCGGCGCGGATCCGCATTCGCTGGTGCAGGCATTGGCGCAAACCGAACTGGCGGTCGAAACCGCGGTGACGGTGCGAAACAAGGTGGTCGAAGCCTATCAGGAAATTCTCAGGATGCCGGTGTGATGATGGGTGAAGATCAGATTTATGACACGCTCCGCGAGGGGCTTTGGGCGGCGGTGATCATGTCAATACCGATCCTGAGCGTCGCGCTGGTAACGGGTCTGGCGGTTGGTCTGTTTCAAGCCCTGACCTCGATTCAGGAAATGACCCTCACTTTCGTGCCAAAACTGGCCGCAATTCTCGCGGTTTTCTGGCTCTCCATGGGCTTCATGAGCAAGACTCTGGTGAGCTTTTTTCACGCAACCCTCCTCCCCTTGATTGCGAGCGGCTGACATGGATAACGCTGGTTACATCACACTCACGCGCCTCTCCGGGCTGAAAGCGGAGATGCAGGCGGTGGCGAACAACATCGCCAATGCCAACACCACCGGCTACCGTCGGGAGGGCGTGATTTTTTCCGAATTCATCGCCGATCTGGACAGGGAGGATCCGTCTATTTCCATGGCGCTCGGCAATGTCCGCGACACCCGCATGGATCAGGCACCCATCACGCAAACCGGCGGAACCTACGATCTGGCCATCGAAGGCGAGGGCTTTTTCATGCTCGAAGGCCCGGCAGGTCCGATGCTGACCCGCGCGGGCAGTTTCACACCCAACGCAGAGGGCGAATTGGTCACCCATGACGGGTTGCGCCTGCTCGACGCCGGCGGTGCCCCGATTTTCGCCCCACCCAACGCGGCTTCCATCTCCATCGCAACAGACGGCACCATGTCCGCCGATGGCATCCCCATGACGCAGATTGGCCTGTTCATACCGAACGATCCAAACACGATCGCGCATCGCGACGGTGTGCGCTTCGCGCTGGAAGGCGGTGCCGATCCCGTGCTGGAGGGCGCCTCAATCCTGCAAGGGTTCCTGGAAGGGTCCAACGTCGACCCGATCGGCGAAGTCGCCCGCATGATCGAAATTCAACGCGCTTACGAACAGGGACAGGCCTTTCTCAGTCAGGAAGACCAACGCATCCGCGACCTGATTCAGGCCACCAGAAGATAAGAAAGGAGCCGCAGAATGCGCGCCTTGCAAATCGCCGCCACCGGGATGCTCGCCCAACAAATGCGGGTTGAGACCATCTCCAACAACCTCGCGAATATGTCGACAACCGGATATAATGCCCGGCGCGCCGAGTTCGCCGACCTGCATTATCAGCAAATGGCCCGCCCCGGCACGATTGCCGCCGCGAATGGCACCGTACTGCCAACCGGCGTTCAACTCGGCCTCGGCGTGCGCCCGGCGGCCGTCAGCATGTTAGTGCAACAAGGCACGCTGGAGCAAACCAACGGCGAATTGGACGTCGCCATCGAGGGTAATGGTTACCTTGAAGTAAACATGCCCTCCGGTGCCATCGGCTATACCCGCGACGGCGGCCTGAAAATGAACGGTGATGGCCTAATCGTCACCTCGGAAGGCAATGCCATCGTGCCGGAAATCACCGTTCCCGTCGAAGCCACCCGCGTGTCAATCAATGCGGACGGCGAGGTTTATGCCTATTTCAACGACGCGGTGCAGCCCCAGCTTCTGGGCCAACTCTCCATGTCGCAATTCGTCAATGACAAGGGCTTGCTCGCCATCGGCTCCAATACGTTCCTTGAAACCGAAGCTTCCGGCCCGCCCCTCTCCGGCATTCCGGGCCAAGACGGGTTAGGCACATTGCGACAGGGCTATCTGGAGCAAAGCTCCGTCGACGCCGTGCGCGAAATCACGGAGCTGATCGAGGCGCAGCGCGGCTATGAGTTGAACTCCAAAGTCATAACCGCTGCCGATCAGATGCTCGCCGCAGCAACGCAGGTGCGCTGATGAAATTCCTGCTTCCCCTGCTACTCATCTTCGCGCAAGCGGCTCCGGCAGACACGCTGATCGCCAACCGCACCCTGCGCGCGCAAACCATTATCGGCCCGCAAGACGTGAAAATCGCCCCGACAGACATCGCCGGAACCTATATCGCGCCGGAAGAAGTCATCGGCCAGGAAACTCGCGTGGCCATCTATGCAGGCCGCCCGATCCGCATCGAAGATGTCGGGCCTCCCGCCATCGTGGAGCGTAACCAGATCGTGACACTCGCCTTCGCAACGGACTACCTGACCATTCTGACCGATGGCCGCGCCCTTGCTCGCGGCGGCGTCGGCGACCGCATCCGCGTCATGAACCTCGCTTCCCGGCAGATCATTACCGGCACCATCCTTGAAAACGGAACGGTTTCCGCATCCTCCAGACATTTGAATTAAAAGGATAAAATATGAAAACGGCGATCAAACCCCTGATTTTCTCTCTGCTGCTAGCCCTGACCGGCTGCGCCGACCGTGTAGATCATCTGGGAAAGGCCCCAAGCATGACCAGCATCGACGGAAATGCCGAATTTGCTGCGATGAATACCCTCGCTTTGCCCAACCACATCCCCGCCAGCCGGGCCGCCGACGGCGCCTCCCTCTGGACCGCAGGCCGCGCGTCCTTGCTGGGCGACCGGCGGGCGCAAAAGGCGGGCGACATCCTTACCGTCGTGATAAAAATCGACGATAAGGCGGAGATTTCCAACAGCACCAAACGCGGCCGGAGCGGCACCGAAAACATGGACATTACATCCTTCTTCGGCGTTCCCCAGCTTGGCCCGCTGGCAAAAGTCCAACTCAACCCCGGACTCGGAACCAAATCCGGCAGCGCCAGCGCTGGTGACGGCACAATCCGGCGCGGTGAAAAACTAACCCTGCGGGTTGCGGCAACTGTCGTTGGTAACCTGCCCAACGGCATCTTGAAAATCCGCGGCAGCCAGGAAATCCGCGTTAACTACGAACTGCGCGAACTGCTGGTCACCGGCTATGTCCGCCCGGAAGACATCTCGCGGCAAAACGAAATCGCTTACGACAAAATCGCCTCTGCGCGCATTTCCTACGGCGGTCGCGGCCAGATCATGGACATGCAGCAACCGCGCTGGGGTCAACAACTCACCGACATGCTCCTTCCCTTCTAGGCACTTAAAATGAAGAAAATCTTACCCATTCTCCTAGCCATAATCGGCCTTGGCGGCGGCATCGGCGTTGGGAAACTCCTGCAACCCGCGCCAAAAGCCACGGAAATCAACCCATGCGGAGATGTGCAGCCTGTCGAGGAAGCTCCCGCGGCGGACCAAAGCGCGGGCACGGAATTTGTGAAAATGAACAATCAGTTCGTCGTGCCCGTCGTCAAATCCGGCAAAGTAACCGCTCTTGTCGTGCTGTCCCTTAGTCTGGAGGTCGAAACCGGCCAAACCGAAACTGTCTACAAACACGAACCCAAATTCCGCGACGAGTTCCTGCAAGTCATGTTCGAACACGCGAATGTCGGAGGCTTCGACGGCAGCTTCACCGCCAACGCAAACATGCGCGTCCTCCGGCAAGCCTTAACCGAAACCGCCAACAAAATCCTGCCCGGCATTATTACCAGCGTTCTGATAACGGATATCGCGCGGCAGTCGACATAGTCGAAACGCATTAACGAGATATGAAAATGGTGCCCAGGAGAGGACTCGAACCTCCACGACCGTTAGGTCACTGGTACCTGAAACCAGCGCGTCTACCAATTCCGCCACCTGGGCAGGTGCCGTGAGACCGCGACTTAAAGGGGGAAGCGGAGGGTGTCAACGGGGAAATGGTGGAAATTTTCAGTTCGCTACACGAATCAGGAATAGGCGAGGAAAAGCAACGTAATACCGAGGAGGATGCGGTAGATCACGTAGGGCGTGAAACTCACGGTTTGCAGAAGGCGCATCATGATTTTCAGGGCGAGCAAGGCAGAGATAAAGGCGAGCGCGGCGGCGATGCTCGCATCACGGAGCATGGCGCTATTGCCAACGATGGCCAGATCCCCCGCGGTCGCAACGCCGGACGCAAGGATGGTCGGGATCGACATCAACATAGCAAAGCGCGCGCCCGCTTGCCGATTAAAACCCAAAAAGCGCGCGCCGGTGATGGTAGCACCAGAGCGCGAGGTGCCGGGAATAAATGCAAGCGCTTGCCACAGACCGATCAGCACCGCGTCGCGCAGGGTAAAATCGCCATCACCGCGCGTGGTTTCGCCGCGTTGGTCGGCCCAATACAGCACCAAACCAAAGCCCAGCATGGTCCAGCCGATGACGGTGATATTGCGCATCGCATCCATCGCGCCGGTCATTTTCAGCGCAAACCCGAAAGCCAGCGCGGGAATCGTGGCGATGAGGATCAGGAAGGCCAACCGCGCGCCGGGCGTGTCGATTTTACCCGTAAGCAAACGCGGCACACCGGACAGGCCCAGAGCCACGTCACGCCAAAAATACAGAACCACCGCCCCCAAAGTGCCCACATGCACCGCAACGTCAATCGCCACCCCCTGATCGTCGAGCCCGGTCAACTCCGGCAACAGGATCAGATGTCCCGACGACGATACCGGCAAAAACTCGGTAATCCCTTGAATCAACGCCACCAATGCCAGATGCCAAATGGGCATGTTGCTCTCCTTGCATGATCTTGATCGCTAAAAACCACGAAACGCCGCCTTTGACCATGAGAAGATTGCGCAAATGACGGGACGCGTGTCAAAAGGCAGCATGAAAGAGAAATCGAGTGCATTCTGGCCGCTGAGGCCGATCCGTTGGGTCCGGCGCGTGTTGGGCAAATGGTTGCGGCGTGTTGTAATCGCGTTTGTGCTGGCGGTGTTTGGCGCGGTGACGCTCTATGCGTTCGTCAATCCGCCGACCACGCTTTATATAGCGGCTGAACGCGCGCGGCTGAACGGTGTGAAGCACGATTGGGTGGATTTATCCGACGTAGCGCCGGTCATGGCCCGATCGGTGGTCGCGGCGGAGGACGCGAATTTTTGCAGTCACTGGGGCTTCGATATGAGCGCCATTAGGGCGGTGATTGCGCGCGGAGAACGTCGCGGCGCGTCGACCATCAGTCAACAGGTGGTGAAAAACACCTATCTTTGGCCCGCGCGCAGTTGGCCGCGAAAGGCATTGGAGGCGCTGATCACCCCGGCGGTGGAGCTGATCTGGAGCAAGCGGCGGATCATCGAAGTCTATCTGAACGTGGCCGAGTTTGATGAGGGGGTATTCGGCGTCAAAGCTGCGGCGCGGCATTATTTCGGCGTCACGCCCGACCGGCTCACCGCCCATCAGGCCGCGTTGCTCGCCGCGATCCTGCCCAACCCCAAAGAACGCTCCGCCGCACGACCGGGAAATTTCACCCGCGCCCGCGCGGCCCGGATCGCTGACGGCGCGGCAACAATCCTCCGGGATGGACGCGCAGAGTGTTTCGAGAGTTGATTACGTGGCAGTTTCGCGCCATTAGAACTAAAAGCCGGGAAATACCATGAACCGTTTATTCCATTTTCCATTGTCGCCCTTTTGCCGGAAGGTCCGGTTGTCTTTGGCCGAAAAGCGGCTGGAGGTGGAGCTGGTTGAGGAACGGTATTGGGAGCAGTCGAACGAGTTTTTGCGGCGCAACCCGGCGGGGAAAATTCCGATCCTGCGTTTCGACGGCAAGACGCTGACGGAAAGTGCGGCGATTTGCGAATATATTGAAGAGCGCTGCCCGACCCCGCCCTTGATGCCTGACGACCCGGATGGGCGCTACGAGGTGCGCCGCTTGGTCGGGTGGTTTGACGACAAGTTTCACCGCGAAGTGACTGCCAATCTGCTTTACGAGCGGGTGCATAAGAAGATCACCGGGCAAGGCTACCCGGACAGCACAAAAATCAAGGCCGGGGCGAAGGCGATCAAGTATCACCTCGACTATATGGGCTGGCTTCTGGACATGCGGCGCTGGTTGGCGGGGGATCAGATGAGCCTTGCCGATTTTGCCGCGGCGGCGCATTTGTCGTCGCTGGACTACATTTCCGACGTGGACTGGAACCGGAACGCAAACGTGCGCGAGTGGTATGCCAAGATCAAATCCCGTCCGGCTTTCCGCTCCATTCTGGCGGATAATGTGCCGGGATTCCGACCGGCGGAGCATTATGCGGATCTGGACTTTTGAGCGCGGAGCTTAAAGAAAAGCTGGTTAACAAAGCGCTGGAAGAAGGGTTTGCCAAGGTCAACATTACCCATCCCAAAGCGGTGCCGGAACTGGCGGCGCGGCTGGAACGGTTTGTCGCCAAGGGGCATCACGGTCAGATGGGATGGATGGCGGAGCGGATGCACTGGCGCGGCGATCCGTCGGCGCTTTGGCCGGAGGCGAAGTCGATCATCATGCTGGCGGAACCCTATACGCCGAGTCACGATCCGATGGCGGTGGATCAAATGCCGGACCGGGGCGCGATCAGCGTTTATGCGCAAAACCGCGATTATCATGACATTGTAAAGAAGCGGCTCAAGCGAGTCGGGCGGTGGCTGATCGAAGAGGCCGGGGGCGAGATCAAGGTTTTCGTCGATACAGCGCCGGTGATGGAAAAGCCGATTGCAGCGGCGGCGGGGCTGGGCTGGCAGGGCAAACATACCAACCTTTTATCGCGGGATTTGGGAAGTTATTTCTTCCTTGGCTCCATTTTCACCACGCATGAATTGCCGCCGGATGCGCCGGTGCGCAATACCTGCGGCGCTTGCACCGCCTGCCTCGATGCCTGCCCGACCGACGCCTTCCCCGCGCCGGGGCAACTCGACGCGCGGCGCTGTATTTCTTATCTGACCATTGAGCATAAGGGGCCGGTTCCCGAGGAGCTGCGCCCGGCGCTGGGCAACAAAATCTATGGTTGCGATAATTGCCTTGCCGCTTGTCCGTGGAACAAGTTCGCCGTGGATGCCAGCGAGATGCGATATGCGGCGCGCGAGGATTTGATCGCCCCGCCGCTGGAAGAGCTTGCCGCGCTGGACGATGCGGGGTTTAGACAGAAATTTTCCGGCTCGCCGATCAAGCGGGTTGGGCGGGATCGATTCCTGCGCAATGTCGCCTATGCCATGGGTAATTCCGGCAATCCGAAATTCGCCCCTCTTTTGCGCAACCTCGCCCGCGACCCGAACCCAACGCTGGCCGAGGCCGCGCAATGGGCTTTGACGCGGCTCAAAAAGCCCGGCTACCCGCCGCGAACAGGCTTTTGTAACATCCGCAGCGCTTCGACCGATGCTCGAATGCCATCGGAAGCATGGGCGCCGCGATATGGCCCAAGGAATGAGCGGCCAATCGAATAAGAGATCAGGGTCTGCTCCGCGCCCATTTGCGAAATCACCCGCGCTTCAACCCCCTTGGCCTCAAAAGCGCGCTCTATCTGCGCCGCAAAACGCTCCAACACCGCTTCGCTCCCGCTGGCATCGCTCCATTCCACCCGCACAATGACCTGCGCACTTCTGCCGATCAGGTTTTCATAGGCCAGAATGGCTTCCTGCGTGATCCCCAGCGGGCGCAGGTTGGGATTGCGCGTAAAATAATACCATGCCAGCGATACAGAAGTCGGCATCATGACCAACAGGATCACGGCCAGCATATAGAGAAAATTTCGCACCGCAGGCGCCTCCAATCATTTGCAGGCGACCTTAGAACGATTCGCTTTACAAATGATGAACGCCTATGAGCGGACAAGCGCCTCGTAAGCTTCCGCAATTTCCCGCGTCAGCGCGCCGACCTCGAACGTATAATCGCCGATCTGCCCGACCGGGGTCACTTCCGCAGCAGAGCCGGTCAGCCAGCATTGCTCGAAATCGGCCATTTCTTCGGGCATGATACGGCGTTCATGCACCGGAATGTCGCGATCTTTCAGCATCGAAATCACCGTCTGACGGGTTAAGCCGTTCAGGATCGCGTCCGGCAGCGGCGTATGCACTTCGCCGCCCTTAACGAAAAATACATTCGCCCCTGTCGCTTCGGCCACATAGCCGCGATAATCCATGAACAGCGCATCCGAGCAGCCCTTGGCCTCGGCGGCATGTTTGGACATGGTGCAGATCATGTAGAGACCAGCGGCCTTGGCGGAGGTTGGGATGGTCTCCGGGCTGGGGCGTTTCCAAGCGGCGATATCGAGCTTGGCGCCTTGATACTTGGCATCGCCGTAATAATCACCCCATTCCCACGCCGCGATGAACAGCCGAACCGGGTTACGCGCGGACGAAACCCCCATATCCTCGCCGGCCCCCCGGAAGGCCACCGCGCGCACATAGGCATCGCTCAGGCCGTTCGCCTCCAGCACGGCATATTTTGCCTCTTCGATCTGATCGACACTCCACGGAATCGGCATGTCGATCTTGTCACCAGAAGCCAGCAGGCGCTCGGAATGCTTGCGCGACAGGAAAATCTTACCGCCATACGCACGCTCGCCCTCAAACACGGAAGAGGCATAATGCATGGCATGCGTCAGGATATGAACCTGTGCGTCGCGCCATTCTACAAGCTGGCCATCGACCCAAATCTTGCCGTCGCGATCATCATATGCACCCGCCATTTTACTCTCCCTGGCCACTCGCTTTCCGAAAGTTGCGAAACAATGCCCGATACAGACATAAAATTTCACGAAATCGCCTAATCGCTAACAGTTGCCGCTTGGAAAGTCAACAAGACTGACATAAAATCCCCTAACTACGGAATATTACGGCAAAAACTGGAAGTCACATGACGGATCAGACAGGGAAGAAGGCGGGGCACGACAATTTTCTGTCCGACGAGCAGCTTCAACAGGGAATCGAGGCGATGTTTTTTGCCTATCGCGGCTTCACCGTCGACCCGGACCGGATTTTGCACAAATACGGCTATGGACGCGCCCATCACCGCGCGGTGCATTTCATCAACCGCAGTCCGGGAACAACGGTTAACAACCTGTTGTCGATACTCGGCGTCACCAAGCAATCGCTGAACCGGGTATTGAGGACGTTGGTGGAAGATGACTTGGTGGAAGTGCGGGTCGGGCGGCGCGACAAACGGGAGCGCAACTTGTATCTGACCAGCGCTGGCAAGGCGCTGGAGACAGAATTGTCCAATGCCCAGCGCGAGCGGGTTCGGACCGCGTTTCGCGAGGCGGGAGAAGAAGCGGTTGCGGGCTTTCGCACCGTTCTGGAGGGCATGATGGATCCGGATCAGATCGCGCATTTTAACCTGTTTCGCAACGCGGGGCAGGATACGTTCTAGCATCGGGCGGACGGGCAAGATAGGATTGGCGAAGATCGCAGGAGGGAGCGTCAGGATGGACAGCAAACCAGTAGAAGAGATGAGCTTTGAGGAGGCGATGGCCGAGTTGGAAGCGGTTGTGGCCAAGCTGGAACGCGGCGACGTGGCGCTGGACGCCTCCATCGGCCTTTATGAGCGCGGCGCGGCGTTGAAGGCGCGCTGTGAGGCCAAGCTGAAAGAAGCGGAAGAAAAGGTCGCGGCGATTGCGCTCGACAATGCGGGCAACCCGACGGGAGCCACACCGGTCGAGGGGCTGTAATGTTTCGCGACAAGCTCAACGAAGACGCCGCGCTGGCCCGTGCCTGTTTGAGCGAGGCGCTGCCCGCGAGCGGTCCGATGGCCGAACCGATGGCTTGGGCCACCTCCGGTGGCAAAGGGCTGCGCGCCTTTCTGGTGATGGAAACCGCCCGGCTGCTGGGCGTTCCTGACAGCCGTTCGCGCTATGCCGCCGCCGCAATCGAAGCGGTGCATGCCTATTCCCTTGTGCATGACGATATGCCCTGCATGGACGATGACGACCTGCGGCGCGGCCTGCCGACGGTGCATAAAAAGTGGGACGAGGCGACGGCGGTTCTGACCGGGGATGCGCTTCAGGCGCTGGCCTTTGAACTGGTCACGAAGCCGGAAGTGGGCAGTGCCGAGGTGCGCGCCGAACTGGCTGCCAGCCTCGCCATCGCTTCCGGCGCGCGCGGCATGGTGCATGGGCAAGCCCTTGATATTGCGGCGGAAAGCGCGGGGGTGCCGCTGAACCTTGAGCAGATCATTGAGCTACAAGCGGGCAAAACCGGGGCGCTGATCCGTTGGTCCGCCATGGCCGGGGCGCGGCTCGCGGGAGCGGATACCGCACCGTTTGCGCAATACGGCGAAAACCTTGGGCTTGCCTTCCAAATCGCCGACGATGTGCTGGACGTTGAGGGCGACGCGGCGCAGGTCGGCAAGGCGGTTGGCAAGGATGCGGAAGCGGGCAAGGCGACCTTTGTTTCACTGCTCGGGCTGGATCGGGCGAAGGCGCGGGCGGCGGCGTTGGTCGAGGACGCCTGCAACGCGCTCGCCCCCTTTGGGGCGCGGGCCGATACGCTGAAAGAAGCCGCCCGTTTCGTCATCAACCGCACGTCGTAACCCATGGCCCGCGCCGAACATACGCCCCTGCTGGATGCCCTGACTGGCCCGGAGGCGCTCCGCGAGATGGACGTGGACGCGCTGGCCGCGCTGGCGGACGAGTTGCGGCGCGAGACCATTGCGGTGGTTTCCGAAACTGGCGGACATCTTGGCGCGGGGCTGGGCGTGGTCGAACTTACCGTCGCGCTGCATGCGGTATTTGACACGCCACGCGACCGGCTGATCTGGGACGTGGGCCATCAATCCTACCCGCATAAAATCCTCACCCGACGACGCAACCGCATGGGCAGTTTGCGGCAAAAGGGCGGGATTTCCGGTTTTCCCAAACGCGCGGAAAGCCCCTTTGATCCCTTTGGCGCGGGCCATTCTTCGACCTCCATCTCCGCCGCCCTCGGCTTTGCCGTCGCGCGCGATCTGGGCGGCGAGGTTGACCCGCCTTTAGGCGATGCCATCGCAGTGATCGGTGACGGAGCGATGAGCGCGGGGATGGCGTTTGAGGCACTCAACAATGCGGGGCATTTGGGCAAGCGCCTGTTCGTCATTCTCAATGACAATGGCCGCTCGATTGCCGCTCCGACCGGCGCTTTGGATGGGTTGTTGCGACACCGTCCCGAAGCCAAGATCCGGCTGTTTGAAGCGCTTGGCTTTGAGGTCACCGGCCCCGTCGATGGCCACGATTTAGGGGCGCTGCTGTCGGCTTTACGCGAGGCGCGGCAGAGCGCGACCGGGCCGGTGCTGATCCATGTTCTGACGCAGAAGGGTAAAGGTTATGGCCCGGCGGAAGCGGCGCCCGACAAGGCCCATGCCACCGCGAAATTTGACCCCAAAACCGGCGAACAGGAAAAACCCCGCCCCAATGCGCCGAGCTACACCGCCGTTTTCGGTCGCGAACTCACCCGGATGGCGCGCGAAGATAATCGCGTTTGCGCCATAACCGCCGCCATGCCAGACGGAACCGGCGTAGCCCATATGGCGGAAATTGCACCGGAGCGGGTGTTTGACGTTGGTATTGCGGAGCAACACGCGGTGACTTTTGCCGCCGGGCTGGCCGCTGCCGGGATGCGCCCGTTTTGCGCGATTTACTCGACCTTCCTGCAACGTGCTTATGATCAGATCGTGCATGACGTGGCGCTGCAAAACCTGCCGGTGCGGTTTATGATTGATCGCGCCGGGCTGGTCGGACGCGACGGGGCAACCCATGCGGGAGCGTTTGACCTCAGCATGTTGTGCAACCTGCCGAATATGCTGGTCATGGCCCCGGCGGATGAGGCGGAACTGGTGCGGATGCTGGCCACCGCTCATGCGCATGACACCGGCCCGTGCGCCATCCGCTATCCGCGCGGCGAGGGCACGGGGGGTGATCTCCCTGCCCCGGACGCGCTGAAGATCGGCAAGGGGCGGGTGCTGCGGAGGGGGCGTGACGTTGCGATCCTGTCGCTGGGCACCCGGCTGGAGGCGGCACAGGAAGCGGCGGAAATGCTGGCGCCCGACCTGTCCTGCACCATCGCCGACGCGCGTTTTGCCAAGCCGCTGGACCGGGATTTGATCCTCGATCTGGCACAAAATCACAGAGCGCTGGTGACTCTCGAAGAAGGCGCGACGGGCGGCTTTGGCGCCCATGTCGGCGGGTTGCTTGCCGAGGCCGGCGCGCTCGATAGCGGCCTCATGCTGCGCCACCTCACCCTGCCAGACCATTTCCTTGATCACGCCAGCCCGGAGGAAATGTTGCAGACGGCTGAACTTACCGGCCCAGCCATTGCGCAGCGTATTCGTAGCCTATTTGACACAATCACATGAATTATCGCCAAATACCCCCTGTTTTTAAGGTCAAAACGCATCTGGACTGGACTTTGAGCCACAAGCGCAGAATGATCTCGTCAGGTCATTCAATCTACCTAGGGGAATAATCATGAAAAAACTTGCTCTTGCTGCCGCTTTCGGTCTTTTCGCAACTTCCGCCGTGGCGGGTTCTTGCTGCACCGATCCGATTGTGGAGCCGATCATTTTGCTTGAACAGTCCGAAGCTTCTTCGCTGGACCACGACCTGCTTCCGCCCCTGATGTTCTTGCTACTGGTTGCTGGCGCGCTTGCGGCTCCTGCTGCACTGACGATGTAAGTCGGTCCGCATATTACGAATTCAGGGCGCTTCGGCGCCCTTTTTCGTTTCCAGCAAAGCCTCCAGACCCTCGCGATACGTCGGATACCGCAGCTTTACGCCGAGTTCCTCAATGATCCGCGCGTTGGAAACCCGTTTGTTCTCCGCATAAAAACTCCGCGCCATCGGGTGCATGTCTGCCTTGTCAAAATCCACCGGCGGTGGAAGCTCGACGCCAATCAGTTCGGCAGCATATTGCAACACGTCTTGCGGCGGCGCGGCGAGGTTATCGCAGACATTATAGATCGCGCCGGGATTGGGGCGTTCGATGGAAGCCAGCAACACGGCAGCAATGTCGTCAACATGAATGCGGGAAAACACCTGCCCCGGCTTGATGATGCGCTGCGCCGTGCCCGCGCGCACCTTTTCAAAGGGGCCACGACCGGGACCATAAATCCCCGCCAGCCGGAAGATATGCAATGGTGCGCCGGTCTCGGCGCTGAAACGCTGCCACGCTTCCTCCGCCTGCACCCGCATCCGCCCCCGCGCGGTCGCCGGATTGAGCGGGGTTTGCTCATCGACCCAACCGCCGCCGTGATCGCCATACACCCCGGTGGTGGACAGATAGCCAAGCCACTTTAGCTTCGGCGCAATGGCGCGCAACGCGTCCGCCGCGCCGTTCAAAACCGGGTCGCCCTCAGCATCCGGCGCGGCGGAGATCAGAACATGGGTCACGTCTTGCAACGCGGCATCCAGCGGTGTGCCCGGCCAGCGAAGCGTTCCATCGCGCCCGTCCCGCGTAGTTCCGCTCACCCGCCAACCCAACGGACGCAACCGCTCCGCCAGCGCCCGCGCCGAATAGCCCATTCCAAAAGCAAAGAGATGATTTTCCATACTCCCTTTTACCGACACGCAAACACCTTGCCAATCACCCCATCTCCGAACCACCCCCTCGGACAAGCCATTTCCCCAATAAAAATGCAATTTTCCTGATAAATTCCCGCACAAATGATTGTGCTTCCCGCACAGGATCAGTTAAATGCGGCAATTCCAGCCCATGAAGGGCACCTATGAGGAGAAAGAATACATGGCAAAACCGATGACCAAGACCCAGCTCGTTGCTGCCCTTGCCGAGGAAATGGGCTCGGACAAAAAAGCCGCTGCTGGCGCGCTGGACGCAATTGTCTCGATCATTACGCGTGAAGTTTCCAATGGCGGTGCCGTGACCCTGCCGGGCGTCGGCAAATTTTACCTGCGCGAGCGCCCGGAGCGTATGGTTCGCAACCCGGCCACCGGCGAGCAGATCAAGAAAGACGCCGACAAGGTGGTGAAAGTCACCGTGGCGAAAGCTCTGAAAGACGCCGCCAACGGGTGATCTTTTAGCATATCGCTTAAGAAGGGTCGCCTTTTTGGGCGGCCCTTTTTTTCGGGAAAGATTCGAGGGAAGACGGATGCAGATCAAATCGCTCATTATGGGGCTGGTTTTTGCCCTGATCTGGTCATCGGCTTTCACCTCTTCGCGGGTAATCGTCGCGCATGCGCCGCCACTTGGCAGTCTGGCCATCCGCTTCATTCTCGGCGGTCTGATCGGTATTGGCATTGCCGCTGCTCTGGGGCAGAAAATCCGTCTGACGCGCGACACCTGGCTGGTCGTATTGGTTTTCGGCGTCGCGCAAAACGCGCTGTATCTGGGGATGAACTTTACCGCGATGCAATGGATCGAGGCGAGTTTGTCGGCCATTATCGCCGCCACCATGCCACTGATTGCCGCCGCGATTGGCTGGGCCTTTCTCGGGGATCGGTTGACGCCTGCGGCCGTGTTTGGTCTGGCCCTTGGGGTGATCGGCGTTGCTGTGATCATGGCGGGGCGTATTTCCGATGGTTCCGACGTTCTGGGCATTGCATTAACCATGATTGCGGCGGTGGCGCTGGCGGTTGCCACTCTCGTGATGCGACGCGTTCCCGCAGGCGGCGACCTGCTGATGATCGTATCCCTGCAAATGCTGGTCGGGGCACTGGCCCTCGCGCCGGTTTCGCTCGCCTTCGAAGAGTTCACCGTCGACTGGACGCCGCAATTCATTTTCGCCTTCAGCTACACGGTGTTGTTCCCCGGCCTCATCGGGACATGGATCTGGTTTGCGCTGGTCCGGGACATCGGCACGTTGCGCGCCTCGGTGTTTCACTTCCTGACCCCCGCTTTCGGCGTCGGCATTGCGGCGATCTTGCTGGGCGAAAACATCAGCGCTTTAGATGCCGTCGGCGTGGTGATCGTCACCATCGGCATTTTCATCGTGCAGAAGTCAAAACAGGTACCCACCAAGTTGTGATCTGAGTTGACGTGACCGCGCGCGCCGGATCGGTATGGTGGCGCAATGGAATTTATATTTGCATATGCGGCGGGGCTGTTAACCCTGATTAACCCCTGTGTCTTACCGATCATCCCGATCGTCATCACCAGCGCAGCGCAAAAGGCGCGCTTCGGACCGCTGGCACTGGCATTGGGCATGGGGCTGTCTTTCGTCGTGCTGGGCATGTTCGTGACCACGTTGGGCTTTGCCGTGGGTCTCAACGAAGACAGCCTGTCACGCTTCGGGGCATGGTTAATGGTGATCTTCGGCGTGGTGCTGTTGGTGCCGCCGCTGAGCGATGCCTTCTCCCGCCTCGCCTCTCGTTTTTCCTCTCGCGCCGACCGCGCGCTGGACGATAGCAACCAACAGGGGCTCGCCGGGCAGTTCATCGGCGGCTTGCTTCTCGGCGCAGTTTGGAGCCCCTGCATCGGGCCAACCCTCGGCGGCGCCATCGCGCTGGCCTCGCAGGGCGAAAGCCTGTTGCGGGCGGGGCTGATCATGGCCGCATTCGCGCTGGGCGTGATGACGCTGATCCTCGCGCTGGCTTACGGCCTGAAAGCCACCGCCCTTCGCCGCTTTGCGGACCTTTCGAAACCCATTCTGGGCGCGGTATTCCTTGCCGTCGGCCTCGCTATCCTTTTCCGTCTTCACCACATGATCGAGACCTGGGCCGTGCAAAACCTGCCCATCTGGCTGCTTGATCTTTCCGTCGCCATCTAAGGAGTATCCCAATGAAAAGACGTGACTTTCTGATTTCCGCTTCCGCACTGACCCTCTTGCCGGGTCTCGCACAAGCCGCCGCGTTGGACTACGCGCCCGGTGTGTTGGACGAGGCACTGAGCAAGGGCAAAGCGGTGTTGCTCGACTTCAAGGCAAGCTGGTGCAGCACCTGCGCGACGCAAGAACGGGTTCTGAACGCGCTGAAGGCAGAAAACCCGGCTTATGAGGCGGGGATCATCTTCATCAACGTGGACTGGGATGCCTACGGCAATTCCGAACTGGCCAAAATGCTGAAAATCCCGCGCCGTTCGACGCTGGTCGCTATCGGCCCAAACCGTCAGGAAATTGGCCGCATTGTCGCGGGCACCGGGCGCAAAGAGATCAAGGCGCTTCTGGACGCCGCGCTCGCAGCTTAACCAATCTGGCCGCGCGGACCCTCGCCAACCTGACCGCGATGCAAAAGCAAGTGGTCGAGCAGGACCAGCGCGGCCATGGCTTCGCCGACGGGCACGGCACGGATGCCGACGCAGGGGTCATGGCGGCCCTTGGTGACAACCTCAATCGCCTCGCCGGTCTTGGTGATCGAGCGGCGCGGGGTGAGGATGGAGCTGGTTGGCTTCACGGCGAAACGCACGATGATGTCCTGCCCGGTTGAAATGCCACCAAGGATGCCGCCCGCGTGGTTCGAGCTGTATTTCGGCCCGGTTTCCCCCATGAAAATCTCATCCGCGTTGTCGGTCCCGCGCAGCCCGGCAGCAGCCATGCCCTCGCCAATCTCGACCCCCTTCACCGCGTTGATCGACATCATGGCCGCGGCCAGATCGGTATCGAGTTTACCATAAACCGGCGCGCCCAGCCCTGCCGGAGCGCCGGAAATCACCACCTCCACCGCCGCGCCAACGCTGTCCTTCTGCTTGCGGATTTTGCTCAGATAGGCCTCCCATTCCGGCACCGCACCCGCATCGGGTAGCCAGAACGGGTTCCGCTCAATCGCCGCCGCGTCAAAGCGGCTGCGATCCAACGCCAACTCACCCATCTGCACCATATAACCCGTGATGCGCAGTTCCGGCGCCAGCGCCTTCAGCACCTCGCGCGCTACACCGCCCGCCGCCACCCGCGCCGCCGTTTCGCGCGCAGACGACCGCCCGCCACCGCGCGGGTCACGAATGCCGTATTTCTGCCAATAGGTAATGTCGGCGTGACCGGGCCGGAAGGTCTTTTCGATCTCGCCATAATCCTTCGAGCGCTGATCGGTGTTTTCGATCATCAGCTGAATGGGCGTGCCGGTGGTCTTGCCCTCATAAACCCCCGACAGAATGCGCACCGCGTCCGGCTCGTTGCGCTGTGTCATATGCTTGTTCTGACCCGGCCGACGCTTGTCGAGCCAGACCTGCAACATCTCTTCCGCCAGTTCGATCCCCGGCGGGCATCCGTCCACCGTCGCCCCCAGCGCCGGCCCGTGGCTCTCGCCCCAGGTAGTCACACGAAACAAATGTCCAAAGCTGTTGATCGACATGGGCGCCTCCCTCACGGTTTGTTAGGGCTTTCGCCTTGCAGGGGCAAGGGCTTGCGCCTATGGTCCGGCTTACCTCGGGGTGCCTTTTGGCTGAGACGCATGATGCGGACCCGTTGAACCTGAACCGGTTAAGACCGGCGGAGGGAAGGTCGGAACATATCAAACTCCAACCGGAACACCGCCCGTCGCTTTGGAGAATGATGATGAAAACTCTACCCATCGCTGCGGGATTTGCCCTTCTGGCTTCGGCCGCCTTGGCAGATACACCCGTTTTGCACGTCTATGGCCCGGATTACTTCGCCTCCGAATGGGGGCCGGGGCCGGCGATTGAGGAAGGCTTTGAAAAGCAATGCGGTTGCGATTTGCAATTTGTGACCGGCGATGTGCTGCCGCGCCTGTTGCTGGAAGGCGAGCGCACGGAAGCGGATGTGGTGATTGGCCTCAATGCCGACGTGACCGCCAAGGCCCGCGCCTCCGGCCTGTTCGCACCGCATGGGCAAGACACCGGCGCGCTGACCATGCCGATCGAGTGGACGGACGAGATTTTCCTGCCCTTCGATTACAGCTACACCGCCTTCATCTACGACAACACCAAGCTGCAAAACGTACCGACCAGTTTCGACGAATTGCTCGCCCTGCCGGATGATGTGAAAATCGTCATTCAGGATCCGCGCAGTTCGATTTCCGGGCTGGCTCTGATGCTTTGGGTCAAGTCGGTTTACGGCGATCAGGCCGGGGAGGCTTGGGCCAAGCTGAACCCGAAAATCCTGACCGTGACCAAGGGCTGGTCCGAGGCTTACGGCATGTTCACCGATGGGGAAGCGGACATGGTTTTGTCCTTCGTCACTTCGCCCGCCTACCACATCATCGCCGAGGAAGACGAAACCAAATCCGCCGCGATTTTCGATGAGGGGCATTATTTCTTTGTCGAGTTGGTCGGCAAAATCGCCAGCACGGATCAGCCGGAACTGGCCGATCAATTCATGCAATATGTGTTGAGCGAAGAGTTTCAGGCGATGATCCCGACGGGCAACTGGTCTTTCCCGGTCAAGCTCGCGGATGACAAGCTGCCCGCCGGGTTTGCCAAGCTCGCCGTGCCGTCCAAGGCGCTGTTTTACTCGGAAGAGGAAGCGCAGAAAATCACGCCCGACGCGCTGGATGAATGGCTTCAGGCCGCACGATAAAACCGGGAACCCTCGCGGGGGCCGGGGTTCTGGCCCTCGTGTTGTTTCTCAGTTTTGGCACGCTGGGGATCGTGATCTGGCGTGCCGACAGTTTTTCCGGGCTGGGCCGGGGGGAATGGGCCGCGCTGCGCTTCACTCTCTGGCAGGCGCTGGTTTCCGCCGGGCTTTCGATCCTGCTGGCGATCCCGGTGGCCCGCGCGCTGGCGCGGCGTAATTTCGTCGGGCGCGGCGCGATTATCACTCTGCTCGGCGCGCCCTTCATTCTACCCACCATCGTCGCCATATTAGGGCTGATCGCGGTTTTTGGCCGTAATGGCATTATTTCCACCGCCATCGGTACTTTCGGCTTTGAGCCGATCTCGATTTACGGCGCGCATGGCGTGATTTTGGCGCATGTGTTTTTCAACCTGCCGCTGGCCACCCGGCTGATTTTGCAAGGCTGGATGGCCATTCCGGGCGAGCGGTTTCGGCTGGCCGCGTCGCTCGGGTTCGGTCCGCGCGAAATGTTTCGCTTCTTTGAATTGCCGATGCTGCGCGAGGTGATCCCCGGCACGTTTCTGGTGATTTTTCTCATTTGCCTGACCAGCTTTGCCGTGGCGCTGGCGCTTGGTGGCGGGCCGGGGTCAACGACGATTGAACTGGCGATTTATCAGGCGTTTCGGCTGGAATTTGACCTCGGCAAGACCGCGCTTCTGGCCAGTGTTCAGTTTGCCCTCGGCGCCGTTGCCGCGCTCATTACATTGCGGTTTTCCCTGCCCAATGCCATCGGCGCCGGGCGGGATCGGGCCATTCGTCGCTTTGATGGCAACACGGCGTTTCGCCGGAGCATGGATGCCGCCTGGATCACGCTCGCAGCGCTGTTTTTGCTCACCCCGCTGCTGATGCTGGTGCTGAAAGGCGTGCCGTATCTGGCGCAATTGCCGGACACGATCTGGCGCGCCGCGGGGCGGTCCGTTGGCATGGCGCTTTGCACCGCCGCGCTGGTCATTGCCGCGACGCTGGCGCTGGCGGCGCTTTCCCTGCGACTCGGTGCGCGGCGGATCGAGGGCGTGGTCGCGCTGTCTCTGGCCGCTTCGCCGCTGGTCATCGGCACCGGGCTGTTCATCCTGCTGTTTCCGTTCCTCAACCCATCTGCCCTCGCTTTACCCATCACCATCTTGGTTAACACCTTCTCCGCTCTGCCCTTCACCCTGCGCTCCCTATTGCCCGCACTGCACAGTATTGAGCGCGATTTCGGGCGGCTGGCCGATGGGCTGGGCATGAACGGGTTTGCCCGATTGCGGCTTCTTTGGCTCCCCCGCCTGCGCCGCCCTATTGGCTTTGCCGCCGGGCTGACCGGCGCGTTAAGCATGGGGGACCTCGGTGTGGTGGCGCTGTTTGCGGTGCCGGATCGGGGGACGTTGCCGCTGGAAATCTACCGCCTGATGGGCGCCTATCGCATGGATCAGGCGGCAGCGGGCGCGGTGCTTTTGCTGGTGCTTTCGCTGGGGATTTTCTGGATTTTGGATCGCGGAGGACGACATGCTGAGACTTGACGGCGTAGAGGTGCGGGTCGGTACGTTCACGTTGCGAGCAGATTTCACCGTTGTGGGCGGGTTGGTTGCGGTGCTTGGCCCTTCCGGCGGCGGCAAATCGACCCTGCTCGACACGATTGCGGGCTTCGCGACGCCCCGCGCGGGACGGGTCTTGTGGCAGGGCGAAGACCTGACCGGGCGCACACCCGCCGAACGACCCATCGCGACGCTGTTTCAGGACAATAACCTGTTCCCGCATCTCACGGTGGCGCAGAATATCGGCTTGGGCATTCGCCCCAATCTGCGGCTCTCGGAAGCGGAATGGGGGGCGGTGAACGCGGCGCTGGACACGATCGGCATGGCCGGGTTCGGGGCGCGCAAACCGGCGGAATTATCCGGCGGGCAGGTGGCGCGGGTGGCGTTGGCGCGGGCCTTCGTGCAGGACAAAGCGCTCTTGCTGTTGGACGAACCGTTTGGCGCGCTGGACCCGGCCCTGCGGGCGGAGATGCTGACCGAAACCGCTGGGTTCGCTCGAGCGCGCGGGGCGACGATGTTGATGGTGACGCATAACCCGGAAGATGCGCGACAAGTGGCGGATCAGGTGATTTTCGTTGCTGGAGGCGTGGCGCAGGCGCCGGTTGAAACCACCGAGTTTTTTGCCGCGCCGCCGCCGGAACTGGCGGGATTTTAGGGCAGAAATCGATAAGGGTCATGCCTAGCTGAGCGGGTTTTCCCGGAGGGATCGTAGCAGCATCTTTGGCTTATCGAAAGCGCGGTGATTGTAGCGCCATTCGGTCTCTTTCA
>PDWI01005412.1_pt1 | contig 36071 bp, 29 predicted proteins | sample 1430891 | NCBI WGS metagenome assembly PDWI01 (sample SAMN01162508, study PRJNA174530) | Oral metagenome, whole genome shotgun sequencing project. | biome: Marine environment; feature: Marine mammal; material: Swab sample of the gingival sulcus; isolation source: swab sample of gingival sulcus... | reverse complement strand
CGCGTGAAGCGGAAAAGCATATCCCGGTAGTAGCCGCGCTGCTTGGCGTACCAGGCCCGCAAGGAGGCGTGATCCTCGTGCGCGACGGCCCCGAAGATGTGCATCCCGATGACGCTGGAGCATAGGGACACCGTGTGCTCGGCAATGGCCTGCTGGTTGAAGATCGCGTTGTCGGTCATCAGGGCACCGATGCGCAGACCGCAGGCGTTCCACACCTTGCTGGTGGTCTCGACGCTGATGCGCCGGCCCTCGATGCCGGGCACGTCCGCATCGGTGATGCCCCAGATGCTGGTGCAGGGCTCCGCCGGGTCCGCCTCGTCGTCGCCGGTATAGTAGAGTTCGCGGTAGGCCTCGTCGCTGACCAACCACAGGTCGTGTTTCACGGCCAGCTTGGCCAGCTCCACCAGGGTGGCCTTGTCGTAGTACTGGCCCGTGGGGTTGTCGAAGGGGATGACGACGATGGCGCCGGGATCGTTCTCCTGGATGGTCTTCTCGATTTCGGCGATGGCCGGCAAGCTGAACTTGCCATCGTCACCCAGCAGGCGGGTGATGGAGCAGGTACCCCGGTCCAGGCGCTGGCACAGGGTCTTGTAGTTGGTGTAGGCCGCGTCGATCAGCAGGAGAGGCTTTTCTCCGCTACCGCCGGGTCCGCAGATACCGCACACCAGCAGCTCCATGGCCTGGGTGCCGCCTTCGGTGATATGCCCGTGAATCTTGGAAACGTCGAAACCGCTGCTGGCGATGACGTTCTTGAAGGCGTCGATGCACTCGGGAACGCCGCTGGTAGCCGAGTACTTGACGACGCCGTCCTTGAAGGGGCTGTCCTGCGCGTCGAGGTTGAACATGCGCTTGGTCATGGCCGGGTACATGGGAAGCTGGATGTTGCCGATGGCCACGTTGATGGCCTCGGTTCCGTCCTGGCGCTCATCGTAGCGGATCTGCGCCATCCGGATCACCGAGGGGCGTCGGCCCTGGAACAATTTCGACATCTGAGGCATTGGCCGCCCTCCACGAGGTTGGGGTTTCCGGAAAGGTGGTTGGTGGGCAGGGGGGGCGCAAGGTCAATGCGGGGGGGATACAGCAAGACCCCCCATGCGGGGGGTCTTGCAAGCCGGGAACCGAAAGGGGGATCCGTCCCTGTGATCCCGACCGGAACTATTCCTCCAGCAGCGCCTTGTCATAAGCGTCCTTGAGTTCGTAGCGAGAGATGCCGCGCTTGCGGACCGGGTCGTCCTCGTACCCCATGCCGGCCCAGTCGATGCGGGTGTCGTCGCCCGTTTTGGAGTGGCAGGCGGCGCATTTCAGGGCTTTTTCCGCGGGGGCCACCATGTGGTTGATGCCCCAGTAGCTTTCGGTGGGGGCAAAGCCGTATTCGCCGCTGAACTCCTGGCCCACGCTCCGCATGCCGGCCTGGATGGCGTCGGCCCAGTCGAAGCTCTTCCAGAAGCCGCCCTTGCCGAAGAGCTTGGGCACGGCGATGGTCTTGTTCTTCACATCGTAGGGCTGCTTGCCCGCCATGACCTTGAAGGGATAGATCTTGGCCTTGGGGTCGATGCGGTTGCCCTGAGGGTAGTTCAGGTGGGTCACCTCATCAGGGTTCATGACGTCGCCCAGCAGGTACTGCGTGCTCTTGCCGTTGTACCAGGCGTAGGTGGGGACCACGTTCTTTTCCCACTTGAAGGAGCCCTTCTTCTTCATGAATGTGTGCTTCCCGAACTCGTCCTTGGTGTCCTGCATGTCGGTGCCGGCGGTGCTCCAGTCCCACCAGGTCTTGGTGGGGTTGGCTCGGGCGAACTCGGGGATGTGGCAGGTCTGGCAGGCCACGGATTTGTAGTGCCAGTTGAGGATGTTCTTCTCGTGCACGTCCTCGTCGTGGCAGCTGGTGCACTCCAGGTGGTTGCCGCCACCGGGGCTGACGAACAGGGCGTTGCCGGTGATGTTATGGTTCTCGGTGGTGTGGCACTCGGTGCAGCTGAAGTCTTCGCCGTCCGGGCTCATGTGCACATCCAGCTCTCGGGAGGGATTCTTGAGAGCCTTTTCCATGTCGCCGTGCTTGACGTTGTTGCCGCCGCCGCCTTTGAAGTGGCAGGCGCCGCAGTTGTGGCGGCTGGGCATGCCGGCGCTACGCGCGAGGCTGGCCAGGTCCTGGGGCTCCCAGATCTTGCCCTTCCATTCCTTGGGCTCGTAGACCGGGTGGCCGGCGCCGGTGGGGAATTTCTTGTACTTGCCGGTTTGGTCGTGGCAGACAAGGCAGTCGATGTTGTTTTCGTTTTCGAAATCGAAGCTGGCGTCTTTCCAGCCGTAGCCGGCGTGGCAGCTGGTGCAGCGGGGCCAGTTGCTGTCCACGGCAATGCAGAAGTTGTTCAGCGTGTTCTCATGAAGCTGTGGGCCACGTCATCATGGCATTCCAGGCAGGCTTCGGTCACTTCGGGGCCCGTCTTGAAGGGACCCTCGATATCCTGATGGTCTTCGACAAGGTCCAACGCCAAAGCGGAACCGGTCCCAGCGAACATGGTCAAAGCGAATATGGAACTGGCGATCAACAGCAGTTGGGCAACCTTGGGCATGGCAACAGCCTCCAAACAGGGAACATGAGCAACACATTCAAGGACTCAATTTCCTTTGATAATCGAAATTCTAACGGGATCTCAGGGGAATAGGAAGAAAAAATATGACAAATATGTGACACAATGCAGGCGGCCGAGCTTTTTCCTCCCGGAAAAAGATGCGCCGGGAGAAAAGGCGCTCACCCCGGGCGCGATGCCGTCGATACAAAGTGGAACCAGACGTCTCGTGTGAAAAACAGGGACAGGGTTGCTGACAAGCGCCACGACAGGGAGGCCGGCCGGAATATGCCCGTCAATTTTTGCGAACACCTGGAATCCTACGGGGTGGCCTATGGCCGCGCCCGGGCCAGTTACCGGCATTGCGTTCATTTGCTGGAGACCTGTCTGGAAGAACCGCAGAACAGTGCCTTGCCGACCAACCTCGCCGCATCCCTGCAGGAATGGCTGACGGAAACGGGAACCCTACGGCAGCAATTCAAGCTGCTGGTAGACGAGGGGACCATCGTTCTGGCCAGGAATCCGGAGGCGGAACGGAAATTTCAGGGGAAGCGCTTCCCGGTATGTGGCGCATGCGCTTTTCAGGTGCCGCGTCTGGAGTTTTCGGACTTCCGGTGGGATGAGTCGGGAGAACTTCTTTTCCAGGACAGGCCCTTGCCCGTGCCGGCATCCCAAACGCCGGCATCCCAAACGCCGGAGGCCGACGCGGTACCGGCCTCCGGGGCAACCATCTGAGCGGGGATCAGGATCCGAAGAAATTGGTCTGACCGAAATCCTGCACATCATCCCCAAAGGTCGTGATCTCGTCCCCGTCGACGATGAAGGTGGCGTGCGTCCCGTAGAGGCGGCTGAATTCCACCTTGCACTCCCGTCCACCGGGGGTCCGCAGGAAAATCTCCACAAATTTCTTGTTCGAGGGAGATTCCAGGTTTTTGGCACAGACGGGGCAGAAGAAATCCAACGCCACGCCGGGTTTCAGATCAGCCTCCACCGTCGGATCACATATGAACTTGTAGTTGCCGGGCTGGGGGCTGAGGAGGATCATCCCCTGTTTCTGGGCGTGCCGCACGGTCAGCAGGATTTTGACGCTGGGGTTCAGTACCGAACGGCAATGGGGGCAAGCGAATGTTTTCTTCATGGCCTTCCTTTCCAGGAAATTTCCAGGAAAAACAGTATCTGATGACAGGAAATACCTCGCCAAGGGATTTGTAAACCCCAAATCTTCGCCTTTTTCGATAACTGAGAAATGAACCTGTCTTTGGGAATGGCCACAAAAAGGCAAAACCACCCACTTCAAGTGGAGAATCAAGTAAAGGGGCGGTCAGATCCTAAAAAAAATCCACAGAGAAGAATTTTGGTGTTTACAAGGGATTTGTTTTCGTGCTAGACTCTGGAAGTCGAAAAAGCCAAGCCTTCGCTTCCTGCTCGTCAACTTTGCACAACATCAGCGTAGGGGGGGCTTTGCGCTTTTTAGACTCTGTTATTATCGCCCGACTTCTAAACGCAAGGAAGATCGGGGGATATGTTCCGGCCACGCGCTCGCCAAGATATCGTGGCGTGGTCAGGACAACCCAATGATTTCCTCATCCGGGGGAAATCAAGATCATTAATCGATGGGAGACCCTATCATGCGTAATTTCTCGTGGGTTCTGCTGCTGCTGCCGACCTGGGCAATCAGTACAAGGACACCAAGACCAACAGCCACGTTATGATGAACCCCGGCACCCCTGATGGCCGCGAGGGTGGCGAGACCATAGCTGATGCTTTCGCCATCACGGCCCTGCCCTTCGAGGACACCGGCAACACTTCCGACAACGTCGACGACTACGATGCCGAGTGCCCCTACAGCGGCTCCACCAGCCCTGACGTGGTTTACAGCTACACCCCCGCCGCTGACGAGTTCATCAGCGTCGACCTGTGTGGCACCGGCTACGACAGCAAGACCTACGTGATCGACGGCGACATGAACATCATCGCCTGCAACGACGATTTCTACTTCAGCGATCCTGACTGCGGTAGCTACACCTCCTTCATCGAGATGGCTTCCCTGACGGGCGGCGTTGAGTACTTCATCGTGGTCGATGGTTACGGTGGCGCCGGTGGCGACTACGTTCTGAGCGTCGAGGTTGTCACTCCTCCCGAGCCCTGTGTGCTCGAGTGCAATGGCGTCGAAGAAGGCGAGCCCGAGCTGGTCACCGACTACATGGACGTCTACAACAGTGGTTGCAACGACGACAGCGGCCTGTATCCCTTCCAGAGCCTGCAGGGCACTGGCGACGAGATGCTGGACTTCTGCGGCGTTTCCGGCTGGTACAACTTCGGTTCCTCCCAGTACCGTGACACCGACTGGTTCATCGCTGCGTTCGGCGAGACCGGCATTATCGAGTGGACCCTGGACGCTGAGATCGAGACCTATGGTTTCCTGCTGGGCGGCGAAGTGGCCACCTGTGGTGCCAACATCACCGTGGACGAGGCCATCACGGCCGGTCCTTGCGCTCCTGCGACCATGACTCTGCAGGGTAACCCTGGTGACACCGTGTTCCTGTGGGTTGGCCCCTCGGAATACACTCCCCCGGTGGGCTTCGTGGGTAACGAGTACGATTACGTGGGTCACTTCGAGGGTATTGAGGACGGCATCATCGCCACCTCGATCATGAGCTTCGACGGCGTCAAGAGCCTGTACCGGTAATTCGGTTAGACTCAGTCAAAGTCGATACCGCCTAGCGGTGAAGGGCCGGGAGAAATCCCGGCCCTTCGTTCATTAAGTCCGGCCATCCAGCCCAATTCCCCGCCCTGCCCCATACCCGCCGGCGGGTATGCTCCATATTGACGGCGCGCATCCCTTTCTGGTATTCTGGATTCAGAATCTCTGGATCATCGGGGTTGCCGTGAGGGGGATTGCCGCGAGGCGAATTGTTGTGAGGCGGATTGTTCTGAGATCTTGGCCCCAGAGAGGTTTTCTTGTTCCCAAGAAACCTAGGGGCCACCCCCACTGGGGGGGGGGCATCATGCGCTATTTTTTCCTGTTCCTGCTGATGCTGGCTTGCGTGGGCTCGGCGATAGCCTTCGATCTGGGCAATCAATACCAAGTCACCAAGACCAACAGCCACGTTATGATGAATCCCGGCACTCCTGATAGCCGCCAGGGTGGCGAAACCGTGGCTGACGCTTTCGTCATCACGACTCTGCCCTTTAATGACGTCGGCAACACGACCGACAACGTCGACGACTACGATGTCGCATGCCCCTACAGCGGCTCCACCAGCCCCGACGTGGTTTACAGCTACACCCCCGCCGCCGACGAGTTCATCCGCGTCGACCTGTGTGGTTCCGGCTATGACACCAAGACCTACGTGATTGACGGAGACATGAACCTCATCGCCTGCAACGAGGATTTCTACTACGGCGATCCTGACTGCGGTCACTTCACTTCCTGCATCGAGATGGCTTCCCTGACGGGCGGTGTTGAGTGCTTCATCGTGATCGATGGCTACGGAGGGGACGCCGGCGACTACATTCTGAGTGTCCAGGCGGTTATTCCTCCCGAGCCCTGCGTGGTCGAGTGCAACGGTGACGTCGAAGAGGGCGAGCCTGAACTGGTTTCCGGCTATCTGGACGTCTACAACAGTGGTTGCAACGACAACACCGGTCTGTACCCCTTTCAGTTCCTGGACACGGCGCATATCCCCAAGATCGACTTCTGTGGTGTTTCCGGCTGGTACGACGAGGCCCGTGACACCGACTGGTTCATTGCTGTGCTAAACGATTGGGGGATGCTCACGTGGACCCTGGATGCCGAGGAGGAGACCTATGGTTTCCTGCTGGGAGGTGATGTGGCCGGCTGCGGCAACGACATCACCGTGGAGGAGTTCATGACAGCCGGTCCTTGCGCTCCTGCTGAGATAGAAATATGGGGTATCGAGGGCGACACCCTTTTCCTGTGGATCGGCCCCACTGATTATATTCCCCCGATGGGGTTCACGGGCAACGAGTACGATTACGCAGCGACCTTCCTAGGACCGCAGTGCGCCACCACGAGGGTGAGCTTGGACAGCATCAAGTGCCTGTACCGGTAGATTGTACCGGTAACCTGAAACCGGTACAGGTGATCCGGCCCGGCGGACCCTACTCAGGCTTCAGCACCAAGTTCAACACGGCGGTGGCTGAATCCTGAGCCGCCCAAGCCCTGGCCCGTAAACTCACGTCCGTGATTTCGGTCACCACGGGGCTGGTCCAGCTGTGGCTCCAGGTAGCGATGCCCACGGCGTCGGTCCAGCCGTCGCCGGTATCGATCTTCACCGAATCCACCGGAGCGCTGCCCGAAGGGGCGGTGGTGGTGCCCATGATCTGGAGGGTGCCGCCGCCGGTCAGGGTGTCGCCCGCGGCGGGGGCGGTGAAGGCGATGGCCACCGGCTGGCTCAGGTAGATGGCGAAGTCCGTCAGGATGCCGGACTGGGAAAAATCATTGCGGAATTGTCCGTAGATGACCTTCTGGCCGGCATCCGCGCTGAGGGTGATGGGGGCCGTCTCCTGGTAGGCTTCCCAGTCGACGCCGTGGAAATCCAGACTCTCGCTGAAGCGCATCTGGGTGGCGACGGCGCTGTTGATGGCCTGGACGGTGCGCTGGCTGGTGATGTGATCGGCGGGCAGGTCCAGGTGGAAAGCGGCATCCTCCAGCAGATCGGCGGTGACGGTCAGGTCATCCAGCACGGAAAACCCGAAATCGCTCAGGAATTCGGCGTAGATGGTCTGGGGCGCGGTGGTGTCCGCCAGCTGATAGAGGTTGTAGCTGGGCTGGGGCGTGATCCAGTCCTGGGCCGCCAGGTTTTCCTCGCTGTCGGCCAAGCGCATGGAGACCATGCCGTCGGAGGGGATCTGGAAAGTGGGCTGGCGCGAGGCGATGCGGGTGCCGCCCCCGGCCAGCGCCAGGGTGGGCGTGAAATCCACCGTCAGGTTCACCTTGTTGGTGTCTCCCAGGCTGGTGCCGTTCTGGACCACCACATTCACATGCATGACGGTGTCGTTGGCCGGGGCTTCGCCCAGGTCCCAGGCCACGCTCTTGGCCGCGCCGGCCGGGGCCGCGGCCACGACGGTCTCGCGGCCGGGGGCGCCGTCCTGGCTGATGCGCAGGCTGTCGCCCTCGGTCACGAAGATGTTCAGGACGACGTTCCGGCTGGCCACATGGCGGTCGTTGTCATCGCCCACGACCACGACGGCCGGGGTGCTGAGGCTCACCGGGGTGACGATGTCGGTGTTGGTGTAGTTGCCCCCGGCGTCAAAGGCTTGGATCTTGAAGAAATGGTCCGAAGTGGGGGGCACGTCTTCCCAGATGAAGAAGGCCGTCTCGTTGGCGGAAGCCTCGACGGTGCCGATGCTGAAGAACTCTCCGGAATAGGTGGTGCTGTGCTGCACATCGTAGTTGACGATGCCGAATTCCGGCGTTTGGCGCCAAGTCAGGGTGATGGTGCCGTTGCTGTAGTAGGCCGTCAGGTCGAAGGGATGGGTGGCCTGGGGACCGTGGGGATCGAACCGGTTATCCATGACGGGGGCCGTGGGCTTGGACTCGCAACCGGTCATCAGGAATCCCGCGCCCAGGATCAGCAGCAGAAGAAAAGGAATCCGTCGGATGGGCATGGGGTGCTCCCTTGGCTCAAAAGCCTAATCTGATGGCGGCGTGAACGGCGCCAAAGCCTGTGGAATCGTGATGTTCCGGAAGAGGGGAATCGGAGTCCAGGCGGCTGGTCTGGACCGGGATTTCGCCCGGGCCGGTCTTCACGGAAGGGAAGTTGATGAAGGCGTCCACGACACTTAGAAAAACGGCGCCGCCCGCCACCAGCAGGCCGGTGTTGCGCCGATTTTCGGCGTCTTCCATGTCGCTGTAGGCCTTCAGGGTGCGGGCCCTGTAAACCTCCACATCATCGATATTGATGGCGTTGTCGTAGCGATCCTTGAACAGGAGATAGTCCTGGCGATGGGAGCTGCGCTGCAATTCCCCGGCCAAAGCCGTCAACAGGCCCCCGGCTTCCAGCAGATTGAAGGCATAGCCTTTCAGGCTGTCACCCATGTAGTGCTGGCCCATACCCGCAAAGAGAAGGTTGCCGGACCAGGCCACCCGCTTGCTCAGGGGGACGGGGCGAATCCGCAGGTGCTGCACGTCATCGGTCTCATAAAGGGTGACCCGGGTCACGAAATCCTTATGGCCGGGCAGTTCCGAGCGCACCAGGTAAAGGCCCGGCGGCAGGCTCAGGGCATGGCCCAGGGGCAGAAAGCCCATGATGCGATCGTTCACCATCACCTTGGCCCCATCCGGGCCGGTGATTTCCAGAGTGGCGGCCTGGGCGGGGGCGCTGGGCAGCATCAGCAACAGCATCAGCAACAGCGCGGCCGGTAGCAACCAGGCGAAAAATGGGGAAAGACGGGTCATGGTGTCTTCATCCTGTCGGCCGAAGCCGCAAAAAAGGTTGATACCGGCGGGATGCCGGCTGCCCATAGTATAGGTGATCAGCAAGTCCGATCAAGCCCGATGGTACGGCATGCCCTTAAGAATGCTGAAGCCGCGGTAGACTTGTTCCAGTAGCAGGACACGTGCCATTTCGTGAGTGAAGGTCATGCTGGACAGGCGCAGGGTGCGGCGGGCTTGGGCGCGTGCCTGGGGGCCCAGGCCGTCGGCGCCGCCAATGAGCAGGGTCACCGAGCCATGGCGGCCCAGGACGCGGGCGAACCCTTCGCTGGTCACATCGTCCCCTTTTTCGTCCATGGCGATGACCAGGGTGTGGCCGCCGCCCTTGCCCAGGCGGGCGGCCATTTCGCGGTCTTCCCGCTCCGGCGTGCTGTCTTTCAGTTCGATGATCTCCACCGGAGCCAGAGGCCGCAGACGGCGCAGGTAATCCTCCGCAAGGCCCGCCAGGCGTTTATCTTTCATTTTTCCGACGGCGATGACACGAATCATGGCTTTCAGCTTTCCGGGACTGGTCACAGAACGGTCACAAGGCCGGGAAAATGACCCAACCCCATGGTAAATAATCATCTCTTGGCAGCATCGTCAGTAGTCAAACAATACCTTGACAGTAAGGGTTGCGAAATATGTAATTTGCGTGACGCTTATCGAAAAAGCGGCAACCATGGTCCGGCCGAAAGCCTTTCGGTCCCATCGCAATCGCCCCGAAACTGCTCCGTTTCCTCCGAAATGGCCGGATTCGGGCACAGCAGAACCGGGAATTTTCATGGATCTCATGCTCCCGTTCGTCGCGGCTGTCGGAACTGTTCAGGGACATTTCGCCACCGTACTCATTTTTGCGGCCATCGGGCTTGTTTTCGCCGGTTTGGCCCTGGGCGTGGCCAAGCTTCTGCGGCCTAGCAACCCGAATCCCGCCAAGCTGACTTCTTACGAGTGCGGCGAGCTGCCTTCGGGCAGCAGCTGGGTCCGCTTCAACGTGCGGTTCTACCTGATTGCCCTGTTTTTCCTCATTTTCGATGTGGAAATCATTTTCCTGTGGCCCTGGGCCACGGTCTTCAAGCAACTGTACTCCCTGCCGGCAATGGGCAACCTGATGTTCTGGGAAATGGTCCGATAGCCACGAAAGCTCCGTGGACGAGGAGGTCCCCGCCTCATGAGCCGTGACGGCACCACGCCTCCCGCCGGATACGATGTCCAGCGGGAGAACATGCTCGATTTCAAAATCCCCGAGCAGTTCCGAACCATCAACGAGCAGGATGACAAGAATTTCATCCTGACCACCGTGGACGAGGTCTTCAACTGGGCCAAGCTGTCCAGCATCTGGCCCGTGACCTTCGGGCTGGCCTGCTGCGCCATCGAGATGATGGCCACCAGCGCCACCCGCTACGACATCGACCGCTTCGGCGCCGGCGCCTTCCGCGCCACGCCCCGGCAGGCGGACCTGATGATCGTCTCGGGCACCGTCACGGGCAAGATGGCCACCCGCCTGCAGCGCATTTACGAGCAGATGCCCGAGCCCAAGTGGGTCATCGCCATGGGCAGTTGCGCCATCGGCGGCGGCCCCTACTTCAAGTACGGCTACCACGTGCTCAAGGGCGTGGATCTGATGGTCCCGGTGGACGTGTACGTGCCCGGCTGCCCGCCGCGTCCGGAGGTGCTGCTGGACGGCCTGATGCGTCTGCAGGACAAGATTCGGGGCCGTGAGGGCAAGTTCAAGGCCCCCAAGTGGGTGCGGGATTACGCCAAGAAGATTCCCTACCGGAAGTAGCAAGCAGTCATGGAACAGAAAGAAATCTACGATTTGCTGGCCGAGCACCTTGGCGAAGGCGCCCTGGGGTTTGAGGACGAGGGCGTGGAGGCCCACGCGGATATCGACCCCGCGCGCATCGCCGAGGCGGCCCTTTTCCTGCGCGATGATGAACGGCTGCGCTTCAACCAGCTGATGTGCCTGTCGGGCATCGACTGGGACGGGTACGACGAGAAGGGCCGGGGCAAGTCCGTGGCCATCCTGGGCTACAATGAAGACGGCCAACCCGAGACCAGCGACCGTGTGGCCGAAGGCGATTTCGGCGTGGCCTACCACCTGTACAGCCATGCCCTGAAGCACAAGTTCACCCTGCGGGTGCGCGTGCCGCGGGACGTGGCCCAGGTGCCCACCGTCACGGGCGTGTGGTCCACCGCCGGCTGGCACGAGCGCGAAGCCTGGGACCTGCTGGGCATCCGTTTCGAGGGGCACCCCGATCTGCGCCGGATGCTGCTGGGCGAGGACTGGGAAGGCCATCCCCTGCGCAAGGATTACCAGATGCCGGCCGTGTACGGCAGTGTGCCCATGGACGGCAAACCCCTGAACAAAAACCCCTTCTCCCCCGAGGAAATGGCCAAACCCCCGGTCAAGGAAGAAGAGCCGCCCCCGGCCAAGGACGACGCCCCCACGGAGGGTGAATGATGGAGCGGAAAATGAACACAGGCTGGGCCGGCCAGGACCATGTCAGCGAGATGAAGAGCGAGCTGCTGGAACTGAACATGGGACCTCAGCACCCGGCCACCCACGGCGTGTTGCGCCTGCTGCTGGAGACCGACGGTGAAATCGTCTACAAGTGCACTCCGGTGCTGGGTTATCTGCATCGCTGCGCCGAGAAGATTGCCGAGGGCGTCAACTACAAGCAGTGGGTGGTCTACAGCGATCGCTTCGACTACCTGGCGCCCATGTGCTGCAACCACGCCTACGTGACGGCCCTGGAGAAGGTGGGCGGCATCGCGGTGCCCGAGCGCGCGGAGCACATCCGCGTCGTCGTTGCCGAGCTGAGCCGCATCGCCAGCCACCTCATCGCCCTGGCCACCTTCGGTCTGGACATGGGGGCCTGGACGCCGCTGCTGTACATGTTCCGCGAGCGCGAGGTCATCCTGGATTTGCTGGAGCGCATCAGCGGCGGGCGCATGCTCTACAACTACATGATTCCGGGCGGTGTGCGGTACGACATCCCCAACGACAACTGGGAGCAGGATGTGCTGGACTTCGTCGCCATGATGGAGACGAAGAAGGTGCCGGATTACAATAATCTGCTGAGCTACAACAAGATCTTCATCGAGCGGCTGGGCAATGTGGGCGTTCTCACGCCCGATGAGTGCTTCGATTTCGGTTGCACCGGCCCGGTGCTGCGCGGTTCGGGCGTGCGGTTCGATTGCCGTCGGGACGACCCCTACAGCGTCTACCCCAAGTTTGATTTCGAGATTCCCGTGGGCGAGGGGGAAGTGGGGCAGGTGGGCGACTGCTGGGACCGCTACATGGTGCGGATGAAGGAAATCGAGCAGAGCTGCCGCATCATCCGCCAGGCCCTGGAGCAGATGCCCGACGGCTCCTATCAGACCTACGAATTGAAGAAGATCGTCAAGGCCCCAGCCGGTGCCGCGTACAGCCGTACCGAAAGCAGCAAGGGCGAGCTGGGCCACTACATCATTGCCGACGGCGGCCAGAGCGCCTTCCGGCACAAGGTGCGGTCCCCCTCGTTCTGCAACCTGCAGGTTATCGAGAAGGTGGGCGTGGGCATGATGGTCAGTGACCTCGTGGCTTTCGTCGGATCGCTGGACATCGTTCTCGGGGAGATTGATCGCTGATGGAAGCCCTCATCGAACTGCTGCGCCGTATGCCGGGCGCCGCGGGCATGTCCGACCAGGCGGCCTTCATCGCCGCGGCGGCAACCATGGCCACGATCATGTTCACGGTCATGGCCCTGTGCGCCATCGTGCTGACCTGGATGGAGCGCAAGGTGGCCGGGTTCATCCAGAACCGCTACGGGCCCATGCGCACGGGCCGTTGGCACGGCATTGCCCAGGCCATCGCCGACATGCTGAAGATCCTGTGCAAGGAAGACATCATCCCCGCCGAGGCGGACAAGGGACTGTTCATGTTCGGCCCCATCCTGGTGCTGCTGGGGTCGTTGATGGCGTGGGCGGCCATCCCCTGGGGGCCCAACTTCATCGCCGCCGATTTTGATCTGGGGCTGTTCTACATCTTTGCCGTCAGCAGCATGGTCATCCTGGGCTTGCTGATGAGCGGCTGGGCCTCCAACAACAAGTGGGCGCTGTACGGGGCGGCCCGTGGCGCGGCCCAGATGGTCTCCTACGAAATTCCTCTGGCCCTGGCCACCATCCCCGTGGTGATGTACGTGGGCAGCCTGAACACCATCGACATCGTGGTGGCTCAGCAGGGTGGCATCTGGAACTGGTTCATCTTCCGCAATCCGTTCCTGTTCATCGCCTTCTTCCTGTACTTCATCGCCAGCATCGCCGAGACCAACCGGGGCCCCTTCGACATGCCGGAGACCGAGAGCGAACTGGTGGCCGGTTACCACACCGAGTACACGGGCATGCGCTTCGCGTTCTTCTTCCTGTCCGAGTACGCCAACCTGTTCCTGGTGGCCCTGATCGCTTCGATGGTGTTTCTGGGCGGCTGGTGGGCTCCCTTCCCGGGGCTGCCCAACGTGCCTTGGCTGACCTTCGTCATCAAGGGCTTCCTGATGGTGTTCTTCAACATGTGGGTGCGCTGGACCCTGCCGCGTGTGCGGGTGGATCAGCTCATGCACCTGTGCTGGAAAGTGATGATTCCTCTGAGCCTGCTCTGCGTGATCGGGTCGGGGATCTGGATGATGCTCAGTGGCCAGGCCGGCGTCTGACCCCACGCGATAGACCCGAGGAGTACCGATGGTTCGCTATTTCACCAATATCTACGAGGCGGTCAGTTCCGCGGTCGTGGGTATGGGAATCACGATCAAGCACATCTGGACCAAGCCGGTGACGTTGCAGTACCCGGACGAACGCCAGGTGCTGCCCGAGCGCTTTCGCGGTTTCGTGCACAACGACACCGACAAGTGCGACGCGTGCGGCATCTGCGCGAAGAACTGCCCGGTGAGCTGCATCTACATCGAGACCGAGGGCAAGGGCAAGGACCGCTACATGACGCGGTACGCCATCGACTACAACAAGTGCATCTGGTGCTCCCTGTGCACCGAGAACTGCCACACCGGTTCCATCACCATGAGCCACGACTACGACCACGCCGTGTATCTGCGGGATTCTCTGGTCTACGAGTTCATGGATCCGCGAGAGCGCCTGGTGCCCTGCCATCGCCAGACCCGTGTCGAGCAGGGCTTCTGGGTGGAGCCCAAGAAAGAGAAGCCCAAGCGCGTGGCCAAGCCGGCCGCCGACCCCGAGGGGGAAAGCAAGTGATCGCTGACCTGATTTTCTACCTGCTGGCGGCCCTGACCGTAATCCCCGCTGTCTGGGTGGTTCTCAGCAAAAATTTGGTGCACGCCGGTTTCGGTTTGCTGATGACGTTGCTGGGCGCGGCCGGGCTGTATGGCTGGCTGGGCGCGGATTTCATCGCCATCACCCAGCTGATGGTCTACATCGGCGGCGTGCTGGTTCTGATCCTCTTCGTGGTGATGATGACCCGCGTGCCCAAGAACGACCGGCCCGTGCGCGGCCTGGATCGCTACGTGCCGGCCGGGGTCATCGCCCTGGCCACGCTGGGCCTGCTTTACAAGGTGGTCACCGGGACCAGTTGGGACACCGTCGGCATGGCGCCGGCGGTGCCGACCACCATGGAGGTCGGCATCAATTTCATGACCAACTACCTCTTCCCTTTCGAGTACGTCTCGTTGGTGCTGCTGGCGGCCCTGATCGGCGCCGCCCTCCTGCTGCGTGAGCGTAAGCCCGCGGACGAGGCCGCGGCCCAGGAAGAGAAAGACCGGAAAGAGAAGAACCAGGAGGTGGCGTCGTGAGTGTCGGCCTGCCCCATTTCCTGACCGTCAGCGCCTTCTTGTTCTCGCTGGGCCTGTTCGCGGTGATGCACCGGCGCAACGCCTTCGTGGCCTTCTCGCGTTATGTGCAGCACGGCATCGACGGGCAGATCATGACCGCCTTTGTCATCGTGCTGGCGGCCGCCGAGGCTGCCGTGGCCCTGGCCATCGTTCTGGCGATGTACCGCAACTTCGGCACCCCGAACGCGGACACCATCGACAGTTTGAAGAGATAAGGGGAACGATCAGTGTTGACCGAAAACGGCATCCTGTATTCCGCGCTGGCGATTCTGCTGCTGCCGCTGACGTCCTACGCGTTGACCTTCTTCTTCGGGAAGAAGCTGCCGCGCAAGGGCGACTTCATCGGCGTCACGCTCATGGGCGTTGCCTGGGTCCTGTCCTGGCGCATCTTCTGGACCTTCTGGAAGATCGGCGACCCCGCCTACCGGCTGGAAAAAGGGTTCACGTGGGTGGACCTGGGCGGCTTCCACATCGACGCGGGCATTCTGGTGGACGGCATGACCAGCGTCATGCTCATGGTGGTGACCACCGTCAGCTTCTTCGTGCACCTGTACAGCACCGGCTACATGCACGGCGACCGGCGTTACGAGCGCTTCTTCGCCTTCCTGGGTTTCTTCACCTTCGCCATGATGGGCATCATCCTGTCGAACAACGTCTTCTTCCTGTACGTGTTCTGGGAGCTGGTGGGGTTGGCCAGCTATCTGCTGATCGGCTTCTTCTTCCACAAGCACAGCGCCGCCAACGCCAACAAGAAGGCCTTCCTGACCAACCGTGTGGGCGACTGGGGTTTCTGGCTGGGCATCCTGACCTTCTTCACGGCCACGGGCACGCTGAACTACTTCGAGCTGTTCGCCCACGTGCACGCCGGCACCATCAAGGGCACCCTGCTGACCTTTGCCGGTCTGGGTCTGTTCATGGGCTGTCTGGGCAAGTCCGCCCAGATGCCCCTGCACATCTGGTTGCCCGACGCCATGGAGGGCCCGACGCCCGTGTCCGCCCTGATCCACGCCGCGACCATGGTGGCCGCCGGCGTCTACATGGTGGCCCGGCTGTTCCCGCTCTTCGGCCCCACCACCTTGATGGTGGTCTGCTACGTGGGCGCGGTGACGGCCTTCGTGGCCGCGACCATCGCCTTGGTCAAGACGGACTTCAAGCGGGTGCTGGCCTTTTCCACGTTGAGCCAGTTGGGGTACATGGTCATGTCTCTGGGCGCGGGGGACAGCGTGAACGCCATGTTCCACCTGACCACCCACGCCATGTTCAAGGGGCTGCTGTTCCTGACGGCCGGTTCGGTCATCCACGCGGTGCACAGCCAGGAGATCACCGACATGGGCGGCCTGCGCAAGAAGATGCCCATCACCTTCGTGACCTACATGATCGGTACTTTGGCCCTGGCCGGTGTGCCTTTCCTGTCGGGTTTCTATTCCAAGGACGGCATCCTGGGTTCGACCTTGGCCATGGGCATGGTCAACGGCCACTATCTGCCGTTCATCCTGGGCATTCTGGCCGCGGTGCTGACGCCGTTCTACATGTTCCGTTTGACCTTCCTGTCCTTCTTCGGCGAGCCGAAGGACAAAGAGCGTTACGACCACGCCCACGAATCGCCCTGGACCATGACCGTGCCGCTGATCGTGCTGGCGGTCTTCTCCATCTTCGTCTCCGGTTTCCACACCGCGGACACGGGCTGGTTCAGCAAGTACGCCGCGCCTTATGACGTGCCGGCCATCGCGGCGGAGTTCCATCTGGAGGGCGCGGCCGGCGGGCATGAATTGGTGGTGGCTGGTCATCAGGAGGGGCATCACGCTCTGGACCATGACGCTCTGCACCACATCCATCACACCGCCCATGTCCGGGCCATGATCATGTCCATCATCATGGTGATCCTGGGTATCGGCGGCTCCTGGTGGGTTTACCATCTGCACAAGATCGACCCCGCCAAGATCCAGGCGCGCCTGCACGGCGTGTACACGGTTCTGCAGGGGCAGTATTTCTTCGATGAATTCTACGCGGCCACCGTCTATCGCTTCACCCTGTGGTGGGCCAATGTGTGCGCCGCCTTCGATCGCATCGTCGTGGACGGAATCGTCAACGGGACAGCTTACCTGACCCGGGGCGCCAGCTTCATCAGCGGCAGCATCGACAAGTATCTGGTGGACGGGGCCGTCAATGGCGTCGCTGCCGTGTTGCAAGGGTTCGGTGAGGTTTTCCGTCATGTTCAGACCGGTCGTGTCCAGACGTACCTGGTGTACGTCAGCGCCTCGGTTCTGGTCTTGGTTCTGGTTTACAATGTTCTGTAAGGTGAAGACACCCGAGAGGAGCGCCACGCATGGGTGAGCACATTCTATCCTGGATGACCTTCTTCCCGGTCATCGGGGCGGCTGTGATCGCTTTCATCCCTTCGGAGAAGAAGGAGATCATCAAGACGACGGCCGCGGCCGCCGCCGCTGTCCCCCTGATCCTGGCCGTCCAGCTGTTCCTGACCTTCGACAGGGGGGTGAGCGCCGCGGGCGGGACCCTCGAGTCCTTCCAGTTCGTGGAGCACTACACCTGGATCAAGGCCTTCAATATCGAGTACTTCATGGGGATCGACGGCCTGTCCGTGCCCATGGTGCTGTTGACGGCTTTCCTGTCGTTTCTGTGCATCTTCGCCAGCTGGGGCATCGACAAGTCGGTGAAGGGCTACTTCAGCCTTTTCCTGATCTTGGAAGCCGGCATGTTCGGCGTCTTCTGCGCGCTGGATTTCTTCCTGTTCTACGTGTTCTGGGAAGTGATGCTGCTGCCCATGTACTTCCTGATCGGTATCTGGGGCGGCCCGCGCCGCGAGTACGCCGCCATCAAGTTCTTCCTCTACACCCTGGCGGGCTCCGTGCTGATGCTGCTGGCCATGATCGGGTTCTACCTGCACACGGTGAACCCCGAGACCGGCGGGCACACCTTCAACATGCTGCACATGATGAACCAGGGGAACCATGACAGCTGGCTGCAGATGTCCAACATCCGGCACCTGCTGTGGTTCGGCCTGTTCATCGGCTTCGCCATCAAGGTGCCCATCGTGCCGTTCCACACCTGGTTGCCGGATGCCCACGTGGAGGCGCCCACGGCCGTGTCCGTCATCCTGGCCGGTGTGTTGCTGAAGATGGGTACCTACGGCATTCTGCGGATCAGCTATCCCATGCTGCCGGACATGGCCCAGTGGTTCGCCTACCCCATGGTCATCCTGGGGGCCATCAACATCCTGTACGGCGCGTACTGCGCCATGGCCCAGTCGGACATGAAGAAACTGGTGGCGTATTCTTCGGTCTCGCACATGGGCTATGTGCTGCTGGGCATGGGCTCTGCCGTGAAGGCGGGCCTGAGCCTGAACAGCGCCCAGGCGGCCCTGAACGGCGCCGTCCTGCAGATGTTCAACCACGGCACCATCACCGCCATGATGTTCCTGAGCGTGGGCGTCATTTACGACCGCGCCCACCATCGCCGCATCAACGGCTTCGGCGGTCTGGGCATGCAGATGCCCATCTACTTCAGCTTCTTCAGCTTCTGTCTGTTCGCGGCCCTGGGCCTGCCCGGCCTCAGCGGCTTCATCAGCGAGGCCATGATCTTCATGGGCGCCTTCCCGGCCTACCGCACGGTGGCCATGATCAGCGCCCTGGGCATCATCATCGGCGCGGCTTACGTGCTGTGGATGCTGCAGCGCGTCTTCCTGGGCCCCAAGAACGACGAGTACGACAACCTGCCCGATATCAACACCCGGGAAATGTTCACCCTGGTGCCCATCGGGATCATCGTCCTGATCCTGGGCGTGTACCCCATGCCCGTGCTGAATCTGATGCGCCAGTCCATGACCAACTTGATCCAGGTGGTGGCCGGCTAGGCGCCGCTGCATGAGGAGCGTTCCTGAATGGAACTGACGAACTTGAATATCCCCAACTGGTCGGACATGGCCCACTGGATGCCCGAAGCGGTCCTTACCCTGACCTTCCTGGCGGCTCTGATCGGTGACCTCGTTGTCCGCGGCCGGCGTCCCTGGGTGCCGATGATCCTCTCGGTCATCGGCTTGGTGATCGCGGGAATTTTCACGGTGCTGGACCTGGGGCAGCCGGCCCAGACCATCATGGGCGACCTGATCATCGTCGACGGCATGGCTGCTTTTTTCCGGCTGTTGCTGATCTTCACCGGCCTGGCGACGGTCCTGTTCGCCTGGACCAGCGAAGAGATCATGGGCCGCGCCCGCGAGAACAAGGGCGAGTTCTTCGCCCTGACGGTCATGCTGACCCTGGCCACCTGCGTCATCGCCGAGGCCCGCCACCTGCTGATGCTTTTCCTGGCCATGGAAGGCGTGGGCCTGAGCAGCTACGTCATGGCCGGCTACATGCGCTTCAACCTGCGCAGCACCGAGGCCAGTCTGAAGTATGTGCTCTTCGGCGCCGTCAGCAGCGCCGTGATGCTGTACGGCCTGAGCCTGCTGTACGGCCTGACCGGCAGCATGGACTTCCTGGCCATCCGGGAGGTGTTGCTGAGCGGCCGGGTGGATGCCTTCGGCCTGCTGGTGGCCGTCATCCTGATCTTCGCCGGCTTCAGCTTCAAGGTGGCGGCGGTGCCGTTCCACTTCTGGTGCCCCGACGTGTACCACGGCGCCCCGACCCCGGTCAGCGCCCTGTTCAGCGTGGGCCCCAAGGCGGCCGGCTTCGCCCTGATGATCCGTTTCTTCTACAGCATCTTGGCCGTCGGCCCCGACGCCGCCGCCAGCGCCGGCCTGATCCAGCAGATCAACTGGCCGCTGCTGCTGAGCGTCATCTCCGCGGTGACGATGACCTTCGGCAACCTGGTGGCTTTGCGCCAGACCAACGTGAAGCGCATGCTGGCCTACTCCAGCATCGCCCACGTGGGGTACCTGCTCATGGGCTTCGTGCTGCTGAGCGAGGCGGGCCTGGCCGCCATCCTGTTCTACCTGCTGGTCTACACGCTGATGAACCTGGGTGCCTTCTTCTACGTCACGGCCATCAACAACCACCTCAAGAGCGAGGATCTGGCCGACTACGCCGGCATCGGTTTCCGCGCCCCCTGGGCCGGCGCCATGATGGTGGTTTTCCTGGCCTCCTTGACGGGGGTGCCGCCCTTCGCGGGCTTCATCGGCAAGTTCTACCTGTTCACCGCCGCCATGGACAAGAGCCTGTTCTGGCTGGTGATCGTTGCGGGTCTGAACTCCGTGGTGGGTCTGTACTACTACTTCAAGGTGGTCAAGGCCATGTTCCTGACCACCCCGCCCGAAGGCGCGGACACGGCCCCGCTGAAGCTGTCCTGGCTGCAGTATGTGGTGCTGGCGGTGCTGGCGGTGCCGACGCTGGGGCTGGGGCTTTTCTTCGGGCCGGCCATGCAGCTGGTGCGGTCGGCCATGGCTTTGTTCGCGGCAGGGGTCTGATTTCGGGTCTGGGTTCCTGCTGTGTTTGGTTCGTCCCCCGGTGGTTGGTTCCGCCGGGGGCTTTTTTTCTTGTGTGGATTGGTCTGGACATACCCGCCGGCGGGTATGCGGCGATCCGGTGGGTGCGGTATCATGTCAGGGTCCATCTTCAGCCTGAGCAGGAGCGATCATGCCCGATTCCAACCAGCGTATTGTGTGTCTCACGGAAGAGCCCACGGAAATTCTCTATCTCTTGGGCGAGGAGCGCCGCGTGGTGGGCATCAGCGCCTACACCAAGCGGCCACCGGAGGCGGCGCGGGACAAGCCCGTGGTGTCGGCCTTTCTGGACGGCAGCGTGCGGAAGATTCAGGAGCTGGAGCCCGATCTGGTCATCGGGTTTTCCGAGGTCCAGGCCAGGCTGGCGGCCAAGCTGATCGCGGACGGGTTGCAGGTGGTCATCTTCAATCAGCGCAGCTTGCGGGAGATACTGGAGGTGGTGGTCAGCATCGGGCGTCTGGCGGGGGCGGGAGACAAGGCGCAGGCCCTGGCTGAGGATCTGCAGGGGCGTCTGGCGGCGGCGGAGGCTCGTTCGGCGCGCCATGGGCGCCATGGGCGTCATGGGCGTCGCCCCCGGGTTTATTTTGAGGAGTGGCCGGATCCGGCCATCAGTGGGATCCGCTGGGTGAGCGAGTTGATCGGTCTGGCGGGAGGGGAGGATATCTTTGCGGACCGGGCCCGGCAGGGATTGTCCAAGGATCGGGTGGTGACGCCTGAGGAGATCGTGGCGCGGGATCCGGAGGTGGTTCTGGCCAGTTGGTGCGGGAAGCCCTTCGATCGGGATGTTTTTCTGGCGAGGGCGGGGATGGAGTCTTTGGCGGCTGTGCGGCAGGGGCAGGTGCATGAGCTGGATCCGGCGATCATTCTGCAGCCCGGGCCGGGGGCGATTCTGGCGGGATTGCCGGAGTTGGAACGGATTATCGGGGGATGGGAGTCGGGGGGATAGGGAGAGCGGGGGGCTATATGTCGAAATAGCGTGAAATATCGACATGTTTTGGTGGCATGAAACCCAACCCTTGACAGCCTGCCACCAAAAGAAGATACTTTGATCGGATGCCGTACAAAGTTCCGCGATGGCCGGACAATGGGCACCATGGCCCGATCCCGCACCCACGGAGGCGCGCAGTGAAACGCATGACCCGGACTCTCCCCGCTCTGGCCCTTACCCTGATCGCCCTGATCGCCCTGTTGGCCTTGTTGGCCCTATCCGCCTGTAGCGAGCGGAACCTTGCTGAACTGGACATTGCCGGCAACGAGGTGGACCCCGACGTCTTCATCGACGCCTTCGGGTCCAATCTGGACTACGCCGCCTTCGAAGGTTCTTACTACGATGCCTTGGCCATCGATGGGGAAAACGGCGTGGACGGCAGCGCCGCCCTGCACTACACCATCCCGCTGGGCAACTGGGCCGGCGGCTCCTATTACACCCGCGTGGAACGGGACCTGAGCAGCTTCAACGCCCTGGTGCTGGACGCGAAGGCCAGCCGGCCTCTGGAGTTGAACAGCCTGGGCTTCGGCATCGGCATCCAGACCGAACCCGTTTACCAGGGCGAAATCAACAACACGCCCCTGTCCCAGATCTGGTCCCAGGTCGTTATCCCCATCCCCAACCCCTCGCGCTTGACGGCGGAGAAGGGCCTGTTCTGGATGAGCGAAGCCGAGGACGGCGCCGCGGTGGATGTCTGGTTCGACAACGTGCGCTACGCCCAGGTGCCCACCATAACGAACCCCCGTCCCGTGATGGATAACGCCACGGTCACCGCCCTGCTGGGTGAGACCGTCACCATCAACGGCACGGCCACCACCTTCAGTGTCGATGGCGCGGACGTGACGGTGCGCCACACCGCGGCGCATTTCGACTACATCAGCAGCGACGAGGCCGTCCTCACGGCGGAAAACGGCGTGGTGACGGCCGTGGGGGGCGGCACCGCCACCGTGACCGCCCTGCTGAACGGCGTCCATGTGGACGGCGAGGTAAGCGTCACGGTCATCGCCCCGCCCAGCGAGCCCGCGCCCGCGCCCACCCTCCCGGCCACCGACGTGCTGGCCCTTTACAGCAACGCCTACACGGGTGCCACCACCGTCGACACGTGGCGGGCACCCTGGTCCAGCGCCAGTGTGGCGGTCCATGATCAGCAGATTGCCGGCGATGACGTGAAGGCCTACACGGGGCTGACGAACAACGCGTACGTGGGCATCGAATTCACGGGTGATCCCATGGACGCGGAAGGGGCCGGCATGACCCACTTCCATGTGGATTTCTACGCGCCCGGGGGCTCGGTGCTGACCTTCAAGCTGGTGGACTTCGGTGCCGACGGCGCCTATGGCGGAGGCGATGACTCCGAATACGCCCTGACCCTGCATGGAGGATCCGATCCCCGGTTCGCTACCGGCGAATGGGTTGCCGTGGACGTGCCACTGGCGGACTTCGCGGGGATGAACTTCGGCCATGTGGCGCAACTCATCTTGCAATCGGTGAACGTGGGCGATGTGTGGATCGACAACATCTACTTCCACAAGTAGTGGGGAAAGCCGTGTGATGAAAAATATCCAGCTCCTGATTGTGATGCCGGTGGCCGGGATCCTGGGGGTCCTGGGAGTTCTGGGACTTCTGGGGGTTCTGGCCGGCTGCGCTTCCGAGCCTTACGATCCGAACGGCGGCGGCGTTGGTGGTGGCAGTGGCGGTCACGGCAATCCCGGCTGGGTTCTGATCTGGCAGGAAGAGTTCAGCGGTTCGGCGGGCAGCGCCATCGACGCCACCAGATGGGCCTTCGACACCGGGGGCCATGGTTTCGGTAACCAGCAACTGGAATACAACACCGACCGCACGGACAACGTGCGCCTGGATGGCCAGGGCCATTTGGAGATCGTGGCCCGCGAAGAGAGCTACGGGGGCAACAGCTACACCAGCGGTCGCGTCAAGACCCAGGGCAAGTTCGTCACCCGCTACGGCAAGATCGAGGCGCGGATCAAGCTACCCATCGGGCAGGGTCTGTGGCCGGCCTTCTGGATGCTGGGTGCGGATTTCCCGACGGTGGGTTGGCCCCGCTGCGGCGAGATCGACATCATGGAATACCGGGGCCAGGCTCCATCGCAAGTCCATGGGGCCATGCATGGTCCCGGTTACTCCGGGGCGACGCCTTTTCATGGGAGCTACTCTCTCGGCGGCGCGACCTTTCATGATGGTTTTCATACTTTTGCCGTGGAATGGACACCCGACCGCATCATCTGGCTGGTGGATGGAAACAGTTTTATGAGTCATGATGTCGGAGACCTGAGCAGCGGCATGGAATGGGTCTTCGATCATGAGTTTTTCATTCTGTTGAATGTGGCGGTGGGGGGGACGTATGTGGGGGATCCGGATGGGTCCACGGAGTTTCCGCAGACCATGGTCGTGGACTATGTGCGGGTTTATGCGATGGAGTAGTGGGGGCAGCCACCCCCAACCACCAACAATAATCCAGGCACCGCCTCCTAAATCGCCACCTGCAAATAAGTCCGAATCTCCCACTCCGTACCATCTCCCCGGCGCCTGACTTCCTCCATGACCTCATCCCAGGAATCATACTCCCGCCACCCATCAGGCAGCAGATACCGGTTCGAGTTCTCATCCAGCGTCCGGTACAGCATGCGCACACCGACCTTGGTCACCGGCTCGTCGAACCACTGCGGGGTGCCCAGGGTGTAGCTCAGATCGCCCATCAGCTGCAGGGGGTAGGTCAGGTTCCAGTCCCGGTTGTAGTCGTACACGCCCCAGTCGTTCAGCTTGAGCATGCCGGCCAGGGACCACTGGTTGTGGACCAGGCGGGCGTCCACCCCATAGCGATGGATGATGCGGTTGACCTGGTGGTTCAGCTGGTTCTCGGCCACGCCCCAGCCGGCGGGATCGCCCTGGAAAACCCAGCCGTTGGGTTCGCCCATGCCGCCGTAGATGTTGGCCACCAGGCGGGTGCGCGGGCCCAGCCTGCCGGTGACGCGGCTGTGGATTTCCCACTCGGTGTGGGCGGGCGCGGCGGCGCCGAAGGCGTACTGGATGGTGCCGCCCGCATCGTAGAAGGTCTTGGAGTCGCGGGTGGTGGGCAGGTCCTTGTAGACGAAGCCCAGATTGAAGGCGAACTTGGCGCCCTCACGCTTGTTGTTGTCCCAGGCGTAGAACCAGGTGGCGGGGTGGGGGTCGTAGGTGAAAAGTATCTCGAAGGCCCGCATCTCGCGGTTGTCCACCACGGCGAACGGGTCGGTGGTGGTGCCGGTGGCCGGGTTGTACAGCAGGTTGCGGGGCACGCCGTATCCGGCGGGGATGGGGCCCACGACGGGCTTCTGCCACAGGAAGTTGGGGCCTATCTGCCAGTCGCCCTTGTTGTAGGTGAAGCCGCTGATGATGTTCTTCTGGTTGCCGGAACCGGAGTCCTTCAGCTTCCAGCCGGTGAAGGTGACCACCTCGGTGGGGCCGGCGTCGGCCACCAGGCCCATGTAGGCGCTTTGGGCGTACCAGCGGACGGCGCCCTTCTCGATGCTGACCTTGCCCTTGAAACCCCAGGTGTCGTCGCCGGTGATGTCGTCGGTGCGGATGACGGGGATGTCGCCGGTCTCGTCGTCGAAAAGCTGGAAGCTTTCGCCCACCTTGGTGTTGCCGGACCAGAGGGCGCCGCCCTCGATGTCCAGCAAACCGTACCGGGTGGTGGCCTGCAGCGAGACCTTGCGGGTCTGGGCCGCGGGGGCGGCGCTGCTGGTCCCGATGCTGCTCCGATTGGCGGCGATGTCTTCCTGCAGGATGCCCGTCAGGCCGAAGCGTCCCACCTGCCGCTGGTACTTCAAGAAGATGGCCGGGTTGGCGCCCCACCACAGCTGCGGCCCGTAGGCCAGCTTCAGGCCGCTGAGGGCTTTCTTGCCGGTAATCTCCATGCCCACCGGCGCGCTGCCGTTGTAGATATCGATGTTCTCGCCGTAGTAGGCGTTGCGGTACAGGCCGAAGAAGTCGCCCTCGTGGCCCCAGTGCAGGTGGCCGGTGCGGTAGAAGGCGTTCAGCTCGAAGTTCTCGTCATCCCAGCTCACGCTGCCGCGGTACAGTTTCACGCGGTCCAGGCCCTCGTAGGTGAACGCCTCGCCTTCGGAGATCAGCGACCTGGCGCGGCCCCGGTTCTCGTAGAAAATCTCGTCGATGGGGTTTCCCGGCACGTGGCCCAGAATGTTGAATTCCATGTTGGCGATGACGTTGTCGCTGGGCTTGGCCTCCACCGTGGCGAAGAAGCTTTCCAGGCGATCGAAGCCCAGGAAGGAGGGGTAGCCCTCGGCGTCTTCGGGGCGACCGGGAGTGGTGATCCGGGTGCCGCCGGTGTTGTAGGTTTCCAGCTTCAGCCGCGCGCCGGAAACACGCACCCGATCCTGGTTGTCGGCCTTCAGGGCGCCGGCGGCACCCAGAGCCTCCAGGGAAGCGTAACCGGGGATGATGCTGTTGAAGTGGCGGTTGATGGCGGCCCGGTCCGTGGTAGGAGCGTAGGGGTCCAGCTTGAAGGCGTCGGCCAGGGCGAAGTAGGCGGCGCGGGGGTACAGCGTGTAGCGGCCCTCGCTGTCGGGGAAGCCCTTGGCGCAGATGCCCCACCACTCCTCGTTCATGTTGTTGCCGCCCTCGACGAAATCGTCCGGATAGGCGCGGTTGGGCCAGCTGGCGTTGGTGTCGTGGATGCTCAGGCGTTCTTCCTGGCGGAATTTCCACCAGCCGTCGGACCATTGGAAGATCATGCCGCCGATGGCGTTGCCCACGCCGCCTTTACCGTAGCTGCGCGCGTAAATCTCCTTCCACTGGGCGATCAGGTATCTGGCCTGCATGGCCTGGTCTTCGCGCATTTCCCGCGCGTTGAAGGCGTCGCTGCCGAACTCGGTGTAGACCAGGGGGATGCCCAGCTTGGCCTTGACCACATCGTTCATGTCGCGCACGGAGAGGCCGCGGTACTGGTTGGTGCCGAAGATGTCCAGGTTCGGGCACAGCTCGACAATCAGATCGATGTAGCCCAGATCCCCGTTGGCCATGCTGACGGGCCGCCGGTTGTCCCGCGCGTGGATGCCGTCGATCAGCTCGCCCATCAGGGAATAAAGGTAGCGGGCCTTGGCGGTGTGGCGCTCGCCTGCGGGCAGGGCCTCGATCTCGAAGGATGACCAACTCAGGCCGTAGTTGTTCTCGTTACCCAGCAGCCACATGAGAATACCCGGGGTGTCCCGGTACTCCTCGACCATGGCGAAGACCTCGTTTTTGACTTGGGCGCGCAGCTTGGGGTCCGAGTAGTCGGTGTTGGGGACCCAGTTGCCTTCGATGGTGGCGCCCCAGCGGGCCACGGGGTGATTCAATATGGTGTAAATGCCGTAGCGGTCGTGAATATATTGGATCCAGCGGGCGGGGATGCCCACGTACTGGCGGATGGCGTTCACGCCCATGCTCCGCAGCAGGCCCATTTCCGTGTCCAGGACGGACCGGATGAAGTCATCGGGCTGCCCCCAGAAATCGTAGGCGTAGTTCTCGCCGATGGGCATGTAGCCCCAGTTCATGCCGAAAACCATGAAATCCCGGCCGGCAACCTGCAGCTTCTGGCCCATGCTGTCTTTATGGATGGTGACTTTTTCCACCTCGCCGGCGGAGGCGGTGCCGGCCACCAGGATCAGCACGATGATCAGGATGAGGCGGCGAAGCTGGGGCGGGGAATTCGCAACCACGGGATTCTCCTTATTGGGGACTGGTGGTGTTTGGGATGTCAGCCTTGGTTCGGTTTCCGAACATAGTGGCCGATATGAGGGGACCTGTCAAGGGTCCTCTTTGTGCCTCTCGGTATGTCCCTTAGCATGGTATGGAGGGATTTGTCCAGGGTTTGCCGGGTTGTTCAAAAAAGTTTGTTCGGTGTCCGAATTTAATGTATAATCGGAAATGTCCGTATAAATTTGATTTTTACTGTTTCCCGGGGCCCATGGGGGCCAGAGAGGTCTTGAAAATGAAATTCCGCACCATTGCCCTGACGGTCATGGTGGTGTTGCTGGGCCTGGGACCGGTCAACGGCTTCGCCCAGATCATCGCCTTCACCGAAGATCTGGAATCCCTGGATATGGCCGACCCCAACGCGCTGGGTGACGCCGGCTGGGTTGTCTACGCCAACGTGTTCGACCCCGCGGGCAACTACCTGTACGGCTACGGCACTTTCCCCGCCCCCAACAACCCCGCCGCCCCCGCCTTCTGCGCCTTGGTCGCCGGCGAGGGCGGAGCGGACCAAGGCGCCCAGCAACTGAGCGTTTTCAGCGACTACGAGAACGCCGACCACGCCAACGGCAACACCATCGAAGCGAACGTCTTCAGAGAGTACACCATCGGCTCCGGCGACGTGGGCAAGACCTGGACCTTCGGGTTCGAGGGCAAGCTGGGCGAACTGGTGGCGCCGTCCACCGCCACCGCCTTCATCAAGACCCTGGACCCGTCCAGCGGGTATGCCACCACCAACCTCGTCACCCGGGACATGACCAGCGCTCCGGTGGAGTGGGACGGCTGGACCCTGTCCCTGACCATTGACGCCGACCTGGTGGGCCAGCTCTTCCAGTGCGGCTTCGCCAACACGGCCACCAACTACGATGGCAGCAGCATCATTTACGACAACATTTCCCTGACCGATGCCGGCGGCAACACCGGCAACGGCCTGGTGGCCTACAGCCAGGATTTTGAAAGCCTGGATGCGGCCAACCCCTCTGCCCTGGGTGACGAGGGCTGGCTTGTGTACGGCAACGTCTTCGATCCCGCGGGCAACTATCTGTACGGCTACGGCCCCGCCGGCGCGCCCAACAACCCCGCCGCCCCGGCCTTTTGCACGCTGGTCACCGGCGAGGGCGGAGCCGGCCAGGGCACCCAGCAGCTGAGTGTCTTCAGCGACTACGAGAATGCCGACCACGCCAACGGCAACCTCATCGAAAGCAACCTTTACCGCGAACAGGTCATTGGCGGCGATGATGTGGGCAAGACCTGGGTCTTTACGTTCCAGGCCAGAAAACCCTTCATGGGCGGTGTGACGGCGCCCGCTTCGGCGGCGGCCTTCATCAAGACCCTGGATCCGGCCAACGGCTACAACATGACCAACCACGTCACGCTGGACATGTCGGATATCGGTGGCGAGTGGGCCGATTACAGCCTCAGCCTCAGCATCAATGCCGGCCTGGTGGGCCAGATTTTCCAGATCGGCTTCACCAACACCAGCACCCTGTATCAGCCCACGGCTGTCATTTATGACAATTTGCTGTTGCGCGAGGGCGAGATGAGCCCTGCGCCCATGCCCGAGATGTTCAGCGCCCGACTGGGGCGGAACTATCCCAACCCTTTCAATCCTGCCACCACCATCCCGTTCTCGCTGGAGCGGTCCGCGCGTGTGCAGTTGGCCATCTACGATGTGGCCGGCCGCCTGGTGGCCGAACTGGTGAACGAGGACATGGCCGCCGGCGCGCACGGCGTGGTGTGGGACGGCAAGACCCACGATGGGGCCAACGCGGCCTCGGGGCAGTATCGTTGTGTGCTGAGGACTGCGGAGGGCGTCCAGTCGCGTGGGATGGTCTTGTTGAAATAGAGGAAGATGGAAATCGAGGATCGACCCATCCGGGGGCGGCGTCAGGCGGCTCCCGGATTTTTTTGGGGGGGATATACCCGCCGGCGGGTATCCGGGCCGGTTGCCGAGCCCTCCACTTAACGGGAACTGGAGCAAGAGGTTTCTGTTTACATTGTTGCCCACCACATCAGCGATCCGCATCTGGAGTGGTAGGATTTTTATCGGAAAACCATGGCCACAAAGACCATCTCGGCATATTTAGTTTTTAACGAATTAAAGAGGGGTTAAACACCCGAATGCGGGCTAGAATACCGACAAGGACACGCCCGTATCAACCGCCGGGTCCAAGAGTGGATCCGCCGCCAGTTCGGGAAACGCCAACGCTCAAGGAGAAAAAAGATGCGCACATTCAAAACATGGCCCATGATGCTGACCCTGCTGACCCTGCTGCTCGCCATTCCCGCCATCGCCGCCACCTACGATATCGACACCAGCCACAGCGCGGTGGAATTCAAGATCAAACACCTGGCCATCAGCAACGTGAAGGGGACCTTCGACAGCTTCGAGGGCACCTTCAGCTACGTTTCCGGCCAACCGGACCAGTGGCAGGTCAACGCCACCATCGACGTGGCCAGCGTGGATACCGGCAATGCCAAACGTGACGATCATCTGAAGAACGAGGACTTCTTCAACGTGGCTCAGCACCCTACTATAGTTTTCAAATCCACGGGTGTGAAAATGGATGGTGATGAGGGCAAGCTCATGGGCGACTTGACGATGCACGGCAAGACCCTGCCCGTGACCCTGGATCTGGAGTTGAACGGCGAAATCACCGATCCCTGGGGCAACCAGCGGGTGGGCTTCACCGCCACGGGGAAGATCGATCGCCGCGAGTGGGACCTGACCTACGGCAGGGTCATGGAAGGTGGCGGCCTGATGATCGGCAACGACGTGAAGCTGACCATCGAGATCGAAGGCATTCAGCAGAAGTAGCGTCCGGCAGGAGTAGCGAAACCGCGGCCCGGCCGGAATAGATCAGGGCAACGACCCTTCGGGAGGACCCCATGAAAAACCTGATGCTGCTGGTCATCGTGAGCGGGTTCTGGCTTGGGCCTGGGTTCTGGGCCGGGCCTGGGTTTGGCGCGAAGGCCTTGGCCGCCGAGCCCTTGGCTGCCGACCCTTTGGCCACCGACCCTGTGGCCACCGACCCCGTCTTCCAGGATCACTTCCTGGACGAGACCCTGCGCGTGGACTACCACCACACCGGGAACGCCACCGAGGAGATCATCGCCCTGGATCATCTCTGGCGGCAGGGCATCTATTCCGGCAGCCGCACCCACCTGATCGATCGCCTGAACCTGGGGCGCTACTACGCCAAGGCCTACGACGCGGAAAGCGGTCGGCTGCTCTGGTCCCGGGGTTTCGACAGCTACTTCGGCGAATGGAAGACCACCGCCCCGGCCCTGGAGGGGGTGCGGCGCACCTACCATGAGTCGGTGCTCATGCCGTTCCCGAAGAAGCCGGTCGTCTTCGCGCTGGAGGTCCGGGGACGGGACATGCAACTGCGGGAAATCTTCCGCGCGGAAATCGATCCGGCCTTCTACGGCATCCGGCGGGATCCGCTGATCGACGGAGTGGAAGTTATCCGGGCCGCGTACCACGGGGATCCGCACGGGCGCGTGGACATCGCCATCCTGGGCGATGGCTACACCGCCGCCGAACGCGACAAGTTCGCCGCGGATGTGCAGCACTTCGCCGACCTGATGCTGGGCTACGAGCCCTACGCCGCCATGCGCGACCGTTTCAACATCTGGGGCGTGCTGAAGCCGTCGGCGGAAAGCGGGTGCGATGAACCCAGCCGGGGCGTTTTCGTGGCCAACGAGTTGGGCAGCACCTTCGACAGCCTGAACAGCCCGCGCTACCTGCTGACCGAGGAAAACCGCCGCATCCGCGACGTGGCCGCCCACGCGCCCTACGACGTGCTCTACATCATGGTCAACAGCGAACGCTACGGCGGCGGGGGCATCTACAACCTCTTCTGCACCTTCACGGCGCACAACCAGTGGAGCGATTTCGTCTTCCTGCACGAATTCGGCCACAGCTTCGCCGGGCTGGCGGACGAATACTATTCCTCCAGCACGTCCTACAACGATTTCTATCCCGCCGGCCAGGAACCCCACGAGCGGAACATCACCACCGATCCGCGGCATCCCAAGTGGCGCCATCTGCTGACCGACGGGGTGCCCCTGCCCACGCCCTGGGACAAGCCTCGGTATGACGCCATGGACGCGGAGTACCAGCAGCGGCGCAACAAGTTGAACGACAAGATCGCGATGTTGATGCAGGGCGGCGCGCCGCAGGGGCGGATCGAGGCGGCCAAGGCGGAGTTCGAGGCGCTTTCGCGGAGCCATCAGGCAGCGGGCGCACTTCGGGCAGGTGGGCGCCTTCGAAGGGGGCGGCTACGTGAGCGAGGGCATGTACCGGTCGCAGATCGACTGCATCATGTTCACCAAGGGCCTGAAAAAATTCTGCGCGGCGTGCGTGGCGGGGATCCGGGAAGTCACGGAGCAGTACACCGAATAGTGCCCGCCGGCGGGTATCGTGGAATCGGCACAGAGGGGCTGCTAAAGCAGCCCCTCTTTCTTGGCCAGGGCTTCGCACTGGTCGGCGATGTGGTCGAAATCCTCCAGGTCGGGATACTCGCGGGCCAGCTTGCGGGCCACGGGGATGGCCTCCACCAGCCGGCGGGTTTTGACCAGGAGGCGGCACTCCAGCTTCAGCAGCCACCGATTCCTTGGCCGTCTGCAGACCCAGGGAGGCCTGCTCCCAGTGGCCGCCGTCCATGAGCATGGTGATCAGGTCGCGCCAGCCGAAAAGCCAGCTCGGGTTTTCCAGCATGCAGCGGTACAGGATGTCGATGGCCTCGTCAGGCTGGCCGTCGGCCTGGTAGAGGGTGGCCAGCATGGAACTGACGCGGCACAGGACGGGGCCCTTGGCACCCATGGCGACGGCCTTTTCCAGGACGGGGATGGCCTCGCGGCTCTGGCCTTCCTGGATAAGGATGTAGCCCAGCTCCAGAAGGGCTTTCGGATCCTCGGGGCGGTCATCCACGTTCCGACGCACCAGGCGGCCGTAAAAGGTGTTGCGGGAGCGGTTGCGCTCGTCGCTCTGGACGTAGCCGTAGTGGTGGATGGGCACGTCCAGCATGCGGCGCGGCAGACCGCTGGCGGCAACGGCGGCGCTCATGTCCTCGTGCACGCGGCCTTCCCACCTCAGGCCGTGGCCGTTGGGGAAAAGGCGGTACTGCTCGGCCTGGAAAAAACCCCGGTGGTCGAGCTCGGCCTCGGGGTAGCGGCCGGGGGTGGGCTGCCACTCCATGTGGCGCGGGTCGTTGTAGTAGTTCCACTGGGGCAGCTGGTAGCAGGTGGGCCGGCCCTTGATGGCCTGGCGCAGGCGGGGGAAATCGGAGGGATCGATGCGCTCGTCGATGTCCAGGTACATGACCCACGCGCAGGTGGCCATGGAGAGGGAGAAGTTGCGCGCGACGGCGAAATCATCGCACCAGGCGAAGGTGAAGACCTTGGCGCCGTGGGCCTCGGCGATGCGGGCGGTGCCGTCGTCGCTGCCCGTGTCCACGACGATGATCTCATCGCAGAGGGGGGTGTGGTGGATGAGGAAATCCGCCATGCCGGCGGCCTCGTTCTTGGCGATGGCGATGAGGGAGAGCATGGGCATCCGCTCCTGGGCCGGGGTGGGTGTGGCAGGCCACATGATCGTTCCGATGGCGTTGATTGTCGAACAGAACATTGCGGGACAGGGTTTCGTTCCATTGCTGTTGCTGCTTGGGAATTGTTCAGTTGCATAACTGCGCAACCCGCGCTAGGGTGGTCATCTATCGTCTTTCTTTTGACCGTCAGATAGCGAGGTGCCCCATGTCCGAAAATCAGGAAAAGAAAGTCTACGGCCCCAATCCTGAAGCCGCGGCCGGCAGCCCGGTCAGTAGCCTGGAAGAGTATCAGCGGCTGTATCGCCTCAGCATCGATGATCCGGACACCTTCTGGGCCAAGCAGGCGGAAAGCCTGTCTTGGTTCGTGCCGCCGCGCATGACCTTCGACCACGACTACGATAACGTGGATTTCAGCTGGTACCTGGGCGGGCGCCTGAACGCCAGCTTCAACTGTGTGGATCGGCACCTGGAGGACAAGGGGAACCAGGACGCCATCATCTGGGCCAAGGATGAGCCCGGGCAGTACGAGCACATCACCTTCCGCCAGCTCAAGCACGAGGTCTGCCGCGTGGCCAACGTGCTGAAGGCCCACGGCGTGCGCAAGGGCGATCGGGTGGCCATCTACATGCCGATGATTCCGGAGCTGGCCTACACCATGCTGGCCTGCGCGCGGCTGGGCGCCATCCACAGCATCATCTTCGGCGGGTTCAGCGCCGAGGCCATCCGGGATCGGGTCATGGACGCCCAATGCCGGATCGTGGTGACGGCCAACGAGGGGCTGCGCGGGGGGCGGCGCATCAGGCTGAAGCAGACGGTGGACAGGGCGGTGGACGGTCTGGACATGGTGGACACCGTGCTGGTGGCTCGCCGCACCGACGCCCGGCCCCAGATGAAGCCCGGCCGCGATTTCTGGCTGGACGAGGAGTGCCGCAAGCAGCGCTCCACCTGCACCGTGGAATGGCTGGGATCGGAAGATCCGCTCTTCATCCTCTACACCTCCGGATCCACCGGCAAACCCAAGGGCGTCATGCACACCACGGGCGGCTACATGGTGTACGCCGCCATGACGCACCGCATGGTCTTCAACTACCAGCCGGGCGACGTGTACTTCTGCGCCGCGGATATCGGCTGGATCACGGGGCACAGCTACATCATCTACGGACCGCTGGCCAACGGAGCCACCACCGTCATGTTCGAGTCCGTGCCCACCTACCCCGACGCCGGGCGCTATTGGGAGATCGTGGACGACCTGAAGGTGAACATCTTCTACACCGCGCCCACGGCCCTACGCGCCGTCGCGCGCGAGGGTGACGCCCATCTGGAGAAGAGCGACCGGGGCACCCTCAAGGTGCTGGGCACGGTGGGCGAGCCCATCAATCCGGAGACCTGGCGCTGGTACTACGAGAAGGTGGGTCGGGGCCGGTGCTGCATCGTCGACACCTGGTGGCAGACGGAAACGGGCGGTGTCCTGATCACACCGCTGCCGGGCATCACACCCCTGAAACCGGGCTCCGCGACGCTGCCTTTCTTCGGGGTGAAACCCATGCTGATGGACGGGGAAGGCCAGATCCTGGAGGGCAACGACGTGACGGGCAACCTGTGCATCGAGCGGACCTGGCCGGGGCAGGCGCGCACCGTTTGGGGCGATCATTATCGCTTCTGGGAGACCTACTTCAGCCAGTACCCGGGCTACTACTTCACGGGCGATGGCTGCCGGCGCGACGCCGATGGTTTCTACTGGATCACCGGCCGCGTGGATGATGTGATCAACGTCAGCGGGCACCGCATGGGCACCGCCGAGGTGGAAAGCGCCTTGGTGGCTCACGGGGACGTGGCCGAGGCCGCGGTGGTGGGCTTCCCTCACGAGATAAAGGGGCAGGGCATCTTCGCCTACGTCATACTGGGCGCCGGCGCGGGCCACCGGCAGGATGAGCTGGTGGGCGCGCTGAAGGAGCAGGTGCGGCACGTGATCGGGCCCATCGCCACGCCGGATGCCATCATGATCGTGCCGGGGCTGCCCAAGACGCGCAGCGGCAAGATCATGCGGCGCATCCTGCGCCAGATCGCGGCCGGGGAGTACACGGGCCTGGGCGACACGACCACGCTGGCGGACCCGTCGGTGGTGGAGGAGTTGATCGAGGAGCATCAGAAGCTGCGGTCGTAGGTTGCCCGGGTTCTTCTTCTCCAAGGAGCCGGATCTTTTCTAAGCCAGCTCCCGGATCAAGGCCGCCAGCGCCTCCCCGCTCAGGGCCTGAGGCCCGTCGCACAGCGCGTTGGCCGGATCCGGATGGATCTCCACCATGATGCCGTCCGCGCCCACGGCTCGGGCGCCGCGCGCCAGGGGGGCCACCAGGTTGTGCCGTCCGGCGGCATGGCTGGGGTCCACGATCACCGGCAGGTGCGTGCGCTCGCGCAGCACGGGAACGGCCGACAGATCCAAGGTGGAGCGCGTGGCCGTCTCGAAGGTGCGGATGCCGCGCTCGCAAAGGATGACCTGGAAGTTGCCCTGGCTCATGATGTACTCGGCGGCCATGAGCAGTTCGTCGATGCTGGCCATCAGACCGCGCTTGAGCATGACGGGCCGATCGGTGCGCCCCACCTCGCGCAGCAGATCGAAGTTCTGCATGCTGCGGGCCCCGATCTGCAGCATGTCCGCCTTCTCGGCCACGCGGCCCACTTGCTCGGGGGCCATGACCTCGGTGACGATGGGCAGACCGTAGCGGTCGCCGGCCTCGCGCAGCAGGCGCAGGCCCTCCCAGCCCAGGCCCTGGAAGCTGTAGGGCGACGTGCGGGGCTTGAAGACGCCGCCGCGCAGGACCACGGCGCCGGCCTCGTGAGCATCGCGCGCTGCCAGGTCCAGCTGCGTGGGGTTTTCCACGGCGCAGGGGCCGCTGATGGTGTAGAAGCCGCCGTCGCCAAAACTGGCGGTGCCCACCTTGACGATGCTGCGTTCCCCGTCTCCCGGATTGTCGAATTTGTAGCTGGGCCTTTGGAGCTTGGTGGGGGTGCCTTTCTTGGGTGCACCTTCTTTGGGCGTACCCTCCTTGGGCGTTCCCACCTGAACGGTTCCCTCCTTGGCGTCATCCTCCTGCACCTTCAGATCATCCGCTTCCCCTTCCAGGCGCGCGCGATCCACGTAACAGCCCAGCACCCGCAGGCTGCGCGCGCTCTGGCGCACGGAAGCGATGGCCTCCTTCAGGGCGAGGTCCTCCGCGTTGCCGTCCAGCTCCAGATAAAAGCGCACCTGGTCCAGGCCCTCGCCCGGGCGGCTTTCCATTTTGGCGATGTTGATGCCGCCGTTGCCGAAGGCGGTGACGATTTCCGCCAGCGCCCCGGCGGTGTTGGGCAAATTCACCGTCATGCTGATCTTGGCGGGCAGATGCCTATCCACCGAGACCGCCTGGTTGGCGATGACGGCAAAGCGGGTGGTGTCCTGGCCGGCGGCGGTGATGTTCTCGCGCAGGATCACCAGATCGCACAGCTCG
>PDWI01003026.1_pt1 | contig 36074 bp, 22 predicted proteins | sample 1430891 | NCBI WGS metagenome assembly PDWI01 (sample SAMN01162508, study PRJNA174530) | Oral metagenome, whole genome shotgun sequencing project. | biome: Marine environment; feature: Marine mammal; material: Swab sample of the gingival sulcus; isolation source: swab sample of gingival sulcus... | reverse complement strand
AAATCAGACTGTTTTGCCTCCGCTGTTATAATCCAGTCCCAAGGCTCAAAATAAACAAAACGTGCATCCCATACAACGCCTTTTCCTGCCCCATCATTCCGTTCATATTTTTGCTTGCCAATTTCGCGAGGTGCCAAGGTTTTCGCGGTCTCAATTCTTTCTTTGAGATACGCAACGCCCTTGGCGTCTGTGCTGTCCAGAACGACTTCGCCGTCCTTTTTACCGCCAGCAGAAATTACATATCTTCCGTCACTATCAAGCACTGTTACAAAACCATCTTGTCCAATACTGCGTTCTTGAAGTGCATTTCGCACACTTTTGACATTTTCCTGCGGAATGCCCACATATAGTATTCCAATAATTGTATTACTGCGGTTCCGAATCGGTTTATACGCAGTCATATACCAGGTATTTACAACAAAGGCCCGTCCCCTGTAGGTTTCACCATTCAGAACGGCTGAAATCACACTGTTTTTGCTTCCATCTGGATTTATCGCAGGTATGTAAGTGGCAATGGCCCGCTCACCATTCTTTTTTATAACGTTTGTTGCAACCCGCAACATATCTCCTTGATCATTCATCCGCTGGAAGACAGTACAGGTAACCCCCATCAGACGTTGAACCTTATCCACAAGAGGCACATTATCCCCAGGGGAGGAGAAACTGCCCAACCATTGAGATCCAAAATACATCTTATTCAACATAATTTCGCGGGTCTCTTTTGAGAATTGATTTACAGCCTTCCAAGCGACAGAATCTTCACCAAATGAAAAGCCTCCTGCGGTCTCAACCAATAGTTCGGCAACGTCTAACGAATGTCGGATATCATTTTGAATGACCTCTTGATGGGATTCGGCAATGGTATAAAAACCATGGACAATATGATCAAGATCCGCATACGCAAGATCCAAGCTTTTCTGCTCTGCCACTGCGACAACTTTTTTATTTTGACTGAACACACAAATCATTACGATCGTTAATGGGATCAACGTCGTTAAGGTGCCACTAATCAACAATTTAGTGCTAATATTGAAATTTTTCCATTTCATGCAAAACTCCTTATTTTTAAAAAAAACTGAACACGAGTTCAACATTCTATTTTTTAATGATTACGAACAATTAAGCCATGAAAATGATTATTCCAAGATGTTATAAACCATGGGAAATACTTCGATATAATTATCTATCATTTTGTTTAAAAGGATCCACGAGTGGGGCGCAAGGAACCAAGAAACATAATCGTAAGCAAATCGAAATACCTGTATTCGAAATACCTGTATTATATACTCCTTCGCGGGCGGACTCAAGCCCCAAAATAAATCGTAGAGTCGCGTCAATCTAAGAATGGGTACCTAAAAACTGAAAGCGTCCTATGGCCGGATATGCAAGGCATCGGACATGCCGCTGTCATCTTTTAAACAGCCTTAATCCATTATTTGCACTTAACCTCAAATTAAGGCCGGTACTTAATTAACTGCCAATCATATCGGCCTGTCTCATATGCCTTAAAAAAGGCTTAGCTGTTTGCCCCCCATAATCTCTGCCACACTCATGTCTGAGAAATAAAGTACGGCATCGGCAATGGGTTTGAGCTGCTTATCAATATAATGAGCATAATCCAGATCGTCGTGGGGCAGGGCCGTGGGTACAGGCCCCCTCAATGTCATGACGTAGGCAATCTCCCTGATATCTCCCATTTTATTTCCCAGCAACCGGGCCGCCTTGACATGGGGCGGCACCACCTTCACATACTCGGCCGCAGGTTTGGTCAATCGTTTTTGATAGACCAGATCGTTGTCATGGCGGCCCGCTTTGATCTCCATGATTTTTTCCCGGATCCAGGATGCGACTTCCTGGTCATTAAATATGCGTTCAAACAGATCATATTGAAACTGTCGTGCAAATCGGGTCCAGTCGGAGCGAACAAATTCCAACCCCGTAAACACAAGTTCCGGGCCATTTTTGGTTTGAATCAGGCCGGCATACCGTTTTTTGGCACTGTCCCCGCGGCCCCTTAAAGCGGGTAGAAAAAAATGGGTAAATAGCTTTTCAAATTCCAGCTCCAGTTGAGCGTCCAGATCAAATTGTTCCCGGATGGTTTGGGTTAAAAATGCGTTAATTTCCTGTCCAAGTGCTTTTGCAGCCGCTTGACCGTCCTTGAATTCCCCGGCTTTAAGCTGGACAAACACAGAATCGGTGTCTCCATATAGCACCGCATATCCCCGGTCCTCTAAAAATTGCCGGGTGGTTTTCAGCAGCCATCGCCCGGTACCGGTGATGGACCGGGAAAGGTCCGGGTGATAGAAGCGGCTTTTTGTGGTTCCCATAACCCCATAAAAACTGTTCATCAAGATTTTAACCGCCTGTGAAAGATGGGCGTCCTTTGCTTTCTTTGCCGTTTCCCGGGTCTCCATCAGGGCGACAATAAACTGGGGCAGCACATGAATATCCCGGGAAAATCGGGTCTCCATAGGTGTTTTCAATGGATGATGATCGGCTTTAAGCCGTGACAGCGGATCAATCTTAAAGGTTCGGATGATTGAAGGATACAGACTTTTAAAATCAAATACGGCGATCTGCTTAAAAAATCCTGGTGATTTAGTAAACACCCATCCGCCAGGGGCATGGCCAATATCTTTGATGTCATCAATATTGGGTGCCACCAGGCCGTGGCGGTGAATTTTGGGCAGCATAAAATGGTCAAATGCGGCCACTGATCGTCCTACGCCGTCCATGGACAGTCCAGAAAGCTGGGCCCGTTTCCAGGTCAAGTCGATGAGGCCGGTCTTTTTAAAAATGTCCGTCACCAAGGTGCAGTCCAAAAGATTATACCGGGCCAATGCCACCTTGTCATGGCGGAATCGGCGCTCAATCTCTGCCACCTTGTTGGTATCCTCTCCAATATCCTTGCCGTACCCCAGCATCGCCGACGCCACGGTCTCAAGACGGAAGTTATCAAAGGTGTAAAAGGCGCCCCGAAGCGCTGGCGGGCCATCAATGACGATGCGGCCGCTGATATCGGCAGCCCAGTTTTTTTTACGAATCTCCCGGATATCGGGTATCCGCCGGTCCCGTCCCAAGGTAAAGGGGATGGCGTGCGCCTGGTATTTGTTCATTAGAAACGTCAGGTCAAACCCAACAACATGCCAGCCAATGAGGATGTCCGGATCCAGAACCGCCACCATTTCGTTGAACCCTTTAAGCAGATCGGCTTCTGTGGGCAGGCGGACCATCCAGCCGGTATCGGTCAGGGGGCGCGTCTGACCGCCTGGCAGCCGGATATCCACGGGCAGGGCCGCCTCCTTGGGTGGTCTGGGGCGATTCCCAGTCTTAGGGTCAACCATTAAAACGATGCCTATCGGCGCAGCACCAGTCTTGCCCTCAAAATGGCCGGCAATGGAATACAACTCTCCTCGCTGTCCGGTTTCAATATCCAAAGACAGCACCGAAAACTGAGGGTTGAATTCCCCCGATGCCAATATCGGATCTGTGAATCTGAACATGCCGCCCTGGTATCGACCTGGGCCTTTGATGACCACACTGCCATTAATAAACCGTTCCATTAAAAACCGGTCTTCGGGCATGATGTCCGATTCAAAGGTGGTGATTCCCGCAGACTGGAGCTGTTTTCTGGCCCGGTAAAGCATGGGTTGATTGCCAAAATAAAGGGCATCCACAGCGGTTCCGTTAAAATTGGTCAGCGCAACGGGTCGGCGCTGATCAAAGGCCAGATCTTTGGGCAGCACGGCACTTCGCTCAATAAAAAACACAGGCCGATCCCGGGTGATCACCACCTCAAAGGGAAAAGGGACCCTGCTCTCCGGTACCGGTAAAGCGGAGCAGATGCCTGCCGCTCTGCTCAATGTACGCCCGGGTCAGTATGTATCCGTGATATTCATTCATCAATCTATCATAACCATTGGCCCATTGTTTTCCAACTGAAAAAGAAAAGATGTATGGTTGATTTTATGTATCGTTTTCTGTATTATAGATAGGTTATTATATGTTTGAGTGACTTGGCCCAGCCCAGTCTTTATATAAGGTTTAGTCGTACTGCATCATGAAAGTGCCTGAATGGATTTGCCAGGGGCTTTCACATAAAAAGGTTAAACCAAGCAGTCCAACTTAAAAAGTGAATTTATGAAAAGTATTACATCTACAAAAGGAGAAAAAATGAGCAAGAAAAGTTTATTCAAAGGGGTGTTATCCGCGATCGCTTTGCTTTTCCTGATCGGCTGTGCAAGCAAATCACCAATGGAACTGCCTGCATTTTCCTCGCCACAGTTTGACGCGTCAATGTATAAATCCAAAGTGGACAATTTTATTATTGTTCTTGATGCCTCAAGCTCAATGGGCGAATATTGCAAGAACGGGATGAAAAAATTTGATGTTGCAAAGGCCATTGCCGCACGAATGAACATGACCATTCCAGAACTTGGACAGACTGCGGGTCTAAGATCCTTTGGACATGCCAACGCGGTATCCAAAGACAATACCAAATTGTTTTACGGCATGGAAAAATACAATTCCAGCGCCTTGGCTGGCAAGCTGGACATGATCACTCAACCCGGCGGCACAAGCCCCTTGGGCCTGGCCGTGAATGCGGCTCAGAAAGATTTTAGCGGCCTTTCCGGCGTTCACAATGCCCTGATTCTCATCACCGACGGCTTGAATATGGAATCCGGCCTCCAGGAAGTTCAGGCCCTGAAAGCGCAGTACGGCTCATCCTTGTGTATTTATCCCATCCAGGTGGGAAATGATGCCAAAGCCACTGCCTTCCTCCAGGAAGTTGCCAAAATCGGCGATTGCGGTTTCCTTTCCAATGCAAGAACCCTTATGACAGGCGATGATATGGCCAGTTTTGTCCAGAAGGTATTCCTTAACCGTGTTACTGTTAAGAAAGTCGTTACACCGCCAGTCGTCCCTGCCGTTACACCTGACCCAACCCCCATAGACAGTGATGGTGACGGTGTTTATGATGACATGGATCAATGTCCTGGCACCCCCATGGGCGCCAAAGTAAATGCCGTGGGATGCTGGGTCCTCGGCAATGTATTGTTTGATTATGATAAATCCGTGATCAAACCTGTGGCGTATCCCTTGCTGGATGATGTGGTCGTGATCCTTAAAAGGAATCCTGCCATGACTGTTGAACTCCGGGGATATACCGACAACATGGGCACCGAAGCCTATAACATGGGACTGTCCCTTCGTCGTGCCAAAGCGGTTGCCAAGTATCTTACTGCTAAGGGAATCCTGGAGAGCCGCCTGACCGCCAAAGGGTTTGGGTTTAAACATCCTGTGGCCCTGAACAGCACCGACTTTGGACGTTCCTTGAACCGGCGTGTTGAAATTCATCCCTATTAGGTAGAAACGTCTCTATAGACATATACCTAGAGTATAATTAAAAAAAAGCCCCGCATTGATAGTACAATGCGGGGCTTTTTTTCGTTTTTTATAACCGCCAGATAATGATTCAAGGAGTGAATTCATTACCCTATACCCGTTGATACCCATCCATGGCCGTTAGAACGAATATGCGGCCCCCACGATCCAATTAAATGGTGCGGCATCATATCCGTCGCCTAAAAGGTATGTTTTATCCAGTAGATTATTGGCTTCGCCAAACAGCCGAATCTGTCCAAGGGCATATTCACACCGCATATCCAGGGTGGCGTAGCCAGGTGCTTTTTCTGTATTGCGGCTGTTGGTATACAAAGACGACACCGCTTTAACGGTCATTCCCAGCGTAAAATTGTCAACCGGCGTCAGGGTGAAACTGGTCACCCAGCGGTGCCGGGGCTTGACGGACAACCACCGTTCGGTTTCATCATTTTTCGCCAGAAGATAGGTATAGCCGGACTGAACCATCAGCCATTCAAGGGGTGTCACGCTTAAACTGACATCGATTCCCTTATAAGTGACTTTGCCAAAATTTTTATATTGCCCCGTGCCGTCACTGTCTCTAACGTAGGAAATCCGGTTATCAATGAAATTGTAAAACGGAGACAGGGCAACAGAAAATCGGTCGAACTCCCAGGCAAGGGTCAGGCCAAAATTTGTGGCCTTTTCCAGGTCCAGATCGGGATTGGGCCGCAATGTGCTGGTTTCCTGGTATTTTTTTTTAAAGGAGGGGGTATTTGAGGTCCGTGCGGCTGACACCAGGCAAGAAAAGGCCTCGTTTGAATAGTTCAGGCTCACTTCCGGATTCAGGGTGTCTTCATAGGTGCTGTAATGGATCCCTCTGACACCCAAATTTAGGTTCAGGGGAAGGGGCTTGAGCGACAGGCGTTTTGACACAAATCCATAGGCCTTTTGCTCGGTGTGTGTGTCAAACCCGCTGGCCTTACCCTTGGCGTATTCATATCCCGCACCAATTTTAAAACGGCCCGACCATTCAAACGACAGGGGCAGGGAAACCGTCTGGCCGATTTCTAAAACATCAAGAAACGTGTTCAGATTTTTGTCGGGATCTTTTGTCCGTCGTGCTCCCTGACTGATATAGGTTTTGGCTTTCAGCTTGCCATGGGCAACTTGAATCAATCCTTTGGTGATATCATTATGGGACCTGGAATTGAGGGTGCGGCGGCCAGGAAGCCCTGAATTCCCCTTTTGGGTATCAAAATAGGAAATCGATCCGTTGATCTTGGTTTTTTCTGAAAGTGTCCAGCTGGTTTTCACCGCCACCCGCTTTTTTAATTTATCGCTATTAATTCGAAATCCTTGGGTGTCTTTAACCCCAAAGCTGACGTCCACTCCCCACTTTCCTTTTTGCGTTCTAAGTCCCCCTTTGACGCTCCAGGTGTCATGGCTGCCCACAAAGGTCTCAAGGGTGCCTTTAAATAATGGCTGGTCGCTGCCCGGCGCAAGGGATTGCATCACGATGTCCACCACCCCGCCGCTGGCATCATCCCCGAACTCCACCCCGCCTTTGCCTTTAAAAATACGGATCTGTTCCACCCGCTTTAAATCCACAGCGTCCCACCTGATCCCCCCGTAACTGGATGAGGGGTCATTCAAAGATTTTCCATCCATGAACGCTTTTACTTTGCTGGAGCCTCTGATGGTCAATGAGGTAGAACCGGCCTTGAGACCCGGCAACCGATTGAGCAGTTCATAAATGGTCCTGACATTGTATCCTTTGATCTCTTCCTGGGTGATCACCAGGATATCGCTATCGTTACATCTCCCAGGGACCAGTCCCCCAAAAACGACCAGAATGATTAAAAAGAATATACCATATACTTTACTCATTGATGGCCTCTATTTCCCCTTCAACTTCCAGATAGGTCTGGGTCAGTTCCTCAATGATATCATCATCGGCTTTCCACATTCCCCGGGCCTGGGCCTCCAATAGCTTTGAAACCATGTTCTCCAGGGCATGGGGATTTACCGATGCCATCCATGAGGCCATGTCCGGATCCAGAACCGTTTTCCGGGCAAACCGGGTATACATGTGGTCCTCGATAATGCCTGTGGTGGCATCCCAGCCGAACACGATGTCCATGGCCTTGGACAGGTCGCCAGCCCCCTTGTATCCATGGGTTTTGAGGCCTTCCAGCCATTTGGGGTTGAGCAATCTTGCCCTGAAAATATGCCGGGCCTCCACCTTTGTGGACCGCATGACCACCCGGGCCGGATCGGCACTGTCTCCGGCCAGGGCCATGGGCGCCTCGCCCCGGACCGCTGTCACTGCCGCGGTGAGCCCCCCGTGGTAATCATTAAAATCAGTGCAGGACATCATATCCTTTTCCCGGGTGTCCTGGGTCTTCACCGACACCTGAATCCGTTTTAATGACCGCTTAAAGGCGGCACTGCTTTCACGGCCGTTTACCCCTTTACCATATCCATGGGAGGACCATTGGATAAACATCTTCCCCAGATCATCGGCCGTTTCCCATTGTTTGGTTTCAATGAGTGCGGTGATGCCAGTGCCGTAGCTTCCTGGCGGGGCGCCAAATATCCTTAAACTGGCCTCCCTGAATGCCTCAGCATCGTCCATGCCCTGCCGCTTCATATCGGCCATATCCGCCAGCACATGACGCCGGATAAAATTGGACGCCACCGGCTCTTTGAGCTGGGCAACCAGTTGGACCGCCTTATCGATTAATTCTGTCAGCAACGGAAAGGCATCCCTGAAAATACCGGATATCTTAGGCACCACATCAATTCTGGGACGGCCCAGTTCAGATAAGGGGATCACCTCAATATCCCTGACATTGGCCGTGGCCTTGTGCCAGATCGGTTTTACACCCATCAGGTAGAGGCTCTGGGCAATATCGTCCCCCTTGGTGCGCATGGTGGGGCTGGCCCAGAGAATCATGCCAACACTGTCGGGATATGTGCCATGGGCTTCCTGGTAGGTTTGGATCAGGGCGTTGGCCAGCTGTTTGCCGGTTTCCCAGGCCCCTGGGGTCGGAATCTTCTGGGGGTCCAGGGAGTAAAAATTCCTGCCCGCCGGCACCAGATCGGCCCGGCCCCGGCTGGGGGCGCCAGACCCGCCCGGCGGAACGAATTTGCCCTCAAACGCGTTGAGGCAGGCATCAATCTCATCACCGCTTTCTTGCAGGCGCGGCAAAAGGTCAAACCGGACATATTCAAGGACCTGGGACACTGCGTCATCTTTTCGCCCCAGATGTTTTTCCATTTCCTTATCAATGGACAGGTCCGGCATCGATGGGATCAATGTTCTGATCATCTCTGTGCAGATTGCGTCAATCCGATCCAGGATCCGGGCGCCTGTTGCGCCGGTGTCCTGGCAGACCACTGCGCCCCGTTGGTTTAACACCCGATCCAGATCAAATCCCAACGCGGCGGCCACCGATGCCCTTAACGACGGGACCTCACCGTTGGCCAGCCGGGTCAATTGGACTAAGGTGTGGACCAGATCCCCTCCTTGGGGCACCGCCCCCAGGGTATGAAGTCCTTTTAAAATGGTGGTATCTGAAATTTCACTAAGATAGTGATGGAGGGTTTCCATGAATGCGTCAACATCGGCCATGGCCTGGTCCCGGGACAGGTCCAGATCCAGATGGATCTCTGCACGTTCCACCGCCTCCCAGATCATGGGCATAAGTGTCTGCTGTTTAGATGCCTCGCCCGCCTCCTGATAGTCCAGAATCAATTGATCCAGCATAGCCAGATCTTCATAGAGTTCAGCATCGGCCAGGACCGGGGGAAGGTGATCCACAATACAGGCCGATGCCCGCCGCTTGGCCTGGGTACCTTCCCCAGGATCGTTGATAATGTAAATATACACGTTGGGCAGGGAACCCAGGGCCAAATCCGGAAAACATTCCCGGCTCAATCCCACCCCTTTGCCCGGCAGCCATTCCAATGATCCGTGCTTGCCCACATGAAGGACCACATCCGCACCAAACACCGTTTCCATCCATCGGTACTGGGCCAGATAATGGTGGGGGGGCGACAGGTGGTGATCATGATACACCTGGTCAATGGCGTTAAAATATCCCCGGGGCGGCTGAATGGTTAAAAACAGATTCCCGTTAATCAGGCCGGGAAAAAGCAATTCCTTGTTGTGGACAAACAAATCCCCGGGCATCTGGCCCCAGTCCTGTGTCATTTTTTCTTTGACTTTTTCTGGCAGGGCATTGTGCCAGTTCAGATATTGATCCGGCCCGGCAACCGCTTTGGCCCTCTCGGCCATCTGTTCGGGCAGGCACCAGCGCGCATCACAGGTCATGCCATCCATCAGCGCCCGGAGCAGATCATCCCCAGCGTCATAGACTGTATCCACATGATAGCCGTGCTGCTTCATCGCCTTCAATATCTGACGGATGCTTTCAAAGGTATCCAGACCCGAGGCGCAGCCGATCCGGTCGTTCCTGGGAGGATACTGGTGAAACACAATGGCCACTTTTTTATCCGAATTTGGGCGCCTTCGAAGGCTTGCCCAATTTATGGACAGGCGCACCAGGGCCTGGATCCGATCAGGAATGGGCACATAGCGATTCATGGCGGCCCCGGTCACAGGATCAATGCCGGACAATTGCTTGGCCGCCGTAATATGGCCAATGATCACCCCGTCCAGTTCTGGCTGGGCCACACCAATGGTAATATCCTTGGTGGTGATGCCCTGGGGACTTTTTACCCACGCCTCAACACTGTCGCTGGTGGTCAAGGCCTGGATCACGGGCACATTCAGTCGATCCAAAAGACCATCATAATCTGGCGACGCATTTTTCAGGCTGAACATCACGGGATTGATCAGGGCGTCAATCCGGGGCTGGTTGCCATCCATAAAATAACGGTGAACCACATGATCGGCCCCTTTAAGCCTGAGTTGGGTGTCCTTAAACCGTGTATGAAACACGCAGATCACATTGGCCCCCTGGGCCTCCCCTTCACGGATCATGGCATCAATGTGGGCCTTGTTCCCCGTGGTCCAGAAGTTCTGGTAAAACCATATGCCCAGGGTGGGCCTGGCCGGATCCAGGGTGGCAAAATAGTCTTCCGGTTCAGGCACATGGTCTAAATCTGGATGGTAAATGCCGTCATTGGGAGGCCGGGCTGGAGATTGAAGGGGCAACGCGGTCTGGAATATCTCATTATAAAAACATACCAGCATGTGGTACAGATTATCCGGCCCGCCATAGCGGTAATATTGATTCAACTGCTGCCAAATCCCGGAGTCCATGCCTCTTGAATATTGACTTGCCATCTCCATGGATTCGGCATTGCCGCCAGTGGGCTGGACATGGAACCAGGGGAGGGGCTTTCCCTGGCGCTTCTGTTCTTCCAGGGCCTGAATCCATTTGTCCCAGCCGGGAAAGGACTGTTTTCCCGCCATCAGGGTGATCACCACCACATGGGATTTCAGGGCCGTTTCAATAAAGGCGTTGCAGGCTGCGTCACCATGTGGGGGGGACAACTGGGTCCGGGTCCGGGCGGTGAGGTCAACATCGGCGGCCCCCGCGTCGTTCAACCGAGAAACGGCCTGGCTCAGATTGGGCACTTCATTGGAGGTCACACTGAAATATGTCAGGCGAAGGGTCTGCATCATCCCCCCTTTTTCATAAGGTCACGTTGATTTCATCCCGCCGCCCCACCATACCTTTTTTCAGGTTCAGATGCTATATGCCTTTTGGGGCGTATCATTTTTGGGGGTCAGCCAGGGCCCGATACAGCACACAGGTGGTGTTCGGATCTTGGTTGCGATTGTAATGAAGGCGGCTGGGACAGTCGCCGGGACATTGTCCGTTCAATGGACATGCCAGGCAGTCGTTTCCCTGGTCCAGAGTTTGGGTCAAGCCGGGATCATGGGCGTTTCGCCCTCTGGACGGCGGCCATGATCCTGGGTGGTCCAGGCTGCCGAGAAAGAATCTGGGATCATAGGCCGTTTGACTGCAAGGATATAGATGCCCCTCCGGGGTCACAGCCAAGCTCTGGCCCCGCACGGCATGGCAAAACGAGGTGTGACTGGGCGCGAGCCGTTGCAGTTTTTCGATCTCCCGGACCACCAGGGGGGTGGTTCGTCCCCGGTTCACCAGATCCAGGGCCCGGCGCATTTTAAGAATCCCCTCACGAATCCGTGCCGGCGATGCCGGCAACACCGCATCGTTCAATGCCCGTCCTTTGACCACCAGCAGGTCAAGTCCAATCCCCCGGGCCATGGCCATGCTCCCCAATGCCATGACCAGGCGATGCAGGTTGTCCACGTTGGCTGAAGAGACGACGGTGGTCACATTAAAGGGAATTTTCTTTTTTTCCAGAAGGGCAAGACCTTTGAACGTATCTGCTGACCGGCCCCGAATCGATTCCTGGATCTTCGGATCCCCATCCAGGCTGACACCGGGAACAATATCAAAGGTGTGAATGATATCAACGGCCACCTCATCCAGGCAGGTGCCGTTGGTCTGGATTCCCATGGTACCCGAAGGAATCCTTTGACGGATCCTTTGGGCAACATGGGTCACCAATGCCGGTACGAGAAAGGGCTCACCCCCGGAAATTTGGGTATGAAAGGGATGCAAACCGTGTGTCGCCAGATCCACGGCCTGGTCCAGAATTTCGGTGGTCATTGTCTTTCCCTGACCTGGAGGCTTTTTATGGGCCCCAAGGTAGCAATACCGACAGGAAAGATTACATTGGTCCGTCACCATTAATATCATGTACGCCGGACCAGGGGGCATGGATACCACCTTCAGGCTGTTTTTGCCTGGGCCTGGCCCAATCGGCTGGCCATAAGGTCCGCAAGACGGGTTTCACGATCCGCCATCTGAACCCTAGCGGGATTCAATGTGTATGCCGGGCGTTCCTGGCCCCGATCCAATGCAAATACGGGCTTGCCCTGATCCAGGGCGTAATCCAGCAGCGCCAGATTGAATCGGTTCAGATCGCAGGCACGAAATCCGGTGTCCACCACCAGATCACAGGCGTCCAGCGCTGCCATTGCACGGTTTTGAAGCGCTTGGGAAACAGCCATGGGATTGTCCTGGATCAGGCAGGACGCCCCCAGGGATTTGGCCACCGCCGTATCCACATCATTTTCCATGAGCACGCCGGTCACCAACGCATACCCGCGCTTGGCCAAAAGACGGTAAACCGTGGCCGCTGAGGCCATGCCGCCCACCACAAACACCCGGGCAAGATCGGAACGGCCCTGAAGCTCAATATTGCCCAGAACAGGATTAAACGTGGCCCGGCCAAATTCATAGAGATCGGAAACCGTATCGCCATCCAGGACATCCTCTGGCGGGCCAAATGCTGGAATACGACCTTCCCGAACCAAGGCCACCCGGTCTGATACCCTGGCGGCCACCTCCAGATCATGAAGCGAGGCCACCACAGTAATCTCCTTTTCCCGGCAAAGCCGATGGAGAATGGTCATGATGTCCATGCGATGCTTGAGATCCAGATGGACCGTGGGTTCATCCAGCAGGATCACCTCAGGTTCCTGGGCCAGGGCTCGGGCAATAAAAATTTTTTGTTTTTCCCCGTCACTGAGGGTATCGATATCCCGAAACGCAAGATCCTGGGCCCCCACCATCTCCAGGGATTCGGCCACGGCCCTGTCATCGTCGTGCGTCAGGCGGCCAGTCCACACGGTATAGGGATACCGCCCCATGGCCACAAATTCATAGACTTGAAACAGCGGCGGTACATTTTTAACCGTGAGCACCACAGACATGATTTTGGCCAGTTTCGAGGACGAAATATCCGCCAGGATCATGTCTTTGAGCAAAATCTGACCATCCAAGGCAGACTGAAGTCGGGCCAGGGCTCTCAGCAGGGTCGTTTTACCCACACCGTTGGGCCCCAGCAGGGACACAAATTCACCGGGATAAAATCTCAGGTTCAATCCGTCAAGTACCCGGGTGCTGCCGTAGCCCACACTGAGATTCTCACAAGACAAGATGGGAAAAGGGTCTTTCATATGGCCACCTTTCGTCTGAGCAGCAGGCTGATGACAATGGGCGCGCCAAAAAACGCGGTAATGGCTGAAATGGGAAGCTCCACCGGTGCAAACACCATGCGGGCAATAAAATCACAGATGCCTGTCACCACGGCTCCCACCAGCAGGGTGCCGGGCACAAGGACCCGGTTATCCGATGTGTGAAAGGCCAGGCGTACCATATGGGGCACGGCCAGTCCCACAAATGCAACCGGTCCGGCCATGGCAGTGATCATCCCTGCCAATGCACAGGACGACAGCAGAATCAACAGTCTGAACACCCTGATGTTGACCCCCATTGAAGCGGCATACTCCTCTCCTAAGAGGAAGGCATTTAACGGTTTGGCCAGGGCATAGACCAGAACACAGATGGCGCCCCCGATCATGACCATGGCTTCGATTTCTGCCCAGCGGAATCCTGAAAACGAGCCAAGCTGCCACAGGACAAAGCCCTTGATCTTCTCTTTTTCTGCAAAGGCCACCAATACCGATGTCACGGCATGACACAGATATCCCATCATCAAGCCTGCAATGAGCAGGGTGATCCCATGTTTGACCCGGGCGGCAATGGCCATGATAATTGCCATGGTGCTGTAGGCGCCAACAAAGGCTGCCAGGGTTGCCATAAAGGGGTTGATGACCTTCATCCCAAGGGTCAGGGAGGTCAACATCACCAAAGACACCGTCAAGGTCGCCCCGGAGGAGATCCCTAAAATAAACGGCCCCACAATGGGATTTCTGAAAAACACCTGGAGCAACAGGCCGGCAACGGCCAGATATCCCCCGCCCAGGGCCGCGGCAATGGTCCGGGGAAGCCGAATCTTCCAGATGATAAACCCGTTGACCGAGGTGGTGTCATGATCAATGAGAATCCGCACCAGTTCTTCCAGGGGAATCACCACCGATCCCAGGGAGATGGATGCCGACATGATTATGGCCAGAATCAACATGAAAAGGGCATAGACCATTATCCTGCGCCGGGTTTGCGCGTTTCTTTGTTGCACAACCCCGTCTTGATCCAGTGCCGCACTGATCATGACCGGCTGCTCCCGCTTTTGTTATCCGTGTCCGTCACCGGATCGGTATCGGGAAGCGCTCTGAAATAGGAGAGTTCATGGCCGGGGTAACATTCAGGGTGAAGAATGGCTGAAATTTCAGTCAGGATTTCATCCAGCTTATCTCCGGATTGGGAATAATGGGGCAGTGGTGAATATACCCGCCCGTTGGGTTTTAACGGATTGATGCCCGCCATCAAAGGATTGGCCCGTGCCAGGGCGGCTTTAGACGTTGCGCCGTTGTCCGGGGTGCGATAGGTAAAAAAGATTTCAGCATCCTGGCCGGAGTACAAAAAGCGTTCCAGGGAAATTTCAATGCAGGATTTGCCAAACACATCCTCAAACTGATACTTGCTTAACGCCAGTTCCACCAATTCACCCACCCAGGCATTTCCCGGCTCTACCAGCACCCGCTTTTCATAAATATCCCCCCACATCACCTTGGGTTGATAGTGGGCATCTTTGGTCTGTTCCCGGATGGCATCCAGGGACCGGGCCACCCGGCCAAAATAGCGTTCTGCCTCATCTTCTCGATTAAAAAACGGGGCAATAAACTGGATAAATTTCATCCGGGCGTTGAGACACATGGCCACCGGGGTGGTGCTGATGACACATGGGACATTCATCTCATCCAACATGGGTAAAATGGACAGATCCCAGGTCAGAACCAGATCCGGTTCGGCCTGACGAATCCGCTCAAAATCAATGGCGGTATAACTCCCCAGGTATGCAATCTTCCCGGATTTCATTCCCTGTACCACCTCGGGGATATACCAATCCTCAGATTTGGTCACCACCCCCACCAACACATCTTCAAGAACGCCTAACGCCTTTAAAATGGCGATATCAAACGAGCTATAGGCGACTACCCGTTTAACCGGCGTACGAACCACCATGGCGGGGTCCACACCCGCTGGAATGTCCATATGCCGGGGGACCAGAATTAAGGTTCGGCCGGAACCGTCCCTCACCTCGGTACACCCGTTTTCCAAGGGATTCACTGAAAAAGAGCCAATACTCATGAACCCGGCGTCACTGTCAGATCCGGATTGGGAGTCTGTGGCCGACTCCTGGGAGGAGCAGCCCGACATGATCACAAGGGCGATACCCATTATCACAACACATCGGTACAGGAAATGAATATTTGAACCGTCCTTCATTAGAATCCCTCCTGCCCGGCGGAACCGGGATGACTTGTTTTTTTTCGATGCCCTGCAGGAACCCGTTTATCCTGGACATAAAGCAGCAGGCCTATAGTAAACAGAAACATACCACAAAAATAGAACCCTGTCCCAGGATCCTGTTTAACAATGACGGAAATATACTCCCGGCGGTTCATACCGCTGGACTGTTTTTTTGGAGAAAAGTCCATCAGATGGACACTCAATCCGCCAAACAGGGCTGGCCGGTTCATCCCCAGAACAATGGGTTCAGTGTTGTCGTCATTGGTAAATCTTAAAAGCGCCTGCACATCCTTTGCCCTTTTTGCCATCCGGGAATCGGCATCTTTGGGATGGTATTTAATATCCAGCCGTTCCAGGCCAATTCTCGTTGCTGCCACGGTCACCGTCCGGCCCGGCAGCAGGATCTGTGTCGGATAAGAGGTGCCAAACACATATGAAAAAAGATACCCCAGAAACATGATCAGCATGCTGTAGTGCATAATATGGGGCCCCAGACGCAAAATGAACCGCCACAGACTGGGGAATCTATGCCGATGATGCCACAATGCCACCACCCGGTCCGTGGTACAGACAAAGGTATTCAAAGAGAGGAGCGCCAGCAGTCCTACCAAAATAAAAAGCCAAGCCGTCACATTCAGAGATTCCCGCCCCCAGGTGGCCGCCCATTTTACAAACCCCAGGTCGTTGAGCGGATGGAAAACATGGGCATGGTCCCGGAGCATAAAATACCCCCGTATCAAATCGGCCGCCATCATCGCGATAATGACCATGGTGAGGTGAATACTGCCTAACGTTTTCCAGATACGGCCCATCATAGCCCTCCGCTCAACTGCCACCCCAGCATGCGGAAAGGCCCCAGCTCCGGCACATAGGAAAAAAAGAAGACAAAAATAGCGCCGGCCAGGCAGGCACCGGCCCTGATTTTCAGCGAAGAAAACCGGGTCAAATGAAGGTGAAGCACCAGGGCGTAAAACAGCCAGGCGGCCATGGTGGTTGCCATGGCCGGGTCATCCCAGACCACGGGCGCCCCCCATCCCAGCCAGGACCAGGCTGCCCCGGAAAACACCGACAGGGTCCAGAAAAAAAAGCCCCAGAGCAGCATACGGTTCATGGCAAATACCAAGGTTTTTTGGGCTGTTGAATCTCTACCTGCGATAAGCAACCTCAGCGCTGGCATCCCGGCAGACAAAAACAAGGCTTTACCAGCAACCCCCATTAAAAAAAACAGGTGGCCGAAGATCGTTTTGAACTGAAGTGAGGGAAGATAAAAATCATTGGGAAACAGACACGCCAACCAGGATAACACCGTTACCAGAAAAAGCCGGGGCAGGGTGAGGGAGGGATCATGATATCGTTCAGGTCGTTCATTGCCAGTGTCTCCCACGGTCTTTATTTTCCCGATACTGCCCAAAAGTCCCGCGCCAAATGGAAGAAAAAACGGGCCCTGGTAGACCGGAAGTAGGGGAAAACTCATATGATACCGTATGAGCAAGGAAACCCCCTGGCAAATCATTCCCGCACCAAATATCATGCCTGCCCCGGCTCTCCGTCCAGCAACGGCCCAAATCAGGCCGATGCTGAAAACGATTGTCCCAGTATAAAACAGCAGATCAATGAGCACTTGGCTGTTCATTTAACCTTTTTTATATTAAAGTCTGTGTAATTCACTCAGATCTTTCAATTTTTGTTGTGGGCTGTGCCTGGGTATCAATAAGACCCAGGACGGCCCGTGGCCGTTATATGCTCCAAAAACAAACATCCTCGAACGGCAATACATGCACAATCCGGGGATGTCCCTTTTTTATCCTTCAAGATTTAATGGAAAACCTACGCTTGAAAAACAAACGTTGCTGCCTCACGCAATTTTCCTATGCCATTCACCTGGCAGGTCTTCTGACTTCCGGATCATCCGCCTGCTGCGCCTTCCCATTTTTGCCCATTTCAAGCGACATGATTAAACAGTGGCATCATTGCAGCATTTGTCCCCGGTTACAGCGGTGGGCCCGTTTCCGATTTCCACGGAATTCCCTATTAAGCCTTTTACAGCACCGGTAAATTCTTCTTTGTGCTACAAAAGCATTACTCAAAAGTCAAGGAGAATCTTTTTATATTTGACAAGTCAATTGTTTTATCCTATCACCCATACAGATGCATATTTCAGGTGCCGAAAAGGCGTTAAGGAGGAACAGATGAAACAATGGATAATCCCTGCGTTGCTGACAGGTATAATATTACTGGGCCAGACGGCTTGGGCCGGCGCACCGGGAGAGGATGAAATTACGGTTCTGGAAACCATCATTGTAACGGACTCTGGCCAGAAGGCCAAACTTTTGGATACCAACGCATCCATTCATGTATGGACAGCAAAAGATATTGAAAACAGCGGCCAGAAAAGTGCAGCGGAACTGATTGCGTCCATACCGGGCGTTATCAATCAAAAGGCAGGGTCTCAGACGTACTTCAGTATTCGTGGTACCAGAACAGGCATGTCCGGCGGGCCTAAAATCTACATTGATGGCCGTCCCCTTAATGTGGGCGTTTATGATTACAACAAAATTGACAGCATCTCCCTGGCAAACATCGAGAGAATAGAGGTGATTAAATCTCCCTCCACTGCCAAATATGGTGCCAGTGCAGGCAGGGGGGTCATTTTGATTACCACCAAGAGGGGAACCGATGCCCAAAAAGCTTTCAGCGGTATGGTCTCGGCCGAATATGGGGCCTGGAAGACGCAAAATGCCAATGTGTCACTTTCAGGAAAAATGAATCGTATGGATTACAATGCTGCTGCTTATATCAATACATCCGATGGGTACCGCGAGAGCGACCCGGAAAGCAAAAATTTTGACGGCCAGTTGGGCTGGGGCTTTGATGGCGGCCGCATCGATTGGATAACCGGGTACAATGAAGCCTTTAACAGATACGCGATTGGCCTGACAAAGTGGCAGGTTGATAGGGATCGTACTGTTGGCTCCTCCAACTCAAAGGCGGACGGCAGTGGGTATGAGGTGCTTCCCAATGAGTCCGATGAAGCGTTGTTTTCCACAATGGTGAGAGTGGATTATGATAAAAACAACTGGCTGTTCAATTCATCCGCGGGATTCAGCCGGGACAATCAAGATTTTTTTTACAGAAAATATCTGAACAACAGCGCTAAACTCAATAAAACTTACAAAGATGATCGTGTTGACAACCTGTATGACCTTAAAGCCAGCGTCGGCCGGGTGTTTAATGGCAGTCGCATCGTCAACACGCTGACATTTGGCATTAATTACAAATACAGTGATTTTGAACAGGACAGAAGATACCCCTTTGATACTGCCGGAAAGAATGATTCAAAGGAAGCGGCCGCAGATATTGATGCGGAAAAACAATTGCTGGGGATCGATCTGAACCATGACTTGTCCTGGAATATGTTCCGTCTTCAAACCGGCCTGCGATACAACAAGGTCAGCTATGATCTGGACAACCGCATACCGGATTCGATCAGTGTAGACTATGACGGCGACATTGACTGGAGTGTTTCACCTTCGGTCAATGTATTGGACAATGCCAACCTGTTTGCGACCTGGAACCATTCAAATTTTTATCTGCCTTTGGGATATTACTCCTCTAACATGTCATACAATAATCCCAACACCCGCCCGCAGGATCTGGATCCGGAAACCTACGATACCGTGGAAGCTGGCTGGAAGCACCAGATGAGCAAGGCATTCAATTATAGTCTGATCGCATATTATACCCAGATCGAAAACAAAATCGTTTCTTATTATGACGGCACCAAATTTCAGGGCCGTCGTAATGCTGGAACAAGTGTTCACAAGGGGCTTGAAGCGGAAATTGACGGACGCCCACTGGACTGGATGGGATATCGTATCAGCGTTACTACCATTGATGCAGAGTGGGATGAAGGTACCGCCAAAGCCTATGCAACCCCCGATGCCAAGAGAACATCCGTGACGGACCTGTCCGGCAAAAAAGTGAACTATGTACCGAAATACGAGTACCACCTGGGACTGGATTTTTACCCGTTGCAAAATACCCGGTACGGCTCAGTTATCATTGCATTGGACATGAGAGGATTTGGAAAACAGTATGAGGATTATAACAATAATCTGAGAATGCCGTCTGCCCATTTTCTGGATGCCAAAATTACCTGGATGATGAAAAGATTTGAATGCTATCTGACATGCACCAACCTCTTTGACAAAGAGTGGGACAAATTGGTGAATGCTACCGGTAAAGCCCATGACAGATTCACCGCAACCTCACATGCATCCACCTATTATCCTCAGGATGGACGCTATATTGGTTTTGGTGTGAAATATCGGTTCTAAGGCCCATGATCAGCATTAAATTTGCCACAGATACGCCGTAACGTTTTTTAGAGCTTGTTTGGTAATTGAATCGTAACTACCAAACAAGCTCTTAACCGTTTTTGTTACAACATTTCAATGGCACAGGCCATTGCCACACCGCCCCCGCCGCAAAGCGTTGCAAGTCCAAGGGTGTTGCCTCGCTTTTTCATGGCATGGATCAGTGTTACGATGAGCCGGGCACCGGTGGACCCTACGGGGTGACCCAGGCCGATACCTGAACCGTTGATATTGGTGATTTCACGGTTCAGGCCCAGCTCTTTTTCGCATCCAAGATACTGGGCGGCAAAGGCTTCATTGACTTCAATCAGCTCAAAATCGTCAATAGCCATCTTGTTCTTGTCCAAAAGATCTTTTACAGCCGGTACCGGGGACAATCCCATGACTGTGGGATGGCAGGCGCCCATGCCCGTTGCCTTGATTTTGGCAATGGGGGTCAACCCCAGTGCTTTGGCCTTGTCTGCGGACATAATGATCAGGCCCGAGGCACCGTCATTAATGCCACTGGCGTTTCCAGCGGTTATTTTTCCATCTTTGGGCAGGAAGGCGCCTGGCAAGGCCGCCAGTTTTTCAAGGGTCATGCCCGGTCTGAAGTGTTCGTCCTTATCAAAAATAAGGGGATCTTTTTTGCGCTGAGGCACCTCAATGGGAACGATTTCTTCTGCAAAGGACCCATCATTGGTAGCCCTTTCCGCATTGTTGTGACTTCTTAATGCCACCTCATCCATCTCTTCCCTTGAAATATTCAGATGTTGGGCGATAAATTCCGCAGTATGGCCCATGATATAGGGTTTACCCAGAAACTGGCTGGCAGGCGCCTCATTGGTATTGACCGGGGTGGTTTCGTCAAAGGGCAGCAGCCGGGACCCGCAATGAAGCAGGTGGATCATGGCGTCCACAAACACCTGGTCCTGGAGACGGCATCCCCATCTGGCTTTGGGTACGGCGTATGGCACACCTGACATATGTTCCATGCCCCCGGCCAAAATAATATCCGCCATACCGGCTTTGATCATTGCAGCGCCGGAAAGCACCGCTTCCATTCCGGAAATGCAAACCCGGTTGATGGTCACCGCCGGCACCTTTTCCGGCACACCGGCCATCAATGCGGCCACACGGGTGGTGTTCAAGGTATCATGGTGCTCCATGCAGGTCCCGTAGCGGACATCATCAATGAGCCCTGGATCAATACCAGCCCGTTTAATGGCCTCTTTCATGGTCACCGCCCCAATGGATGCACCATTCATATCTCTCAATGTCCCGCCAAACGCGCCAATGGCAGTGCGACACGCTGAAACAATGACAACATCTTTCATTTTACCTCTCCTTTTTCCATGATGTATTGCGGGCAAACCGCAGTGAAAGACCCGGTCCGCCCATGGCCGTTATTTTGAACCGAATTCCTCTTCCGCAATCTCTATAATGGTATTGTCGGCCTCTTTGATGGTTTCCATTTTGCCCTGGCTGACCAACAGGACTGTTTTAATGAAAAACCGGGCACTTTTCAGCACGCCTTCATAAAAGGGAATATCCTTTTTCTTGGGTTTTCCATTCAGCTTCTCATCAGCAATCACGGCGCGCCACAGCAACATCCACGACATGACAATATCCCCAACCACATCCAGAAACGGCATGGCAAAGGCATAGGCCTCGAGAATGTCTTTGGCTTTAATTTTTTCTTCCAGATGCTGCGCCGTTGTTTTTAATTGGGTTAATGCGGTTTCAAGTCGTTGTCCCAAGTCCTTGAGCGTGTCAATTTTTTTGGCATCTTCGATGGTGGTTTCAATCTCCGCCAAAAGGGCAGCAAAAGAGCGGCCTTCTTCGAGAAAGAGCTTTCTGCCCAAAAGGTCCATGGCCTGAATGCCGTTGGTGCCTTCGTAAATCTGGGTGATCTTGCAATCCCTTAACAGCTGTTCCTGGGGATATTCCCGGGTAAATCCATATCCGCCAAACACCTGGACCCCCATGCTGCACAGTTCAAAGGCCCGCTCTGTGATGTATCCCTTGGCCACAGGGATCAGCACATCGATCAATCCCTGGTACCGGGCGGTTTTTTCTGACTCTTTGGTCACCTTGATCAGGTCTTCCAGATAACCGATGTAAAAAAGAAGACTGCGCATTCCTTCGGAGTAGGATTTCATGTTTAACAGCATGCGCCGCACATCCGGATGCTGGATGATGGGAACGGGATCTGCATCCCTGGGGCTGGTGAGATGTTTGGTCTGTACCCTTTGCTTTGCGTAGTCAAGGGCGTTTAAAAATGAGGCTGACGCGCAGGAAAAGCCCTGCATGCCCACGTTGAGACGCGCTTCGTTCATCATCACAAACATGGCGCTCATCCCCTTGTTCTCCTTGCCCAGAAGGGTGCCCCGGCACCGGCCCTTGCTGCCCAAGGCCATGGCGCAGGTTGGGCTGCCATGGATCCCCATTTTTTTTTCAATACCGGTACAGACAATATCGTTTCGCTCCCCTAAACTGCCGTCATCATTGACCCAGATTTTGGGAACCAGAAACAGGGAAATCCCTGCGGTCCCTGCCGGTGCCCCTTCAATTCTGGCCAGCACCGGGTGGATGATATTGTCAACCAGATCATTTTCTCCACTGGTGATAAAAATCTTGTTGCCAGTAATATCGTAGGTGCCATCATCATTTTTAACCGCCTTTGTGGTCAGGGCCCCCACATCAGAGCCGGCTTCTGGCTCCGTCAGCAACATACTGCCACCCCAGACCCCGGTGTACATTTTTTCAAGAAACAACTCTTTTTGCGTGTCTGTGCCAAATGTCTCCACCAGTTTTCCGGCACCATGCACCAACATATTGTGGAGCATAAAAGGGAAATTGGCGCCGTTAAAATAGTTGCTAGCGGCAAGGGCCACGGCAGACGGCATCCCCTGTCCCCCCCATTTGGGGTCATCACACATGGCAATCCACTCGCCTTCACAAAAAAGCGAGTACAGCCGATGAAATGCCTTGGGCACCTTTACCTCGCCGTTGCTAAACGTGCAGCCTTCTTCATCTGCCTCTTTCTGGCAGGTTAACAGTTCTTTGAGCGCCAGGTTTCTGGCCTCTGAAACTACTAAATCAATGGTTTTACTATTAAAATCAGCAAATTGATCATAGGCACTCAGGTCACCGACCCTGAGTTGTTCATGGAGGACAAAGTCCACATCCCTTCTGTCTGCTACTTGCTGTGCCATATTGTCTTATCCTTTTAGATGAACGAACCCTGAACACCCTTAGGTTCGCTTCGGTTCTTTCATGATGTTTGGTGGGCAGACCTTGGTGAAAGACCTAGTCGGCCCATGGCCGCGTTATTTGGAATAATCGTAAAATCCTTTTCCGCTTTTTCTGCCCAGATGACCGGCTCTGACCATTTTCCTGAGAATGGTTGCCGGTCGGTATTTGTCGCCCAACTCTTTATGAAAGCCATCCAGAACATTGAGCAATGTGTCCAGTCCGATCATATCGGAAAGGGCCAGGGGGCCAATGGGGTGATTGGCGCCCAGGACCATGCCTTTGTCGATATCTTCCGCACTTGCAATGCCTTCGGCATAGACCAGGTAGGCTTCATTGAGCATGGGTACCAATATTCGGTTCACGGCAAATCCAGGCGACTCTTCCACCTCTATGGGGGTTTTACCGAGTGTTTCAACATAGGCCTCACAGACTTTAAAGGTCTCGTCATCCGTGGTGAATCCCCGGATCAGCTCCACCAGTTTCATCACCGGTACCGGGTTAAAAAAATGCATCCCAATGAATTTTTCAGGTCGCTGGGTGTATGCGGCCATCTCTGTGATGGACAACCCGGACGTGTTGGACGCAAACAGGGTATGGGTCGGGCAAAACTCATCCAGATCCTTATAGACCTGTTTTTTTATCTCCATGATCTCGATGATGGCTTCAATCACCAGATCTGCGTTACTGGCTGCTTCTTTTAAGTCGGTGGTGCCTGTGATCCGTCCCATGACCGCATCGGCATCGGCGGCTTGAATTTTTCCTTTGGAGACCGCCCGATCCAGATTCTTTCGAATCCCCTTTAACCCGTTTTCAACAAATTGATCCTCAACATCCCGAACAACCACCTCATATCCTGCCTGGGCAGATGACTGGGCAATGCCAGCCCCCATGATACCGGCGCCTAATACGGTAACCTTTTTAATTTCCATTGGTCATTTTCTCCTTTATTTAAGGTGCGTTAATTTCAGCATATCCAAAAAAGTGGTGTGGTGAATGGGCATGTCCTATTCTGAGAAGGTATCGGAATATGCATCCCGAATATTGCGTTTCAGTATTTTTCCGGTGGGGGTTTTGGGCAGTGTCTCCACAATGATAACTTTTTTGGGGATTTTAAACGGCGCCAGATTTTGTTTGCACAGGTTGACCACCTCTTCCTCTGTGATGGTTTCACCCTGACGCGGGACCACAACGGCCGCAACCGCTTCAACCCATTTGGGATGATTCAGCCCGACAACGGCAACTTCCTCAATCCGGTTGTCCTGGTAGATGGCCTCTTCCACCTCCCGGGTAGAGACATTTTCACCCCCGGTTTTAATCATGTCTTTTTTACGGTCCACCACCGTTATGTACCGGTCTTCATCGGCAATACCGATATCTCCGGAATGGAACCATCCGCCTTTCATGGCCTCTTCCGTCTTATCCGGATCTTTGAAATACATAATCATGGCATGGGGACCGCGGCCGCAAATTTCACCGGGTGCCCCAACTTCAGTGATGGCTTCTCCGAATTGATCCTCTAAACGGGTTTCCATATTCAGCCCTGCCATGCCGGCTGCGCCAAGCTTTGTCATGGCATCTTCGGCTTTCAATATGGTGTGGTAGGGGGCAAGTTCGGTCTGACCGTAATAATTGTAGACCCCTGCGCCGGGCAGCCGCTCGAGAATTTCTTTTAGCACTGCCACTGGCATGATAGAGGCGCCATAATAACATTTTTTCAAACAGGAGAAATCATAGCTATCAAAGTCAGGATGACGCAGCATACCAATCCACACCGTGGGCGGTGCAAAAAACATGGTGGCTCTGAATTGATCTATGGTCTTCAAAATGTTACCAATTTCCGGTGTAATCAGGATATTGGTACCGCCCAGCCAGAAAATTGGATTCATGAACACGTCCCGCTGGGCGCAATGGTAAATTGGCAGGGCGTTGACGCTGATGTCATCCGCACTGTAGCGGCCATCAATAATGGCGCCCATGTATTGGGCAATCAAGGCCTGATTACTGATAATGACGCCCTTGGGAAGGGATTCTGTGCCGCTGGTATACGTCATCTGACAGGGATCTTCAATTCTGAGCACCGCATCGGGTTCATCGGTCGGGTAGGCGTTGTACCAGGTTTCAAAATCTATGAACCGGTCATCCGGGCAGGGCGTTCCTGCAAAATTATCGGACCAGATAAATTTTTCAACACTTTTCATGTCATCCAGCACCCCGGACACCATTTTGTACAATTCATCTTCAATTATGAAGACCTTGCTTTCAGAATGCTCGATGCAATAGGTCACGTCTGAATCTTTAAGCAGATAGTTGATGGCCAGATACACCGCACCGATTTTACAGCATCCCAGCCAAGTCAGAATATGATGGGTTGTATTGTGGGCCAGAATAGCCACCCGGTCATACTTTTTTACACCCAGATCCCTTAACGCATTGGCCACACGATTGCTGGCCACCTCCAATTCTGAATAGGTCATTGCGGCGTCGTTATGAATGATGGCGTTTTTGTCAGGGAAATGGTAGGCGCCCCGCCGAATCATGTCCGCGATGACAAGCCGGTTGATCCGGTTGTAACGGGTCATCAGGAAATCGATGTTTTCCTGGCTCAATTCGTTGTATCTTAATTTCTCTTCGGCCGTCATTTTACTTGTGCTCATGGATTTTTTCCTTATCTTTAGAAATTACCAAACTCGTGAATCTAACCCCATAGAGCGGATGCGCTGCCCGTTTCAGGGATTTAAAATTCACATGAAACCACAGGTTCTGACCGGTTTCGCCCCTAGGCCTTTACTGGTGTTGCATCCCGCCATTAAAATGTGATGATGCGGTTGCCTGACATCCACATATTACAAATTTTATACCAAAATAAATTATATAATATTTTCATGTAGTTAGAGGATGGCTAATCCGTTGGTAGTATGGAGATAGAATAAGAGATGAAAAAACGGGTAATAAATTACCCGACAAAATAAAGGAAATGACAAAAATTAATATAGAAAGGGGATTCCACAAATTGGGTAATAGAATACCCGTCGGGTCAATTTTTACCCAAATGTTGAATATCCAGCTGTTGAATACCCAGGTGTTTCATTTTTAGATAAAGGCTTTTTCGACTGATTGACAATGCCTGGGCCGTATTTTTACGATTCCACCCATTCTGGTTTAATACGTCCGTGATATACGTTTTTTCAAATTGATTCAACGCCGGTTGCAGTGGAAGCCCGGCACTTGAATCCGGCGGGGGCATGTCGTTGATGTCCATGGTGTTTTTAATGGTCGCATCGTTGAGAATGTCAATATTATCCAGGTTGATGAACCGTTGAATTGTGTTTTCAAGCTCCCGGACATTGCCGGGCCAGTCATGGCGCTGCAAGGCGTCAAGCATTTGCCCAGTCAAGGGTCGATGTTTGGTGGTTGTCTGGTATTTGTTCAAAAAGTGATCCACCAATAGCGGAATATCTTCTTTTCTGTCCCTTAGCGGCGGTAAATAAATGGGCAGGATATGAATGCGATAGTAAAAATCCTCACGCATCCCGCCCTGCTTGACCTGTTCATGTAAATCCCGGTTGGTGGCAGCAATGATACGGACATCGTTTTTTTTAGGATGGCGCCCCCCCACCGGGGTATATCCGCCCCCCTCGATCACCCTGAGCAGTTTAACCTGGATATTCAGATCAATTTCACCCAATTCATCTAAAAACAGGGTGCCTTTTTCCGCATAGGCAAAAAAGCCGTCGCGATCCTGGTTGGCACCGGTAAAGGCCCCTTTTCTGACACCAAAAAATTCACTTTCAAGAAGATTTTGGGGGATGGCACTGCAATGAACCGGCACAAAATGATTTCCGGAACGGTCGCTCATCTCATGAATGGCCTTTGCCACAAGTTCCTTACCCGTTCCGGATTCGCCATAAATAATGACGGTCGCATCTGTTTTGGCCGCCTTTAAAATTAACTCATATATTTTTTGCATCACCGGGGTTTTCCCGATGATATCACAAAACTTATAATGGTCCTTTATGGCTTTTCGCAGTTTGATATTTTCCCTTTCAAGCAGCGCCTCCTTACTTTTAGAATCCAGCTCAGCCTGTTTTCGGTCATGGATGTCGATCAGAACTGTCTGCTGCTTGATCACCTTGTTATTGGCATCGAATATTGGGGAGCTGATGGCATAAAACCACTTACCGGACTGGACACATTGAAATTCTTGCCGGATGGTCCTGCCCTGGAATACCCGTTCAATGGGGCACCAGGTGCAACGCTGTTTCTGATTGAACACCACCTCATGGCATTGCTTTCCTGAGAAGGTCTGTCCGGCAATATCCTGCAATTGCCTGTTCAGGTATGAGACATTAAAATCCCTTGAACAGGTATATATATACCCTTCAAACGCCTCTAAAATGCCCCTGAGTTTTGCTTCATTTTCCCTGAGGGACTGCTGGGCTGTCACAATGGGGGTGATATCATGAAACGAGGCGACACTTCTTTTGGTGCCGGGGATCACATCCACACGGACCAGGATATTTTTTTTATCCCCTTTTTTGGTTACAAGGGTAAATTCATAATCCCGGGGCGCCAATCCCGGTGTTGTTCTGCGCAGGTCATGATAGGTTTTCATCTTTTGCAGATCATTGGAAAAGGCCACAAGCGCGGTCCATTTCATCCGGCCCTCAAGCTCTTGCCGCGCATAGCCAGTCAGGCGGATAAACTCATTGTTTACCCTGGCAATGGTTCTATCTTCTTCAACAATAAAGGTACCCGTGCCGGTGTTTTCAAATATACTTTTATATTCACTGTCCACGGTTTATATGAAAGTCTCAGTAACTTACTGAATTACTTTCTTGTTTTGTTGTGGGCCAACGCCTGGGATTCGATAGACCAGAGGCGGCCCGTGGCCGTTATAGCTGCTGACATTTTCGACCTGTAACCGCGTACACAGGGTCGGACGCTAAATAGTCCCCATAATATGGATCGGTTTCAGGCCTTGGAAAACCAGAAGATGAAAACGTGCCAATGCTGTCAAATCTGCCAGATTCCAAGAAATACGCCGTGACCAGTCCCATGCGTTCAAACGCATGGAGGTGGGTCCATATATTGATGGCTTTTGGGGGAAACCAGCGGTTAGAAAAGGTCACAGCAAACACCCCTTGCGGTTTCAAGATCCGGCACACCTCTTGGAACACCTTAAACGGCTGTGTTAAATACTCGACAGACGCTGTGCAGACAACGGCATCATAGGTGTTGTCCTCAAAAGGCAAGGACGGACTTTGGTTCAAATCATGCACCACATGGGATGAGAGCACTGTATTTTTTGAAAGTTCACTTTGATTAAGCCCCAATCCTGTAACCTGGGCAAATGGCAGATCAGGCGGCAGGTGACTCTCCCAGCTTGCCATCAAATCCAATACCTGCATGCCAGCCTTAAGATATTGACCATAAAACTCTGTCACGGTGTGTTTTGCATAATCATCCATATGGCTGACAAATCGGGGGGATTGATAAAAAATACAGTCGGTATTTTCATCGGCCCGCTCAAAGGGTCGATCTGAAAAAAAATCCGTGGGATGGTTGTGCCATCCGGCCTGCATACCCGCCCCGCGGGTCAAGGTGTCGGCCCAGTCAGCGCAGCTGCCGCCCCGCTCGTCTTTTGTGGGGTGAATCTGAAGAATTTCTGCGCTCAGCAAAATGGCTTTGCCTGCCAAGGGATGGTTAAAGTCGACCCGGATGTGTGTATCGTTTGCCGCCAGCACACGAAAGGGTTCAATGTTTTCAGAAAATACGTTGGGAATACCTGTCAGTATTCCCTTGGGGTAAAATCGGCCCCTGCGGGCCGTTACCCCTTTGCCTTGAGTGGGGTGTCCAAACTGCGACGGGGCAATATCAAATATCTTTTTTTCATCAGGTAACGGGAGAAATTCGCCGGCTGCGAAGCGTCTTTGAACGATGGTATGGGCTGGTTTTCCGATCAGGTCATCGTAGAATTGATTTGGAAAACAATCCCGCCAAAAATTGACTTTTTTTGCATAGTGTACCTGTGTATGGGCAGCCAATGCGCTTTTCCATTCCAGCCGAAATACAATATCTGCAATTGATTCACCGGTTATCCGCACGTTGCCCCCCATTTTTTTTACCACTGACGCCCTCATGAGAGTGTCGGACGGCGGCAGCCATCAAGACGTCAATTGTTTATCCCTTATGAATAACCATCTGGGGAAAGGGAATCTCCCAGTTGTGAATGGTGGCGGCATCCACGCACCACCGCTGGATGGCCCGCTTCAAGCGGTTGTATAGCGGTGCCATCTCACCTTTAAAATCGGCGATGACCCAGGCCCCGGCCTCTGCAAATTCCACCTTCAGGTTGAGCATATCCTTGGCATACCCTTCTGCTTCAATCTGTTCTTGAATATGGGCCTGAAGTTGTTTGGGGATGCTTGACGTTGCGTCGTCCTGGTGGACATACCCTATGCCAAAGGGGACTTTCAGCCTGAAGTTGACAGAGAGATTCAAAGGGTTCATGGAAAGAAAATCCGAAGTCAGATAGGTCTTGCGCGATCCGCCCCGTAGGACCAGGTCCACGGTTTCATGGGAGAGATGAACCACGCCGCCCCGGGTACCGTCGGAAAGAATCACCCAGTCGTCTTTACGGCAGGGAAACCAGGGTTCAGACCGATGAGGTTTCCGAGAGGTCTTATCCAACAGGTCGCCAATGGGAATTCGCAATTTGATGCCCAAGGTTGGGTTTTCAAGGACGGAGTAAACATTGATCCGCCTCACCAGCCAGGGAACACCGTGATACATAATTCGTTCCCCTTCTCTTACCGCACCGATATTCAACATGAGCCGGCTTTGATTCACGTATTGGGGCAAGGTGTTTTTCGCCGCCCAAATCAGCCCCATCAAAAGGATAATGCACAAGGAGAGCAATACCCAGTCCTCGAATATATAAAAGACAATGACCACTGCCAACAGGGTAAAAACAACCGTCAGCACCCGAAAAATCAATTCGACCAAACGAATATGAAACGGCCGATATTTTGATTTGTATCCGGGCATCACTTTCAGGATATTCTGGCCCACGATCCTTAAAATCAGGATCACCCCAAGACAGGCCAGCACAGCAATGGTCAACGACAACCCACGGGTCCTGAAAAAATGCTTCATGGAATCCTGGGTACTTTCGATGACCGACGCTTCTTCCCGCTCTATTTCCTCAAGCTGCATCCGGATCAGGTCCAGCTTATTGGCGATCTGGCTTTCCACCCCTTTATATTCAGGCAGTAGGGCTTTCAAGGTCTTTTTAAGGGTTTTATCCTTGGCTTCTTTAATCAGGCCTTCTATACGGATTCGCGCCTTGATGGCAACGGGAAGCAAGTCCTCATAGGATGACCGTTCATCTTTGAGCTTGGATTTATTCCGGGCTTTCACCGTCATCCGCTTGATTTCCTTGATCCCAGGTTCGGCCAGGGAAAGGACCTCATTTTTCCAGTTAAAGGGTTCTGGCTCTTTTTTATCAAACAGGGTGATATCCACCCCGGTGGCGATACGTTCAAAATCTGAAATCGCATTGGCCAACTGCTTATCAATGGCTTCAAGCTCAGCCGTAAGTGTCACTTTTTCAGTTTCCGATCCCGCCTTTTGAATCATCTTCTTTTTATCGGCCATCCGCTTTTTGAGGTCGTTTTTAAGCGCCTCAATGGAGTTGAGCATTTCAAGGGTGCTCTTTTCCCTTTCCTCCTCTGCTGCGGCAACCTCCTGAGCTTTTTTATCAACGGCCTCCTGAACTTGAGGTTCGGTTTTACCCGCTGCTTTTTTTTCTTCTGCAAATCCGGCTGACGCTGACATCATCACCAGAACATATACCAGGAATAAAATTACTTTTTTCACAGATTCTCCTTGGCTTTTAAATTAACAATATTACTATGCCGAGCTCTTTTGAACCCTTTGAACAGGTATACCGAAATCTCGTTTTTTGCAAGGAGAACTTGATACACGACATTCATCCCGTAACCGCCTGTCGAATTATGAGACTTTACCCCGGGGAAAATAAAACTGCGTGTTCACCGGAAACGTCTGGATATCCAGGGCGGCCAGAATATCTTTTTTGGCAAGCGCCAGATGATCAAAACAAGCCCCTTCAACCGAAGGCCTGCAAAACATCTCACCCCAGGTATTAATGTAGATCACACAATAATCTTCCACTCTGGACCGGGGCTGGTCGGCATCGAGATTAATAGTGACAAAGGCTGAAAAAATTGTCGGAGAGCTTTCAGTAAAATCTAAAAACACCGACTCGGGGCCCAGCCCCAGGCTGAAAAAATCATTCATGGCACCATATAGGTTTTTCACATCATTATAGCCAATGTTACTGGAATTGGGGGTGACACCCAGCTCAGCATCACTGTGGTGCAAATGATTATAAATCAACCAGGCACAGATATGTTCCACCCGATCTGCCTCGAACACGGGCATCTTCAGCGTCCTGTCCTTGTCTTGGCGTCTTTGAAATAATTCCCATTTAACCGCCTGTTCCCTATCAATATGATACGTCAAATTCAAATCTGAAAAATAGGCGTCATTTTCTGCAATAAGGAATAGTTTTTTGATTTTATATGGCTTTTCCTTGTATGCTACATCCACCTTGCGGGTTAGCTGTGCCCGATCCGTATCCGAAATCATGATATCCCCCTGGCAAGAATCCTTGAAAACGGCTTGAACCTGATCGTATTTGGTGAACATATATGCTTCTATGGTTGCAGACAGCGCCTTGATCTCTGTATAGGGCCAACTGCGGTACTGCCCCAGTTTCAAGACCTGTTCCAGCGACCACCCCCACCGGTTCAGCAGAGATTCAAGAAGCACCTTTCTCAACCCAAACGCTGTATCGTCCAATTCCCGCAGATCCAACATCTCCATTTTAAGGAAAAAGCAGGTCAGAAAAATATCCATGGCATCCCTGTCCCCAGCGGCCTGACAATGCCCCAGGAGTTTATCCAGAATGGCCAGATATGAATCATTGCGGGTAAAGCGCATCTGTATGCCAGCGTTCATCCACTCATTTTTATATGTATTGCACAACAGGGGTTCTTTACCCAGACTTTTGGCATAAATTGCAAACATAGCCAGCTTAATCACAGATTTAAACGGACTTTTCAACCACTTGAACATCTGCCAAATGGCGGCGCCATAATATTCATTGACAGGTACGGAATGAACATCTCCCAAATCGATATATCGTTTGGACGCTGTAAACTGACTCACTCGTTTAAAAATAAGCGAATAAAAATTAAAACTTACATCCGTTGGAACAACCGCCCAAAGCGGCAGCTTGCCTGCGATATGGATCATGGTGCGGTAAAACTCCTCCTTTAACAGACAGGCCTGGGCCGACCCTGAACTTTCCTGGGAAGTACCGCCAAAATCGTTACGTTGCACCTTTTGGATATCGACGATGAAAAACGTCACGCTGGTTTCAAAGAGATCGTCGGCCAGAATTTCCAACATACGCAGTTTTTGTTTCAATTGGTCCAGACGCGCATGGGAGAATGCCCGCCCATTGATACAGACCCAATAGTCGATATCCGAATCCGGGGTCTGGGCCAGGGAACCAATGCTGCCCATGGTATACAGCGCTTCAATGGCAGGCGTTTCATCTCTTCTGATCTCAATGTTTTGATGTTTTGAATATCTTGTCAGTACGGATAGGGCCTGGGTGGATGGGTAAAACGCTGCAATCCCGCAGGGGGTATCAGGGTCAATGGGATTGGACCCTTTCAGCTCGATATTCATATGGATCAACAAAGGGACCATTTGAAAAAGGTCTGCCCTGGCAGGTTTAAACACATCAAAGGCGGCAAGCAGTGTGAGTTTGTTCTGACTTTGAAACCGAGTCCGGCCAAAATGGGTAAACTCACAAAAAAACATCAAATTGATTTCCGCCAGAACCCTTGGAGAGAACTTAGGCAGATTTTTGATGGAAATCGGATGCTGTCGGGCATTATAATCTATTCCATTGGTCTTCATATAAGCATCCGCCGCACCAGAAAACCGGACAAAGACCGCCCGTACATATGAAAAATCAGAATACTCAAGAAATGCGGTGTCAAATGAGACTGCAAAAAGATGACAATTGGCAAAAGCGGCAAAGGAGAGGTTGGTTTCTCTAAATTGTGTGCGAGATATTGCAGCACCATTAAACGACACGCCAGACAGGTTGGCATGGCTGAAATCACAGTTGAACAGCTTGGCATTCCGAAAAGAGCAATTTATAAAAACAGCCCCTTGTGCATTTATATCCCGGAACAACACATTGTCAAAGCAGACCTGTTCAAACCGCGCATTGCTCAGGTCAACTTTATAAAAAACACTGCCTTTAAACCAGGCATTGGACATGATGATTCCAGACCAGTTTCCTCCTTTTACCACAGATTGGTTCAAATAAAGGGTCGCAGCAATGAAATGCCCCTGGCCAAGATCAAGATTTTCCATCACCCGGTTCTGGAGATTTAAAAAACTATCTGTGGGTTCGGTTTTATGTCTCACGGCCAAAAAATGTTTCTTTTCCTGTGCATTTAACCGGCTGTATGTTACATTTTTTGAAAATGCTTTTTTAAGGTCAAATTGTGCCTTAATATCCGCTGCCTCTTTACGAAGTAAACGATCAAGACATTCGACAAATGGGGACGATGTATTCTTTTCCTTTGCATCGTTCTGGAGCAAACGGATAATTCGTTCAGGCCGCTTTCGTACCATATGCAAAATAATAGTACGAAGTACCATGGGATGGGCATTTACATATTTATCTCTATTGACAGCAATGTCCTGCATCAAAAGGAACGATAATCTGGACTCCCCGTTAATCTCATCACAGATACCGGGCATTAACTTCGGACAAACGGTTTTAATCTTGTCCATAAGCTGAAACAATGGCAGACCGCACCCCACCGCAATGGCACGAAATATACATATGGCTTCATCCAGATCACTGCCGCTATACCGGCAAAGGGTTTCCCAAAGCAATTCATTCAAATCTGGATACTGCCCCAGTGGTCCGTTTTCGATCAGATGGTATATGGTCAATCGTATGTTTCTGACATCCTGTCCTTTTAAACGGTCTGTCAGTACCTCGGATGGTACCTCACCTGAAATCATGGCAAGGGCTTTCAGGCCGCAAATTACTTCATCGGGAGTTGTGGATTGGATCTCTTTTTTCAACAACTGATCGGGATCCCTTAGCGCGGGATCAATGTTCGCTAAAAAAGGATCGGCATTGCCCTTTTTGTCAAACAATTCGGCATAATACAATGTCATTGTGTCGCGATGGGTAATCCCTTTTAAAACATCCCTAAACAAGGATACATATGTTAATCTGACGCAGGGTGTCGCTCTGAAGTATTCATCCACAATCCCAAGGCGTTGCGTTTCAGGCAGGCTGCATATCATGGACAACATCTCATCGGCTTGCAAAACGCCGCCTACAAGCAGCTTGAACGCAAAAAACGATCCATGTTCCCCAAATGCGGTCAACGCAGTAAACAAATACGTTAAATTTTTTGAATTCTGATGTAAAACAATGACATCATAAATACGGGAGGCAATCAAAGCGGATGCGGTCTGTGCAGCGTGGGCGCTTTCTTTGCCCAGCCGCTTAAGAATATCTGTTAAAAGATCTCGGGCATACGACTGAATGGCAGGATCAGAGCAACGATAAGCTTGCAGGGCTATCAGCGCAGCATGATCCAATGGAAGGTCATACGCTGAACGGATCATATCCCCTCGACCGCGATCATCAGCCTGCTTCCATTGAATTTCAAACGTATCAGGATTAAATGTGCCTAACGCTTCACTCATAACTTTGGACAATATCATAGACATCTGAATTTTAAAAACCGATTATCATGTGCCGAACCCCGCTTATCGTAACTTTTACCCCAAAATATCTTCCGATTCACTTTTTGCCAAACTGAAAATATGCACCGCTTAAAATGATATCATTAAAAAATATTTGCAATTTTATACCCATCAAACGATATAATGAAACGCGGGATGTATCCCCCATAAATGAAAATGAACTGAATAATAGAGGAATCGCCATGAAACAACAAAAAAAAGTCGCTCTTGTTTTGTCAGGATGTGGTTTCAAAGATGGAGCTGAAATCCATGAATCTGTATTAACGATGCTAGCGATAGACAGGGCTGGACTCAGTTATCACTGTTTTGCGCCAGATATTTTGCAAAATAAAGTCGTGGATCACTATCATCAAAAAGAAAAGGATGAAAAGAGAAATGTTCTTAGTGAATCTGCCAGGATCGCCCGTGGAGATATAGAGCCGCTAGCGGATTTTAATGCCGAGGATTTTGACGCGATTATTTTTCCCGGTGGTTTTGGTGCTGCCACAACGCTTTGCAGCTTTGCGTCAGATGGTGCTGATTTTACCATAAAATAACAATCGGAGACGATCCTGGTGTTGCCAGCGCTGTGACAAATATGGGTGCCTTACATGAAAACACTCGAATTGGTGGGGTCACTGTGGATCATGAAAATAAAATTATCACAACACCGTGCTATATGCTGGACTCAAGAATCTCTGACATATTCATGGGGATAGAAAACCTGGTGTCCGAGATGGTCAAAATGATGGAGTAACGGCCACGGGCCGTCCTTGGTCTATCAACACCAAGGCTCAGCCCACAACACAATTTGAAAGATCTGAGTGAGTTACTCAACTTTCTGGGAAGTAAAAAGCAGTCCTCATTATCCTTCGGGTGTTAATATGGGAGGCGTTTTTCCCAGTCCCCAATAGTTAATCGCCGTACC
>PDWI01002923.1_pt1 | contig 36094 bp, 51 predicted proteins | sample 1430891 | NCBI WGS metagenome assembly PDWI01 (sample SAMN01162508, study PRJNA174530) | Oral metagenome, whole genome shotgun sequencing project. | biome: Marine environment; feature: Marine mammal; material: Swab sample of the gingival sulcus; isolation source: swab sample of gingival sulcus... | reverse complement strand
ATTTTCGATTCAAATCGTCACGCCATCAAAAACTGTCGCAGATACGATATACAAAGAATTTCAAAGAACGTAACTTATTTTTTAATGCCCACTAGTGAATTTGGATGATAAATCAAGTTCCATTTTTTTTCAGTCTTTTTAATGCTTTTTATCAGGTTTTCCATTTCTAGTAGAGTCCATTTGGTTTACCAATTTTCCTCTTTCGCCATACTCAAAATAAATCGTTCTTTGTTCTCCTCCAAGAAATGGTTCGTGTTGAAATTTTATCATTCGTCCTTCTTTGTCATAAAATGTGGTTGCAGTTGATTTTTTTTCCATTAAACCACTTTCGAGCTTTGACTTTATTTGCTTTGTATATGCTGTCGATTTGATAAGTCCATTTTTCTTGCCCGAAGTTCATTAATGGAATGAACAGAAATAAAATCGTTAAATTAATTTTCATTTTGTTGTTCTAATATTGCCTAAGGTTGGGCTATTATGGGTAATTGCGTGGTTTAGCGGTTAACTTTGCAAGCCTACCTGCCGGCAGGTACACGCCAAAATGAAAATCCGAAAGGATTTTAAGAGGTAGGCGAGACCGGGCAATTACTTATAGCTGTTGTTGGCAACAGGCTTTATTCATCTAATTTGTTGATAACATATTGTTTTGTTTCATCTCCGAATTCCGATTTTACCAAATCAAGAAATTCCGAGGTTTTATTTATTTCGCCTTTATACACTTTTTTTAGCAATTGCTCAAAATCTTTTCTTCCAACCTTATCTTCCAATTCGTAAAGTAGATAGGCCCCTTTGTAGGTTATAGTCTCCTGGTCTTTTCTTTCTTCTTTTTTAAGTTTGTAGATTGAAGGTAGGTTTATTATTGTTTCCTTTAACTCTTTGATGTTTTCATTAAAATTCTGTTCACCATATAAATTACGTTGCAAGATTATTGATGAATATTCCGCAAAGGATTCATTAAGCCAATCTTCCCAGGTATTTACATCAGCCTTGTTCCACCACAAATGGGCTATTTCATGGGCAAGTGTCTTTTCATCTGTCGTTTTGAATGAATTTTCAATGGAAAGGGAAATAAAACCTTTTCGGGAATATGAAATCGAACGATTGAATTTGTTGATTGCCAACACAAGATTTCCATTATTGGAATTGCCCAACATATTGTTCAACTGATTGTAGTATTTCTTAGCACTTCTTTTTATGGTCTTTTTTGTTTTTTTGTCAAGAAACAGGTAATAAACCTTTATCCTACCTTTTCCAATAGTAAAATGTTCAAAATCGGATGAGATAATCATTGGGATATCTAAAAAGGGATTGCTTTGTTCAATTCTCCATAGTTTTCCAATATTTGATATTTTCCCTGAACCGATGGGTTGATAGTCTTTTGGTAATTGAATATTTATGTCATAATCAAAAAGTCCGTACTCCGTATTTAATGGAAACCAAGAGGTGTAAAGGTTGAGTTCCAGCCAATTTTCATTAAAACGAAAATCTTTGTTTTGAATACTGTTTAAATTATAGGCGTATTGTATAGTCAATTCCTTGTTTTCAATTTCTTTTCCATTAATAAGAATAGCCTTATCGTGTCCGACAAAAGTTTCTTCCGTGATTTCAAAAGCAACAGGCTTGTTATTTGATGAAATATTAGAGATATCGGCAGATCGGGTCAGAAACAATTTCAGTTCTCTTGCATCCGAAAGAGTTTTAAATACTATTGTAAATTCAGCTTCAACTTTTTTATTCTCGATATCAATAAGAATATTTCCATTATAGTTTCCAATTACTTGTGCTTCGGAAACACATGGAAGCATTAAAAACAATATATAAACAAGTGTTTTTCCCATATTAATATTATGACGGATGAAGGCTGTTATTGTTACGGTTTTTCTCCAACTTGTTGCCAACGGCTCGGGGCTTCCCGCCGTTCCCCAAAGGGGTATGGCGGGAAGCCCCGAGCCGATGTGGTGCAACGTTTTTCATTCAATCAGTCTAAATTGTCTCAAATGGTGTCTAATATGTTTATTGTGAAACATTTCCCATTCGCTAAACTCCATTTCTCCCATTACAGGATTAATAGGTTTGGCATTCGGATTCTTCTTTTTGAAAATTTCAAAATCTTCAATTTCTGCAATTAAACCATTAATAGCCTTTTCAATATTTTCATAATTCAAGTCGATTAATTTATCAGAAGGAAGTATAGGCGTTTTAAAACCAGGTTTCATTTCATTTTCGGTTTGAGTGATATAAAACTTGATTTTATTGGCAATTTCCTTTCCATAAACACATTTTTGAGGTTTTTTACCATTGGAAAATCGTAAAGAATATGCCAGATGTTCAATCATATGTTGCGGGGTCATTAAGCCAAATTCAGGTTTTTCAGTTTCCTTCAGCATTCTAAGTAACCTCTTCAGTTCCGACTTTTTCCCTATAAAATTTTCCATTTTAGTTTCTTTTAATTCTGTAAATCGCACCACATCAATGGATTAGCGGCAATGCCTAAGGTAGTAGGTCCTTTATTTACATGAACGGTCCATTTGCCGCATAAGGGTATATTATACGTTTACAAGGGATATATACCCGGCCATTTCCGATGATGGGAACACGAATAAAATAGTTGACGGTAAGACAAAACGCTTTGGAATACGGTCCGGAAACTTAAGGAATAAACCATCCCCCTTTGTGCAGGGTTATGGGAACCGCCCCCTGCCCAAACCACCCCAACAGACCACAAGACAAAATCATGGACAGGTATTCCTGTAACCGTCAAACCTCGACCCAAGGTGCGAGCCATGCTTCCGAAAAAACCTTTATTATTCCGGGACAAGCCTCGGGGAATCGAACCCTTCTTGTTCTTATACCTTGTTGGCCATTGTTTTAATTATTTATTTTCTGACGAAATGAATTTGTAAACTAATCCCGCCAAAGCTGCACCTACAATTGGAGCAACCCAAAACAACCATAATTGACCCATTGCACTTGCTTCGGCAAAAATTGCGACTGCTGTACTTCTTGCCGGGTTTACGGATGTATTTGTTACAGGAATACTTATTAGGTGAATCAATGTTAAAGCTAAACCTATTGCCATCCCTCCAAAACCTGGGGAAGCATTCTTGTGGGTTGCTCCAAGAATTACAATCAAGAACATAAAGGTCATAACGATTTCTGTTACCAATGCTCCTATCATTCCAAAGTTTACCCCATATACATTGGCATCATAAAAATTTGTTGCAAAAGCACCAGGTGCCGAACCAACTCCAGAAAAATCAGCAGAGCTACTTACGATTAAGTATAAAATAGCTGCTCCCAAAATACCTCCTAATACTTGTGAAACAATATAAGGCAGTAGGTCCTTCTTGTCAAATCTTCCTCCAATCCATAAGCCTATAGATACTGCTGGATTAAAATGACCTCCTGAAATGTGTCCCAATGCATAGGCACCTGTTAATACCGTAAGTCCAAAAGCAAGAGATACTCCAACAAGTCCTATTCCAATATCAGGAACTCCTGCTGCTAAAACAGCACTTCCACACCCTCCAAGTACTAACCACATTGTACCGATAAATTCTGCTACTAGTTTTTTCATAATTTTGTATTTAGTTTTAATTTTTTATAAAGATGTATTGTTATTCAATAATGGCCAACGGTGAGGTATATGTGCTATTGCGTATAAAATACCTGAATTTTCGGTTAAGCACTAAACTTTATAAAAAAGCCGAAAACTTTGGGTTAATAGCTTGTTTAGCAATAGCATATATAGCTTCTGTTAGCTGTTGTTATCTCATTTTTCCATTTCTAATTGTCACACTTATAAGTCTATATCCATTATCGGTTTTTAAAAACTCAAAATGGTCTTGAACTAGGTCAGATTCATTTTTGTGATTAATAATTAAATCCATAACAGGATACTTTTCTTGGTTTGGTTCTCCACAAGTATTGAAGTAATTGTCATAATCAGGACCTTTGTACATAAATGAATTCAATCTGTCAATGCTCACAAAATAGTCCGTATTTGAATCCAAAGTCAAATTCATTTTATCGACTATTATTTGAAAATTTCTCTCTATAAATTGATTCTTTGATTTGGTTATCCAATGGTCTTTCCAAAAGGTGATACTATCCATTGAATTTTCCACCAACTTACTTACTGTCGGTTCATTCAAAAGGTCGTTTTTAAGCCATTCCTTAAAATCCTTTTCAAAATCAGTGAATGTATAGTACTTTCCATCATTACCTTTAAAACTAATTTCAGTTGATTTAGTAGAAGGCTTTTCCGTTAGTCTTAAGCTATAAAAATCAATTTGTCCTTCATATTTAAAGTTTTCGACCAATATTTTATTATCAGCGGAAAGCAAGAGCTCTTGCCCACCTTCCCAACTGTAATGATCACAACCTGATTCTTTGTGCTTATCCCAATATTTTTTCTCCGCTCCTCGGAGTGCCCTAATCAACCCATTGTGTGTCCTTGAAAGCACATCATATGCAGCAGGAATTACAATGTTTCCGTTTTTATCAAACATTCCTACTTTATCTGTTTTTTTATCTCTGAACATTATAAATCCTTCACTTTCACAGTCAGCACCATTATCAGATATATACAGGCTGTCATTTCCAACTTTCTTACCCGACTTGGTTAAATAGTAGGAGTCATATTTACCATTATTTTCTTCCATAACAGCGATAATATTGTCAAATCTTCTGGCGATTGTTAACCCCATAAATCTGGGTTTAATCATTATTTTACCTTCTGAGTTTTTGAAGCCTATTAAGTCAGACTCTTTATCCCGGAAAGAAGTCCATACTTCATTGTTTTGGGCAAAAGTCAATTGTCCAATTAGAAGTAGAATATATGTTATGATCACGGATTTCATTTTAATAACAGCTAACGGTTACAATGTATGAAAAGCGGCAGGTTTTTAAGCACTGACTTTTCGGTTTATTACTGACATTAAATATATACTTATAACTTTGATTAAGCATTGAAACGGCTATTTTTATATGCGTTTTACATCCTTTTATAAATTCCATTTGGTAACATTCCCAATATTTTAGCAATAATCCACCATCTTTTAGTAACATATCCTATTCCTTTTTTCCTTTTTTCCTTTTTACAATTCCAAAAATTTGTTGGGCAGCTTTTTCCTTTGTTGCTACCCAAAATCGACCTTCCCCTTTTGCCATATCTGTATCTACAAACCCTGGCCTTATGTCTGTTACATAAATTGATTTCTTTGATTTATTTGCTTTTTGTCTCAACCCTTCCAAATAGTTGATTTGGTATGCTTTTGAAGCATTATATGCTGGTGCGATTCTACTACCTCGAATTCCTGCTATCGAACTTATAGCAACCAAATGCCCTTTCCCTTGTTTTTGGAAATAATTAAAAGTCCAATCGACAATTTCGGTAAATGCATTAACATTCAATAAGTTTGTTCTATTCTCAATTTCAAAATTTAAATCTTCGTTTAAATTTCCTGTTCCTGAACTTAAAACAAGAAGGTCAAGACCTCCAATTTGGTCAGTCAATTCAGTTAATTTTTTGGAATTATTTTCGGTTGTGCAGTCAAATGGACTTATTGTATAATTATTTGGATTACTTTTTTGTAATTTTTCCAATTCAGTTTTTCGTCTTCCTGTAATTCCGACTTTATATCCATTTTCAACAAGAATTTTAGCAAGTTCGTTTCCAATTCCAGAAGTTGCTCCTATTATCATTGCTTTTTTCATTCGGTCTTGCTTGTGGCTAACGCTAAGGCTATGTGTAGTCTTACGGTTGGATTTGTTTTGTTGGTTACCGAAGGTAAGCATAAAAGGTCAAATACAATAGGGTAGGCCAGATTGCATATAGCGGATCGGGGCTTCCCGCCGTTCCCCGAAGGGGTATGGTGTCAAGCCCATGGAACACGAAAGCCGACTCCAAGTCGTTATTTTGAATCCAGTTTAAAACCAGTGTTTTAGTGGGTTTGTCTTGTTTTCAGGGAAACTTGGGACATTTTCCGTTGGAAAGTCCGCAACGAATTTGGGGAAGGGGGCAGGGCATTAAATTTATACATTGTGTCCGTTACGAAACGGTTACCGTTGTTGGTATGCTTTTTAAAACCTTAAAACGACACCTAATCCATTTTTTGACGGTTCGATTCGAAACGTCGTTTTAGATTCCAAACCCTGATTGTATCTAAGAATTGCTTCCTTTTTATTTTTATTGGATAATTGGGTAAAAATCACAACAGCAACAGCCGAACCTAATGTTGCCAGTGCTGGTACAATACTATGTTCATCGTTTTGTAAATCCTTGAATGTCCAAATAGCAAAACCTGTTTCCGCTGCAAATGATACCCAAGCCAAACTCTCCAAAGTATTGGATTTCTTCCATAAGTCGAGAGTTTCTTGATTGTTTTCAAATAAGGAAGCAAGTTGTTCCCTATCAATCCTTTCGTCATCTTGATAAAATTCGTAACCCCAGAAACTAGGAAACATGGTTATTTCCTGAGCATTTAATCCAGTTGATATTAAACAGGTTATCCCGATTAAAAAGGCATATTGTAAATTTTTCATAATCTATCTTAAATTTAATTTTCTGTTTATAGAATAGAAACCCCAAAAATTATAAATTTTACAGACTTCGTAAGATGCAACCCTCTTTAAGCACCTGATTTAAGCATTATCCTTATACATTGTGGTGGTTGTGCAACGGCTACCAATGTTTTAGTGCGTTTTTTTACGTTTCAATTGAAATTCGGCCATTTTCCTTACTTTGCCATTTTCAAACTCCACTACTGTTAAACTGTATACTGTTCCTTTTATTGCAAAATCATTTTTATTCCATTCGTCAACCATTTTTTTGCATTCGAACTTGTTCAGGGAATTTCCAATTCCAATGTGGGGTACAAAATCCAAATCCAAGCTGTGGTTTTCTTTTAGCTTTCCACTATAAAGTCCATCGTGGATTTTAATGATTTTACTATATCCTTCATCTGGCACAAGAAAAGTATGGTAATAATCGCTAAACGCATCCTTATTTATTGTTGCACAACGCAGTACGAAATCAAATGCACTATAGTTTTTCGACAATCCCTCGATTTCGGTTAGGAATTCTGACTCCATTTGGTCGAAAACTGGAAATATAATGGTAAAATGTGGTTCTACAACGGAGTAAAAAAGTCCATCGTTTTTCTTTCGGTATTCTTGTATCAAATCAAAATCCGACTGTTCTATTTTTGGATATGCTAAAACTAAATAGGCCATTTTCCCTCTATTCTGGCTGGTTCATCAAATACACTACGATGATTTTTTGTGTATGATTTCGTAGTGTGGTCCAAGCAATAAAGTTAGCAAATAAAACCGATAGGACTTTTGTAAGCCTAGCCTGGGCGAAGCCGAAGGGAAGGCACGAGGCCAAGCAATTACTTATAGTCTTGTTGGCTCTCGTTTTTTTCTTTCATTTTTAAGAAATTCAATGGTGTCATTACTGCAATTGATGAATTTCGGTAATCTTTTATATTTCTAGTAATTATCGCATCCAATTTTTTAATTGTCAAAGCTGATGAATATTGCACAGAATCTTCATAGTCAGAGAAATCATTCTTCAATGCTTGAATAATTTCTTTTTTTGTCGTTCCAATAATTTCAGTCATTTCTGACAATAACTCAATTACTTCAATCGCTTTTTTATGACCTAAGAACCTCCTTACGATATAATAAATATTGTTTATACTTACCGCAGATAAATAAATCTTTACGATTCCTTGTTCGTTGAGTTCAAACAGTTCACTCGCAGAGTTTGCGTGTGGTTCTCTATCTGTAAAGAAGTCTATAACTACATCTGAGTCTACAAAAAGTTTATACTCCATATTTTTTCGAAAGTTCTTCGGTTAAAATTTGTTTATAGTCAAAATTGTCATCGATTTTAATAATTCCTCTAAGTTTTCTTACTCTACCCGAAAGTTGTTTTTCCTTGAGTTTTATTCTTTTGACAGTCACAAACTTAAAATAATTCTCTACCATTTCAGAGAGACTTTGTCCTTTTTCCTTGGCATACTTTTTAGCAATCTCAATTACCTCTTTTTCTATCGTTAAAGTTAATTTAGTGTTCATAATATTTATTTTCAACAAAAATACGTATTTGGTTTTAATAACACAACACGTACTGTATTGAAGTGTGACTAACGTAGAATTAGTCCTTTGTTTCTCAGTTGTTTATATTTTTTACTTATCATTTTTCGCCTAATCTTTACAATCAATACTTCATTATCTTAAAGATTTAATCAGTTCCTAAAGATTAGATAATTCAACCTATTTCAGGAAAGTTCATGTGACAAATGAGGGCTAACGTTCACGGCTATGGATAGTTGCGTGGTTTAAGCTACTGATTTAGTAAATAATTCCCGAACCAAGAAAGTCCGTGAGGACTTTCGTAAGCGATGCCCTGGGCGAAGCCGAAGGGTAGGCTCGACCAAGCAATTACTTATAGGCATCGTTGCCAGTAGTGCTTATGCTACCTTAAATTCTGATTCACTCATTTCAATACTAAATCGAGCGTTAGATTTTAATGATTGACGGTTTTTTGTTACACCAGTGTTATCCAAAAATCGAAACCCTATCATTCATTTGCTGAGATTTTTTAATTTAACATGTATATTCTTAAAATAAATCTTATGTTGCGGTTATAACGTAGGGTTTTTCCTATTTTATGAACAGAAACGTGGAATTATTCCATATTTAGAAATGAACACTTAATCAAAATTCAAGCACTAAAATCATGAGAAAAATTTATCCTTGTCTATTGTGCCTTCTATCGGTTTTCTTTTTCACAATCTCTTGTGAACAGGAACCAATCGAAATTACTGATAATAGTATTGAAGATGCATCATTGAAAGAAAGAAAAAAGTTTATGAAAGAAGCTTCACTATTAATGGGCAGGGTACTTGTTGATAGGAGTGTACGTGACGAAGTACTATCAAAAATGGAAGAAGTAGATATATATGATGAGCTTACAAGCTTCTCTTATTTACTTAGTGTAGAAAAATCATTGAAAAAAAGTGAAGTTAAACATTTAAGAACAGGAAAGGCATCTTTTGCAAAAGGCGAATCATTATTTCGAGCTAAACTTATCAATGAAGTTTCCGCTAATTTGAGCAAATACAGCTACATAGCTTCTAAGTTGGAAAGTCGAAATATTGATTTAAATCCTATCAGCTCAAAATCTGATAAAGAGGACTTTGGAGAGGGGTTAGCTCAACTCATGGCCAACGAAGATCCCCAAATACTTTATCCCTATGAAAAAAAATTATAACCGGGAAAAACTCTGACGATGTTTTTTATGTAACCTACGACCCATTAGAATATACTAAAACAAATGAAGCATTCAAGTACGTCCCGAATGGTTCACCGGGGAAAAGCTATACTTTGGAACCTATCGGTTTAGTGGATGATGATTTTTTGGACGATAATCCTGTATTTGTTCTATCTCCCATTGATATTTGTGATATTGATGGAAGGGATTGCATATATACTGAAGTTTTTCCTGTCGGCAATGGCGATGATGATTTACCTCCTCCATTCAATGGAAATCCCAAATTACTCACTTACAATGTAAATCATAAAGATATAGAAGAAGATGACATAATAAGTTCGGTTATGCCTAGATTTAGGGTAAAAGGTAAAGATTGGTTGGGATTTGCCGCCACCCATCAAAAGATTGAGGTTTTCAGAGGTTCACCCGATGGGAAAATTACAATTAGTGGAAATACAATAACAGCCGAATCAAAAGCATATAATATCGGATACTTTAAATTTAGGAAAAAAGGCGTAAAAAAAGGATGGTGGCATAAGGTCGATAGAGAATTTGATTCAGATTGGAATATGTCAGAAAATGAGCAGGCCATTACTATTTTCTCAAAACATAAACTTAAAGGAGAAGCCTCGGCAGAGCTAAATACAAAGGCGGGTCTTAAACTTGATGGCGGGAAAATTAAACCAGTTGTTGAAGCCACAGTATCTTCAAAAGTTAAAGTTACAGTTGGTGCGGCAAAACAACGAGTCAAAGGACAACTATCAAGAAGACAGGTTCTATCTACGATTGTTGGAAACGGTATTACAAATGAGACTTATACTGATGGAGGTGTAAAATATAATGTTAAAAAAGTAGGTATTTTTTCTTTTTATCTTAAGCACTATTATACAAATCTTTAACCACAAAAGTCCTATGCTGAATTTACGTCTAGGACTTTATTTGTTTTTTAAATGAAAACAGCTTATCTGGTATTGATCTTTGGGTTCTTATCCTGCTATGCACAAGAGGATAAAAAATCCCATGTTCATATCGCATTTGGCAGCCCCTATCATACTGATATGGATGTTAGGAAGAACAGTTTTTCGGTCTCTATTGGATACCAAAGGAGGTTTGCAAAAAGCTTTGGTTGGGAAGCTTTCCTAACTAGGGCAAGCTCAAACAGCACTCTTGGTTTTTTTGATAGTAGGGAGCGTTTGGAAGAATTTGTGTCAAAACCTGAGAACAATGTAACAATTGGTTCCAATTGGTCAAGAATCAGGACATTTGCATTTGGAGGAAAGATCCATTTTTCGTTTATTGATAATTCTCGACACTATCTTTCATTTGCAGGGGGAGGGGGTCTTTATACATCAAAATCAGAACGACAATTTTTCTTGGAAACAAGTACCAATTCTGAAGGTGTTATAACTGATTTTGTTTCAGATACTGCAAAGGCTACAAAAACTGAATTTTTTTTAATGCCATCGCTACAATATTACTATATATTTAAAAATGGTATTACTCTAGGCGTCGGGGTATCAACACTTTTAGACCAAGATTCTGAAATACTCCTAACACAACCTGTTATTGCTAATTATTATAACTTGGCTTTAAGTTTCGGTAAAAAATTTTGAACATGAAGAATATATTTTTTTTAGGAGTGGTTCTATGCTTTATAAATTCATTTGGGCAAGATGATACATTTCAGTTCACTGCGGGGTACGGATTATTTTATAATGAGTTCGAAGTTTTAAACGACATACCGAATATTGACTATACTACCCCGAAAATTGGAAAGATGTTCGAATTTTCCGCAGATTACGCCTTAAGTAATAATAGGTTTGTAGGGTTGGGGTTTGCAGTTACTTCCAATACTTCCACAGTCAATAGTACTGTGTTGTTTGAAGAAGGCTTAGGTTTGTCGTTTGACAATTTCCGTCTTGAATATGAGAATCAGTTTTATGATATTCACTTTAGGAAAGAGTTTAAAGACCATTTTCACTTAACTGTTGGGGCAATTTATTATCGCTATTTCAGTCCAAATCTTGGATTTAATAATTTGGGAACCGAAAACATTTTCATCGAATTTAAAAATGACATACCAAGAGTAGATGATTTAGGTATTTCTATTGCTTTGGATTATTTCTTCCCCATTAAGGATTACATTGAAATAGGTTTGCGGGGCAGATTGTTTTACTCACTTGCTGGAGTGGAAGGTATTTCCGTATCACCCCTTTTGAAATTCAGTTTTTAGGTTTCCGATAACGGCTTTCGTATATACAACAAAAATAAGAATGGCCGTGTTTGGCCCATTAATGACCCTGCCCACACCCTTTAGTTTTGTAAATAGGCGTTTTTAATCTGGGTTCGAGGCAGGTCCCGGGGAATTGAACCCTCCTTGTTTTTATACCTTATGGCCACTTTTTCCGTTCAGATTCTTTCGGCATAATCTGATTGCCCAAAAAATCAATTATGTCGGTTCCGTAGGATGCCCCCCTGTTATTTATTTAAAAGATTGGCGAGGTTATAACTTGCATTCACAAGGTTGCCATAACTCTTGTCCATAGCCTCCTGTAGATTGGCTATACCCCTTACTATGGAAACTACATATGCCAGCCCGAACGATCGTTGCTGTGCTATGTCTATACTGACCGACCCACATAATGCGGCTACGGGTATATGCTTTAATGTTGCCGATGCAATGACTCCGTCAATGGTCTTACCCGAAAGTGTTTGCCCATCTAACCGGCCTTCTCCCGTGATGATCCAGTCAGCGCCTTCGATTACATTATCAAAGCCTGCCAGTTCCTTGATCAGGTCGATCCCGGAAATTAAATCCCCATTGAGGAAAATAAGGGCGCCGCCCCCTACTCCACCAGCTGCACCGGCACCTCCCACTTCCTGTAAATCCACATTGTATTGCCTGTCGATAATCTTGGTGAAATTATTCAATCCCTGATCCAAAAATCCAATTTCATTCTTGGATGCCCCCTTCTGTGCCGCATATACAAAGGCCGCACCATTTTCACCATAGATCGGATTGGTAACGTCACAGGCAACCTTGACATCCACGCCATTGAGTTTGGGGTTTCTTCTTGAGTCCTCTATTTCACGTACCGCCAAAAGGTTGCTTCCTATAGGCTCCAGTTCCTGTCCGTCATCATCCAAAAATCGATATCCCAAGGCATTTGCCATTCCCATACCGCCATCATTGGTAGCACTTCCCCCAATACCGAGAATAATTTCCCTTGCACCCTTTTCCAATGCATCCATAATTAGTTCCCCCGTACCCAATGTGGTCGTATGCATACAGTTCCGTTCCGGCTCTTTGAGCAACTTAAGCCCCGAGGCCTCGGCCATTTCAATATAGGCGATCTTGGTACTCTCCGAATAGAGGTAAGATGCCTCTATAGGTCTAAAAAGGGGGTCATTTACGGTAACCGATACCTTTTCCCCCTTAATATAGTGTCGTACCACTTCCATGGTCCCGTCACCACCGTCGGCCAAGGGCATTTTTAGGATTTCTGCATCCTTGAAGACCATAAGAAGCCCTTCCGCTACGGCATTGCAGAATTCGAATCCGGTGAGGGAGCCTTTAAACTTGTCCGGTGCGATCACGAATTTCATAAACTAAGATTAGCGTAACAATTGGCATGAAAAAACAACCCTTGGAAACCACGGAGGTAAAATCCATAAAACAACAAAGTCACCAAAACGGCAGATATCAGGAACACCCCCCTTAGCATGGGACTTGTACTATACCCCCCCAAGAACTTAATATTTCTTGACACTTAAGACCAAAACCGGAATCGGTACCGAAAATTCGGATTTACTTATGGTATTCCTTTCCCAAAGTTTGACGAAAAAGCCTCTCTTTCTTCTGAAAACACAAAGCATATCAGGTTGTTTGGCCTGAAAATGCTCCATAACCCCAAGATATGTGGTCGGATTCTCTGTTACTGTAAGTTTGGAACAAATATCCATCAACGCCGTATTCACCTTTAAATCGTCATCGGTGTACCCAGGTGTTTTTACCAACAGTAAATTCACTGTTGCGTCATGCTTTTTTCTGATCGTTATCAATGGATCCAAGATCCGCTTACGTTTTAAGACACCGGATTTAAATGCGGTAAGGATACTTTTAAAGGGCTTATATTTAGCTCCTTGGGGGACGATCAGTGCAGGAATATCGGTCCTTTTTATTATTCTACCAGAAGTACTGCCAAGGTAAAGGTTCTCATGCACATGATTACTCTTGGGGGAAAGTATGATCAAATCGATACTAAGTTCATTGTTTATTTTGTTTATTCCATCGACCAGCTCACCATTGAAGGTCGCGATTTTAATTTCAACATTTCGGGAATCCACCTGATTGATGACACCTTCGATACGTTCTTTGCCACTCTTCGCCAACTTTTCCGAGATGTTGGCCAAACTACCTGCTTTTGTACTTATGTTAAAAGCATCCATCACATAAATCCTTGCCGAAAAATCAGCGGCAAAATCAACGGCATATTGTAATGTATCCGTAACGTTGGGTAAAGTACCTATAGGGACAAGAATGTTTCGCATAGCGGCAATTATTGATTAATACTGTTTGTGGTCCACCATGCAAAGATATTGGAAATTCATGACATTTCGAGTGTTACCAAAGAATGTCCGGCATATATGGGCCAAAATGGCACTTGTCAAAACAAGGTGAAGATCCTTTTATTCGTTATGAGTTGGTATTACAACCCTAGGATATGCCTTTTGGAACAACCCATGAACTGGCAATTCCCACGAACCCATATTCTTGATCTACCGATACCGATATCGTAATGAAACCCCTTGTTAAGTGGATCAGGCATCTTGCCCCTACCGTAATCACAGGTTCTTTTGTCAATGTTCATATAGAATATGGCCACCAACGTATGGATGACCGTTCATGATGGTGCCTTTATTTGAAAGAAAGTTTCGCCCCTTGTTACAAAACCCGTAATTTTGGATAAAACCAAGATTCATGGGCACCAACAGGAAAAACGGAAGTCTTTATACCGAAATAGACAACAAAGTGGCCACAGTTGAATTTGGCCACCCCGCAAGCAATTCATTTGGTGCCGAACTATTGGACCGCCTTACCAATGAGATCAACACATTGTCTGGGAATGAGGCCATTTCCATCATCATCCTGCGTTCGGAAGGCAACCGGGCTTTCTGCGGAGGGGCCTCCTTTGATGAATTGATAGCCATAAATAATCTGGAGGAAGGCAAAAGGTTCTTTAGTGGCTTTGCCCATGTCATCAATGCCATGCGTAAATGCAAAAAAATCATTGTAGGCCGTGTTCAGGGAAAAACCGTTGGGGGTGGGGTCGGCCTTGTGGCTGCCTGTGACTATGTTTTTGCCTCGGTCGGGGCTTCGGTCCGACTATCCGAATTAACAATCGGTATCGCCCCATTGGTAATTGCCCCGGCAGTTCTGCGTAAAATGGGTACGGCTGCCCTATCAGAAATGTCATTATCCCCCACGGAATGGCAGAATGCTTACTGGGCCAAGGAAAAAGGTCTGTTCGCCAAGGTCTTTGATTCCGTTAAGGAAATGGACAAAGAGATTGATTTTCTTACCCACCAACTATCCTCCTACAACCCAGATGCCCTACAGGAATGGAAGAAAGTACTTTGGGAAAATACCGGCCATTGGGATGACCTCCTGAGTGAACGGGCCGAAATTTCAGGGTCATTGGTATTATCCGATCATACAAAAAAAGTACTTTCCAAATACAGGAAATAATATCCCTGGGTCAATTGCGTTCTATGTATCAAAAAAAACATTGATATGGAAATATTGAACTTCTTGAATGGCAACCTTGTTTTCCCCCTATTGGCATTATTTGCCGTGATAATCTATTTTGTGAACCGTATCCGTTCCCAAAGAAAATACAAAAGGTAATCCAGTTTTGACCAACCACCGACCCTGATCTATATACCTCTCCCCAACAAGGCCATTATTGTACCAACTGCCCCACTCACAGTAGTAGTTGTCCGCCAAGGAACAAAAATGGCCGTATAACCCTAAGTCATCTACAAAAATAGGGGCCAGACGTTATAAGGAACCCTTACAAGACCAAAATTTTAGATGGACTACACTTATACGACACCCCTTTCCCTTTTACTATATATTGTTCATGGTTTGGGATAAGAAGGCGGGAAACCACCCGACCATTCTTCGGAATGAAGTTAAAGAGGGGGTAATATGGTTCCTGCTTTTTAAAGAAAAACTATCTTTGCAAAGTAATTCACGGCAATGGGAAATATTAGGATCACCAAGCAGTTCACCTTTGAATCGGGTCATGCATTATATGGGTATGACGGTAAATGCAGGAATGTACACGGACACAGTTACAAATTATCGGTCACGGTAATAGGAATCCCGATTACCGATACTTCCCATGTTAAATTGGGAATGGTCATCGATTTCGGTGATTTAAAGAAAATCGTGAAAGAGGAGATCGTAGATCCTTTCGACCATGCCACTATCTTTAACAAAAACACCCCACATCTTGAATTAGCCAAGGAATTAATAAGCCGTGGGCATAATGTAATCCTAGCGGATTACCAACCGACCAGCGAGAACATGGTCATCGATTTCGCTAAAAAGATCAAGGCCAGACTTCCTGAAACCATTAAATTACATTCTTTAAGGCTTCAGGAGACAGATACTTCCTATGCGGAGTGGTATGCTTCCGACAATTAGTGGGACAAAGGGATTTTCCTATATTTACAATACCTATGAAAGCTATCGACATTCCCAAAGACAAAAAAGTCTACTTCGCCAGTGACAACCATCTAGGAGCCCCTACCATGGAAAAAAGTTTGCTGCGGGAAAGGAAATTCGTGGCTTGGTTGGATGTTGTCAAAAAGGATGCGGCAGCGATATTTTTACTCGGGGATCTTTTTGATTTTTGGTTTGAATACAAAACCGTTGTCCCCAAAGGTTTTACCCGTACGTTGGGCAAGCTTGCCGAAATCACGGATTCGGGCGTACCTGTCTTCTATTTTGTCGGGAACCATGATCTTTGGATGAACGGCTACTTCGAGGAAGAATTGAATATCCCGGTGTACCACAAACCCCAACAATTCACATTTAATGACAGCAAGGTGTTCATTGGCCATGGCGATGGGCTGGGACCTGGCGATCTAGGGTTCAAACGCATGAAAAAGGTATTCACGAACCCTGTGGCAAAATGGTTTTTCAAATGGTTGCACCCCGATCTGGGAGTGCGTTTGGCACAACATCTTTCCGTAAGGAACAAATTGATTTCCGGTGATGAGGATGTCAGATTCCTTGGGGAGGATAAGGAATGGTTGGTCCAGTATTGCCAACGGAAGTTGGAACAGGACCATTATGATTATTTTGTATTCGGACATCGTCATCTGCCATTGAAAATTGATTTGAACGAAAAATCCAGATATATCAACCTAGGGGATTGGGTGTCCTTCTTTACCTACGGTGTCTTTGATGGTGGGAAATTTACCTTGAAGGAATATTGAATCAACTGGACTCTTCATGCTCTTCAACATCCTTTTGTAGATCCAATCTTCTGAATGAAGGTAAGGCAAGCGTTGTAATACCAACTGTGAATATGGTCATGCAACCACCAAAAACCACTGCGGTTACCGTACCCATGATCTTGGCCGTTGCCCCGCTCTCAAAAGCCCCAAGTTCATTTGAGGACCCTACGAACATGGAATTGACGGATGCCACCCTTCCCCTCATATGATCGGGGGTCTTCAATTGCAGTATGGTCTGGCGAATGATCATTGAAACACCATCTGCGGCCCCACTCACAAATAAGGCCCCCACCGATAACCAAAATGAAGTGGACAACCCAAAAACAATGATACAGATGCCAAATAGGAAAATAGCCAATAATAAGTTTTTACCTGCATTTTTATGAAGGGGGAAACGGGTCGATCCAACCATGGTCAATGCCGCTCCTACCGCTGGGGCGGCCCTTAAGATACCAAACCCTTCAGCCCCCACGTTAAGGATGTCCTGTGCGTAGATTGGGAGGAGTGCAATGGCCCCTCCAAAAAGAACGGCAACCATATCAAGGGTAAGCGCACCGAGTATGGCCTTTGTCTTGAATACGAAGTGAATCCCTTCCTTTAAACTCTGGAAAATAGGTTCTCCCAACTTAGGGTTTAAGATCGGTTTTCGGGAAATCCGGGATATGGCCGTCAAGGCGATCAAAGTACATATGAAAATAAGGCACATAGACCAATGAACCCCGATAAGTCCAATTGAGAACCCTGCTGTGGCAGGTCCTAGCACCGATGCCAACTGCCAAGTCGTACTACTCCATGTCGCTGCGTTCGGATACAACTTCCTGGGCACGATCAAAGCTATCAACGAGAAGATCGTTGGCCCCAAGAACGCTCTAACGATACCCCCTAGGAAAACCAGTCCGTAAATAGACCAAAGAACCGTCTTGGATGAAACCTGTGTGGAAAGATCCGGCCAACTTAAAATAAAAAGTCCAAGACTGATAACGGAAAAGCCCAAAAGACATTTCACCAATAGGTTCCGTTTCTCCTTCTGGTCAACGATATGGCCAGCGAACAAAGCCGTGGAAACAGCGGGAATGATTTCCATAAGTCCAATGATCCCCAATGACAAGGGGTCCTTAGTCAACGAATAGACCTGCCATTCTATGACGATAAATTGCATGGCCCACGCAAAGACCATGGCAAAACGGGCTCCCAAAAAAATATTGAACTCCCTAATCCTTAAAGCGGCATATGGATCCATTGACCAAAAAGGTATAGCTGATTATTCTGTAATTTCAATTCTGTTGTTTTCAGGATCCAAGACCACACTTTCGTAATAACCATCACCAGTGGTCCTCGGTTCGCCTACTATTTCAAAACCCGAATTTCCCAATTTCTCGGTCAGGTCAACTACCTTTTCCCTTGACCCCACAGATATGGCAAAATGAGCAAGTCCCAAGTGTACCACATCCCCAGGTAAGTTCTCGGAAATATTGGGGTCGTACATCAATTCCAATCGGGGGCCTTCGTTAAAGCTTAAGAAATAGGAGGTGAAATTTTTATTTGGATTGTGATACCTTTCTCCCGCGACAGTCTCAAAATAAGTGCTGTAGAAATCCTTCATCCTTTCCAAATCCTTTACCCAGACAGTAAGATGTTCAATTCTCATGGTACTGTACTATTCTTTAATATCCTTTAACTTTAATTGAAGGCTTACATTGCCATTCCATTCGTTTTCATCTATGGAAAAAACGGCACTGAAGTTTCTCCCATTTTGTACAACCGGCAATTTGTCGCCCAAACCAAAGCCAATGGCATCGATTCCTGGGTTAGGCGAACCTTTGCCTTTTTGGGTTACCCTACATTTCAGGTGCTTGCCATCTTCCCCAACCCCTTTGGCATAGCCTGTATCCCGTAAACCTTCGGCCATGAAGACAGGGGTCATATTACCTGGCCCAAAAGGTGCGAATTGCTGAACGATACGAAGTAGTTTAGGGGTAATATCCCCCAAGGAAATCAAGGCATCTACCCTGATCTCTGGAGTTAACAAGTGAGGTTCAATGGTCTCGGCCACTACTTTCTCGAACTTTTCCTTAAAAGGAAGGTACTGTTCTGGCAATAAGGTCAATCCTGCAGCATATTTATGGCCTCCGAACTGCTCAATGCAATCCGAACATTCCTGTAATGCATTATATACATCAAAATCTTTGACCGAACGTGCCGAGGCTGCCAACCGGTCACCGCTTTTGGTAAAGACCAAAGTAGGCCTATAGAAAGTCTCGATCAAACGGGAGGCGACAATACCGATGACCCCCTTGTGCCAAGTCTCCTTATAGACTACGGAAGTGAACCGTTTTTCCTCCTGGTTGTCAACAATCTGTGCCAAGGCTTCGGCGGTTATTTCCTGATCAAGGTTTTTTCTGTCAAAATTGAACTGTTCTATCTCCTTCGCAAATTGTTCAGCCTCCTCCAAACGCTCCGACACTAGTAAATTGACCGCATATTGCCCATGCTTCATACGCCCAGCTGCATTTATCCGTGGTGCTATAACGAATACCACGTCGGCAATGGTCAATTCCTTTTTTTTGATTTGATTGATGATGGCCTTGAACCCTATCCTTGGCCGCTCATTGATGATTTTCAGGCCATAAAAAGCCAATGTTCGATTCTCCCCGGTTATCGGTACGATGTCTGCGCCTATCGCAATAGCCACTAAATCAATATAATAGACTAAATCGTCAATTGTTTCACCACGACGGGATCCCAAGGCCTGAATTAATTTAAATCCCACCCCACAACCACAAAGTTCCTCATAGGGATAGGAGCAATCGTCTCTTTTGGCATCCAAAATTGCAATGGCATTTGGTAATTGGCCACCAGGTCGGTGATGGTCACAAATAATAAAATCGATTCCTTTTTTTTTAGCGTAGTCGACTTTATCGATGGCCTTTATCCCACAATCCAAAGCGATGATCAAAGAGAAGCCATTGTCCTGGGCAAAATCGATTCCCTTATAGGATATACCATAGCCTTCATCATATCTATCGGGAATGTAGGTCGCCACATTGGGGTAATAGGTCGATAAATAAGAGGAGACCAAGGCTACCGAGGTAGTCCCGTCCACATCGTAATCGCCATAGACCAGTATGTTCTCCCCTGCAACAATAGCTTTTTCAATCCGGTCCACGGCCAGATCCATATCCTTCATTAAGAAAGGATCATGTAGATCGGTCAATTCCGGGCGAAAGAATTTTCTGGCTTCCGTATAGGTCGTGATTCCACGTTGTACTAATAATTGTGCCACCAACCCATCTACCTTCAATGCTTTTGCAAGTTGTTCTATTTGCCGTGGTCCTGGTTTTGATTTTAGCGTCCAACGCATAATACCATTTTGGGTTGTATGATCTGTTTATATCAATAACTCGGGTGTTGCATTTTTTTAGAACATCCCGGGAACACGTTATTGAGGTTCCTTTGGGGCCGGAACTATCAAAATAAAGCCAACTTTAGAACCTTTTTCCTAAATGTATGGCCATCCCGGTGTTTACAATACTTCCATACCCGAAAATCCTTTTCCCGGGATTTGGGAATCAGGATAGGATATGGAACCCATGCAAAAAAGGTTGTTTCAGATGTCCTTCCCCTTCACTCCGAGTGGAAAATCGTTTTGATCTCTATTTTGGAAAATTGTCGAAACATCTCCATTACCCCACAGTATTTTTCCACGGAAAGGTCAACCGCCCTTTGTAATTTCCCTTCATCCAGATTCTTGCCGTGAAAATGGTATTCGACCGTTACCGCATCATAATATTTTGGATGTTCATCGGTCAAATTCGCAATGGTATCAATCTGGAAACTATCTACATTGAGCTTCATCTTTTTAATAAGTGAGGCGACATCCAATCCCGAACATCCTGCCAATGATGATAACATAAGGGCCTTAGGGCTAAAGCCACTGCCTTCACCCCCACTATCCTTTCCCACATCGATTCGAAGATCATGCCCTGATGGATTATTACTTTCAAAGGCCATTCCGCCCAACCATTTGGTGGTAATATGATTTGTAGCACCCATAATTTTATTTATTGTGAAGTGTAAAAATACGATATTAACACAAAAACATACCGCTTATAAATCCCTTTGGCCCACTGACCCAATGGCAAAAGGGTCTTGCTTGATCTGAAATCCCGTATCCCCTGGAAAGTGATATTGTTCTATTTTTTCCCCGAGACCACAATCACTATTTCTCCTTTGGGGGGCTTTTCGGTATAATATCCAAGGACTTCCTTAACAGTGCCCCGAATGGTCTCCTCATAGAGTTTGGTCAGTTCACGGGAAACGGAAATAACCCTATCTTCCCCTAGATACTCCGAAAAATGGGTCAAGGTCTTTAATAATTTGTGGGGCGATTCATAAAAAACCATAACACGCGGTTCCTCGGCCAAAAGCTTCAATCGGGTCTGTCTTCCTTTTTTTACGGGAAGAAAACCTTCGAATACAAATCGATCATTGGGCAGGCCACTGTTCACCAAGGCGGGCACAAATGCCGTTGGCCCAGGAAGGCATTCAACTTCAATACCATTCTCCAAACAAGCCCTCGTCAGCAAAAACCCAGGGTCTGAGATCGCAGGTGTACCCGCATCCGATATCAAGGCTATATCCCCTAGACTGTTTTTTAATCGCCGTACCAGATTATCAACCGTCTTATGCTCATTGTGCATATGGTGGCTTTGCATTGGGGTACTGATCTCGAAATGGTGGAAAAGTTTACTACTGGTACGGGTATCTTCGGCCAGAACCAGTTCAACTTCCTTTAAAACCCGAATGGCACGTAAGGTGATATCCTCAAGATTCCCTATTGGGGTTGGTACTATATACAGTTTACCCATATATTAAAGATAAATAGCCGAAAGTCAACAAACCAACTTTCGACCAAACCATTATTCCTTGACCGGGCAACCTAAGAAAATTTACGTATTATCAAGGCCTTAAATCGTTCCTCATATTCTTCCTTACCTTCCCAATTGTTATGGTCCGGCTTCACCATATTCTCAATAAAGGCAATACTACGCTCCTCCGAATCTATGGTATTCAATTGTGACAACACCCTATTATAATCTTCCATACTATCATTGAAAAGATGTTTCACGAAGGCCAAACGATTGTTCAAATCAATTTTCAGCACCTTTTCGGCCAACTTTTCGTTCAATGTTTTCGCTTCTTTTCCCATGGTACTTTGTATGGTGCTATCCACTGCGGGCATGAACAATTCCTTATCGTTCTTCATTAGATCGGGCTTGCCCATGAATTCTTTCAAGACCTCTTCAACATCCACCCCACTTGGCATTTCGGAAACGATATCCTTTATGGTCTGCATCCCCGGGGTAATAATATCCTCTTCATGTGGATTGCTTTCAGGCACCAATGAATTGGCATTCAACACGGCATTTGCCATAGTTTCGAACTTGGCTGCTATTACATTCTTTGTCACATCTACCTCTATATCGTTCAATTTCTCTTCAATGAATTTCAATACCGCCAATTTTTCATAGAGGTTTCTCGCTACATCATATAGTTCACCTATTTCGTTTAAACCATCGGAATTGATTATGTCCTTCGACATTTCAACCAATTCCTCTTTCAATTTTCTTTTCATCTTTTCTTTTCTTTTGAAAAAATTGGGCCATTTTTAAATACCTTTATCCTTCTATTTATAAACAACGAAAAAAGACCCTATTTTCGTCTTAAAATTACAAAATGTTTCTCGAAAACACCGTTAATCATGAAGAACAATTCGGTTGGATAGAAGTAATCTGTGGTTCTATGTTCTCTGGAAAGACCGAGGAATTGATTCGTCGGCTAAGGCGTGCCCAATTTGCGAAACAGAAGGTCGAGATCTTTAAACCCATAGTCGATAAGAGGTACGATGAAAAGATGGTCGTCTCCCACGATGCCAATGAAATACGCTCCACACCAGTACTTTCCGCCTCCAATATCCGTATCTTGGCCGATACCTGTGATGTTATTGGTATTGATGAGGCCCAGTTTTTTGATGATGATATCGTGAAAGTATGTAATGATCTGGCCAACAAGGGAGTACGTGTTATCATCGCTGGTCTTGACATGGACTTTAAAGGCAACCCCTTTGGCCCTATGCCCGCCTTAATGGCAACCGCTGAATATGTGACCAAAGTACACGCTGTATGTACACGAACAGGAAATTTAGCAAACTATAGTTTTAGAAAAGTCGGCAACGATGATTTGGTAATGCTTGGGGAAACCAACGAATATGAGCCATTGAGTAGGGCCGCCTATTACAACGCAATGCTAAAGGAAAGGGTAAGGGCTATTGATGTCGATGTTAAGGAAATAGTCCCAAAGACCAAAAAAGACACCAATGCCGAAAACCCTTGAAACCGTACTGGAAATAGATCTTAGTGCCCTAGAGCACAATTTTAAGTATCTAAAATCCCGTTTAAAACCAGATACTAAATTTTTAGCGGTCGTCAAGGCTTTCGCCTATGGTTCCGAAGCAAGTAGTATCGCAAAAAAACTGGAAGCCTTAGGTGTTGATTATTTTGCCGTTGCCTATGTAAAGGAAGGGGTATCCTTACGTAAGGCCGGTATTGGTAGACCAATCTTGGTATTACACCCACAACCCGTCCATTTTAACGTACTTATCAAAAATCGTCTGGAACCAAGCCTTTATTCCCCCAAAGTCCTGAAAGGGTTTATGGAGGCTGCAAGACAGAACAATCAAAAAAATTACCCGGTCCATATAAAATTCAATACAGGTTTGAACCGTTTGGGTTTTTCAAAGAATGATGTTGATTATATTATAGAACAACTCGGGGATAGTGATGAACTAAAAATAACATCGATCCTCTCCCATTTGGCTGCCACTGAAGATCCAAATGAAAAGCGGTTCACCCTAAAACAGATTGATACGTTTACCGATATAACCTTGGATTTTGAGGAAAAACTAGGCTATGGCCCCCTTAAACACATACTCAACACCTCTGGAATCATCAACTATCCCGAAGCCCAGTTTAACATGGTCCGTAGTGGTATAGGACTTTATGGTTTTGGCAATGACCCTAAAATCGATTCACAATTAAGACCTGTTTTGGCCTTGAAAACGGTTATTTCCCAAATCCATAAAATAGAACCCCTTGAAAGTGTAGGGTACAACAGGGCATATTCCCCCAATGACCAACGGATAACGGCAACACTTCCTATAGGACATGCCGACGGCATTGGCCGGCAATACGGTAATGGCAGGGCCTTTGTCAATATAAATGGTGAAATGGCGCCCATTATCGGTAACGTTTGCATGGATATGATCATGATCGACGTTACGGACATTCCATGCGCCGAGGGGGATGAGGTTGTCATTTTTGGAAAACACCCTAATGCCGATACATTCGCTGCCTATGGAAATACCATTTCCTATGAATTGGTTACCGCTATATCACAACGTGTTACAAGAATATTAAGGGAGAGGTAAATTCCTATTTAACATTTTGTTGGCAACCCTTTTTTACCTACATTGCAGACACATCAACAATTAACCATATAAAACACTTAAAATGAAAGAGTTCAAGAATTTCATCATGACAGGCAATGTAATTGATTTTGCAGTTGCCGTTATCCTTGCAGGAGCCGTAGGCCTTGTAGTGAACGGATTTGTAGCAGATATCATTATGCCAATTGTAGGACACTTCACAGGAGGCATGGACTTTTCCAATTTAAAACTTGTATTGACCGAGGCTTCCGGAGTTGAAGGGGCAGAAGGTTATATTGCCGAAAATGCAATCCGTTGGGGTAAATGGGTAAACACTATTGTGAATCTATTGATTGTAGGTTTTGTAATGTTCATGATCGTTAAGGCATACAACAAAACAAAGACCCCACCAGCACCGGAAGCACCTGCAGGTCCTAGTCAAGAAGACCTGTTGGCCGAAATCAGGGACTTATTGAAAAAACAATAGTTCGCATTTACCAGTAGTAAAACCGGTAACTACCAACATTTTAAATAATTTAACCGGCTCTTTTGATCAAGAGCCGGTTTTCCTAATTTGAATAATCATTCGTATATTCAATTGATTTTAAAATAGTTGGCCATGAATATATTTTCTTTTGGAGTACACTTTACAGATGGGCAGAGTTGCAGACTGCATTTTAAAGGACAACGGGGCCAACAAGGTGTTGTGTGCCATCGCTGCCAGGGCACAGATCACTATTGGCTCAAGAACAAGTGGAGTTATCAATGTAAGTCCTGCAAAGCAAGAATATCCTTGCGTAGCGGTACTATAATGGAAAGCTCCAAACTATCCTTTATGACCTGGTACAAAACGATATTTTTATTGGGCACTACCAAAAAAGGTTTTTCCGGTAAGGAGATTCAACGCCAACTTGGATTGAAGCGATATTAACCTGTTTGGGCCATGGTTCATAAGCTTCGTAGGGCAGCAATGGGACAGCGAGATGATCGCTACACCCTTGAGGGCATGATAGAGGCTGATGAGGGATATTTTACAATAGAGGCATCCGGTCATGAACATAAAACACAGAAAGCAGGGCGAGGCAGTAAGACAAAGTCCAATGTGATGATAATGGCCGAGAGTACTATTTTGGAGGACATAGACACAGGAAAGGTAGAACGTCAGGCCAGATACTTCAAAGCGAAGGTTCTTACTGACCATAAAATGGAAGGAACAGGCCAAACACTACAGAAAGCATTGGATAACGATGATTCCATAGTTTTTACGGACAAGAGTACATCATATGTGAACATCGCCGACCATGTAGATATACACATCAGTGAAAAGTCAAACGAACAAACGACAAAAGGGACCTTAAAATGGGTGCATATCGCCATAAGCAATGCAAAGCGGAATTTTGTGGGTACATATCATTTATAAGCCCAATAGAAGATATTTCGGCGAAAGAATCTTCGATAGACTCATAATAGCTAGCATTACAGCTAATGGTCATTAAACGGATATACAATTAGAAAGACTAAAAACATTGTAACCCTCCCTAAAAATCGGACTGGATAAAATTAGACAAAAAGGTTAATTTTAAACAGTCGGAAATTATGAAGCGAACAAAGTTTACAGAAAGTCAGATCGTCTCGTGCATCAAGGAGCATGAGGTAGGTCGTAAAGTGGAGGATATTTGTAGGGAGAAAGGGATCCACAAAGCCACTTTTTACAATTGGAAGAAGCGTTATTCGGGAATGGATGGCCTCCAGCTTAAGCGTCTAAAGGAGTTGGAACAGGAGAATCGCAAGCTCAAACAGATGTACGCCGATATGGCCCCTTGATAACAAAATGCTCAAGGATGTGCTCTCAAAAAAGTGGTAAGCTCTGGTGATAAACGAAACATGGTAGCTTACCTGAGAGAGTTTTATGCGGTAAGTCCCACCAGAGCCTGTAAAACGCTGATGTTTGCCAAATCCATGTATTATTACCGTTCTGTCAAGGACGATAGTGAGGTTATCGACAAGCTTTTGGAACTCTCCGAGGCAAAGCCTAGAGAAGGTCAGGACAAGTATTATCGGCGATTACGGCCAGGGGTATCGGTGGGACAAAAAACGGGTAAGAAGGGTTTATTTAATGCTTGGGCCTAACTTAAGGAGAAAAACCAAAAAGAGGGTTCCCAAACGGGTCAAAGAGCCTTTGGGTTTGCCAGAGCGGCCCAATAAGGTATGGTCTTTGGATTTTATGAGCGATTCCCTGCTTCATGGCAGGAGATTCAGGACCTTTAATGTGATCGATGATTTTAATAGAAAGGCTATTTCCATTGAAGCCGAGTTCAGCTTTCCCGCCCTTGGTGTGGTACAGGCCATGAAGCGTGCCATTGGGGAGCATGGAAAACCGGAGAAGGTGCGCGTGGACAATGGTCCGGAATTTATGGCACTGGACTTTTCAAGATGGTGCAAGGCACAGGGAATTGAAATACAGTACATACAACCGGGCAGGCCCATGCAGAATGGATTTGTGGAAAGGTTCAACCGAACTTACAGGCAGGATATCCTTGATGCACATATCTTTGAAGATATAAGCCAAGTAAGAATATTAACCGAAGAGTGGATAAGGGATTATAACAAAGAAAGGCCTCATGAAGCCTTAGGGGGAATAACTCCCAAACGATATGAAAGAGAATTCTCTTCCAAGCAAGCTTGCTTGGAAGAACAACAAAAGTCGTCTAAAACCTAGTCCGAAAAAAAGGAGGGTTACAATAGTGTATAAGTAATGGCGGTTCAGTAGCTCAACCTAGGGGCAGTAAATTAAATAATACAATCCAATAAAAAGCAAAAAAGGGCAAAAAAGCCAATAAAAACGGGCGTTTTCAGCTATTCTACATTCTTTTTGGTAAATAATGAATAATACAAAAAGGTTTAAATCGCTTTAAGGACGGTTATAAAAAGGTCCAAACATTACCACCAAATATAGTTGTTTCTTCAATAAAGCCTATTAAATAGCGCTTTACAGGTGTTTTATGGGGTAATAAAATGCCATAAAATAGCATGTAAACACGTGATATATTAAGTTTTTCAATGACTGCCCTCTCTGTACTATTCATTTTGTTTTGGTTAAGGGCAGTCGAAAGGGCAGTCGAAAGGGCAGTCATTTCGTGCAATTTTAACACTCAAAAACACCCCCTTATTGCAGTTTTTAGGCTAAAATAGTGTTAAAAAGTGTTAATACGAATAGGATAATGCAGCCTTAAATGTTAAAGGAATTGTTATAAAACCCTGGAAATGAGTAAAATAGCGTTTTTTCGATGTTTTTTTGTGTGTATTTGTGCAAAAAAGGCTGTATAATTCATCATCGCATTGCATTGATGCGTATGGATGCTTTTACCATGGCCAAGGCCCTTATGCGGTCTTTCCGCACGTCTTTTGATTGATGGTTGCTGTTTTGACTGACCAATTTGATGAAGTCCTCCCCTTTTTCACTTTTTTGGATATACTTGACACTTATAAATTCCTCATCATCGAGTTGAATACTTATCAAGTACATTTCTCCCCAAAAAATACCTTCATCAATATTATGGATTTGTTTGTATATAATAATGTCACCAGATTTCAACAGCGGATACATACTGTCGCCTGTGACGAAAACCGCCCCATCGCATTTTGGGAGGTTGGGAATGCTAATATAGTCTATTGGCGTTTTTTCGTTGTAATGATTGAATAATTCGACCAATCCCGCAGCAGCTTCCAAGTCAAAAAGCGGTACAACCTGACTTTCTACCCTTTTGTCGGATCGCATGACATACTCACACTTCGGCTCTTGCAATATTGTTTCCCTCGGTTTTCGTTTTTCGAGCTGCTGTTCGTCGTTGAAAAGCGTATGAATGTCGTAGCCTTTTTCAATCAGAAATTCAATATAGCTATTTGGAGTGAATTTGGTAAGTCCGCTTTCATACTTGCTTATGTTGTTCTGTGAAACCCCCAAAACCCTTGCAAAATCGGATTGATTCAATCCTAATCGTTCTCTCACTTCTTTGATTTTTTCATGTGGTTTCATAAAAAATATCACATTTATTGATAAATAATTTTGGAATTATCCAAAATAGCTATATGTTTGTTAGGTCTTTCTAACAAATATATGATAAATGAACCATCCTACAAATGAGCAAATAGCCAAAATCAACAAAGTAGCGTTAGCCGAAAAACACAAGTGTAGTGATGCATATGTCCACAATGTGCTGAGGGGTATTAGAGATGCGAACACGGAGAAGGCAAAGGCTATCCTAAAGGACGCTATCGAGATAATTAGGGTTTTGGAGGGTGCGGCAAGTAACCAACAAGTAGAAAAAACAGTATAAGCATGTTCGAGATCTATAAAGATGTTATTTGTGTTCACGGCGGCTGGCTGTACTCAAAAAGAGGTGCCAACGTTTTGAAAAAGTACCAATACGACAATTATGTTCGCCGTGGGCCTTATAGGGTGCTTCGTAATGGTGGCGGTCCAAACACTCCCGCTCTCATTGCCTGGCAAACTATCCAGCCCGAAATACAGGAACGAATAAAAGCTGTATGGGGCGATCCCGAAAAAACAACAAAGCACATCATTTTCACCGACTATCTGGAGCGTGACCCAAAGGCCTCTAAATTCTACGCATCATATATCCTTCCAAATGGCAAGCATATAGCTGAGGATATCCAGAACATATATAGTGTGGAAGCTGCCATTTTCAATGCTATCAACCGCATCGTGAATGACCGTGTCCTAAAGACCAAGGCCCTGGGCACAGGAGGACTTGCCGATACTTGGAAAAAACTTGCCAATATAGTCCAAGAGCTTCCCCGCCATACATGGCCCCATAGGCTTCCTAAGAACCCAACATCGCTTAGGAGGAGATATGAGCCATATGTTGCCGAGGATGGCAAATATGAGCGTACAGGGTATGACTCCCTGGTACATAGGGGACATGGACACAAGAACAGTGAGAAATTGTGCAACAGGGCCAAAGATTGGATCCTGGCAAGATGGGCGAGACAAGACAAAAAGATGCCCAGCCTTCCCCAGTTATTGGATGCCTATAACGAACATGCCATTGAGCAGGGATGGAAAACCATAAAAAGGGAAAAGACATTATATAATTACCTGTATGACCCAGCGGTCAAGCCATTATGGTACGGCCACAGATATGGCGAGCTTAAGGCCAAGGGCAAGTATGATTTCAGGAATAGTACCAAAATGCCGACAATGCGCGACAGCCTTTGGTACGGTGATGGCACGAAAATGAACCTCTACTATCTCGACGAAAATGGAAAAATGGCCACTTGTCAAGTGTACGAGGTCATGGATGCCTTCAGTGAGGTGCTTTTAGGCTATCACATAAGCCCCACAGAGGACTATGAGGCCCAATACCACGCCTATAAGATGGCGACCAAAAACAGTGGTCACAGGCCTTATGAAATACGGTTTGATGGCCAAGGCGGGCACAACAAGCTCATAGCTGGCAATTTCTTGGGCAAACTGGGCCGATTGGCCATAAAAACCCAGCCATATAATGCCCAAAGTAAGACGATTGAAAGTGCCTTTGGTCGTTTTCAACAGCAGGTAATGAAAAAACTCTGGTATTTCACCGGACAGAACATTACCGCCAAAAGTATGGAAAGCAGGCAAAATATGGAGTTCATACAGGCGAATGCCCATAAGCTTCCAAATCTCGAAGAGGCCAAGGCCGAATATGCCAAATTGCGTGAGGAGTGGAACACCATGCTGCACCATGGCACCAAGCAGCCAAAGCTCGAAATGTACTACAACAGCGAAAATCCCCAAAGCCCTAAAATAGAGATGTTGGAAATGGTGGACATCTTTTGGATCGAGAGGCCCGAGCCAGTTACCTGCACGGCTTATGGTATCACTTTCCGGGAGAAAAAACGAAAGTACACCTATATCGTATACGACGAGAATAGATTGCCGGACTTCAATTTCCTTAGTGAGAATATAGACCGGAAAGTATATGTGAAGTATGATCCTGACGATATGGGTGTCATCTGGCTCTATGAAAGGACCAATTTGGGATTACGGAAAATAGGCGTGGCGGAAACGAAGGTAGTTCCTGCCCGAAACAAGCAAGAGCAGGACGAGTACGATGCATGGTGGTTCAAACAAATAGACAACGCCAACAAGGCCAAGCGTGTTGAGCGCCGTGATGCCATCAACGCTATCCTGGAAGAGCATGGAATGCTGCCCGAACAAAATGGTTTTGTAACCCCTCACCTTAAGGGTATAGGGAACAAGAAAAAATTAAGCCGTGAAGAGCGTGGATTGCCACCCACGGTGAAGGCCAAGCCTATAAGTATAGGCGAGCATCAAAAGGAAATAAGCAATATGGATGCCTTGCTCGAAGAAACCAGGGCAGACGAATGGTAAAAAAAATAGCCCCTTAACGGGCAGCATCCCTCGGGGCTAATTAATAATCAAAAACCCAAAATTATGTTATCAAATCAAGAAAAACAAGCAATCGCCAACAGTTTGGGCAAGTATGTCCAAAGGCACCGAAGCACCAACGCGGCCGCGAACACTCTAAGGGGTGTCAGTTCCGCGACCGTGAGCCAGGTCCTGAATGACAATTGGGAGCAGATAAGCGATTCCATGTGGCGCAATATTGCCGCACAGGTAGGTTACTCCAAAATCGAATATCTGCACGCCGAGACATCGCATAGCAAAAAGATGATGAAGTACTTGTTGGATGCCCAGGAGGAAAGTATGGTTTTTCCCATTATATCACCTGCTGGCAGTGGCAAGAGCGGCACGGCGGACAGGTACAGCGCCGAACATGCCAATGTGTTCCTGTTGAAATGTGATGATTATTGGAACAAGAAGCTGTTCCTTAGCGAACTACTTCGCCAAATGGGCAGGAATACCAATGGCCTGAGCGTTGCGGAAATGATGGCCGATATTGTTCGTACGCTTGCGAAGTTGCCAAACCCTATCATCATCATCGATGAAGTTGACAAGCTGCCCGATCACGTGCTGTACTTTTTCATTACCCTGTACAATCGACTAGAGGACATTTGTGCCTTCATCCTGTGTGCTACACCCTATTTCGAGACTCGAATGAAAAGGGGCCTGCGCCTGAATAAAAAAGGCTACGAGGAGATATGGAGCCGCTTGGGCCGAAAGTTCATCAACATCCCAAATCCAACCTCCCAGGATATCATGGCCATCTGCCACGTGAACGGTATTACCGATAATGCCCAGATAAAGAATATAGTAGAGGATAGCCAAAACGACCTGCGCAGGGTGAAAAAGAAGATAAAGGGCATAAAAAAGGATGCATTGACAGCAGCTTGAAAACAGATTGAAAAACCTTGAGAACACAATTGACAAATGACCAGAACACGACGGGCCAGATCGGTCACCGAGATATATGGAAGAAAAAGGGACATCCTTGAATTTGATGGCGAATGGGAGGACTTCATAGGGCAACCAGAGATCAGGGGCAGTTGGATAGCCTATGGGCATAGCGGCCATGGCAAAACCGCCTTTTGAACCCAGTTCGCGAAAATGTTGACACAATATGGGCAAGTATGGTACAACGGCTTGGAGGAAGGTGATTCATTGAGTTTTGAAACAGCGCTGAAACGTGTGGGAATGGAATCCGTGGGCAACAGGTTCCATCTGATAGAGGATAGGTTCGATTCTCTTTGCGGTCGCTTGAAAAGGCGTAACCGCCCAAAGTTCTGTTTTGTCGATAGTTTCCAGAAAATGCACATGACCACCGCTCAATTTGAATATCTGGAAGACAATTTCACCGATGTCCAGTTCATTTGGGTCAGCCGGGCAGAGGGCAAAAAACCCGAGGGCCGCATCGCAAAGAACATAGAGTATGAATGTTATGTGAAGATATGGATAGAAGGCTTCAAAGCTTTCGCTAAAAGTAGATACGGAGGTGGCAAACCTTTTGTCATCTACCCGAAAAGAGCTGCCGAATATTGGGCGGACATAAAATTGATGAACAATGATTAAAAGCAAGGAAATAGCGAAGATCTTAGGGGTCACATACCTGGAGTATGAAAATTGCCGGGATACCCATTTTGGGTTGTGGTGCAACAGACAGGCGATAATAAGGGCCATCCCCTTGCGCAAATTGCAGACCAACGACTACCTGTTCAATTGGTACTGTGAGCAGTGGCTTAAAAATGTGGAGCTGCCATTTTTCGTACAGGTAAGCGATTATCTGGAGGCGGATATAAATGACCGGGAGCATTTCATGGACCTGCTCCTACAATGTGCCGAGGAGATTGAAAATTATTATCCAAAGCCGATCATCAACAATATTAGAAAACAACAAAAAACCACGGGACATGGACAAGGATGAAATGCTTAAGCGTGTCATTGGCCTGCAAAATTGGCTTAGGCTGAATCGGCACAACGATTTTTATTACGGAGTATTGAATTACAAAAACAGATTATCAACCCTTTTATACGAAATGAAATGAAAACAACACAGAGATCATCGGACAAAATTTGGATAGACGAGGCTGGCACGGCCATCCCCTACAACCGCATCACCAAGGCCGAACGCCTAAAGGAACGTCATGCCGACAAACTGGCAAGATCCTTCGAAAAACTGCGGAAACTTGGAAAACAGACCAAGGAATTGGCCAAAAATATGTGTGAGGAGGCCTATCAAATGGATATGAAGGAAAAAGGCGTTGAGCCATCTGACAAAAAAGGCAGCTACACGTTCTACAACTTCAACCGAACCATTAAGGTAGAGCGTGCCGTACATGGCAACCCTAGCTATGACGAGCCTACCATAGAAGCTGCCAAAACAATGTTCGACAGGTATATGGATGCCAACATCACGGGCAGTGAGGACTTCATCAAGGATATGATCATAGATGCCTTTGAGAGCAGGGGCGGAAATTTGGACAAAAATAGGATAAACAAGTTGATATCCTACAAGACAAGGTCCAAGGACAAGGATTTCATCAAGGCATGCGACCTGTTGTCGACAGCTGTACGCTACCCCAGCAAGTCGGTATATTTCCGGGTGTGGCTGTTGGGGCCCGATGGCAAGTTCAAAAACATAGATGTCCAATTCAGTAGCCTATAGATATGAGCATAGAGATATCACAGACATCCGATACGAAGATATGGGTCAACGACAAGTTGGTCGTCAAGGACATGAACAACAACTGGCTGGCCAGCAAAGAGCTTTCCCCTGCCGAGCAGACAGCATTGAACGATTGGTTGCGATCAATAGGCGAGATATGAAAAAAGCTTTCGATTATAAGGCTTTCAACACCTATAGGAAAACACCCGCTTACTGGGGGCGTTTCGACGCCTCCTTGGGTTCGCACAAATACATCCTCAGCTTGGTAAGGCAATTAGGCTGGGAAAAGCTAAGGGGCAACCGCTCCTTTGCCGATATCGAAAGGTTGGGCAAATGGTTGCAAAGTGAAAAAAGCCCTGTTAAAAAGCCCCTGTGCAAGATGGACAGGGAAGAGACCAGCATCATTATCACCGCCTTGGAGAACATGGCGGTGGATTGCCGTAAAAAGTAAACGAATAAACCGTATATCATGAACAAAAAACAGATAAAGCTCAAATATAAGGATATGCTACGACGGGTAGATGAGTCGGTAGGGACCTCTCCCGAACAACAAGGGCTTACCAATTGCTACAAATGCTCAAAATGCAATCATGTGGACAAATATTGCTATGCCGATAGTGGCACCACGCCTATGATCGTGGAATGTACCCATTGCAAAAATCGCAGTAGCGTGTCGGCCATGATGCGCGATTTGTTGCCACTGAAAAAGCCCGATCAGGAATGGTTCAGGCCCAGCCTTAAGGAAACCCTGAAATTGGCAGGACACCCAGATATACTCTACCATATCCTTAAAGGTGGGTTGCTGCGCCGCCCTTATGACCCATTGCGTAATTGCAGATGCCCCAAAAAATGACCCATTGGTACCTTAAAATAGCACAGGAGCTTTGCCTTCACGAAAACACCACCATACAGGTCGTTTCCAGTTGCGTAACCTGCGAGACAACCCAAATGGTGTGCGCTGATTGCAAAAAACTTCTTTGCTCAATTACCGATTGCAGATGAAATATAGATACAAGATACTGGAATACAAACGCCTGCAAAAAGGCTATATCGATTATCTGGAGGCTTTGGGTGATGAACTTACCTTTCCCGAAAAAATAGACCTCTGCGGCGAGATAACACGCCTACAGATGAACATTGAACGAATAGAAGCGATGACCTATACGGATGTGAACAAGGAAAGCCTTGACTACCATATTCAGGTGCCCGCTTTTTCAAATTGAAGATATGTTGCAAAAGATAAAACTGAAACTATCGCCCGGCAGGTTGGATGCTGTTTGTTCCGGATTGAAAAACCTGGGATATGACGTCCCGTGCATAAGGTACCACAAACACAACAGGAGCATTATGGTCATTGTGGCAAAAAAAATGCTGAAAAAACAGCTGGACAACCCAACAAAGGCCATTTCAATAAGTCTGGAGTACCATGAGGCCGATGTCCTGGAATTATTTCTAAGGCAATTCGCAACCTACAAAGACCCGCACACCGCTAGGCTTATGCTCATGGTCGCCGACGAAATAAATCAAAAATTAGCATAGGATCATGACCAAGGACAACACGAACAACAGCCAATTGACCACCTATACCGTGAAAAGCAAGGAAGATGGTTTTGTATGGGTGTTCAAATACCATTTGAACGGTGATTTGGAAAGCTTTAGGATAATTGACGGGACCTTATCTAAAAACCAGGCCCGCTGGTTCTTTCAACAAGGTAATTTTCCGTACATGGAGATATTGATCAAAGGATGGCAGCTGAAGCTCAGAAAACACTTCGATGTCACCATTGGTTACCCGGACATCAGTTTCGACGCCTTTTGGGCGGCATATGCCCATCGACCAAGGAAGGCCGAGACCAAGGAGTATTGGAAAAAAATGAGCGATGCCGATAAGATAAAGGCTCTGAGCGGCCTCCGGGGCTACAACAACTTTCTGCGCTTGGAAAGCTGGCGTAGTAAGATAGACGCCATAAGGTACCTGAAAAAACGTATTTATGAGGATTACATATAAGCATGCCAAAAGGAAAGTACACACCGTTCACAAAAGAGCAGGAACAGATGATCAAGGATGATTATCTTAGGAAACCTGTGAAACGTATTGCAGATGAGCTTGACTGCGGTTATGGCCGGATCATCAATTTCCTGAAAAAGAACGATTTGGAGATCCCTCGGGAACTGGTTGAGAAAAGGAAACAGGAAAGCAGGCTGAAAAAAGGCCACACACCCTTCAACAAGGGGATGAAACGGACGGAATACATGTCCGACGGGGCCATTGCCAAGGTCCGGGCAACACAGTTCAAAAAAGCCCATAGCCCGCACAATACCAATCCGCATGGCAATGGCGCGATAAGTACAAGAAGGGACACGAAAACAGGAAGGGAGTACAAGTATGTACGGGTAGAAAAAGGCAAGTGGGAGTTGTACCACAGGGTTATTTGGGAAGAGGCCCATGGCAGTATCCCAGATGATTGTATCGTGGTGTTCAAGGACGGGGACACCAACAACACAGTGTTGTCCAACCTCGAATTGATAACCAGGGCAGAAAATGCATACAGGAACTCAAGGCACCACTATCCAAAAGAGGTGATACCCTCATTATTATTAACCAGAAAACAATCCTGTCCTAAATAATTATTGGTCACAAAATCCAACCATTTTATTGGTTTTATCCTGCATTTTATTGTTTTCTCAAAAAAGAACTCCCTGTATGTG
>PDWI01001545.1_pt1 | contig 36097 bp, 26 predicted proteins | sample 1430891 | NCBI WGS metagenome assembly PDWI01 (sample SAMN01162508, study PRJNA174530) | Oral metagenome, whole genome shotgun sequencing project. | biome: Marine environment; feature: Marine mammal; material: Swab sample of the gingival sulcus; isolation source: swab sample of gingival sulcus... | reverse complement strand
GACACAGATGCGTAACATTACATTACTTGCTGACCATATTAAAAAGCATGGTCGCGGAGAAATTAATGTTAAAGGACAAAGTGTGGCTAAACAGATTGTATACAAACGTGTACAAGCTGTAAGGCAGGCGCTATACCGACAGCTTGGTGCACAGAGAATGAAATCTGTGAAGATTAATATTAAATAACATACTAAGTAAAGGTACTAAGAAGGTTACTCGTACTCAGGAGTGGGTACGGGTAAACTTTTAGCAAATAGAACCCCAGAATATAATGATAATAAGTAGGTTTCTACAAATGAAAATACAAACAAAACATGCTCAAGCAGATAAATCAGTGCGCGATATAATAACAAGTAAATTATCGGGTTCCTCATTCACTCGTTATTTCTTTGCAGGACTGGTTTTAAGTAGTGTCAGTGTTGTTTTACAGGCAGCTGAACAGAGTTATGAGGATAGCTCTGCATTCTCTTTTAAGGTTGAATCAATTGAGGATGCTTCAAATAAGGGGAGCAGCACTCAAGTGGTATCTGCTAAACCACTAACAGCCACTACTGTTAGTACATCAGCGAATCGTAGCATCCGTTTAAAAGATGGGGGTGTTATTTGGGTGAGTAAAGACCCTTCCAATATTACTCCGGCACTGAATGTATCTGCGCCAGGTTCAGTAGAAATGGAAAAAGGTGTATTTGTTTCACCGCTGAGTTTTAAAATAGACACCAACTATGCTCATTTTATCGATAGTTGGGAACTTACCGTCTATCATGCTGATGATGAACAACAGAAAAATCCTCTGGCAATATTTGCAGGAAATTCTTTAGAAACAGGACGTTCTGTTAAATGGAACGGTACCAGTAAAGGCAAGTCACTTAAAGAAGGTGACACACTCAGCTATATCCTTAAAGTTAAAGATAAAGCAGGTCATCAGGATCGAACCTATGCTCGCCAGATTCGTTTGGTTGGGCCACAGCGCCATATGAGTAAAACGGTCAGTAATGATAACGTTTCCAGTAATATGGAAAATAATCTGGATTTACAAACTATTCCGGTACATGGCGCCCGTGTCAGAATCTTTGGTCGTGATATTCCGACAGACTATACGATTAACATTGATGATGAAACTATATCATTAGTTGAAAACAAGTTTATTGTTGAAAAGCTATTACCTGAAGGGCAGCACAGCTTTGATATTGCCATCACCGATAGCAACAAAGAGACTTATCATAAACCACTGAATGTCGATCTTAAGAATAAATATATGTTCATGGTTGGTCTTGCAGATGTCACCGTAGGTAAAGGTAAAATCAGCGGTAATCTAGAAACCTTGAGTGACGGTGACAAACATTTGGATGGAGACATCTTTGTTGATGGTCGTCTCGCCTTTTACCTAAAAGGTAAAATCAAAGGTAAATACCTCGTGACCGCACAAATGGATACAGGTACCGACGAGATTGAAAACCTGTTTGATGATATTCATAAAAAAGATCCGGGCAGTTTATTCCGTCGTTTAGACCCTGATAAGTACTACCCTGTTTACGGTGATGACTCTACCATTGTCGATGACGCTAACAGTCAGGGCAAGATGTATGTTCGTGTAGACTGGGACAAATCCCGTGCTATTTGGGGTAACTACAATACGGATATCACCGGCACAGAACTCAGCTCATTCAATCGTGGTCTTTATGGTGCTAAATTGAATCACAGAAGTACCCGTACTACGAAAGACGGAGATCATAAAACGGATGTCACTGTTTTTGCTTCCGAAGCGCAAAGTGCCTTTAGACACAATGAGTTTTTAGGAACAGGCGGAAGTCTTTACTACCTAAAAGATACTGATATTGTCGATGGTTCTGAAAAAGTCTGGATAGAAGTCCGTCAACGTAATGGTGATCGTGCGGTTGAGACTGTTGTACTTGAAGAAGGACGTGACTACCAAATTGATGATTTTCAGGGACGTATTATCCTGAATCGTCCTCTGTTACAAATCGCCAAACAATCTCATCCCTCACTAATCAAAGATACTCCACTGGATGGTAATGATGTTTACCTCATGGTGGATTATGAATATGTACCGGATGGATTTAAAAGTGATAAGGCCAGTTACGGTGCGCGTAGCAAGGTGTGGTTAAATGACCATTTTGCTGTGGGTGGTACCTATGCACATGAAAACCGTAGTGATGATGATTATGACCTAAAAGGCATTGATATTACCCTAAAGAAAAATAAGGGCACCTATCTGAAGGTTGAATACGCAGAAACTGAATCAAAGCAAACGCAAGGCAGTTTTACCTCAAAAGATGGCGGTTTAAACTTTACACCATTTAACGCTAACACTGCCGCTTCAGGTATTAATGGTAGCGCAGTGAGTGTTGAAGCAAGAACGGCTTTTGAAGACATTAGCGCCCTAAGCGGTTCTATCGGCGCGTGGTTTAAGCAAAGAGATGCCGGATTTTCTACTGCAAGTTTAGACAACGGGTATAAAACCACTGATATGGGTGTTGAAACAATCACTCATATTAACGATAAGGTAGACCTATCTGGACGAGCGACACAGGTAGAAAAAGACGGTTTACAAAAAGAAACTACCGCCAGTATCCAGACTGATGTCAAAGTCAGTAATAAAGTTACTTTAAGTGGTGAAGTCCGTCATGTTAAAGAGGAAGATTTAAGCGAAACAGCCAATACCGACACATCAACAGATGGTGAAGGCACATTAGCTGCCTTTAAAGTTGGCTATGATGTTAATAATGACGTTAACCTATACGGTATAGCACAAGGCACTATTCGTAAAACAGGTAATTATGAGAGTAATGACCTGTTAACCTTGGGCATCAAAGCGGCAATCAATAACAAATTTGATGTCAATGCCGAAGTCAGTAGTGGCGATCGTGGTGACAGTGTTACTCTCGGTGGAAACTATCGTGTGAATGATAGCTACAATCTATACAGTAACTTTACGCTATCAGATGACCGTATTGATAATAACAAACGTGCGTTCACTGTAGGTCAACGTAAGACAGTCAGTGATCAGCTCAGTGTTTATAGTGAACACCAATTTACTCATGAAAGTATTCAATCGGGTCTTGGGCATACCTTTGGTCTTGACTATAAACTAAGCAAAGAATTAACGGCCAGTGCTTCGGTACAAAGCTCACGACTTGATAAAGTTGATAGTGGTTTGACTGATCGTGATGCATTCTCCGTTGGTTTAAATTACAAAGAAAACAGTACTGATGCCAGTACCCGACTTGAATATCGCCGTGATAAAGGCTCTGCGGAAGAAACCGAACAGTGGGTAACAACGAATAAGACCAACTATCGACTCAGCCCATCCTTACGTCTTCAGGGTAAATTTAATTACTCAGAGACAAAAGACCAAAGAGGCAATACCAACGATGCAACCTTTACTGAAGCAGGTATAGGATTTGCGTTTAGACCGATTAACCATGATCGTCTCAATTTACTCGGTCGATTAACCTATCTTTATGACTTGCAACCACTGTCTCAAAGTGTTGATCCAGATGAGAAGTCATTAATCGCCAGTTTAGAAAGTAGTTATCAGTTAAACCAACGTTGGGAAGTGGGCGGCAAATTAGCACATAAAAAAGGTGAAGTACGAACAGACCGTGATGCAGGCAACTGGTCAAAGAATGATGCCACCCTTGCCGCTGCTCGAGTACGTTATCACATGACCAGTAACTGGGATGCCATGGCACAATACCATTGGTTAAACTCAGATGAGTCAAAAGATACACAGCATGGTGCTATGGTCGCCGTTGACCGTCATATTGGTAAGAATATGAAAATTGGTATTGGTTATAACTTTACCGACTTTGATGATGACTTACGTAAAACAGATGGAAATGCAAAAGGCTGGTTTATTAACTTAGTCGGTAAATACTAAAACCAATACTAAGAATAACCAGAGTGATTATCTCAACAGTAAGAAAAAGCCCAGAAATGGGCTTTTTTTATGCCCGAAATATATCACGAGAAACTTTTGTATGAAGATCATATCTCATCGTGCATAAGGTCTCCATTGGAATAAAAAAGGCCACCAAAGTAGGGGGGTGGCTTTTAAAATTCGTCGAGGATACGAATCTACTTGAATTAAGTTCCAGCCGTGAAAATTGTAATCAATGATTAGCCACAGACTCAATAGCCACGATGATTTTTCCTATAAATGCACATTTTGTAGAAACTGTGTGGAAGGTGTTTTGAAAGAGTTTTACTCGAACGGTGGTGCTAACTTTTGCTCACAACCCATTTTCCCTAAACACGTATTCATCAAGCACCTCGCAGATACCAAAGTTATATTTAAAGCAGTTATCAAGAGTTAATATCTCCCTTAACGATATAGATAGCCACCCCCGTACTTGCAGGCAGTTTTTTCTCGATAGCTTTGATACAGCGTCTAATCATACCGATAGCATGGGTGAGTATTTGATTGATTTAGACTGAAGAGAGAGGTTCAGCCGCAAGGCATCATTTATTGATTTGTTATGAGCCTATCTTCCCGTACCTGCTATATTGTGATAAATGAATGACTATCTGACCATGTTCTGTTTTGACAGGATAGTATATTTCATACCTGCCATCATTCGATGAAAACCTATGGGTTGAAATAGAACCATCAAATATTGCGTTGAGATATTGCCGTTCTTCGCTAGAGGTACTTAGAATATAATCTGGTTTTGATGCTTTTTCATCTTTGCCAAGACCAGAATAGTTTGTAAACTTTAATAAAATTGGCTTGCCACGCAATCTATCCCTAGTAATAACAGTAACCCTAGGAAATTTCTCCTCAATCTTGCTTAAAATCTTAATATCTTGACTGGCATTTTCAATGTATTCGCGTGAGAACGAATAATTCGAAAGTCTAGCGATTATATCTTTTTGCTCTACCAGTAAGTCTGTTGCAGAGGACACAAGATATTTTTCCTTCTTTTTGGACGTTGCTAAGTCACCTGCATATAAAAAGATAAATATGGCTATTAATGAAGATAGAAAGATGTAAATAGGTTTTTTGCTACTACTGATGTTGCTCTTTTGTTCAATGTCGCGTCTACCAGCTATTGCCGTAAGATTAAACATAATATTGAGAATGATTGCTCCCGAGAGGATGGCAAAAATTCCAAGAATGCTCAATAAGAACATTTCGGTCATGTTTTCTCGAAAGACTTTGAAGCCGAACACGGATGAACATATAAAGATGAAGACCCAGTACATCAGTAGCACGACAGTAGTAAGTGCAATTCTATTAGTTATTTTCACTACATTCATTGTTTAGATTCCTTTGTGCTCATAGACATAATAACTCCCCTAATAGCGAGTCTTCAATATCGTGGGTTGGCGAAGCCAGTGCGATAATTAGTAGTTTAAACCACTAAAGTTTGGCGGTTAGCATGGGTGAACATAACATACTTTTTATTGGTTTAGATACACACAAAGTATTAACAGAAATTTGCCCATATTGAAGACTCAAGAGATGTTCAGTTAATTCATTATGGAAAAATAGCATCAACCGATAGCATTAGGGGTATCCAATTCTTTTATTTTCAATGAAAAGTATACAAACATAAAAAAGCCCCGCAAATAATCATACTTGCGAGGCTTTTTTTATTGTAACGGGTTGTCGCAATAATAAAACTAGCAACAACCTATTACATCAGCGGTTATGGCGTATAGGTTTTCACCAATAGAACATAACGTGCCTTTTCCACATGATCAGGGTCAGGAGCTGAATACTGAGTGGTTTCATGCTCGCCACGGCTTTTACCATCACGATAGCCAGCAATAATATTGCCATCACTCATATCCAGTACTAACACGCGCTGATATTCTTTCCCATCTTCTTCCGTGAGTGTTTGCGACTCTTCTTTTGTTATTGTCGTCCAGTTCTTCTCTCTTGTAGTCACATGCCTTTTAGGCGTAGAAGACCACATATATGGAGAACTTCCCGAAAGAAGAGATAACCCATAATCATTCTTTTGGTTGTACTTCAAACCTTTAGCAAATGGGAATAGCTCCGAGTTAATAGCCGGGAAAATATAGCGATTATCAGTAATACGCATGAGCTCCTTGATATTGGCGACACGCCAACCATCAGCCTTTTGCTCAGGTGTCACGGCACCCAGTGCAGCTTCCCAACTGTCAAACTCGGTAGCATCACCTGTACAAGTTTCGACATCATCTACACCTGACGTATAGGTTTGCCCAACCAGGCAACGTGACCAAACCAGGCCATCTTTTTCACTAATCACTTGATCGCCACTTATTTGAAAATTGGCTACAGGAATATCGGCAACCACATTCTCGCCCTGCTGATATTCACGATCTACCGCCCAAGCATTGCCGGTTACTATGCCACATGTGGCAATTGCACAAGCCAGAAGGGTACGCCCTGTCTGTAGTGTATTTTTAAACATAATAAAAACCTCTTCTATAATCTGTATTGTTAATGCGGTCAATTTATTTTGATACCGCAATCACTGCATTTGTAGGTGCAGACCAAGAACCTTTTGGATCTTCCGGATCAAAGCTACCGTTATGTAACATCGTCCATACACGATCAAACTTTACTGTATAAGGTCCAGAATAACCGTCACGCTGATCAGGTTCTGCAGTCACAGTTCTTGTCCAATAAGATGGACGTACTCTCTTATAGCGGGTATCAACCAGAGTAGGATCATTTTCATCTGCCGGAACGGTATAAATACTCATTAACCAGTCTGCCTGCATTACAACTTCCGGGTCAGAGCTATTCAGGTTAACCACATCAAATAACTCTGCCTTGCTTGGTAGTTGCCAATTGGTTTTACCACAAAGCTTCTCTTCATTGAGTTTGGCTAAATAAGTGGCTGTCGTACAATTACCAATACCACCACATTTACTCCAATCACTTTCTGCTTCTTCTTCCTGCCCTAGACCCTGGCTTGCGTCATAGTAAACATAATCCCACTGAGAATCACGGTAGTCACGCTCATCTACATCATCAGTTGAGGAATGTTTGTGATATGTCTTACGCTCCCAAACCAGCTTGCTAACATTGTCTTTCACACAAGACCATTCTGCGGCATCATTCGCTAGCTCATTGCCATCCTTATCCAGCTTGGTGAAGGCGAAACCAGCATGACCATTTGCAGGGTCGTTATCAACGACATCACGTCCTGTTGTACAGTCCTGCTTTGAATTATCCTCACACGTTGTGCCATTACTGCCCTTTATAACACCTGCAGAATATGTAACACCGGTATCGTTGATGTTAGGGACTGCCACGGGTGTAACAGGTGTATTATCGTGAACGACAATATTTTTAATCTCAGTCTTTTGCAGTACAGCATTTCCTGATGGATTGTTTGGATTGCTTAAGGTAAAGGTCAAATTCCAATCATTGTCGTTATTAACCTCATCAGACTTAAAGGCAAACCCGACAATTTGTTGTACATGACCTTTATAAAACTTGATCGTACCTTGGGCTTTTGATGGATCTTCGAGAATAGTAGTGACATCCTCCCCTGTAGCACTGCTCAGTGTATAATCCACAGTGATCGCCTTATCTTCTGACAGTTCACTTACATAGCCAAGCTCATCAGTCGCCACATTTATTTGAAGCAGATTACATTTCTCATCACCGTTCGGAGCTACACCTTCATAGCAGGAATAGGTTGTTTGTGTTTGACCATCACCATCTGTGAGCTCTGTTGTAAAGTGCTGCCCAACTTCATACAGTTCTGAGTTAATTTCCATACGTAGTGGGTTAATCTTTACGGTTTCTGGTACTGAGTTATCATGAACAACAATATTTTTAACCTCAGTCTGTTGCAGTACAGCACCTCCCTCAGGTTTATTTGGGTTTTGTGGGTTGCTTAAGGTAAATGTCAAATCCCAATCACCATTATTTTTACCATCAGACTTCAAAGCAAACCCAACAATTTGTTGTACATGGTTTTTATAAAACTTGACCGTACCTTGAGCTTTTGATGAATCTTCAAGAATAGTAGTAACATCTCCTGTAGCACTGGTCAGTTTATAATCTACAGTGATCGCCTTATCTTCTGGCAGTTCACTCACATAGCCAAGTTCATCAGTTGACACACTTATTTGAAGTAGATTACATTTTTCATCACCATTTGGAGCCACACCTTCGTAGCAGGAATAGGTCGTTTGTGTTTGACCATCACCATCTGTGAGCTCTGTTGTAAAGTGTTCTCCAACTTCATACAGTTTTGAGTTAATTTCCATACGCAGTGGGTTAATCTTTACGGTTTCTGGTACTTTTGAGCTTGAGTTATCGTGAACAACAATATCTTTAACTTCAGCCTGTTGCAGTACAGCACCTCCCTCAGGTTTATTTGGGTTCTGCGGGTTGCTTAAGGTAAAGGTTAAATTCCAATCACCGTTATTAACCTCATCAGATTTAAAGGCAAACATTACATTTTCCTGAATATTACCCTTATAAAACTTGACAGTACCCTTCACTTTGGATGGATCTTCAAGAATAGTAGTAACATCTCCTGTAGCACTGCTTAGTGTATAATCCACAGTAATCGCCTTACCTTCTGGTAAGTTACTTACATAGCCAGGCTCATTAGTCTTCACACTTACTTGCAAAAGATTACACTCTGCATTTTCTTGAATGGCTGTACCTTCATAACAAGAATAGTTAGCACCATCTACATAATGCTGCCCCACTTCATATAATTTTGCGTTCATATCCATACGCTGTGGGTTTATTTTTACGACTGGGGCATCTGACCCTGAGTTATCGCCTGTTCCAGTGTTTCCACCTGTCCCAGTATTTTCGTCTGTCCCAGTATTTTCGTCTGTCCCAGTATTTTCGTCTGTCCCAGTATTTTCGTCTGTCCCAGTGTTATCGCCTGTTCCAGTGTTATCGCCTGTTCCAGTGTTATCGCCTGTTCCAGTATTTCCACCTGTTCCAGTATTTCCACCTGAACCAGTGTTATTACCTGAATCCGGCGTTTCCGTACCTGTTGTTGAATCTGTCGGAACAGTGGGTTGGCTATCCGTATCACCACAAGCAGATAGTAAAATACACAACGAACCCGCTAATAATAGCCGGGAAGCAGTGGGGGTTTTAAATAACATAATAATATTTCCTTAAATAAAATATAAAAACTAAATGTAAATATTAACTTCTCCGGCAAGGGATGCTGGAGAAGATATGACTAAAGATAAAATAATGAGTTAATTCAAATCTCAATTTTAATTATCATGGACGATAATGTTAGTAATAGGGTGCATGGTAGAAGGAGGCATACCAACATCACTTGATGAATTGCTTAGTCTAAAAGTCAGATTCCAATCACCATTATGCTCACCATCAGATTTTAAGAAAAATTTTACATTTACTTGAGTATGGCCGTTATATAACTTGACTGTACCCTGGGCTTTTGTAGGGTCTTGAAGTATTTTGCTAACATCTTTTCCATTGACATCCTTTAATTCATAATCAGCTGTTATGGCACTATCTTCTGTCAGGCCATCTGCATATACAATATCGCCCACAGTTACAGTTATCTGTAGTAGATCACATTTTACAGTTGCCGGATCTTCATACAAACCACAAAAATACACTGGCTCATATGGTTGACCATTGCTGGGATTAACTCCAGGTGGCTGATATTCAACATGCGTTCCAGTCTCATACAATTCATAGTTAATATCAGCACGTAGAACCACTAGGTTTGTAACAGTCGCTGTAAATCCTGAACCATTATCTGTTCCGGAGTTATTATCTGTTCCGGAGTTATTATCTGTTCCGGAGTTATTATCTGTTCCAGAGTTATTATCTGTTCCTGAACCTGTTGATCCCGAATTGTTAGAGCCTGAAGTATCTGAACCAGAACCTGTTGAGCCAGAATTGTTAGAGTTTGAGGTATCAGAACCAGAACCAGAACCCGTTGAGCCAGAATCATTAGAGCCTGAAGCATCCGAACCAGAACCTGTTGATCCCGAATTATTAGAGCCTGAAGCATCAGAACCAGAACCCGTTGAGCCAGAATTGTTAGAACCTGAAGCATCCGAACCAGAACCAGTTGATCCCGAATTATTAGAACCTGAAGCATCTGAACCAGAGCCAGTTGACCCCGAATCATTAGAGCCTGAAGCATCCGAGCCAGCAGAGCCGGTTGAGCCAGAACTATTTGAACCAGAGTCTGTTGTTTCCGTATCTGTATTATTGGTTAAAGAGGTGGGCTTACTATCAGTGCCGCCACAGGCGGATAGCAAAACACACAGCGAACCGGCTAATAATAGCCGAGGGGGTGTGATAGATTTTAATAACATGAGTATATTTCCTTCGAATTAGGTGAGAGGCCTTTTAGTACAGTACTGAGAAAGTAAAACAATAAAAAATACAATAATTAAAGATTTGTACACAGGTCTTCTCTATGAATTTCAAAACTAAAATATCGTATATTTTTCGGGGCGATTAATTGTCCGACGACATTTAGGCGAATTCAATCATAAATGATTTGATAAGGCAACTGATAATCATTATCATTCATTCCGCTATATTTTAGGTAGTGTTTTTCTGTCATCAAAGTTTTTGAATGCCAGTAAAAAATTATGCTATCACTTTGATTATTCTTGTTTTTTTTATTTTAATCGGTCTGAAATTTATGAAACTCATTACACAACCACCCTGCATAAAACCAATGTCTTATGCTATTTTATTGTTTTTAATAAACCCTGTTTCTGCTGAGGAAATAAATACTGAAAAACCTATCTCAAAAGAAAATAAAAAAGTAACTTCATCGACCTCAACCACTGTTCTTGAGGATGTGCTAGTGACCGCGGACAAGATTAAAGAATCTGTCAATACAACTAATGCCACCAACACAACGAGTAAGGATATTAAAGAAAACCAGATTAACAGCCAGAAAGATTTGGTGCGCTATAACCCTGAGGTTAGTGTCTCCGAGGTTGGGCGTTATGGCTCAAAAGGGTTTGCGATTCGTGGGGTTGAAGGTAACCGTGTTGCGGTTACCGTTGATGACCTTGCGATTCCTGATATTGAAGTCAATGAATTGTTTACACCTTATGGTTATATTAACAATAGCCGTTTTTCATCTGATATTGAGTTAATGGAAAATATCCAGATCAAGCATGGCTCTGATGGTGTTAGCTCCGGCAGTGGCTCATTAGGTGGATCAGTTGGCTATAAAACCAAGGAGCCTGAAGATTTATTTAACGGGAAGAAAATAGGTAAAACCAGCATAGGCGGTTATGCCAAATCCGGTTACACCACAAAAAATGAAGAAGGTATGTTTGCCGTTGGCTTATCTGCAAAAACAGCAAAGTTTTCAGGTATCGTGAATTACGTGGAGCGTGATGGTCATGAGCTTAAAAACCATAAAATGCGTAAATTTGACAAAAAGCGCTTATCAATTAACTATGTCTTCCCTGAAAATGAAGTGGGCACAAAAGGTATTTACCCTGACCCTTCCCATTATGTCAGTAATGCTATTTTGGCCAAGGTTAACTTTGAGCCAAACGAACAGCATAAACTTGGCTTTAATACGAGTTTTGATGAGCGTGAAAACCAGAACTATGCCATTACCAAACATACCTTTGGTAGCCAGCGCAGGCTTGCCTGGGATAAAAACCAGCGCAGTAGTCATGGGGTTTCTTATGAATATACGCCGCTTGATAACAAGGTTATCGATACCGTTGAAGCAAAATATCAACATCAAAGTGTAATGGCACTTGGTAATACTTACACTTATTATGAAGACTTTGTAGACGAAGGAGTGTATGAGTTGGCCTTTAATGAGTACCGTCCTATTTATCAGGACACGGACAAAGTATCGCTGTCTACTGATTTCCAGACAAAAGATTTCCCCCTGTTTTCAGTGAAAACCTCACATGATGTATCACTTGAAACATCATTCAGTCGTGGTGATTATGACCCGTACTATGTAACGTACTCTACTTTTGGTAATTTTATGACCATCGCGTCCCCCGATATGAAAACGGATATTTTCAGTGCCGCTATCAGTGATGACATCAAAGTGGGTGAAAAAAACCGTATTTCTGCCGGAATGCGCTACGACAAATATACCCGTAAGCCATACTTCCATGCAGAAAAAGAAGCAGATATTGCCCGATATAGTGGCGGCATACTAAAAGAAATGTATGACAACGGTGATTTTGATAAACACACCACCTTTGACAATATTGGCTGGTCATTTTTGGCGGAGCGTCAATTATCCAGCGAGTGGACAGGTGAATACAAGGTTGCCACAGGTTTTTTAGTACCAACCATCAACCAGATGTACAGCAGCTTTTGTTTTTTAGGTAACTGTCAAAAGCCCAATACAGATTTAAGCCCTGAAACCTCGGTTAATCATGAATTAGCAGCCAAGGGAGAATTTGATAAGGGCAATGTAGAAATCAGGGGATATTACAGCAAGTACAAGAACTTTATCGACACCATCAACTACAACGGCCAACTACCTAACGGCACTTACAGTAACTTGATAGAAGCAATCAATATTGATGATGCTGATGTAAAAGGGATTAGTGTTGGTGGTGGTATTTATCTGGATACCTTGTTGAATATTGATTCGGGCGCCAGCTTCACCTTGAATGGCCGCTTAAGTTACGCCAAAGACAGCACCAGCAAAGGCACGAATCTGCTTGCAACCCAACCATCGACAGGCATTATTGGTCTTGACTACACCTCTCCGAGCGAGAAATATAATCTACATGGAAAACTCACTTATATTGCGAAAAAGAAAGCAAGTGATACCAAAAAACTTGAATACGACTACGAAAACCAGCGCGAATATGTAGACTCGTTTATCAAAACTGAAGGGCTTGATGATAAACTTTCCTCAGCATTACTACTTGACTTTTATGGCAATGTTAAACTCAGTAAAAACCTTAGTTTAAACGCAGGGGTCTATAATCTTTTGGATGAAAAATACATCCCATGGGATAGTGTACGCCAACTCTCTGTTATTGGTATTAACAATATGGTAAGAGGTGATGGCATCTGGCGTTACTCAGCCCCGGGACGTAATTATGGTATCTCAGTAAATTATAAATTCTAGGCTCAAGCCTTTGCACTAACGCCACTGCCATCATGGGTGGTGGCGTTATCTGGTTGGAAGTGCCTGCCTCACACCAATCAGCATTTTCCCCAATGGTGCAATCTATTCTGTTTCAATTCTACTTTGCCTCATATAGAGAAATAATGGTAAACCAAGAGAAACACCAACACTTAACGTAGCCACAACTGGAAGCCACAGGTTTGGTATTTCAAGACGTCTACCTTCAGTAAAAATGAAGACAAACAAAACCACGGCAGACACGATTACATCCATGGCGAAAAAGCCACTGATCTTTGTTAAAAACAGATCCTGAAAGAAAAGCGGTACATCAATTCCATTTTCGAATATCCACGGAGCAAACTGCGATAGAGGTAATAATGTACCTAATATGCACAGTATCAAGAATGTTGTTTTTAGATTCATCGTTTACTCCTTTCACTTGAGACATATCGTTCAGTAATGTAATTAAGGGGTATACTGTGAGCATTCTAATTTACGTGTTTGTTAGCCACATGCCCATGCAATTGCGAGTTTATCTTTGTGACTTTCGCATTGTGTAATATGAGAGCAACCCATATCTCCGAACATGTATGGGAGATTATCCTCTGAATCAATTTGAAAAATGTGTTTCATGGGTTTTCCACATTCTGGGCAATCAGGGTATTCAACACCCTGCACCCAACATGGCCAGCCGAGAAGCTTATCTTTTGGCAAGGGGTATTCCAAGTCACAAAGTAAATCACATTGTTCGTTGGTTAGTATTACCCCCATATTTTCAAGCTCTTCCCAGTTTGGGTAATCTTCCTTTGATTTCCAGCCTATTATTTGTTTTTCTGAGAAAGTATTTTTAACTGGATTTTTTTCGGGTGAAGCTATTATTTCATTTTTATAATCCACAACTCTTACTAACGTGCTTTTTGAAAAAGGAAAATATGCTTCGCAGCTCTCTTCACATTCCTTATCCCAGTTTGTGCAATAAAAGACTTGAAGCATTCCCTCGCCAAACACACGTTTCTCAGATTTAGGGAGATCTTGGGAGTTTAGTTGCAAGAATAGCTGCATAGGCTCATTGCAGTTGCTACAGCAAGGCCACGTTTCATCTTTTGAAAGTGCGGGAATGCCAGAAAATTTTGAAGACGTAGGGTTCGACTGTTTTTCCACTATGATTGGAAACCAAGCTAATCGTTTATGTGATTCTAATATCGGCTTGAGATCTTCCCAGTTTTCTTTGGGTGAAGACTCAGGTGCTTTTTTCTTAAATATATTGAAAATATTTCTCATTCACCAGATCCATTTTAAGTAACTAACAGTTTATTCTACAGCATCGGTCGTATGGAGACCTTTGTATAAAAAGATATGATGGGTAAAAATGGCTTGAATTTCCTAGCTTTTCCCTAAAAATTCTAGAGAATGGTGCTTATCTTTCTCTCACCATACGCATCGCGCAATGGTCTCGTGTAATTATATTTTTCATGTTTGATTGTACTTTCTAAGCAATAAAAATAAAAACTACTTTTTATGATGTGCTAGAAGGCTTTGATAAACCTACCGAGAGTCTCAATTTCAAGGCACACGAAGCACAGAAAGCGGAGTTTATACAGAGTAAATGAGCATTTTGAGCACCCCGCCACTTATAGGCACTTTTTTAGGATATTATCTGTTTATCAAACTGCATAAAAGAAGTTGTATTCATCTATTCGCTTCTTTAGTATCTTACGATCATTCTCGACTTGAAAAGTGTGGATTTTAATAGGGTAGGGTGCATTACATGGATGTTAATCAATACAGTCTCAGCCAGATTCGCCAGTTAATACGTTCAGGTGAATTTACCGGGAATACCAGTGGTGTTATGCCGAATTTGGTACAGGGGAATGTGGTGATTTTACCTAAACAAGATGCTGAGCGATTTATTGATTTTTGCTTGTTGAATCCGATTCCTTGTCCGATTTTGGGGGTGTCTGAACCCGGTGAATATGCGATACCCAGCTTGGGTGAAAATCTGGATATTCGCCATGATATTCCGCAATACCATCTTTTTGAAAATGGGGATTTAGTTGCAGAGCCGACGAATATTGAAAACCAGTGGCAAGAAGACTCTGTTGCTATAGTTTTAGGTTGTTCCTTTTCTTTTGAAGATGCGCTGCAACGTGCGGGTTACAAAATCCGGAATATAGAAATGAAGACCAATGTTTCGATGTATGAAACCTCAATCAATACCAATGATACAGCTGATTTTGCAGGGACGATGGTGGTGACCATGCGTCCATTTAAAGCCCATGAAATTGATGATGTGATTGAAATTACCCGTGGTTTTGCTAAAGCGCACGGCGAACCGGTACATATTGGCGATCCTGAATTAATTGGTATTAAAGACTTATCTACCCCCGAATATGGTTCTCCTGTTGATCTTGAGCCAGATGATGTTCCGGTATTTTGGGGTTGTGGTGTAACGACCCAGAGTATTTTGAAAAAAGCCAAACTGCCTTGGGTGATTACCCATGCGCCGGGAAAAATGTTAATTACTGATTATACCTATGATCATTTGGTCGCTTTAATTAGTTAAAGTTTGTAGCAAGCCCTATGTAATAGGGCCATATAGTAGGAAATGCTAAAAGAGTTGTAAAAGAATACATTGTCATTGCTTGTCAATGGTAATGTTATCATTAGAATAGACGAAGGCTTTGCTAAACCACCTGCGCGAGTCGATTTCTGCGTTGCGCGGTGCTCGAAATGCGCATTTACTCCGTGTAAACTCCGCTTTCTGTGCGCCGTGTGCCTTGAAATTGACACGCTCGATAGGTTTATCAAAGCCTTCTAGACCTGTTTTTAAATCAGATCATATCGATCAAAGAGGAATACTATGTATAAAGGATTAAATAAAAAAATGAGTAAAAAATTACTATTTGCTGCATTTATCAGCCTAGGTTTTACATCTCAAGCATTCGCTGATAAGTGGGATATGCCGACACCTTACGGTGATGGAAATCACCCAACAAAAGTTGCGATGGAGTTTGCTAAAGAAGTTTCTGAAAAAGCAGGTGACAAGCTTTCAATCACTGTTCACTCTGGTGGGTCGTTAATCAAGCATCCTGAAATTAAACGTGCAGTTAAATCACGTCAGGTACAGATTGGTGAAGTATTTATCGGTCGCTTAGGTAATGATAATCCTGTTTTCAAAATTGATAACTTGCCTTTTGTAGCGACTGATTTTGATTCTGCAGAGAAGCTTTATAAAGCTTCAAAACCAGAAATTGAGAAGATTCTAAAAAAAGATGGTTTAACGCTTCTTTATACTGTTCCTTGGCCTGCACAAGACCTTTATACAAAGAAGCCAGTAAATAGTTTGGCTGATCTTAAAGGCTTAAAAATGCGTGCATACAGCCCGACAACCTCACGTTTGGCTGACCTTATGGGTGGTACACCCGTGAATGTTCCTTACAGCGATATTGCACAGGCATTTACGACTAGTGTTATCGACGCGATGATTACGTCACCAAGTACCGGTGTAAACAACCAGAGCTGGGATTATGTTTCTCACTTCACAACGGTGAGTGCGTGGATTCCTAAGGATATGGTTTTCGTGAATACTAAAATCTTCAATAAGCTGGATGATGCAACACAGAAAGTGGTACGTGAAGCGGCAGCGCATGCTGAAAAAGCGGGTTGGGCATTGGGTCGTAAATTAGCGGTTGAGCACACAAAAATATTACGCGAAAAGGGCATGAAAGTATCTGCGCCTAGTGAGAAACTTCAAACTGAGTTGCAAGCGATTGGTGCGACAATGCTGGATGAGTGGCTAAAAGAAGCTGGCGATGCTGGAAAGAAAATTATTGACGCATACAAGGCGAATTAAGAGATTTATTTTCATTTCCGTCAACTTTATTTATATGTGGAGGCCTTTACACGAAGAGATATGATGGATAAAAATGGCTTGAATTTCCCCGTTTTTCCCTAATTTATAAAAAAGCGGGAAATCACGCTCATTTTTCTCTCGCCATGCTCTTTGTGCAAAGGTCTCGTATAACAGAAATAACCCAGTCAATTGGATTTTAGTGTATTTATTGGCTTGGGATTTTTCTTAGAAGGCTTTGCAAAACCACCTGCGCAAGCCAGTTTCTGCGTTGCGCGGTGCTCGAAATGCTCATTTACTCCGTGTAAACTCCGCTTTCTGTGCGCCTTGAAATTGACGCGCTCGGTAGGTTTATCAAAGTCTTCTCTTAGAGAATGTCAATTATGCAAAAATTTAGAAAAAGTATTTATTTGTTTTCCGGCTGGGCATCGGGTATTTGTTTAATAGCGATGACCTTGTTAATTCTTGCACAAATAATTGCACGTTTATTTGGGGTGATTATTCCTTCTTCTGAAGATTTTGCCGGTTGGATATTATCTGCCACTTTATTTTTTGGTTTAGCTTACACTTTTAATACGGGTGGGCATATCCGATTAACTATTTTGATTAATCGATTGTCACAAAATAATCGTAAATACTTTGAAATGGTCGCATTACTTATCGGTATATCTATTGTGGCTTTTCTCGCTTATTACACTTGCTATACCGTTTACGAATCGTATGATTTTGAAGACGTTACCGACACTTATTTACCTATGCCATTATGGGTTGTTCAACTGCCTATGGCGATTGGTTCATTATTTTTATTATTTGCGTTTGTTGATGCGTTATTCACCCTCTTTACTGGGGGAACGCCTAACTATATTGACCACGAAGAGTAATTAGAAAAAGTGGCAGAGATAAGAATAAATATGATCACTCAAAAAAACGACTCTCTAGAGAAAGCATACCAAGGGTTTAAATAGTGGATATTTCATTAATTGGTATTATTTTAGTTATCGCCATGCTGCTTATGTTAATCAGTGGTGTGTGGGTGTCACTGACACTCACCGGCTTGTCTGTTATCGGTCTATTATTAATTGATAACCAGAGTATTGGTTTATTATTGGGTACATCCTCATGGAGTGCGACTACAGGCTGGTCTTTAACTGCCTTACCCTTATTCATCTGGATGGGGGAAATACTGTTCCGTACCAGCCTATCGGATGATTTGTTTCAGGGTTTATCACCTTTTCTAGCAAAATTACCGGGTAGATTACTGCATGTAAATATTCTGAGCTGTGGTATTTTTGCTGCGGTTTCTGGCTCATCCGCAGCGACTGCGGCCACCATTGGACGCATGACTTTGCCAGAGCTATCAAGGCGTGGTTACGATGATTCCATGAGTATTGGGACGCTGGCTGGTTCTGGTACATTAGGCTTATTGATTCCACCTTCAATTATTTTGATTGTGTATGGTGTCGCAGCAGAAGTTTCGATTGCGCGTTTGTTTTTAGCAGGTGTATTCCCGGGCTTATTGCTGGTTAGTTTGTTTATGTTGTACGTTATTGTCTGGTCAGTGATTAAAAAAAATAAAGTAATACCGGATGAGAACCTCAGCTGGACGCTGGGTGAAAAAGTGATTGCACTGAAAAAGCTACTGCCCATTTTATTTTTAATTGGCCTTGTCTTAGGCTCTATTTACAAAGGGGTTGCAACACCAACAGAGGCGGCAGCTTTTGGCGTATTTGGTGCAATTATTATTTCCATTATAACGGGTAACTTTAGTATCTTAAGCTTTAAACAAAGTATTTTGGGTGCGGTAAGAAGCTCATGCATGTTAGGGCTAATCTTGGTTGGTGCTCATTTTTTGTCGCTGGCAATGGGCTTTGTTGGTATTCCCAGAGAGTTGGCAGCGTGGATATCAGAGCAAGGGCTTTCTAATGTAGGTTTGATTGTCTGGCTTACTCTATTCTTTGTGATTATGGGGTTTTTCCTCGATGGTATTTCCATGGTTGTACTAACGACTTCTGTGGTATTGCCGATGGTTACTCAAGCGGGTATTGATTTAATCTGGTTTGGTATCTTCTTGGTATTAGTCGTTGAAATGTCTCAGATTACACCGCCTGTTGGTTTTAATCTGTTTGTCATTCAATCCCTGACGGGTAAAGATATTTTCTACGTGGCTAAGTGTGCAATGCCGTTCTTCTTTATGATTGCATTAGCCATTGTTATCATTACCTTTTTTCCTGATGTCGTATTGTATTTACCCCAAATGATGTCGAAATAACTGGTGAGAAAATACGATGATTAAATTAAATTGTGATTTGGGTGAAAGTTATGGCGCTTGGAAAATGGGCGTTGATGACAAGATTATGCCGTACATTGATATGGCAAATATCGCCTGTGGTTTTCATGCTTCAGACCCCTTCATTATGGATAAAACCGTCAAACTGGCGGTAGAAAATAATATTCTGATCGGTGCACATCCCGGATACCCTGATTTATTGGGTTTCGGACGGCGTGATATGGCTTTTAGCCCAGCAGAAATTAAGCAATTGGTGTTGTATCAAGTAGGGGCATTACAGGCAATCTGTGAGGCAAATGGTACTCGTGTTAGCTACGTTAAGCCACATGGCGCATTGTATAACAGCATGATGAAAGATAAGACGCAACTTAGCGCAATTATGCAGGCAATAGCTTCGTTAAAAGACCCAGTTCCATTGATGATATTAGCCAATGCAGATACCGAAGCGAATAAGCAATTGGCAGAAGAATATTCCGTTTCTTTATTGTTTGAAGCCTTTGCCGATAGGCGTTATGCCGATGATGGGAACTTGACTCCACGAAGTCTTAAAGGTGCTGTTTTGGAAAACGAAGCAGATATCCAAAAACAAATTCAGTTATTGATAACAGACAAACAAGCTATCACCATCTCGGGTAAAGTACTACCCGTTCATGCGGATACACTTTGCGTACATGGTGATAATATTCAAGCATTGGAATCGGTTAAAAGTATCCGCCAATTTATTCATACAATAGCACTCAAGCCTAATAAGCCATGAAAGTCGTCTCCCTCTCTGAGAATACCGTTGCCATTCTTTTTGATCAAAGTATTTCAAAGCAAACGGCAGCTGAAATACTCAAACTAAGAAAGCTTATCGACAAGGCATTCGCTGAGTATGTTATTGATATTATTCCTTCGTACACCTCCATTCATTTAAGCTTTAATCCAAGAAAAATCAGGCATCAGAGCTTTGTGGAAAAGCTCACCGCTTTAACACAGCAAACCGCAGAAATAGAACAGGATGAAAGCCAACAAAGGCGCATAGAAATCCCCGTTTATTACGGTGAAGAAGTAGGTTTGGACTTACAAGATATTGCAGAAAAATCAGGTTTGTCGATTGAGCAAATTATCCAGATGCATAGTGAGAAAATCTACGCTGTATTTGCCTTGGGTTTTTCTCCAGGGTTTGCTTATCTAGGTTCTGTAGATACACCTATTGCAATTCCCAGAAAAGAAACCCCACGACTTGCAATCGCCAAAGGCAGTTTAGGCATTGCTGGCGAACAAACAGCGGTTTACCCGTTTGAGTCCCCGGGTGGCTGGAATATTATCGGACGAACTCCCCTTGAGCTGGTAGATTACAGTCAGCAGCCTCCGTGTATTTTTGAGGTTGGCGATAGTGTTAAATTTAACCCAATCAGCCGAGCTGAGTTTTTAACACTGGGTGGGGAGCTGTAAATGTCTGCAAAACCCGCATTAGAAATTTTACACGCTGGCATCATGAGTACACTACAAGATTATGGTCGTTATGGGTTGCAGCACTTTGGCATCACTAATAGTGGTCCAATGGATGAAAACGCTTATCTCTGGGCAAATAAATTACTTTGTAACCACTGGAATGCCCCACAAATAGAAATCTGTCTGGCGGGTTTTCAGGCACGTTTTAATCAGCCTACGGTCATTGCCATTTGTGGTGCTGACTTACAAGCAAGCATTAATCAAAAACCCATCAACACATGGCAAACACATCGCATAGAAGCAGGGGATGTACTTCAGTTCGCTGGTGCAAAAACAGGCTTATACACTTATTTGGCAGTGGCGGGGGGCTTTAACGTTAGCCCTCAACTTGGTAGCTGTAGCACCGTGATGCGTGAAAGACTGGGTGGTTTACACCATAACGGTAAAAAATTGGCTAATGCCGATACACTAGACTACCAAGCACAGACAAGAGAGAAAACGACCTTCTACGCTGGTGTGGCAGAAAAATACCAACCCGATTATGCCTTGGGTAATACCACCGAAGTAAGCCTGCGCTTTATCCCAAATCGATCTGAAAATGGTTGTGACGAAGCAGCGATTAAACGCTTTACACAACAACGTTATACCGTGAGTAATGACATCAGTCGCATGGGTTATCGACTCAAAGGCGAAGCCATCACCACAACCACAACCACAACCAATATTATCTCTCAGGGTATCAGTACAGGCTTTATCCAACTTCCCAGCGATGGACAACCCATTGTTTTAATGAAAGACCGACAAACCATTGGTGGCTATCCTTTACTTGGTTGCGTAGCACAACTGGATTTAGCCAAGTTAAGCCAGTGCCAACCGCGCACGGTGGTTAGGTTTACGGCAGTAGAAATAGAACAATTAGAAACCGAGCTTATAGAATATCTGGACTTTTTTGATATCACTTTTTAAGTCGTAATAGTAGGGCGATTAACCGTATTTTTAGGCAAACGTTGGGATATTCAAGCCCTTGTTATCCGTCATATCATGTTATGGAAAGGTCTCAAATAGATAAAAAACTGCCCATAAGTAGGGGGGTGGCTAAGGTATTAAATAATGTGTGTCTTCTCTTTGCTTGCAACGGTATTTCAGCGTTTCCATAACACATTAATTAATGCTCCTATGATAATCAAACCACCACCAATCATTGTGGTGATAACGGGTATTTCACTAAAGTAAAGCCAACCAATGATAACGGAGAACAGTACTTGCACGTAAGAATAAGCCGTTGCCTTACTCGCATCGGCACTGTGTAAGGCTTTGGTTAAACCAATTTGACCAAGCTGAGTGAAGATGCCAACCAAGATTAACACCCCCAATGCTGTCACACTTGGCATCACAAAATCATTGCCTAATAAAACCACAGAAATAGGAAGACATATCAGCGGAAAGTAAAAAATAATAACTGAGCTATCATCGGTTGCAGTTAGCTTTTTCACGATAATATAGGCGATGGCACTCCCTAAAGCACCTAAAATACCCGCTACAATACTGAGCCATGAATAATGCATAGTACTGTCGTGCTGTAAATTTGGCTGAACCATAATCAACAAACCCAGCAAACTGAATAAAATACACGCTATTGTCGAGCGTTGTATCACTTCTTTTAACAACAGCAACGCCAATAACGCAGTAAATACTGGATGTAGGTATTGCAGAATAGTCGCTTCTGCCAATGGTAGTGTTGTCACTGCATAATAAACACACATTAATGCCAAAGTACCCACTGCACCACGAGCAATTAACCACGGTTTATTATTCCCCCAGATGGATAATTTTTTACGCTTAACATCCACATAACTTATGATGGCAGAAATAATGGCTCTAGCCGCAACAATCTCCAATACAGGAATATGATAAGTGGCATTTGCAAGCTTCACACAAGCCGCCATAAGAGCAAAGCCAAGCGCAGATATCACCATATACCAAGCGCTCACGGGAATAACTTTTTGTAGTGTTAGAAACATAGACTAATTGGTTGCTGCATAGCAAATAACAGACTTGACATAAACAAATGAAATTAAATGGAACAGCCGTGATTCTAGCACTGAAATAAAATTATTTATTCAAGCGATTTACAAAAAACTGCCTGAAAGTAGGGGGGGTGTATTTGAGTAACGATTAGTTGAAACACCATACGAACGGTTGTATTTTATTGCTAGAGACTTTTGTACAAAATCTCTACCAGGCTTAAATGCGTACTTTAATTGGTTTGAGCTAAATATTTTGGGTCTTGTGGGGCAGTAATCAGAAAATGCAAAAAAATCAAAGTAACCATGTTGAAATCGCCATTGTTGGTGGAGGTATTGTAGGCATTGCCTGTGCTTATTATTTGAGTCAAAAATACAAGAAACACAATATTCTGTTGATTGATTGCCGCGATCCGATGAGTTATACCACCGCACAATCGGGCGATAATTACCGTGACTGGTGGCCGAGCCAAACGATGACGGCATTTACCAGTCATAGCATTGCGCTTATGCAAGACATCGCGCGACAAACAAATAATGAAATTCATCTGAAGCAGCGTGGTTATTTGCTGTGTACACGCCGCAGACATATCGACGATTTACTCACCACATTAAACGCCAATTATGATAGTGCTAGCGAGCAAGTGCGTTTGTATCAAAACGACAGAGCTTATCACGACCCCTTTGATGCAGATTGGCAAGACAGCGTGACGGGTGTCGATATACTGGCAAACCCTGCACTTATTCAACAGTATTTTCCATGGCTTAGCACGGAGATTCAGCACGCTATTCACATTCGCCAAGCGGGTGATTTTTCATCGCAGCAAATGGGACAGTGGATGCTGGCTAAACTCAAACAAACGGGTTTACAACGGCTAAAGGGGCAATTAATTAATGTGCAGCAAAACAAAGACTATCAGCTAGAAATTGAAACGGAAGAGGGTGTGCAGACTATTCATGCCGACATTTTTATTAATGCTGCGGGACCATTCTTAGGTGAAGTTGCGCAAATGCTGGGACAGAACTTGCCGATTAACAACGTGTTTCAACAAAAAATCGCCTTTCAAGACAAACTTGGTGCTGTATCACGCGAACAAGCATTTTCTATCGACATCGACAACACTCAATTAGATTGGACGACAGAAGAACGTAAAGCTCTGGAAGACGACGATGAATTACGCTGGTTAAGCAAACCCATTGATGGCGGTATTCATTGCCGACCTGAAGGGCAGGGTAATTGGATTAAGCTTGGCTGGGCGTACAATCGTGCGACGAGCATACCCAAGCAACAACAGGAATTGATTCAAGATAAGCGTTTTGATCATGCTTTCCCCGAGATTGTGTTGCGTGGTGCTGCACGATTGAACCCAAACCTTGCGCCATATATTGACTCGCTACCAACGGGATTAGTTCACTACGGTGGCTACTACACACTAACCGATGAAAACTGGCCATTAATTGGGCCCTTAGATCATTCAGGTGCGTTTGTCGCGGGAGCATTATCGGGGTTTGGCTGCATGTCGGCCTGTGCCACAGGCGAATTGTGTGCAGATTGGGTAAACGGCGGTAAACTACCTGAATATGCACAAGCACTGAGTTTAGCGCGTTATGAGGATACAAAACTCATGGCAGAGCTGGAGGGAATGGATACAGGAATCTTGTAATCTCTTGTATTTATCACAAAATAGACGGGAATATTACATGCTTTGAGATATTTTCATCCACCATCTCTCTTTATACAAAGGTTTCTCTTTATTCAAGTGATTTATAAAAAACTGCCTGAAAGTAGGGGGGTGGCTTGGGTAAAATTTATTGGTATAAAGAGACCTTTGCACGAATAAACAGGATGAATAAATGCGCTTTATGTCGGATTTATTTATGGTTTTGGTTTTGTTTGGCTTATTATGGCGCGTGTTAGAAGGCTTTGATAAACCTGCCGAGGTGTCAACTTCAAGGTACACAGAGTCAATGCGCATTTTGAGCACCGCGTAATGCAGAGATTGGCTTGTGCAGGTGGTTTGCAAAACCTTCTATTAAATCAATCCGTTTTTGTGATGACGGTTTAGACTAAAAATACATAAAATAATAATAAGTGAGGGAGATGATGCAAGTAAAACCCGTATATCTAATAGCGTTACTGTTAATCCTATTGTTAGTAGCATACATAAAAATCTCAAATCCCTATAGGGAATATAGTACTCAAGGTTTTTGGGAGAGTGCTACGTTGGAAGCAGTGCATGACATTCCTGATGAGGCATTAAAGCCCGGTAATAAAAATGGGCCTGTATTGATGTGGGCGGCAATGGGCAGCAGCGATCCCAAGGTGCTATCGGCGCTGGTTGAAAGAGGAGCTGATGTCAATGAATCAGATGGGATATTTAAAGGAACACCCTTAACAGCAGCGGCTGGATACACCAAACATACTAAAATAATTGATGAATTGATAAGATTAGGGGCGGATATTAATAAGACAGTACATAATAGCGAAGATGCGTTGATGATTGCTGCTCAATATAACTCGACACCCGGAGTTATAGAGCGTTTGATATATCACGGTGCTAAAACAAGCAATAAAAATAAACAAGGAAAAACAGCGCTTGAATTAGCCCAAAAAAATAAAAATGAAGTTGCTATTCTGGCGCTTGAAGGCTTGCAAAAAGGTAAAGGTGTTAAATAGTGCTCGTTAAGAGCAAGGGCTTCAACGTATAAACAATAGCGGTTTTCAGGCTTAATTGAAGCTTGTACATTTTAACCTGGCAAAATATTATAGCGTTCTAAAATGAGGAGTCTTATAAGATAAAACGAATATTTCAGCAGACTTGTTTCACTCACTGGTGAACGCTGCGTTATGTATTATTATGTATTGAAGGAGGGAATGGTGAGCCGTAAATATATATCCAAGTGGATCTGAATTTGAGTCAAAAATTGGATACTCACGAGCCGTCGTCGATGGCGATTATGTATTTGTATCTGGAACTACTGGCTATGACTACGAAACGATGTCGATTTCCTCCGATCCCGTTGAGCAAGCGGAACAATGCCTGAAAAATATTGAGAGTGCACTTATTCAAGCGGGGAGCACCATCGATGCTGTTGTAAGGGTTCATTATATTTTCCCAGACAAGCAAAACTTCGAGCCCTGTTGGCCAGTATTCAAGAAATATTTCAGTAATGCTAAACCGGCTGCGACGATGTTTGTCGCAGGCCTGCTCGACGATGCAATGAAGTTAGAAATTGAAGTGACGGCAAAATTAAATACATAGAGACCTTTGCACGGATCGTGCGTGGCGGATAAAAATTATGCTTATTTTTCTCACCGTACTCTCTGTATACATACCCTCCGTACAAAGCTTTCATAAAGGATAAAAAACCGCATAAAAGTGGGGGCGTGCCTTAGGAGTTGTACAACACGCCCACTCTGTTGATCTAACTATGTTTTATGCTCATTTAAAAATATCAGTTCCTTTATAGGGAAAGGGCTGTGCACCATTTGTAACTTGTAAATAGTGAGTTTTTCTGCTGGATAGAATAATTGGTCCTGAGTGGCAAGGTGGTGGAAGTAGGTGCACAATTCATCAATTTTTTGCCGAATAAGCGCCGCACTTGCTCCCGTCATTAAACGGCCATTCGATGTATAAACATGTTCGGGCTTGCCTTCATTGTCAAAGCAATAACTCAAATATCTTAGATTAATTGCTTTTAAAGCCTTAGCCAAATGTCCCTGTAGTCGCCATGCGATAGGCAGATTAACCTTGATATTAAACTGGTTATCATTATTCAAGGTAATCAAATCCAGTGCTTCCAGTTTTCGTAATACTAGATACAGTTCAGCTTCGGATAGCCCGGTAACACGTATAATATCTGATGGGGTCAAACTGGAGATAACCAGCAGAAAAATACCGAAAGCAGAAGCATCATCTGCCAGTGCTTTTTCCGTTGCCTCCGGCAAATATTCAGGATAATTATTTTGCCGTTTCTGCATATTGATTAACGTACTTAAATCAAGCTCTAAAAAGTCGCAGATTGCAATTAATCGACTGACCTTGCAGTCTTGATTACGAAACAGGCGCTTTACCGTTAATTCACTCGTGCCGATATAGTCAGCCAATTCCTTATAAGTCTTTTTTCTTGCTTTCAAGGCATTTTTTAATAAGCCAAAAATAGCCTGACGCTGTTTATTATCCCACATAGTGTTCCAGATTCTCCTTTCAAGTATCTTAAAAGGATACCTAAAAGCAATGTGATTGCAAAAGATATCTTTTTTAGATGTAATTTATGTCATTAAAACAAATCACTGGAGATACCAATGAAATTACTTAAAGATAAGCCATTAACCATCGCCTTAATCGCACTACAATTTTTCTACCTTGCCTCTGCTCATGCCAATGTACCCGAAAAAGTCTGGCAAACCAGTAGATTTGAAGAACCTGAATCGGCACTATTTGATCCTGATAAAAAAGTATTTTACGTAAGTAATATAAAAGGCTCACCCATCGCTAAAGATGGGCAAGGTTATATCAGCCGATTGTCGGAGAAAGGGAAAATAACTGATTTACATTGGGTCAATGATTTGAATGCTCCCAAAGGCCTGGCCATTAACGGTGGCAAATTATACGTTGCCGATATGCAACAATTACATATCATCAACACCCACTCCGGACATCTGGAAAAAAGTATTGATGTACCAACAAGTAAAATGCTTAATGACGTAGCGATTGACAGTAAAGGCAATGTCTACATTACCGATATACTGGGAGGGGGTATTTTTCAATACAAAGACGAGCAAATGACCCAATGGATTTCACCGCTAAAATTACCTCATCCAAATGGCTTGTTTATCAAGGGGAAAACCTTGTTCGTAGCAACCTGGGGAAAAGGGATGAAAGATGATTTCTCAACTACCGAACTGGGCAGCTTATATCAGGTTGATCTCAACAATAAAGCCATTAGCCTGATTAAAGATGCACAACATATCGGCAATCTGGATGGTATTACAAGCATCAATCAGCAGTTAATTGTCAATGATTGGATGAATGGCAATATTTTTCGTCGTGATAAAAATGGTACCAAATTATTATTTAAAGTGGCGAAAAGTGCTTCAGATATTAGCTCTGATGGTAACTACTTGATTGTACCGGTAATGAAGGAAAATACCGTTATTGCCTACAATATCAGCAAAATACAAGAGCACGGGAATAAATAACAGAAGGCTTTACAAAACCACCTGCACGAGCCAATGTCTGCGGTGCTCGAAATGCTCATTTACTCCATGTAAACTCCGCTTTCTGTGTGCCTTGAATTGACACGCTCAATAGGTTTATCAAAGCCTTCTAACAGTCGTTATCTACCCCTCAAAACACAAGGCAGTTAACCGTTATAGAACACTATTAGAAACAGTTAGCTGCCTTTCCTTACTTACAAATGAAAGCAAGAATTGGATGCTTATAATTCTATTAATATTTGAAGCCACCTCCCCACTTATAGGCACTTTTTTAATATGAGACCTTTTGCACGACGGGATATGATGGATAAAAATGGCTTAAATTCCCTCGTTTCCCCCCCAAAATCTGGTCAATAGCCCTGCGATTACCCATCCTTTATGAAAAAGCTGGAAAATTATGCTCATTATCTTGTTGCTTCATATAAACCATATAAACTCCCGAAAAGGCCGCTGAAGAGAATTGAGAGAAATGCAAAATACAATACTATTCTGATATATTTTTTATTTAGATTTAAGAGTAATTTAAAATACAGAGACACTAGAACAGTGTAGATACAACAAATAAAGAATAAAACTAATGTTGTTTTAAATCTAATATGACTGATTACACTGCTTAGGTCAAAAGGTTGATTTATAGTAGGCTCAACATAGGCCCATCTAAACCAAACCATTACCACCCAGCTTAATAATAGAGTTAGAATGATAAAAGAGGCAATTATGTACTTTTTTTTCATTTTATTGCTTAGATTCCTGGCATCGTAGAGTGGATTTCTCCTTTAATTTTATCAAAAGAAGTCAAGATGCCCCTAATCTAATCTTCTATCCAACTCTAACCTTCTATAAGAAGTGCGTTTCTAAAAGCTCAATATCATTCAATAACAGCCCATGCAATAAACGTAATGTTAATCCTAGGATAGGATAGAATAGAATAGAACTAAGACAGTGTTAGAAAAACGGCCTAAAGTAGGGGGGGTGGCTTCGGGAAAAGCAGGCTGAGGTACTGTATTCCGTATTAGAAGGCTTTACAAAACCTGCGCGAGCCAATGTCTGCGTTGTGCGGTGCTTAAAATGTGCATTTACTCTGTGTAAACGCTGCTTTCTGTGTGCCGTGCGCCTTGAAATTGACACGCTCGGCAGGTTTATCAAAGCCTTTTATTAGTGATTGTCTTTTACTGATAGAACTATGGGTGGGCATCCGGTTTTTATTCATTATACTTCTTCGTGCAACAGTCCCTTAGTAGTATAAAATACACCTAGCCCTTTGAAATTAAAGCATAATATGAGTATTTGAATCGATTAAGATGAAATCTGAGAATAAACCTACCAAAAGCACCGTTGATATGTATGATATTTTCATTATCGGCGGGGGCATTAATGGTTGTGGTATTGCCCGTGATGCAGCTGGGCGTGGGTATTCCGTTTACCTGTGCGAGGCGGATGATCTGGCAAGCGGTACCTCTTCGCAATCGACCAAACTGATTCATGGTGGTCTGCGCTATCTGGAGCATTATGAATTTCGGTTGGTGCGTGAAGCACTCAGGGAGCGCGAAACCCTGTGGCAAATTGCGCCTCATATTATCCAGCCCTTGCGTTTTGTTTTACCGCATCATAAGGGGCTAAGGCCTTACTGGTTGCTGCGCCTTGGCTTGTTTATTTACGATAATATCGGCCGTTTTGGTTGGGGTGATGGTAATAATCGTCATCACAAGCAACTTCCTAAAAGCCAGCGGATTCAGTTAACCAATAGCCTTGAAGGCGACTGCCTGAAAGACCGTTTCACCCGAGGTTTTGAATACTCGGACTGTAGCGTAAAAGATAGCAGACTGGTTATTCTCAACGCCATGGATGCAGCAGCTAAAGGTGCTTGTATAAAGACTCGGCATACCTGTACGGGTGCTAAACGTCTGAATAAACACTGGCAACTCAGCGTGACCAACCAATTCACAGGGAAAACTCAAACCATTAACGCCAAAGTGTTGATGAATGCCAGCGGCCCGTGGGTTGATCAGTCACTAAAATTTATCTACCCAGAACAAGATGCAAATCATATTCGTTTGGTGCAAGGCAGCCATATTGTAGTACCCAAACTTTATGATCACCCTAAATGTTATATCTTTCAGAACAAGGATGAACGTATCATCTTTGCCATTCCCTATTATCAGGACTACACCCTGATCGGCACCACTGACCATGAATATCAGGGTGATCCACGCGATGTGGCCATCACCACAGAAGAAATCGACTATCTCTGCCAGTCTGCCAACCAGTATTTTAATACCCACATACAGCCCGCAGATATCGTACACACCTATGCTGGCGTGCGTTCGCTGTATAATGATGGTGCGGGCAAGGCACAAGAAGCTACCCGTGACTATGTATTGGATGTTGATCAGGCAACACCTGCTTCCGCACCGTTGATTAATATTTTTGGTGGTAAAATAACCACTTATCGCAAATTGGCAGAATCCGTGATGGTAAAGGTAAATAATATCTTCGGGCGTACAGCACCAGACTGGACAATGCACACCCCCCTTCCCGGTGGGAATTTTGCTATCGACGACAAGGATGCGCTGATTCAACGCCTTATCAAATCATACCCCAAACTATCACCCCAAATAATCACACGCATGTTTAATAGTTACGGCACCGAAACCGCCATGATACTCAAGGATGTCAGCACCACCGCCGACCTCGGCACAGACTTTGGCCACGGTTTATATCAAAGAGAAGTTGACTACTTGATCAAGCACGAATGGGCAATCAGCGCAGATGATATTCTGCTCAGACGTACTAAGCTGGGTCTGAAATTTAGCCCCACACAACGCCAATACCTGCAACGCTGGTTATCAAACAGACAGCTGAACTAAACACACCTCCGGTACTTTATCAAAGCCTTCTTATAGAGAAACCCTCACTCATCGGGCTGTCGTCGCTAACGCTTCAATAGTGTCTTCGCTAAGTTTCGGCTAGTAACTCAATGACAGATTACGCAATAAACGTAATGCTAATGCTAAGATAGGACAGAATTGAGACAGTGTTAGAAAAACTGCCTAAAAGTAGGGGGGTGGCTTGGGGAAAAGGTGGGCTCAAATACTCCGTATCCGGTTATGTTTTTCCAATAGTATTATGGGCATTCAATTTTTTGTCTCTGGATTTTTGGAATGTTTGCAAAATAAAGCCAGCGCATTTGCGCTGGCTGTTTTCTTTACTCCCTATTATTTCTACCGATAAATGTAATCATGGATTACCTATCCTTTATCGACCATAGAATCTATCAGAAAGATAATAAATCATCGAGAATTGACTTAAGCCCATCGGTAATGCGTTGATATTCATAAGTCACGCTGCGTGCCGAATCCACCGTGCCATCATTACCACTATCACGTTCGGTCAGACGGCTCACCATACTACCGTACAGGTTATACGTTATTAGGCTTTTCGATTTATCACTAATACCATCACCGTCTGTATCTTCTATTTTGACTCTCTGTATAACATTGCCTTGAGCATCATAGCTGTAGTCAGTCTGATGGGTCCCATCGGGCACAGTATCCGCATTGTTATCGTACTCCCAGTAGAAGCGCATGATACGATTTTTATCATCATACGTGTACGTTGATTTTTTTATGTAGTCTGGTACACCATCATCATTGGTATCATCTTCTGCTCTTGAGCTTACCAGTCTATTCTCATCATTATAACGGTAGGTTTCATGACGTTTTTCAATAAAAATACCACCACCTGTGTTATCGACTTCTCTGATATATTCTAAAATCAGACCATTATTGTTATAGCGTTGTGTAATACGCTCTACCTTATCTATAACAGTGTCATTATCAGTATCTTTCTCTGTGGTACTTACCAAGATATTACCATTGGCATCATGGGTATTTGTGGTTGTGATCTTTGAGTCAGTCACGGTATCGCCGTTAGTGTCTGTCTCATGCACGGAAACCAGCTTGTTACCCTCACTGTCGTAGGTACTTGAGGTAATAACGATACGGTTTGGCGAGGGGTCAGTGAGATCTGTATCAAGGACAATACGTTTCAATGTCTGATTACCGTCAGAGTCATAGGTCATAAATATTTTTTTAATCCAGTCAGGGTCACCATTATTATCTGTGTCACGACTTTCCAGGCTGGTTAATTGATTACCTAAACTATCGTAGGTATTGATAGTGGTAGTGACTGAATCGAAATTTCCATCAGCATCATCATCATATTTGTATACTTCTCGACTTAGCTGATTATTTGCCGTGTAGGTGGATAACACCTCGCTGATGTTATTAATCAGCGCATCATTGTTATAATCGTCGCGATTGTAATAACGAATAATATTGCTGTTAGCATCGTAAGTGACACTACCACCAGACTCATACACCGTATCCAAATTAGCATCCTTGCCGGTTTGTACTAATCTGCCCTGAGTATCATACTCATACATCCTAACCCATTCTGGTGTGCCGTCATTGTTTTTATCATTGCTTATCTTGGTATTCAAATCAGTAGCAACAGTAATGCCAAGGGTATTATAGAGATACACGATAGGCTCGTATAAACGTACTGTGTTTTTTACATTATAGCGATTCGTCAGCACATTAAGCTTTGCTTCTGGAAATGCATAATATATCTGATTAAAATTTAAACTCTCACTCGTCAGATCGTTATCCGCATCACCAAGGTCAATACCATTCGCAGTATTTTGATCCGCATCAAACACCATTAACAGGCGAGTCATATTCACGGCCCTCATAAAGGGCGTGATAATCTTTTCTCCTGCATGAGTATCATAGCCAAGCCCAGAATAGATTGTCTTTTTCGACTCTGGGGCACTAATACCAACCAGATCAAAGGGACTCATATTCACTTTAGCCTGAGCCATACCGAGCGTAATACCACCTAACGAAAATGTTATATCCTCTCCCTCGCGGTACTCAAATTCACCATCGGCATTGGTCAGCCCCTCTGTTGTGGATGTTTTATAGTGTAATCCTTTAACATTTTTTAAGAACACACCGGTTTTTAGTGCCGCAGAAGAGCCGCCTCCACCTCCACAGCCAACAAGCAAAGTACCTAATACTAAGCTTGAAAATAGTAATTGATTGGTTTTCATGATTGCCCTCCTGGTAATCATTAGTTGATTAAGTAAGCTAAAAAAACTGAGGCTAATAAATTGTGCAACCTCGTTCTTACAATAAAAAAAATAAGCATTAGAGAAATACATAGTAATACTCAAACTTGCTCTCTATACCCGTGATACTCACTATGCCTGCGAGCTTGCCTTTGCCATTGCTAAAGCTACAGGTGGTAACTTTTGTGGTGAGATTTTCATAATTTTGTGCTTTTACTGCGGCACAAAACTCGGTCTGGTTTTTAGGCATTTTTACGTTTTTAATGACCGATTTCGGTATGCTAATACTGGCACCCATAGTAAAAACCGTGCCCGAAAAGGTAACCGTATGATTGCCTTGTCCTGCATTAAAATTTATCGGTGGGCCAGAAAAATCTGCCCATGCGTTTAAACTCACACCCATTGCTAAACTGAATCCCAGAGCCCAGATTGCATGCCTGATTGTTTGTACAAATATTTGCGTAGCTTTCATAATAATTCTTCCTTTCATTACATTTCATCTTGACTTGTGTTTAGTTAAAGCGTAGTAAATTTAAGCTCAGTTTAAGCTGAGGATGTTCAGGAAAATACCCTTCAGGTGAAGGATAAACCGCAAAAAAACTGTATTTATCCCCCATTTGAAGGATGAAAACTTCTATAGTTAGAGGTAACTAATTGAGTAAATGAAAGGAATTTATTCATGCACTCGCCTCAGCATAACGACATTATCAATGAGCTGTACGATCACATCGGAAAGCCCGAAGTATGGCAACAAAGCCTCGAGGATTATCTCGCGCTCATAGGTGCGACAACCTATTCTGTCGGGCTTTGTGACGATTTGGAAGATATGTTCCAGTACATGGCAAACCCTGCCTCCATGAATGTTGAAGTGGGGCTTGAACCGCTGATGCTGACCTATAATGTCCCAGATAGTTATTTCGCCAATTACCACAACTATTTTGCTGAAGGTGACCCGATTGCCATTAACACCATTGCTATGACGCGTGCACAAAAAGAAGGTGTAACAATCGACCTCAATACCGATTTGCATAAATTCAAAATTTTTGAAGAACTCGCCGTCCCTAATGGCTTGGGTAGCGTATTGAATGTCTGGTCAGATAATAAAATGAACAGCGCCCGAAAAATTCAACTGGCTTTTTTTCGTGAGGATGCCGAAAACCCCTTTACCGATAAGCACGTTACCATGGTACAAAACGACATGACGCACCTAAAACGTACCATTTACCTGCACAGCCAGGCGGTGGAAATGCAAAGCCGCATCGCCAAACTGGAAAGCATTATGGACTCATGGCGAACAGGTTTATTGTTTTGTAATACACAAGGTCGGCTACTGCATGCAAGTTTGCGTGGGCGTGAATTACTGGATGAGGCAGAATTCCCGATTCTTAAAGAGTTTTTAGGGAGTGGTATACAGAGCAGTATTCAGTCGGAGCAGTTGAAACTGGCCTTTACTAAAGCATTATCGGGCATTAGTAGTTGTGTTGCCTTCCCCTCCAAGCACGGCAAACAAGCCTCAGGCATTATTCTTGTTGCACTCGGTGTGCAGCCGCTAAGCAATTTTGGCCTGTATACCAACCAAAATGGTGTGATTTTTATTGTGATTGAACGCCAACTCTCAGCAGATTCCGCCGTCGAACTTGCCAAACAGGCCTACAAACTCAGCAATACAGAAACACTACTGCTAAAGGCACTGATTGACGGCAAAACACCCCAACAGTTTGCTGATGACCGTGGAGTGAAAATCTCCACCGTCCGCTCGCAAATCAGTCAATTATTAGCAAAGACAAAAACCAAACGCCAGCAAGATTTATTGGTATTGATTTCTCGTATGATGGGCTGGTAAAGGGGTTGAAAATATCGTAACCGAAAAACAAGCCCCATTACTATGATACACAAAAGCATTCCACAAAATTACCAATCAAGCCCATAGATGACTCGATACTCGAAATGCTCATTTTCTACCTGTAAACTCCGTTTTCTGTGTACCTTGAAGTTGACACGCTCAGTTGGTTTATCAAAGCCTTCTAGTCGCATTATTTAGTCATATTCTCTAACCCAATATATTGTGTCTTTTATATGGATAGATTTCTTTTTGTCCTTACTTGGGAAATGGAACAGCTCTCGATGCACCCAGCCATTGTCATGGTGAAATTCGATGGTGTAGCCGTCTATGTAATAGGTGCCGGTGTTTTTATTGCCATCTTTGCGTTTGTGAGATGCACCACCTCCGAAATTATTGCCAATAACCACTGAGTTGGCTGTTGACCCTGTTTTATCACTTTTGCTGACAGTACCCAGATAAGGTACTGTGCCATCCATGTCTTGTGCACGCAGATCATTCTGACGCATTGTGAAACTGGAGATTTCAAATCTCCCATTAGGCATCAGTTTATAATACCCTTGATGGGAGCCAAAAAATTGGCTGCCGGAAAATGTCCAAAAAGTATTATTCAGGCGTTCTCCTTTTTTTCCGGGCAGGGCTTTCCGTGCTTTTTTTAACAACTTCCACTGCTTGCTTTTTACATTTTGGATGTAATATTTTCCTCCTTCCTTTTTCCAGCGTGTCCATTTGGGGTATTTGCTATAAGCTGGCCCTTCCAATATTTTAGACATTTTTACGTTTAAATCCTGGATAGGAGTTTTGCAATCCCCATAAGCGGTACCATCTTTAAACAGTAGGTAGGTGTCTGAATCGAGGCGACCTCTAATCACATTTATGTTGGTATTGACTAATACAGCTTTCAAAGAGGCAGGATTCAGCCCTTTGTTAGGCTGTGTTCTAATATGACTTGATAAATAATGCCTATATTTTTTACCCGGCATTTTTTTGAATTCTGCGGGGCTAACAAGGTCTTTCGGATCAGTGTTATGGAATCGTGTTTTGGTATTATTTGACCTTGATGTATGTGTCTGTATCGCCATTAATTTCTTTTCGGCATCGGTCTTCAATTCTCCAATTTTAGGGCCGTATTTCATCAATAATTCAGCATCTAATGAACAAATCATTTGCAAGATATAGGAAGTGCCACCTGAAAAAGTTCCAGTTGAATATCCTATTATAAATTTCTTG
>PDWI01001544.1_pt1 | contig 36103 bp, 35 predicted proteins | sample 1430891 | NCBI WGS metagenome assembly PDWI01 (sample SAMN01162508, study PRJNA174530) | Oral metagenome, whole genome shotgun sequencing project. | biome: Marine environment; feature: Marine mammal; material: Swab sample of the gingival sulcus; isolation source: swab sample of gingival sulcus... | reverse complement strand
GCTACGGATGCAGCGGGCAATAGTGCAGTAAAAACAAGAACAGTCAAGGTGGTTAAAGCGGCGGTTGTTGCCCCCGATACCACAGCGCCAGTGATTACCTTAAATGGTGATGCCACAATGACCTTAACCGTTGGCGATAGTTATACAGATGCAGGTGCAACGGCCGTAGATGATGTAGATGGTACGGTTACAGTAACGGTATCAGGTATAGTTGATACCAGCAAAGCAGGAACCTACACCATCACCTATAAAGCTACGGATGCAGCGGGTAATAGTGCAGTAAAAACAAGAACAGTTAAAGTTAAAGCTAAAACTGTGGACGGGCAAGATAATAACACCCCGGCCAATACCAGTAATAATGGCAATGATAATACAGGCAGCACATCACTGGCTTCTTCAAGTGGAGGCGGTAGCTTTGGATTCTTATTAATGCCCTTGTTAGCATTGGTGAGATTACGTCAACTTAAAAAATAAAACTCACTATAAGTGTGGCAGGGGTGGGTAAATGTCTGAATTTATCTATTACCCACCCCCCTACTTATGGGCAGTTTTAAGCTGATGAAAAGGACGGCACCTTTATAGTTACGATTATCTTCTCATCATAATGCTCGTTTACTCTGTGTAAACTCCGCCTTCTGTGCGTTGTACGTCTTGAAATTGACACGCTTGGTAGATTTACCAAAGCTTTCTCTTACTCTATTTTTACGAGAGCTGGGCAGGATCTTTTTTCTTAACAGTAATAACTATTGCTTTTCAAGGGTAATTTCAATTAACCTTACGTTTCATTTATACCTTGTGAAAGCCATGGACTATAGTTTACTTATTATCTTTTATTACGGAATTTTACACGCACTAGGGCCTGATCACTTAAGTGCCATTACCCTGTTTTCAATTGGAAAAAACAAGAAGGAAACGCTGACGTTAAGCTTTCTGTTTGCTGTTGGGCATGGTTTAACATTGTATGTAATTGCATTATTAATCGACTACTTGGTTAATCCAAGCCTGTTAGAATACGGCGATACGATTTCATCGGCAGTCATCTTGTTTATGGGAATTTATTTAGTTTATTTGGCTCTGACTAATCAAATACGTATTAACAGTCACAAGCATGCTGGTGAGAAACATACTCATATTTATTACAAAGATGCACACTTGCATGATAAAAAAATTCTACTTTCACTCGGTTTGCTTATGGGTGTCGGTGGTGTACGTGGCATGCTAGTAACACTCAGTGCTGTTGCCAATCAGAGTGTTGGAGCGGAAATGATTATTGCTTTTATTCTGGGTGTTAGCCTTGTGTTTTTATTGTTTGGCTATCTTATTTACCTGATTAATGAAAACCTTATTTATTCTGTAAATGCTTTACGCTACGCAATAATGTCTGTAGGATTTTTATCCATTGCATTAGGTTTGTATAATCTCTCGAGTACATCGATAGTTATGCAATAATACTTTTTTTAGACTTTACTAAGCAAAATATTACAAACTATCTATTAATAACCAATAAGGAAAATCTAAATGTTTACTTTAGAAACTGTAAAAGCACATTGTGATGTGCCATGTGGCATATACGACCCTAGCGCAGCACAACTTGCTGCTCTTTCTGTCATTAGAATGATCGACTTAATCAATGCTGCCGAGAAGGGCGATGATGAAGCAGCCTACTTAAATAATATGGCTCGTTACATTGCTGTTAAAGAAGAAGAAGCGGTTAAATGTAAAGAAGAAATCCGTATCATTTGGGGTGATTTCATTAAGCCAGCTCATGTTGAAACATATCCTGAAATTCACACGCTTGTGCATAACATCATGATGAAGGGTGGTGCTGCAAAACAGCATACATCTAGAGAAAAAGGTATGGAGCTTCTTGCTGAAGTTAATAAGTTTGCTGAAATCTTCTGGGCAATCAAAGGCGTTAAAACTAAAACAGTGACTGCCCCAAGCCTACCTAACGAAGATATCGTAATTGCTGATCTTTGATTAAGCTATTTAAAGTAGAAGGCGACTCTCTGTACCCATTAATAAAAAATGGGCAGAGGGTTGTCTGCTTTAAACGATTTCCCTTTAGTAAAATACACCTTAATGATGTCGTGGTCTTTTCCAAGCCTCCATATGGGTTGATGATCAAAAAAGTGACTGATATTCAAAATAATCGTTATTTTGTTGAAGGCACCGATCCAATGAGTATTGATAGCAGAAATTTTGGGTTTATTGATGCCTCTGATATCCAATACAAGCTTTTTCCTCTTTTCTCCAAACGTTAAACCACAGAGAAAATACCTACCCCAAATTTGTTGTAAAAATCATAAATACAATAATACGTTCTAAAGATATGCGGATAAATTGAATAACCTTGACGGCACCTATAACAGGCTTGCTTAAATGGCATTATCTGGAGTTATTGACAAAAAAGTGAAAAACGCGCAATATTGCTCGTTTTTCTGCAAAAGTGTCGCTTTTAGTTGTCCTTTTGTATTCCCATTCTAACGCACTTTAAAGGCTCTATTACGTGTGTTAAGGGGAAATGATATAGGAATGTTATAGTGTCAGATTCACTCATGTCAACTTACGCTCGTCTTCCCGTTTCTTTTGAGAGAGGTGAAGGTGTATATCTTTATGATTCAGAAGGTAATAAATACCTTGATGCACTTGCAGGTATCGCTGTCTGTAGTCTCGGTCACGCGCACCCTCGGGTAGCAGAAGCTATTGCTGATCAGGCTAAAACACTGATTCATACCTCCAATATCTATCATATTCCTCATCAAACTGAGCTGGGTGATAAGCTATGTCGTTTATCGGGTATGAGCCGTGTATTTTTTGGAAATTCTGGTGCTGAAGCAAATGAAGCGGCCATAAAAATAGCCCGTCTCTTTGGTAAAAAGCAGGGCATTGAACGTCCTAAAATTATTGTAGCCAGTGGAAGTTTCCACGGACGAACATTAGCAACATTATCCGCCACAGGGAATCGTAAGGTGCAAGCAGGCTTTTCACCATTGGTCGAAGGTTTTGTGCGTGTAAATTATAACGATATTGGTGTTATTCAAAAAATTGCAGACAATAGCACCGATATTGCTGCCATCTTAATTGAGCCTATTCAAGGTGAAGGTGGCGTGGTTATTCCTGATGAGGGATATTTAACTGCGGTTAGAAAAATCTGTAATGACAATAACTGGCTGATGATGCTTGATGAGATTCAAACAGGTATGGCCAGAACAGGAAAGATGTTTGCTTTCCAACACGAAGATATTATCCCTGATGTAATGACTCTGGCAAAAGCACTTGGCAATGGCGTTCCCATTGGTGCTTGTTTGGCCACAGGTAAAGCAGAAGAAATCCTCTCGCCAGGCACACACGGGTCTACCTTTGGCGGTAATCCGTTAGTAACACGAACTGCACTGGAAGTGATTGATATTATGCAAGAGCAGGATATTCCACATAAGGCTGCAGAAATGGGGCGTTATATGCTTGCACAATTCAATGAGGCATTAGCTGATGTTGATGGTGTTCAGGCTATTCGTGGTCATGGCATGATGCTCGCAATCGAATTGAGTAAAGACTGTGGAGAACTGGTTTCTAAAGCATTAGAGCAGAAGCTACTCATCAATGTAACAGCAGGTAACACTATTCGACTTTTGCCTCCTTTGATTATAACTAAAGAGCAAGCAGATGAAATTGTCGCAATCTTGACTCCTCTTATCAGAACATTTCTTTAAGTTTTGATAGAGCAACTTAAAGCACAGTAAAGCACAGCCAAATAAAAGGTATTTAATTTATGTCTAAGCCAAGACATTTTCTGACACTGATGGATTTTAGCCAAGAAGAATTGCAGCAATTAATTGCTAGAGCAATTGAGCTAAAAAAAATACATAAAAGTGGGGAAATCTACGAGCCACTTAAAAATATGACATTGGCGATGATTTTTGAAAAATCATCGACACGCACACGTGTATCATTTGAAGCAGGCATGAACCAATTAGGAGGTCACGGTATGTTTTTGTCGTCTCGTGATACTCAGTTAGGTCGCGGTGAGCCAATCGAAGATAGCGCTCGCGTTATTTCAAGCATGGTTGATATTGTTATGATTCGTACTTTTGGCCATGACATTGTTGAAAAATTTGCAGAATATTCTCGTGTTCCTGTTATTAATGCATTAACTGATGACTTCCATCCTTGCCAACTACTTGCTGATATGATGACTTATGTGGAGCATCGTGGCAGCATTCAAGGTAAAACAGCGACGTATGTTGGTGATGGCAATAATATGTGTCATTCATGGATGAATGCAGCAAAACAGTTTGGCTTCCATCTCAATATAGCAAGTCCAAAAGGTTACGAACCCAATGCTCAGCTTTTAGAAGAACTGTCTGAGCATGTCACTTTGTTTAACGACATTAATGCATCTGTTGAAAATAGCGATTTAATTACAACTGATGTTTGGGCTAGCATGGGTCAGGAAGAAGAACAAACTATTCGTGAAAAATCATTTAAAAGCTTTATAGTCAATTCTGCTGTGATGGCTAAAGCCAATGATGACGCTATCTTTATGCATTGTTTACCTGCACACAGGGAAGAAGAAGTGAGTGCAAGCGTCATTGATGGCCCGCAAAGTGTGGTTTGGGATGAAGCAGAAAATCGCTTACATGCACAAAAAGCATTACTTGAAGCATTGATTATTGGTCTTCCACAGTCAAAAGAAGCTTCTTAAATGTCAGTACACTCAAAAGAAGTTTCATTACGCCGTACGTTTGCGATTATTTCGCATCCAGATGCGGGTAAAACAACCATTACCGAAAAACTGTTGTTATTTGGGGGTGCGATTCAGCTTGCTGGATCGGTAAAAGGCAGAAAAGCAGCACGCCATGCGACATCTGACTGGATGGCTATGGAGAAAGAGCGTGGTATCTCGGTAACCTCATCGGTGATGCAGTTTCCCTATACACTGAATAAAGTAAACCCTTCGGATCCTGATAAAATTATCAATTTACTGGATACGCCCGGTCACGAAGATTTTTCGGAAGATACTTATCGCACATTAACAGCGGTCGATTCTGCGTTAATGGTCATTGATGTCGCCAAGGGTGTTGAGGATAGAACCATCAAATTGATGGACGTTTGTCGTCTACGTGATACGCCAATAATGACATTCATCAACAAGCTGGATCGTGAAGGTCGTGACCCTATCGATTTACTCGATGAAGTTGAAAGCGTTCTAAAAATCCAGTGTGCTCCCATTACTTGGCCAATTGGCATGGGTAAACGGCTGAAAGGTGTTTACCACATTCATAATGATGCCGTGCATTTATACGATCCAAACCATGATGGCAAAATCATGGATGGTGAGGTTATTCAGGGGATTGACAACCCACGTTTAGATGAGCTACTAGGCACACAAGCCGAAGAACTGAGAGATGAAATTGAGCTGGTTCTGGGTGCAAGTAATGAATTTGATAAAGCAGCTTATTTGGCAGGTAAATTAACGCCTGTCTTCTTTGGTTCTGCAGTCAATAATTTTGGTGTAGCAGAACTCTTGGCTGATTTTGTTGCTCATGCCCCTGCACCACAGCCTCGCGCGACTACGACACGAATGGTTTCACCCGATGAAGAAAAGTTCAGTGGTTTTATCTTCAAAATTCAGGCAAATATGGATCCACAGCACCGTGATCGTGTCGCTTTTATGCGTATTTGCTCGGGTAGTTTTAAAAAAGGCATGAAACTCAATCATGTACGCATTAAGAAAGAGGTAAAAATTCCAGATGCTTTAACCTTTCTTGCCGCTGATCGTGGTCATGTTGATGCCGCCTATCCTGGGGATATTATTGGTATTCATAATCACGGTACGATTCGAATTGGTGATACGTTTTCTGAAGGTGAAGCACTATTCTTTACGGGAATTCCAAGCTTTGCGCCAGAACTGTTTCGTCGTGCACAGTTGAAAGACCCGCTAAAAATGAAGCAACTGCAAAAAGGTCTGGATCAATTGTGTGAAGAAGGTGCGACACAGTTATTTCGTCCCTTTAAAAATAATGATCTTATACTGGGCGCGGTTGGTGTATTGCAGTTTGATGTCGTTGCCCAACGACTGAAAGATGAATATAAAGTTGATTGTCAATTTGAAGGGGTGAATGTACAAACTGCACGCTGGATTCATTGTGAAGATGAAGCCATGTTGGCACAATTTAAAATTAAAGCAGAGGCTAATCTGTCTCTAGATCATTCTGGTGAATTAGTTTATATCGCACCGACACGTGTGAATTTACAGATGGCAATTGAAAAGTGGCCTGATATTGAATTTTTATCTACTCGTGAACACGGTACTTATTAAACACACTCTTTGAGCTTATTTATATGAGAGTATAATAAAAGAAAGCCAAGCTATTTCTAGAAGGTTTTTATCAAAGCCTTCTTCTATTTATTCCCTCATACGAAAATCTCTAGTGAGCATGTTTATTAAAAAAAATGCCTATAAGTAGGGGGGTGGGTTTAAAGTATTCAGGCGAGCTTATGATGCAAGTTGGCTATTCTTTATTGGGTGTTTTCTCGCATAGAAGAGTATCCGCCGCCAAATTTACAAGAAAAATTCAGTAAAAAATGGCTTGTAAAACCTTCTGTTGCAGTTCGGTAGTATCATTGGAGTTATATTAACTTCTACTCTGGCTTTTCTCAAAATGCCTCTACCGAAGCCTTTTTTTATGCTACATTTTCCGCATGAGTATTAAAGTATTATATTTTGCAAGTTTAAGAGAAGACATTGGACGAGGGTCAGATGATATTGATTTTCCGTCTACAGAGTCTTCTGTCAGTCTAAGTGTGGAGCAACTGTGGTTAAATGCCACGGGGCAGGAAACATTCCCTGATAATCTACTGGTTGCAGTCAATCAGGAATACACGGACTCAAAAGCCTTGCTGGTTGATGGTGACGAGGTGGCGTTCTTTCCGCCAGTCACTGGTGGATAGTCTGCGAAAAATCATCATTGTGGATTCTCCTTTTGATCCTTTGGCTATGCAAAGTGATTATCAGGCACAGAGTATGCGGGGGCAGACAAACTACGGTGCAACTGCCAACTTTGTCGGTACCATGCGAGATTTCAATGAAGGTGATGATGTTCAGAGTATGATATTGGAACATTATCCTGCTATGACTGAGAAACAACTGAATATCATCGTGGATGAAGCCAATGAGAAATGGCCCCTACAAAATACCCTAATCATTCATAGAGTTGGGGAAATTTTTCCCGCAGAATCCATTGTTTTGGTTGCCGTTTGGTCAGCACATCGCGTCGCTGCGTTTGAGGCTTGCCGATTTATTATGGAGGACTTAAAACATAAAGCTCCCTTTTGGAAAAAAGAAGTGCTGACAACCGGTGCAAACCGTTGGGTAGAGGAAAATACCAAAGGTTATTGATTGGGTGTTATGGGGTGAATTTAAAAGCCACCCCCCTACTTACAGCCATTTTTTAGTCTCTTATTTTTCTACTGTTTGGTTTGCATTATAGGTTACTGTTATAGGTTACTCTTTTTAGCTATCTGCTTCCCAGACTCCTGATTTTCCACCTGTTTTCCTTAGCAATCGAACGCCATCAATGACCATGCCTTTATCGACGGCTTTACACATGTCATAAATAGTCAGTAGTGCAACTTGTGTTGCATTCAGTGCTTCCATTTCTACTCCCGTTTTACCGCTGGTGGCAACTTCTGTTTTGCAATAAATCGCTGGAGGCTCTTGTTGTACCTCAAGACTAATATCCACATGGGTAAGTGAAAGAGGGTGGCACAGTGGAATTAAGTCAGGTGTTTTTTTTGCCCCCATAATGCCTGCAATACGCGCAATACCCAATACATCCCCCTTTTTGTTATTACCCGCTAAAATATGTTGCAACGTTTCGGCTTTCATTAAAATACGGCCTTCGGTAACGGCAATACGTTTTGTTATATCCTTATCGCCGATGTCCACCATGTGTGCTTCACCTTGCTGATTGAAGTGGGTGAGTGTGTTATCTGATTTACTCATCAAAATATCCTTTTGTATATTGTCTGATTTTTTTGCCTTCTATCACTGTGTTGATTATACCGTTTAGCTTGGAATGATAAGAGAAACTCACTCCTAACCAAGAGGTGGCGTATAATAATATATACTTTGAACCCACCTCCCTACTTATAGCGACTTTTTTGGTGAATGACTATTAAACTGCCTGTTTTAGCGTCCAACTGTTTACTCTGTGATGACTTTACGTCGCGGGATATTTCGTTGTGTGATGCCTGTGAAGCAAGCCTCCCTCATATTGATTATGCGTGCAGACAATGTGGTATTCCGTTGGCCGCTTTTAGTACGTCCCATGAACGTTGTGGGCAATGCATTCAAACCCCGCCAGCGTTTGATTACACTATCAGCCTGTTTCACTATGAGAATCCTGTGAGCTACTTGATAAAGCAAATGAAATTTCATAAGCAACTATCAGCCGCCGCTATTCTGGCGAGTTTATTACGTTCCGGGATAGGGAAAAAATATTCTGCTGGGATGTTGCCCGATGCTTTATTAGCTGTGCCTTTGCATAAAACACGTCTGGTAAAACGAGGCTTTAATCAATCACGGGAAATTTGTCGGGATATTGTAAAAAAAGGTATAAAAAAACAGGGGGAAGAACGTAAGGAAAGCACAAAGCTCCCTTTGCTTATTAATAAAGTACGCAGAGTAAGAAATACGGAAACACAAACCCATTTGAATAAACAGCAAAGGCTAAAAAATGTAAAAGGCTGTTTTAAAGTAGACGATACAAATCTTCCCAAGCATATTGTGATTGTTGATGATGTCATCACAACAGGAGTAACCACCAATGAATTGGCAAAGCTTTTAAAAGCAGAAGGGGTTGAAACAGTCGGTGTTTGGTCTATTGCCCGAGCCTATCTAGCATCTTAATCAGTAATAAATGTCGCAGAACTTATACATATTGAGACCTTCGCATGAAGAGCATGTGTCTAACTGATGAGTAGGTATTGAATAATAGAAGGATTTGCAAAACCACCTGCGCGAGTCAATTTCTACGTTACGTGGTACTCGAAATGCGCATTTACTCCGTGTAAACTCCGCTTTCTGTGCGCCTTGAAATTGACATACTCGGTAGGTTTATCAAAGCCTCCTAATATACCCAAATGGTTATTTGTCCTGTTTGCTGAGTCCAAAAATCAGTAAAAAGAACCAGCCTAAAATGAAAGATATTCCACCGAAAGGGGTAATTTTTCCATAAAGTGCATTCCCCGTTAGTGCATAGGTATAGAGGCTGCCACAGAATAGTAAAATCCCCAACAGAAAGAACAGCCCAGAAAGCTTGAGTAGTATGGATGTCTGGTTTCTATGCAGGGAGCCGAGTATACCGACACTCAATAGTGCTGCAACATGATAGAACTGGTAGGCCTGAGCCGTATGAATTCGTTGGAGTGCATCTGCATTTAATCCTGAGTCAATAGCATGAGCGGCAAGTGAGCCGATGATTACGGCAAGAAGACCGAAAAGTGCTGCAAATGAGATAAATAGTTTATAAGATTTCATAGTACTCCTAAGAAAAGCTTGATTTTTATAAGGTTGATACCATCATATAGGCAATATAAATATAGGTAAATGACAATAAAATGCAGTACAAAGATTATTATAAAATCCTTGGTGTAGATCGTGATATAGATCATGCGGATTTAAAGAAAACTTACCGAAAATTAGCACGAAAGTATCACCCCGATGTGAGTAAAGAGGCTAACGCGGAGGAGCGCTTCAAAGAAATAAATGAGGCTTATGAAGTGCTTGGTGATAAAGCCAAGCGTGCCCAATATGATGAATTGGGTGCTGATTGGAAAAATGGTCAGAGTTTTAATCCACCCCCAGGTTGGGAGGGTGGTTTTGATTTTAATCAGTTCTCAGGTGGGGGAGGACGCTCGTCTGCGGGTTTTAGTGATTTCTTTGAGTCTATGTTTGGCAGTGGCTTTCAACAAGGTGGATCATATCAGCAAGGCTACCAACAAAGAGCGAAGCCAGCGAATGAGGTGATGAAGCTCTTTGTTGATCTAGAAGATATCTACGCAGGTAGTACCAAGCGTGTACGCTTGCCCAATGGCTCAAGTGTCGGGGTAAAAATACCTAAAGGTATTGAAGAAGGTAAGAAGATTCGCTTGTCAGGTAAAGCCTCAACGGGGGGTGACCTACATTTAGAAATTCACTTACATAGGCATCCTATTTTTAAACGAAAAGGTAAGGATATTTATTTAGACCTTCCTGTAGCACCTTGGGAAGCCGCATTAGGCACAAGTGCAAATATCAAAACCTTGTCAGGTGAGCTGAAATTAAAAATACCTGCTGGTTCAACGTCAGGGCAAAAAATGCGTATCAAAGGACGAGGTCTGCCGGGTAAAGTGAATGGTGATGAATTTGTTGTCATTCAAATTGTTACTCCGCCCGCAGAAACAGAAGCAGACAAAAAATTCTACGAAGAAATGAAGAAGACATTTGACTGGACGCCTCGATAGGAATATAAACTAAGTGTTTAGGTATTATGCAACACGCTTTAATGGGTTTCTGATGGTTTTTAATAAGGCTACATCACTATTTTTTGTCACGGTATTGGCTCTTTTGAGTGGTGTGAGTGCGGTGCATGCAAAACTGCCTGTGGCAGTTAACGGGCAGCCATTGCCTTCTTTGGCAGATATGTTGGAGAGGGTCACTCCCGCTGTTGTAAATATTTCTACAGAAGACGCTTCTTCGGGTACGTTAGTAGAAGATCCAGTTTACCGACATTTCTTTGGTAAGAAAGTGCCTACAGCGCCCGGAAAGCCGGTAGGTACGGGTTCTGGAATTATTATTGATGCAGAAAATGGCTATATAGTAACAAATGCCCACGTTATCGAGGGTGCAAATAAAATTATCGTGACACTTAAAGATAAGCGTCAGTTTTACGCAAAGCGTATTGGTAAAGATTTGAAGGCTGATGTGGCGGTGGTTCAGATACAACCTGATAGATTAACAGCAATGGTGGTTGCTTCTGGTAAGCCTTCGCGTGTTGGTGATTTTGTCGTTGCCATTGGTAACCCCTATGGTTTAGGGCAGTCAGTGACCTCTGGTATTGTTAGTGCTTTGGGTAGAACAGGCTTGGGCATTGAGGACTATGAAGACTTTATTCAGACAGATGCGCCAATCAATCCGGGTAATTCGGGTGGGGCACTTGTTAATCTTCGTGGTGAGCTAATTGGTATAAATACTGCTATTTTAGGTGGTAAATCTGGTGGTAACGTGGGGATTGGTTTTGCTATACCCGCAGATATGATTATTAATATTACTGATCAATTGGTACAAAATGGTCGAGTGGAAAGAGGTCAGTTAGGTATTGAAATTCAGGATGTCAGGCCCGCTCTTGTTAAAGCATTTAACTTGCCCGATGGTCAGGGAGCATTGATTTCTGGGGTTGTTTCCTTGTCTCCTGCTGATAAAGCAGGGATAAAAGAGGGGGATATTATTACTCGTATTAATGGTACTACTGTATCAAATAGCGCTAACCTAAAGAGTATGATAGGAAACCTACGTATGGGTTCTAAAGTTCAAATGGAATATGTACGGAATGGCTTAATTAAGAAATGTATTGCTGAGGTTGGGCAGGTGAGTGCGGGCATGTACCAAGAAATAGGTAAAAAAACTGATATAAATAAGCCAAAAGCTCAAGAATATAATCCCTGGGATAATTTTGAGGTAGATAACTAAGTAGAGAGTTTTGCACGAATAGAATGGCTTAAATTTTTCTCGCGTGATACTTTTTGTGTAAAGCTCTCAAGTAAATAATTAAGGGAAAGTGTAACTAATTATGAGCCAGTGCTTGCAGATTAGGTATTTGCCAGCTATCCTATTAAGTGATAGCTTCGTCAGAACGGAGTTGTTTTAATATTAGATTTGTAGTTTTATATAGGTACTTACAGTTATTTGAATTTTTTCAATTATCTGTTTTTATCCGCAAGCAAGGGAAAGTAATAGGATGAACACTTAAGCCCGGTGTTCTTTATTTTCCTTGCGGACACAGGTTTGGTGTCCCCAATCCAGACCTGTTACTTTGACCCCGACAGTAGCCCCCTACTGTACGGGGTTTTTTTATGTCTGGTTATGCCTGATTTTATTGCACACTTTGTGAGTGCTGCTTATTTTAATAATTGGTAACTTATTGGTAATTGGGTTCGTTTTCAAACCAAAGATTTAATTGCTTTTTTAATTCATCTACACCAAGGCCTTTTAAAGCAGAAAAAATTTGCACTGTATAGTTGGGGTTAATCTGCTTTAGTTCTTGTCTAACCTGTAATAGCATTGTTTTGGCCTGCCCATGTTTTAATTTGTCAGACTTATTTAGAACAACATGTACGGGTAAGTTTCTAGAGTTGGCCCAATAAAGCATACTCATGTCATTTTCCAGCATGGGTCTTCTGATATCCATCATGATAACAAGGCCAGCGAGTGGAGAGCGTTGTGTTAGGTAAAGTTCTATAAATCGCTGCCACTGCAGTTTGACTTTCTCTGGCACCTTTGCATATCCATATCCGGGAAGATCCACTAGAAATTTATCTTCTGGGAGTGCAAAGAAGTTAATTAGTTGAGTGCGCCCTGGTGTTTTACTGGTGCGTGCCAAGCTTTTTTGCTGGCAGAGTTTATTCAAAGTACTCGACTTGCCAGAATTGGAACGCCCCGCAAAAGCAACTTCATTACCTGATTCGGGAGGAAGTGAATTTACGCTGGAGGCACTCTGTAAGAATTTTGCTTGTTGATAAAAAGCACTCATAATTGATCTCTGTCTTTGATGTATGGTAAAGGATGTGATATAAATCGCGGCAGTTGAGCCAGCTTATTTGTTGGTGAGAAGTATACAAGTATTTAGGAGTGTATTTGATGAAAATAGTAGTAATGTTGGGTCTAGCTGCAACGTTAGGTTTCAATCTAGCTGTAAGTGCGAATGAAATCGGAAAAAAAGCTGATGCCGCTAATGGTAAAGCAGTAAGTGCCACATGTGCTGCCTGTCATGGAGCTGATGGAAATTCGGTTAATCCAGTTTGGCCTAAAATAGCGGGTCAGGGTGAAGCATATTTAATAAAGCAGTTACATGATTTTCGTTCAGATAAGCGTAAAGATCCGTCTATGTCAGCTATGGCAAAAGGTATTAAGTCAGATTCTGATGTTGCTGATTTAGCTGCGTATTATGCATCGATTAAAACAAAACCAGGTGTATCTAATCCAGATCTGATTGCTAAAGGTAGGGCTATTTATAAAGGTGGCATTGTGTCATCGGGTGTTGCTGCCTGCGCCGCCTGTCATGGGCCGACTGGATCAGGTAATCCAGCGGCAAAATTCCCTAAAATATCTGGCCAACATGCTAAATATACTGTTGCTCAGTTAGTGAATTTTAAATCATCTAAACGTACAAATGATGCGGGTAAGATGATGCGTAATGTTGCATTAAAAATGACAGATGAAGAAATGAATGCAGTAGCTGAGTATATTTCTGGTTTGCGCGATTAAGGTTATTAGAAGGTTTTTCAAAATCACCTACGCGAGACAATTTCTGCGTTGCGCGGTGTTCGAAGTGCGCGTTTACTCCGTGTAAACCCCGTTTTCTGTGCGCTGTGCGTCTTGAACTTGACACGCTTGGTAGGCTTATCAAAGTTTTTTGTTACTTAAAAAACTATAAGTGTTTTTAGTATTGATGCTTTCATTAAAAAGGTGACCGAGTCACCTTTTTTTTCGTTTGAAATTTACTAATGATTACCAATTGTTAATTAAAAGTTTATTTATATAGCTCAAACTATACGATATTATCGGGGAATTAATTGATATATCTATCTAATATAGGACACGTACTAATGAAAATAATTTATAAAACTTCACTGCTTGCTTCTTTAACTCTTTTATTTATTACTGCCTGTGGATCGGCTTCATCAGATGCAAAAAAAGTGGAGATTAAAAAGGTAGCGGCTCCAGCAGTAGAGAAAGTAGATAATACTCAATCAGGTGCTAAAAAAGCAGGCCCTGAATTTGAAGAAGGTAAGCACTATGTTGAAATCTTCCCTAAAATGCAGACAGATACTGAGTCAGGAAAAGTGGAGATTATTGAGTTAATGTGGCTGGGTTGTCCACACTGTTATACATTAGAACCATTTATGCTTGAATACAAAAAGAATCATCCAAAGTATGTAGATTTTAAGCAGGTTCCTGCAATGTTGAATCCTAGCTGGTCAGCAGATGCAAGTACATTTTATATCGCTGAAATATTGGATCCTAAGGGAGAAAAGCACCTAGTAAACCGTATCTTTCAGGCGATTCATGATCAGAAGCGTCGTTTAAGAAATCCAGATGCAGTTAATCGTTTTTTTGTACAAGAAGGGTTTACAGAAGCACAAGTTAACAATGCCAAAAACTCTATGGCATTTCAGGTTAAGTTAAAGCGTGCGCAAGAAATTTCTGCATCTTCTCAGGCTCAATCAGTTCCTTCTGTAATTATTAATGGAAAATACAGAACCAGTCCATACATGGCCGGTGGTAACGATAAGCTGATGAAGTTACTCAGGTTTCTTGCTAAACAAGAATCTAAGCAATAATTGCTAGGCCCTTGCTCTCAGTTAGGGCCTGTCATAGAAAAATAGAGGATGGTAAGGTGAGAAGACTTAATTTGGTAGATAAATTGCTTCATGAAGTTGATCAGGCATTACGAACAGTTCATACGCTGGCACCAACAACCGATAGACCGAACCCCTCTGAAGATGTCATCGATTCTGCTGAATTATCAAAAGATGAGCGTAAAAAGTCTGCTAGCCTAATGCGTATTAATCATGCGGGTGAAGTCTCTGCGCAGGGGTTGTATCGCGGTCAGGCACTTATGACAAAATCTGAAGAGCTTAGGCAGCAGATGAATATTTCTGCGATGGAAGAGAATGATCATCTTAACTGGTGCGAAAAGCGTTTAAATGAATTGGGGTCTCATAAAAGCTATCTCAGTCCTGTTTGGTATTTAGGTTCTTTAGGTATCGGTGCTGCGGCTGGTTTAGCGGGAGACAAGTGGAGCTTGGGTTTCGTAAAAGAAACCGAGGATCAGGTTGTTAAGCATATTGACAGTCATTTGGAAAAACTCCCAGAAAATGATTGTGCAAGTAGAGCAATCCTGACTCAAATGAAAATCGATGAAGAGCATCATGCTGACGTTGCGGCTGAGGCGGGAGCGGCTGATTTACCCTTCCCTATTAAGAAAATTGTTATGCCTGTTTTATCTAAGGTGATGACAAAACTTTCTGCACATATTTAGAACTATCTTTTTAATATTCTTGAATTTTTGATGTAGTTCCACCCCTCAATTTTGTGGGCAAAAAAATGCCTTAAAGTAGGGGGGTGGGTTTCACTTGATGAATTCAACCATCTTTGGCTTATTTATAAGCCTCTTTTCTTTAGCATTGCTAATGCTTGTTTTGCTTTAGGGCTTCCGTGTTTGGCTGCCTTTTGAAACCATTGCTTTGCTGTTTGAATATTCTTTTGAGTGCCGTAACCATTTGCATACATGGCGCCGACACTATATTCAGCGGCAGGAAGTCCTTGAGCGGCTGATTTTTTGTACCAACTTAGTGCTTGTTTGTGATTTTTTTCAACACCTACGCCATCTACATAGAGGTCACCCAAAAAGTATTGAGAAATAGGGAGTCCTTTTTTTGCCGCTTTACTAAACCAAGAAAAGGCTACTTTTTCATTTTTAGCCGTCCCCATTCCTTGTAGGTAAATAAGACCGAGATTGTGTGATGCTAGAGCCACTCCTTTTGCCGACGCTTTTTTATACCATTTGATGGCTTTTCCCATATTTTTTTTAGTACCCAATCCTTGTGCATACATTGATGCGAGATCATATTGGGCATCTCTATTGCCTTTTTTTGCGGCAAGAGTAATGTATTTAAAGGCTTGACGAGGGTTCTTTTTTGTACCGATACCGTTGGCATATAGCACGCCTAATAGATAGCTTGCGCCTTTAGCACCAGAACGTTGTGCCATTTTTATGTAATTAAACCCTTTGGCTGGATTTTTCTTTACCCCAACACCTTTTACGTAGCGCTCTCCCATCATTAATTGAGCGCTTGTGACCCCTTTGTTTGCTGCTTGTTCGTAATATTTGATAGCCGTAGGCATGTGCTTCTTAACACCTTCACCATTTTCATACATGATTCCTAAGCTGGTAAATGCATCGGGGATTCCTGCCTTTGAGGCTAATGTGTAATATTTAAAGGCTTGTTGAAGGTTTTTTGTTGTTCCTTGACCTGTAGCATAAAGTGACCCAAGAAGGTATTGAGAGCCGGGATGTCCTTTATCTGCTGATTTTTTAAACCAGTTAAATGCAGTTGTCGGATTCTTTCTTTGGCCTTGGCCCAGTAGAAAAAGTTGTCCTAAAACATATTGACCTGCGGGATCCCCACGCTTTGCATAGGCTGATGCGATTTGATAAACCTTGGCATAGTTTTTTGCTTTGTAGGCTCTTTGCAGTTCAGTATTTGCACTGTTTGCAGCACCAGCATTTTTTCTAGGTTGATTGTTTGCCTGTCTGGGACGAATAGGCTGTTGTTTTGCAGGTGCTTGTCTACCAGAAGCAATGCCAGGAGCGCCTGTACCGTGCCTGTGACCAATGCCTTGAGCAGGAAGAGGATGATCGTGGGTTCTTCCTCCATGCGTGTGTGGTTGAGCTTGAAGTGTTGCTACAGGTGTTGTTACCAATAGCATTACAAGAAAAACTGATGTAGGTATGCTTCTCATTCCTTATTCTCCAATTTAGATTCTGTGTGAGGAGCCGATTCTAAGTTTGAAACAATTTGTTCAAGTGCTTCCAGTTTTTCTCTTGTTCTTAATAATACGGCTTTTTGAATATCAAACTCTTCTCGAGTAACTAGGTTCATCTTGCGTAGCCCGCTTTCAAGTGTTGATTTCATATTATCTTCAATATCAGATTGCAGGTTTTGCAATGAATTTGGCATGAGCCCTGCTAGTTTTTTTGCTAAATCATCAATTTGATTTGGTTTGTTCATATTCACTTCTCAGGTTTAAATATTACAGAAGGATTTGTAAACTACCTACGTGAGCTAATTTCTGTATTGTGCGGTACTCAAAATGCGCATTTACTCTGTATAAACTTCGCTCTCTGTACGCCTTGAAATTGATACACTTGGTAGGTTTATCATGGCCTTCTTCCAACAATTTGGGTGCTTAGCGTTTAATATATCGCGAAAGGTCACCTGTTTCCTTTATTAGTACGCTTCCATTAGGTTGCTTTTTACCAGCAAAGTTCAATGCGGCTGTAAGTCCAGGCTCATTTGATTTAGCATTAATATTTGTGCTGTAGGCCCAGTCTTTATTAAGCAGTTTAATAGAGCCATCTAGTTTTATAGGGGCTTTATTTGAACTTAATTTGATATCTAAGTCATCTGATGAAGGGGAGACGATAGCTTTATAGTCTCCTGATTTTAGATTAAGAAGAGGCGAGTTTAATGTGCCATTTTTCCAGTCGATAACTCCTTTAATTTGAGGGATATTTTTATCAAGAATGACAGCATGAGTGATCTTTCCGGTAATATCTCCTGCAAGCTTTACATTTTTCTGAATTTTGTTCAGGTAATCGGGATTAATCTCAAATGTTGTGTCGTCTAGGTAAAGAGTCTTGTTAATACCAAGTCCCGCCAAGCCATCTGCATTTATGTCATTGCCAGTGATTTTGAAATGAGCTTTTAATTTCAATGAAAATAGGCTTTGTATGGGATTAACTTTCCAGCTCACTTCTCCCAGCGATTGCTTATCTATTATTAGCTCTGATGCTGTGCCGTTCCACACTGTTCCATTAGTTGATCCCAGTGTTAGACCTTTTGCTTCCTTTTCAAGATAAGGTTGAACAACACTTAAAGGCAATAGCCATAGTGCGGCAGAGAGAAAGGCACTGAGACCCCAAAATATGTATTTTTTCATGACTTATCTATTCTTTTAATGGTCAGCTTGAAATTGGCAAGTCCTACTTCTTTTTTACTTTTTTCTATAGACATATTATCGACTACAAGCGCGTGTTTATGTTCTATTTCATATAAAAAGCGCATCATTCTATCCGCATTTGCACTTTTTAATGTGAGTCTGACACCATTGCTACCTTGAGACTGCATGCGTTCTAGTGACTTTTTTAGTCTCCATGTCTGTAAAGACTGTTCAATCAGTTGCTGTGGGCTTTGATTACTATTTGACGTGGGTTTTTTAGTGTTTTGTTGCCGTAACTGTTTAATTTCAATACTTTGTTTCTGCATAGTTGCAAGTGTGTTTTCTTGCTGTTTAATCAATGTGTTGAGTCGCTTATGTTTCGCATATATAGGTTTGATTGCGAGTAGCCATAATAGAATAATGGCTACGATAATAGAGCCATAAGTAACGAGTAAGCGCTCTTGTTGTGACAGTGAGTTGTACCAATTTTTCATGTGTTGTCCACCATTGAATTATTTGGTGTAGCGTTTTTTGTCGTGGATGTTGTTAGTGGTGAGATAACTAATATAGCTTCAACATTATTAGAGGTCGTTGTAGAAGACTCTATGTTAACGTTGAGTTTTGCTTTTTTTGCTGCATCTCGTTTAAATGTTTCTAAACGAGTTAAAGAGGGAGATTGAATAGTAAGCGTCAATTCATTGTTCTTATAGTTCACTCCATTTAATGAGAGGTCTTTATACTCTTTTAGTAAAGGACTGATGTTTGAAATTAAGGGTAGTGGGGAATCAACGACTTTCCCATTATTTGCCTTAAGTTTATCCAGTGCAGATTTCATCTGTGCAGACGCATTGACAATTCTTCCGTTAGGGAAGGAGGATTTATACACTTGCTCAATTTTCTGGTTAAGCAGTTTACTTTGTTGCTGTAATAAAACATTTTGCCAGATAAAAATACCTGCCCACACGGAAGTAAGTAAACCAGCCAGGATAAAGCTAGAACGCCATGCGCTCCAATTAATTACTGATTTTGTGGATTGACGTGAAAAGTTTGTAATTAAATTTAACGGCAAAGCACTTAGTACGCTTTGGTAATCAATCGTATTCGTATTTATTGGCTCAATATTCAGCGTGTGCAAGCTTTCTGGAAGGCTAAGTTTATCTCTATTAGTAAAGACTTGTTTAGGGTTTCCATTTTCAAGTGATTTTGTTAAAAACATTTCCAGCATACTTTCATCACAAACGAAGCCTTCTAATTCATTGAGCCTTACACTTGCGTCGTGTTGTTCGCTGAAAAGAATAGACCATGAATCTTTGCGATAAAATTGCCCTAAAACATCGGGTAAAACAAAATGTGTGGTAATCCCATTTTCTTGAAAAGTATTCAGATACTTGTCAAGGCTTGTGCGTTTGATGATAGCTACTTGGGAATGATTGCTAGTTTCATCCTGTTTCACTGCAAAATGTAGATTCTCAATATCATCAGCGAGAGAGTCTTCCAAGGAAAAAGGGATTGCCTGTAATAGCTGTTTTTTATTTTTGCTAGGAATATTTACTGATGTGATGACTACCTCATTAGTAGGAATGAGTGCCAAAACTCTTCTTCCACGTATTAATGAGCGAATAGTTTTCCAGTCACTTGAGATGAATGTGGCTGAATCCTGTTTTTTTCCTAAAAGGGCATATTCAGGGCTTGAGCCTGATGCCTTTAATTTTATAATCAGTAGCTGCATTTAATTGAGGGCTTTTGTTATAGATTGAGGGTTGCTAAAGTCGCGCATTATGACAGAAACCTTACCATTTTTCCGTTCTAATATAGAATTTATGAATATTCTTGCGTTATTTATTTCTACCCTTCCTTGCAGATAGAAAAAGTTACTTTTAACGTCCAGTTGTTTAGGGTCAATGTCACCATCAACATTACTTTCTGTTTTTAAATTATTACTGACAATTGTAGAATTTTTAAAATCATCCAGACTTTCAAATGGTGTTTTTTTTACAAGCTCAATAAGCTCATCTGCCTTATCAGGAGTTAACCCTATGGCAAGTAATACAGGCTTTTCTGCCGTGTTCACATTAATCGGTGTGTTTATTATTTTATTCGCTGTATCAACGATGGGTAACGCTGTTGTGTACTTTATCAGCTTTTTATAAATGTCCTCTTTCATATCCTTCAATAGCCTTAATTCTGTTAGGCTAAGAAGCTCGGTATCAGCACTGTAATAAGCAGGCTCTTGTGTTTGATAATAAGGGCTTTCTGCACCGTTACCACTGCCATCTCCGCCTTTTTCTCTGTTGCCATTATTTTGATCGGCATCTATCCAGTCTTTGAGTATATCGGTAAAGTTTTCTGGTGGCCCCATTTCCTGATCAGGGTCAATCTCCATTGCCATAAGGTTGATTAGTCTTTGTCGAGTGACTTCTGCTGGGTAGGTATATTTATCTTCTACTATTTTTTTTTTGTTAGACTGTGCTGAGCTACCTGGATTCGTAGCATTGGCTGGGTTGGGAGCTGTCTTTTTTTGGATTTTTTGTTTAGGTCTATTGAGTGAATTTAGATTTATTCTTGCTTGAAGGTCATATAGTTTGCCCTGCATGATGCCACCAGTAATGGGCAGGGTGATACCTGTTTCAGAATACCAGTCATCAGCTAAAGAATCATAATCGGGGTGATCTTTATAGCTTTTATCCAGTATCGTTCCTGCCCAGTCTTCCATGCCGTTAGCATACATATAGGCTTGCTCAAAGTGACTAATATTACTCGATAGTCTAATTTGAATCTGTTGACGATACATGATCATTCCCGCCACTGATACGACAATGCTGGTGATAATCATTGCGGTTATTAGGGCAATTCCTCTTTGTCTTTTAGGCATTAGTTTGGTCCAACGGGTTGTAAGCGTTGTGAAAGGCGCTGATTAGTATTGTTTCTGGCATATAATTTATAATCATAGATGGTGGTGTATGACATCACAGCACGCACATAATTCCGTGTTTCTTCAAAAGGAATACTTTCAATCCAGCGAGGTGCCGAGATCGGTCTATCTGGTGTCCAGCGAGGGATTCTATTGGGTCCTGCATTATAACTGGCAGTTGCCTTTACATAGTTGCCTTTAAAACGTCTGAGCATTTGGCTTAGATATGCAGCCCCCAAGTTTGCATTTTTTTCCGGGATAAATAAATCGGATGTTCGATGTGAGTGAATACCCAGTTTTTTAGCCACATTTCTTGCTGTTGCGGGTAATATTTGCATTAAGCCTTTGGCATTGGCGCTAGATACAATCTGGGGGTCAAATGCACTTTCCCTACGCATGATACCGTATACCCATGCCGGGATGATTCCATGTTTACGCGCCGATTTATTGACCAGTGGTTGGTATTTTAAAGGAAAGCGTAAGCCTGTCTGATTCCAGTCTTTGGTTTGTGAAACGGTGGTAATAGCAAGGTAGGGCTGGTTAATTTCTAGTGCATAGGCTGCTGCTATTAATTTACTCTGTTTGCTTAGTTTCTTTAATGCCCAGAACCATTCTTTTTTTGCTAATTTTGGTTTACCTATGGTGTAAAGTTCAACGGCTCTTCTTATAGAGGGCATATTGGCGATGCGCGGGGTGAGCTGAGACCAGTTTTTCTCTGGTTTTATTTGTGCTGAATAAGGTCTTCTTAATTCATCGGCAGCTAAAAAACCATAAAAAGAGGCATTATTCGCTACAGTTAGTAGCTGCTGATTTGTATTCTTTTCTCCTAAGCGTTTTCCTGCGTGTGCTCTCCAATAACGCCAGCGATCTTTAGTTTTGATGTTAGCGGGCATGCTATCAATGGTACTGCGTAGTTTTCTCCAGTCACCTTGGCGTAATGCCATTCGTGCTGTCCAGATTGTGGCATCTTCACTACGAAGATTTGCAGGTATTGCGGCCAGTTTTTGTAAGGCATAAGGGTTGTGGTTTAGTGCTTCTCGTACACCGATGTAGCTTTCAATATCTGCTTTAAGCTGTGTTGAGAAATGGTGTGTTTTTTGAAATTTATACCATTCATCCCTTGCACTTGCTGTGTTTTTTCTAGCCAGTCGTTTTATGCCGTAGGCAATAAGTTGTGTGCTACGCCCATCTTTACTTTTTAGGCGTTTATGCTGTAGGTTTTTTAACGGATGTTTGCGCAAAGCGACCCATAAAGAAACTAATTCTGGTTCATTTAAGTATTTGCTGAGTGCTTTGGATAGGCTGGTTTTTCCTTTGTTCATAGCCAGTGTAATTCTTTGCCAAGCTCGACTGTCATTGATAAGCCCTTGGCGTACCAATAATGAGAATAAAGGATCGCACACTTTGGGGCGACTATTAGCAGAAAGCCATATTTTCAGTGCTTCATTTTGCACCGCTGCTGAAGGTCTGATATGCATAGCGGCTTCTGTATTCACGCATCTGGCTTTTATGCCACCTTGTCCTTTTTTATAGAATTTAAGCACTTGCCCCCATTGTTGTTGTTTAGATAGTTTTATGAGCAGTTCGGTATTGATGTCGTCAGCAAGCAAAGAGGGTGAGTTTTGGTGAATAAAATTAAGTAGTGCTTGATTGCTAGTTTTTTTGATATTTTGTTTTAGACGTTCATAATCGAGGTAAGGGTGTAGTATATAGTTTCTTAAATGGGAGCTATCATACATTTGTCCTTTGTGAAGCTTGTTATAAGCCACTAAAAACTCATTTACTTGCTGTTGGTTGGTATAAGCGAATATATTTTGTGAGAGTAGCAGACTAAAAAGTAGTCCAGATAAGGGTTTGTAAATGATAGTTATTAGCTGAAGTGCTGATTTCATAATCAGTATATTTTCCTCTTAACCCCGTTGAACACAATTATCTGTTTAAAAAAACAGGCTAAAAGTGGGGGGGTGGCTTTTCTGTTTTATTGTATGCGTGCTACCCGATTTTATATGATTATGTTTAAATTTTATATAATTACGTTTAACTTGTGGAGGGTGTTTTCAAGTTATGTAATGCGTCACGATAACGGAGGTATCTTTTCTCGCTGATTTCATGGTTTTCAACAGCTGCTCTTACTGCACAACGAGGCTCATGGTCGTGGGTGCAATTATGAAAGTGACAAAGATTTTGGTATTGTCCAAATTCAATATAACCATCAGCAAGCTCCTGATCACTGATGTCACCTAGAGCGTAATCTCTAACACCGGGGGAATCAATTAAATAGCCTTTATTTTCAAGACGATAGAGGTCAGCTGTGGTGGTGGTGTGTTTACCTTCGCCAGAATCAGAAATGATGCCCACAGCAATATCTGATGTGGGTAAAATACGATTAGCTATGGAAGATTTTCCCACACCAGAACGACCACTGAAAATACTGGTTTTATCATCCATCATTTGTTTCAGCTGCTCTATCCCTTCGCCCGTATGCGCATTAAGTTGCAGTACGGGATAGCCAATATCTTCGTAGGTTTTCATTGCCTCCCAGTCAGCATCAGTCGCATGTTCCTTAGCAAGATCGCTTTTATTCATGACGATAATGGCTTGTGCTCTTAGTTGATGCGCAGCAATTAAATAACGATCAACCAAGTCCCAAGAGGTTTCAGGAAGCCATGAATTAACAATAACTAATTGGTCTATATTTGCTGCAATCGTACGGGGACGCCCACGATAGCCCGGTCGTGTTAGTGCATTAGTTCTGGGGAGTAAGTCATCAACAGACGCATTGCCATGTTCATTATGATGCCAAGTAATATAATCACCACAAACGATACTATCGAATTTGCGTTTAGCTGTACAACGTACGTGAGGAACTTCTGGATTCTCTCCCGTATTTTCGACAAGAAGCTCAGCTCCGAAACGGGTAACTACTCGTCCGGTATTTACTTCTTTCTTCAAGAGTTATACATCACTATTTACAGTATTCAAAACTTATAATACTGCTGATTTAGATAAGCGGTCACATCGTGAATTTCATCATCAAACCAGTTGGTACTCAAGTTGGAATCACAAAGTCTAACCTTAGCCTCCAAGGCTTTTAAGGTTTTAACTTTTCTATCTGGTTTTGTGTAAACACTTGTCGTATGACATTGATTACACTTTGCCTCAGTAAATAACTTTTTACCATTTGCAACATTACCTTCGGCCATTACTACTGTTGACATCAGTAAGCCTGCTAACGATGCTAGTGCTGCTTTAGTTATTATCTTGGGTATCTTCAAAATTCTCATATTAATCTCGGCTTTCCATATTGCCATATTTAGCTGTTTGTTATTAACCTGCTTGTTTCAAGTGCGCAATACGAATTGATGCAGGTGGGTGAGAATCATAAAATGCCGAATACAAAGGATCAGGCGTTAATGTTCCCGCGTTCTTCTTGTATAGACTAACTAATGCATTAATAAGTTCCGAAGAATCAGATTGTTGAGCTGCAAAGCTATCTGCTTCAAATTCATGTTTGCGAGACCAGCGTGACATAATCGGCCCAATAAAGAAAGTGAAAGCCGGACTAACGAGAATAAATAATATGAGCGCCATATAAGTAGACGGTTGGGACACTCCTAACGCATTGTAAAACCATTGTTGTTGCATTAGCCATGCAAGTACGGCAAAACCGATCAGTGTCATGCTGATTGATACAATCATGCCTTTTAGTACATGCTTGTGTTTAAAATGACCTAATTCGTGTGCAAGTACGGCTTCAACTTGTTTTGGTGTTAAGTGCTTTAGTAGTGTATCAAAGAATACAATACGTTTAGTTTTGCCAAAACCTGTGAAATAAGCATTGCCATGACTGGATCGCTTAGAACCATCCATCACAAACACACCATCAGAATTAAATCCTGTTCGCTCTAATAAAGTTGTAATACGATCAAGTACCTCGCCTTCTTCTAATGGTTTAAATTTATTAAAGATAGGTGCAATAAATTTGGGGTATGCCCACATCATCAAAACAGAGAACGCTGTAAATACAGTCCAAGCGTAAAGCCACCATAAATTACCTGCAGATTCCATGAGCCATAAAACCAGCATAATAAGAGGAATGCCGATAATAATGGATAAAGCGGCTCCCTTGAGTATGTCGATAAAAAATACGCTCAATGTGGATTTGTTAAAGCCAAATTTTTCTTCAATAACAAAGGTACTGTAGAGTGAACTTGGGATACCAATAATACTTGAAATCAGAAAAAAGCCAATAATTGCGGCTACACCTGTGGTCAAAGGGCTCCAGTTAAATGAACGCACGGCATTATCGAGTAACTCAAGTCCCCCCCCTAATGTCCAAAGTAGCAGCACAACCGTGCTTAAAATAAGATTGAAACGGCCAAAACTTCCTTTGGTGCGAGTGTAATTGGCGGCCTTCTGGTGTTCTTCCAGAGTGATTTTATCAACAAACTCTTGAGGAACGGCAGAACGGTGTTGCGCAACGTGTTTGGCGTTTCTTAAAGACAGCCACAACTGCATTCCTGTCGTAATAATAAGAAGTGCTAGAAAAATAAAGGTAAATATATACATAGTGCTATAAAATAAGGCTCAGTTTTTTAAAATTCAACGTTAGTATCTGTATAAATTTCTATATAAATACCAACACAATAAATATCAATGTAATTCAACCGAGATTATACCCTATGAGCCAAGACAAGAATAACTTGATTTGGATTGATCTGGAAATGACAGGGCTAGATACAGTGAATGATACCATTATCGAAATTGCCACGGTCGTTACGGATAAAGATTTGAATAAACTTGCCGAAGGTCCGGTAATCGCTATTCACCAGTCGAATAGTATATTAGATGGCATGGATGAGTGGAATCAGTCGCATCATGGCAGTTCTGGTTTGATCGAGCGCGTAAAAAAAAGCCACTATTCAATGGCTAAGGCAGAGGCTGAAACCATTGCATTTTTAGAAAAGTATGTTCCCAAAGGTGCATCACCAATGTGTGGTAACAGTATTTGTCAGGATCGACGCTTTATGGCGCGTGAAATGCCAATGCTTGAGGATTATTTTCATTATCGCAATCTTGATGTCAGTACATTGAAAGAATTAGCCACTCGCTGGAAGCCCGAGGTATTAGAAAACCTTACAAAAAAAGGGGCGCATTTAGCTTTGGATGATATTTTAGAGTCAATTGAAGAATTGCGTTTTTACCGAAAGACGATTCTTTCAATATAAAGTGGTTTTTACACGAAGAGATATGATGGATGACGATGGCTTGAATTGTCCAGCCTTACCCTAAAAAGGCGCTCGATAGTCTCGCTACTTTCCTTATATTATTATGAAAAATCTGGAAAATTACGCGCATTTTTTCTTGCCATACTCTTTGTGTAAATCATGCAAAGGCCTCATAAAATAAGTAATTTTTTGAGCTTATAAAAAATACCTATAAAAAGTGCCTACAAGTAGGGGGGGTGGATAACTAATTGTTCGCTGACTACTTATAAGACTAATTTACAAAATACTCGTAGAAGGCTTTGTAAAATCACCTGCGCGAGCCGATTTCTGCGTTGCACGGTGTTCAAAATGTTCATTTGCTCTGTATAAACTCCGCTTTCTGTGTGCCGTGCGCCTTGAGATTGACACGCTCGATAGGTTTCTCAAAGCCTTCTTGTAATAATTCTATGTTTCATTGCGTTAAAAACTCGCTAAAAGTGGGGGGGTGTGTTTTCATATTCCACTTTTACATTATGTCCAGATTAATTCTATGATTGTTCTCTCTGATGTCACGCTGAGGCGTGGTCCGCAAAAGCTCTTATCCGATGTTTCAATCAGTATTCATCCCGGCTATAAAGTTGGTTTGACAGGAGCTAATGGCACGGGTAAATCAAGTTTATTTGCGATGTTGCGTGGTGAACTGGGTCAAGATGAAGGTACGGTAAGTATTCCACCTAACTGGGTTGTTGCCCATGTAGCGCAGGAAACCCCCTCGACAAGCATCACCGCTTTAGAATATGCCCTACAAGGTGATACTGAATATATTGACCTGCATAAACAATTAGAAAATGCAGAAGGTGCCTTGCTGGGTGAACTGCATGGTCGCTTAGATGTCATTGATGGTTACACCACAGAGAGTCGTGCGGCCACGCTATTACATGGTCTGGGGTTTTCTCAGGCACAAATTAATAATCCTGTTGATAGTTTTTCTGGTGGTTGGCGTATGCGTTTAAATTTGGCGCAGGCATTAATGTGCCGCTCCGATTTATTGTTACTCGACGAACCAACGAATCATTTGGATTTAGATGCCGTTATCTGGCTACAAACTTGGTTGATGCAGTATGAAGGAACATTGATTCTGATTTCGCATGATAGAGAATTTCTTGATGCGGTGGTAAAACATATTGCCAATATTGAACATGCAAAACTCACTTTGTATACAGGAAATTATACGGCGTTTGAAAAAGTTCGGGCAGAACGTTTAGCTCAACAGCAAAGCGCTTATGAAAAGCAGCAGCGTGAAAAAGCACACATGCAAAAATATGTGGATCGTTTTCGTGCTCAGGCAACTAAGGCAAAGCAGGCACAAAGTCGTTTGAAAGCCTTGGGACGAATGGAGGAAATTTCTGCGGCTCAGGTTGATTCGCCGTTTCATTTTAGCTTTTTTGAACCCGAGAAATTACCCGAGCGTTTATTGAATATTGTGAATGCCTCCATTGGTTACGGTGATAAAGTTATCGTCAACGATGTAAAAATACAGCTAATGCCGGGTCAACGTATTGGTTTAATTGGGCCAAATGGTGCAGGCAAATCGACATTAATTAAATATCTGGCGGGTGAACTTCAATCAATTGCCACAGAGACTTCTAATGATAAAAAAGATGAATCATGGGAGGCGCAAGATTTAAAAATTGGGTATTTTGCGCAGCATCAGCTAGAACAGTTAAGAGTCGATTTAAGTGCCTTGCAGCAGCTTCGAGCATTGGATAAAGAGGCCAGAGAGCAGGATTTACGTAATTATTTAGGTGGATTTGGCTTTAAAGGTGAAAGGGTTGATGAGCCTGTTGAACCATTTTCTGGTGGAGAAAAAGCACGCTTAGTCTTGGCTTTATTGGTGTATCAAAAACCTAACTTACTATTGCTGGATGAGCCAACGAATCATTTGGATTTACAAATCCGTCATGCCTTAAGTGTCGCATTGCAGGGCTTTGCTGGAGCAATGGTGATTGTTTCTCATGATCGTCATTTATTAAAAACGGTGACAGATGAGTTGGTGATTGTGCATGATGGTAAAGCAGAAGCATTTGATGGTGATTTGGATGATTATGCCAAATTTATCAATGAATCAGCTAAATTAATGGCATCAGAAAGTAAAGATTCAGGATTCGAAAGTCATCAGGCAGAACCTGAAAAAGGCTTATCTAAAAAAGAGCAGCGTCAACTGGACGCTCAACGCCGTAAGCAATTACAGCCTTTATTAAATCAACTAAAGAAAGCCGAGAAAGCATTGGATGAGCTTTCAAGCAAGCAAGGTGAGCTTGAAAAATTGCTATCTGACCCTGATATCTACTCTGAAGAAAATAAACAAAAGCTAAAAAATCTTGTATTGGAAAAGAGCGAGATAGATAAAAAGTTAGAAATGATAGAAATGCAATGGATGGAAATCAGCGAAGAATATGAAACTGCCGCTGCGCTGATAGTGTAAATAGTGTAGCCGATAGTATCGATTGTATTATGGTCAAAATGATGGCTAAAAGTGTTATTAGGTGATGATGGTTTAAGGTTTAATTATGGTAGGTGTTTTTACTTGCAGATAAAAAAGCCCTTATAAGTAGGGGGGTGGGAATAAGCTGAATAAGTCACAACTTATTCCTTCTATTATGCGTATGATGAGAAATGACCTATCGTTTGTCAGTCTATTCATGGAACTTATTAGGTTTGTGGTAGACTATTAAAGTGTTGTTGTTAAACATAATCTACGCATTGATTTATAGAAGGTTTTGCAAAGCCTTTTTATAAAAAATGTGGATTTACTTTTATTTTACGGAGATATAAATGAGTCAGTTAGATATGAGTACGGGTCGGATTGTTGCAAATGCAGCAGAAAGTGAGCGTGCTAACTTTATTAAACGTACTTATGTACACTTGGCCGGTGCGATTGCTGCATTTGCTGTAATAGAAACACTTTTGATCAAATCAGGTGTGGCAGATTCTTTTGTAGGTATGCTTGCCGGCAGTAAGTGGAGCTGGTTAATTGTTCTAGCGGCATTTATGTTGGTATCTACGGTTGCAAATAACTGGGCGCATTCTGGAATTTCTCGCGAAAAGCAATATTTGGGTTTGGGGCTGTTTGTTGTTGCAGAAGCAATTATCTTTATGCCTTTAATCTATATGGCATTAATGAGAGCGCCTGACGGGAATTTATTACAAAATGCAGCCGTTGTGACAGCGGCATTAGTTGCAGGGTTAACCTTTACCGCATTTTCTACCAAGATTAATTTCTCATTTATGGGACGTTTCTTAATGATTGGTGGTTTTGTGGCGATGGGATTAATTGTTGCCAGTATTTTGTTTGGTTTCTCGCTAGGGCTATGGTTCTCTGGTGGCATGATTTTATTTGCTGCGGCTTCTGTGCTTTACAGTACATCAAATATCATTCATGAGTATCATACAGAGCAGCATGTAGCAGCTTCGTTATCTTTGTTCTCCAGTGTGGGTCTGTTATTTTGGTATATCCTACAGTTCTTCATGAGCATGGGTGATGACTAAGCAAGTCACTGCTTGATGCGTATATTCTTCAGGCAAAGGTCTTAAACATAAAAAAAGCCCGCGATTCGAAAGAGTCACGGGCTTTTTAGTGTTTGTGCCTTGTGTAAGGGTTTTAAGAACCTAACAGATTAGAAATTTTCAGTTGATGTAAATAAGCCAACCTTTAGGTCTTTCGCTGTGTAAATTTCTTTGCCATCAACTTCCATGCTGGCATTTGCAACACCCATAACTAATTTACGTTGAATCAGTCGAGAGATATCAATTTTGTAAGTCACTTTCTTTGCATTAGGAAGAACCTGCCCAGTAAATTTAACTTCTCCTGCGCCCAGTGCGCGTCCGCGTCCGGGACTTCCAGACCAGCATAAGAAAAAGCCAATCAGCTGCCACATAGCATCCAGACCTAAACAACCAGGCATGACGGGGTCCCCTTTAAAGTGACAGTCAAAAAACCATAAATCAGGCTTAATATCGAGTTCTGCTATGATTTTACCTTTGCCAAACTCACCACCATCAGAATTTATTTCAACAATACGATCCATCATTAGCATTTGTGGTGCAGGTAAGCGGGCATTATCAGGGCCAAATAATTCGCCATTTCCACTTTTAATAAGATCTTCGTAGGTATATGAATTTTTTCTTTCTATTTCCATTGTATAAATCCTGATTTATGTCGTTTGACTCTATAGTTTATGGCCACAAAGCATGGCGCAGCCGATACTACTTGATATTGAGAGGCTCGACCAGTTTAAATACGGTAAGACCTTTGCATGTAGGCTATGGTGAGAGAAAAATGCGCGTAATTTTCTGGTTTTTCATAAAGGATGGCTAATAGCAGGGATATTGACCATGTTTTTAGGGAAAAAACTGGGAAATTCAAGCCATTTCTATTCGTCATCTGTCTTTGTGCAAAGGTCTCACGGTATATATATTAAAGAGTCTGCTTGAAATACTGGTTTTATCTCCCTGGTTGTTTCTTTATGCGTAATCGATAGCAATACCAATAAAAATAAGCATTCCCAGCCAGTTATTATTGAGAAATGCACGTAAGCATTTTTCTGGTTCTCTATGTCGTGTTAGCGTTTGTTGATAAGCGATAAAGCCACAAGCAAGTAAGATACTCATATAATATGCAGGGTCACGTTGAGTGAGTATGCCAACAACAGTCAGTAAAATTAATGTGAGTAACTGTAAGCTCCCAATAATAAAATTATCGTATTTACCAAAGAGAATTGCGGTTGATTTTACACCTATTTTTAAATCATCGGCTTTGTCTACCATGCCGTATTGTGTATCGTAAGCCGTCGTCCAGAGGAGTGACGCAACGTATAAAAGCCAAGCTTCCATTGGTGGTAAGTTGCCTGTAATAGCGGTATATGCCATTGGGATAGAGCAAGAGAATGCTGCACCAAGGTGTACTTGTGGGAAGTGGTGGTAGCGTTTCATAAATGGGTAGCTTGCCGCTAGAATAACTGCCACGAAAGAAAGTGCAATGGTTAAGTGATTGAGTTGAAGCACTAATAAGAAGGCGAGAAAACACAGTACGGCAAAAACACCCAATGCTTCATTTGCACTCATTTTCCCACTCGTTAAGGGGCGATTTTTAGTGCGCGCAACATGTAAATCGATGTCACGATCAGCATAATCATTAATTGCACAGCCTGCGGATCGCATTAGGAATACGCCCAAGCTGAAAATAACGAGGAGTTTAAAGTCCGGAATTCCTTTTGATGCGAACCATAAAGCCCACAAGGTTGGCCATAAGAGTAAATAGGTGCCAATTGGGCGATCGAAACGAATTAATTCAGCGTAGAGTTTTATTTTCTCAGTATTCATGGGTAGATTCATTTTAAGCATCCGGCAGTGTTTATTCTGATTTCACCTTTGCTTACTAGGCCTAATGCTTTGCTGTGCTTTTTCATGTAATTTCGCATTTCTTGTGCCTTGCATTGTGCACAGGACTGACTGCTATCTTCACGGTGATTAGTGCAGAAAAAAATTGGATGTTTGTAATATGACATAGTTTATTAATTAACGTATAGCTTTCAGTGTTTGTTGAAGAATACTTGTAAGATGTGCGATTATGCCCGATTTTTCTAAGCCTGAGAAACGCTAAACGATGGAAAAGTTTGACAGCATTACTGATTTCCTAAAAACAGGAGATTTTAATTATCGTATATATGATATGGGGCGTAAGGTCTGCCCAATATCAAATGAAGATTTTGAAAAAATAGAAAAACAAGCGCTTCTTTTTCCTTATCCTTTTCAGCAGAAGGCATGGTTGGCTTTACTATTTTGGCCAGAAGGTAAAGCAGAGCAGGCCGTTATCTGGTTTTTACAATTTCCTATTGATGAGTTGGGTTATTTAAAACAGTTATCACGTGATGCTTTTTTGATCGACTTGTTGGAACAAACAGGAAAAAATATTCAAGCTAAACAGCAAGGTAATCATGTTGAGGATGGGCTTGGTGAATCGCCTTTTGCGTTTAAACCGCGTGAAGATCGGCTTTCTATGTTTCATGCCTTAGCAACGGTAGAGCTGGGACAAGCACCATCACAGCATTATCAGTATGCTCATGATTATTTGTTACCAAAAGATCAAGGTGGGCCTGGGTATGAGCAATGGCAGTTTTTAGGGCTGCAAGGTATTGCGGATGTCATTGCTCGTTTAGATGAAGATAATAATGCTGTTCTTCTAGCCTGCGCTATTCCAGAAATGCCATCTATGCCATTGCAGAATTTTGCTCATGGTTTAGAGAATAGGGTATTTGATCAACCTTTGTTTGATGCCATCTTGGCAAGATTAAGAAATGAGCTAAAAAGTGCTAAAGATAGTGTGTTGGTTGCTGCATTGATTCGAGCAATATCTGCATTGCCTACAGAGGCTAAAAAAGTTGAAATTTTAGTTGAAATTTTACAGTCGCCAATGGCAAAAGAAATAGAGGTTATAGCTGCTATTTCTGGTCGCTCTTGGGTCGATTTGAAAAATAACGAGCTTATGGCATTGTTTGTTGAAAAGCTGGCAGCCCAGGAACAATTAGCATTCAATGCAATATTGGCAGATTTAATTATGATTCCTGGTATGCGTGATGTGATACTGGCAAGCATGAGAAGTGAAAAGCGTTCTACCGGGTTGGCCCAGCGTTTTGGGGTATTTATGCAGGCGATTAGTGGTCATTCATAACGTGGTGGGTGCGTGTACTAGCTAAAAAACAGGCTATAAGTACGGGGGTGGCTTTTATTCATTATCCTCGTATGTGTTGCGTCATTTAAAGACATTAATTAAGAGAGATAATAGTGACTGATAAGTTTATGCGCCCTGTGCGCAGTTTTGTTCTACGCCAAGGTCGATTAACAAGAGGTCAGGATGATGCCTTGCAAAATATCTGGCCTATTTTTGGTATAGAGCGTGGTGATTCTTTGTTAGATATTGAATCTTTATTTGAATCAAAGAACCCTGTTACATTGGAAATTGGCTTTGGTGATGGTGTGTCTTTGGCAACAATGGCTGAAAATGCACCCGATAGAAATTTTATTGGTATTGAAGTGCATAAACCAGGTGTGGGTCGTTTGCTGCATTTGATTGATGAGAAGAAGTTAACGAATGTGCGCGTGATGGATGATGATGCTGTACAGATTATGAAGAATAGAATTCCAGAGGCATCTTTAGATCGAGTGCAATTATTTTTTCCAGATCCGTGGCATAAGAAGCGTCACAATAAACGGCGTATTGTTCAGGATGATTTTGTTTCGCTGGTTGCGAGTCGTCTAAAACTGGGTGGTATTTTTCATTTGGCTACCGACTGGGAGCCGTATGCTGAACACATGGCCGAAGTAATGGAAGCCTCTACAGATTTTAGATCGCTTTCAGCGACACCTTATTCTCCTAAGCCAGAGGAACGCCCAACAACAAAATTTGAAACACGAGGAATAAAGCTAGGTCATGGTGTCTGGGATTTACTTTATCAAAAGCAGGATACAACAGCATAATAAGGATGCCTGCTTAAAAAAGCCCCCCAAAGTAGGGGGGTGGGTTTCTCTTTATAGAGTGATTCGATAGCTATCAGGTCAGTCTTATTCCCCGCGACCAATGCCATAGTAAGTAATTCCAAGATCCTTCATTTGCTCTGGTCTGTATAGGTTTCTTCCGTCTACAATTACAGGATTATTGAGTGTCTCAATTATTTTGCTAAAGTCAGGGGAGCGAAACTCTTGCCATCCGGTAGGAATAACAAGAGCATCTGAGCCTTTAAGGGCTTCATTTGCTGTGCTACAAATGGTTAAGCCTTCCTGCTTGTCATAAAGTGCTTCGCATGTTTTGTTGGCAGCAGGGTCATAAGCTCTTACCTTTGCTCCAATGTTCCAGAGTTGTCTCATTAATACGTGACTGGCTGAGCCGCGCATATCTGCCGAGTCAGGTTTAAAAGCTAATCCCCATATAGCAATGGTCTTGTCTTTTAATGATTCGCCGTAGTATTTTGTGAGTTTTTCAAAGAGCTTTTCCTTTTGTCGATAGTTTACTGCTTCAACTGCATTAAGTAGTTCTGCTGTATAGCCTTGATCTTCAGTGCAGTGAGCAAGTGCTCTAATATCTTTGGGAAAGCGTGAGCCTCCATAGCCGCAACCAGGATAAATAAAATGATAGCCAATTCGTGGATCTGAGCCGATGCCTATCCTTACTTGTTCAATATCAGCTCCTAGAATTTCAGAAATATTTGAAAGCTCGTTCATAAAGCTAACTTTGGTAGCTAACAATGCATTAGCTGCATATTTTGTTAATTCAGCGGAGCGAATATCCATGGCAATAATTCGATCACGGTTATGATTGAAGGGGGAGTAGAGTTCTCGCATTAGCTCGGTGGTGCGCGGATTATCTGAGCCAATGATAATCCTATCTGGCTTCATGAAATCATCAATAGCCACCCCGGTTTTTAAGAACTCAGGGTTTGAAACCATATCAAACTCGTATCTCTCACCTCTTTGTTGAATGGTATTATTGATAATGTCTTTGATTTTGTCAGATGTGCCAACAGGAACGGTAGATTTTCCGATTATTACGCGATACCCATCCATATTCTCTGCAATAGATTTTGCAACGGTAAAAATGTGTTGAGTATCACTGTTTCCATTTTCATCAAAGGGAGTACTAACTGCAATGAAAAGATAGAGTCCGTGCTTTACTCCTTCAGCCGCAGAGGTTGTAAATTTTAATCTTCCTGCTTTAATATTCTCATCGAGAGTTCTTTTTAAGCCCGGTTCGTGAATATCAGTTTTTCCTTTCGCGAGATTTTTTACTTTCTTTTTATCAGTATCTACGCATAAAACATCGTTACCAACCTGAGCCATGCAAGCGCCGGTTATCAAGCCGACATAGCCAGCACCATAAATTGTTATTTTCATATCTGGGTTTACTTAGTCTTGTTATTGAGTTGTTTGGAATTAAAGGGGGTAATAGTACCCTATTGTAGGATTTTTTCTATATGTTGAAGGCTTTGATAAACACTACCAAGTGTGTCAATTTCAAGGCGCACGGTACACAAAAAGCGGAGTTTGCGTGGAGTAAATGAGCATTTTGAGCACCGCGCAACGCAGGAATTGTCTCGCGCAGGTGGTTTTGCAAGCCTTCACTTTTGAGAAAGTGAGTATATTTTAGAGTGCTAAGCAGAAAGGTATTTGCCTTGTTTGGAGAGAAGTAGATTATTTGGCGAAATAAATTTAATGTGTCTTTGTACTGCGCTAAAGAACGTTTGAGAAGATATTGGGGTATTGTGTTACAAAAGTTTTCTAGTTATTTCTGCAAAAATATGGGAGGGTTATAAATTAAACACAAAAAACATCATAATAATTACATTTAGAAGGTTGACACTGCCTTTGCTTTGCCTCAGAATTGCCGGCTTGATTTTGGAGGGGTTCCCGAGCGGCCAAAGGGATCAGATTGTAAATCTGACGCGAAAGCTTCGGTGGTTCGAATCCACCCCCCTCCACCATTAATTTTTTAGCTTGAGATTAATAGTTGAGAAGATATAATTCTTAAGCGTTTTTAGTCAGCTGAAAGACGCGGATGTCGTATAGTGGTAATACCTCAGCCTTCCAAGCTGATGCTGCGGGTTCGATTCCCGCCATCCGCTCCATATTGAGTTAAATGGGTTGCAGTTTTGTGAGCTATAGTGCACAAGTTACTGTAGTTTGTTTGTGTGCTCATATAGCTCAGTCGGTAGAGCGCGTCCTTGGTAAGGACGAGGTCACCGGTTCAATTCCGGTTATGAGCTCCATATATAATTGCTGTTGTTGATGTTTTGACGATGGTGGAAGATTTTTAATATTATTAGATTTTAGAGAAGGGTGATTCACCATGTCCAAAGAAAAATTTGAACGTAATAAGCCCCATGTAAACGTGGGCACAATTGGTCACGTAGACCACGGTAAAACCACGCTGACTGCGGCGCTTAC
>PDWI01001543.1_pt1 | contig 36150 bp, 35 predicted proteins | sample 1430891 | NCBI WGS metagenome assembly PDWI01 (sample SAMN01162508, study PRJNA174530) | Oral metagenome, whole genome shotgun sequencing project. | biome: Marine environment; feature: Marine mammal; material: Swab sample of the gingival sulcus; isolation source: swab sample of gingival sulcus... | reverse complement strand
TGAGCAGCTTAGAGCCGGTATTCACCTTAAAGAAGCGGTTATCAATGCCAGCGCGGTGCGGACTAAACCGATTATTCTGACCGCCCTTGCCGCAATGGTAGGCGCTTTTTTTATACTGGATGATCCTATTTTTGGGGGCTTGGCGGTTTCACTGATCTTTGGCATATTGGTGTCAACCTTATTGACGCTGGTACTGATTCCCATTATGTATTACATGTATGCCAAACGGCGTGTTCAAGCAATCAGGGAGTTAACAGCCTGAAGAATAGAGATCGATGGTGTTGCTGCATATTACCGCATCACTGACTGGTAATTTGCTAATATATTAATTGCTCGGGACTCCCTGACGCTTTGGTTTGCGGAGTCCCAAGTGTAGTGTCAAAGAGCAGGGCTATTCTGACACGCTTTCTAGTAAATAAACGAACCTTATTTCATGGATAGCCAAAATTATGATTAAAACACAAAGTGTGAGCAATACCTTATATATTCCCTTGATAGGGAATATATATACATCGAAAAACTTCCAAGAGCTATTGTTTGATGAAAAGGCGCTTGAGCTAGAGCAAGCCATACCTCAAAATAATATCAGCAAAATAAACAATGAGTATTATTATCTGGCATCTGCTTCAAGATATTACAATATGGATTTAGAAACAAAAGATTTTATTAAAAAACATCAAAAATGTAATATAATTAATATTGGTGCAGGCTTAGATACTTCTTATTACAGGATTAAAAGCAATACAGCAACTTTTTACGAAATTGATCTACCTCCTGTTATTGCAGAAAGAGCTAGGTTAATGCCAGCACAAGAAAACGATATTTACATTGAAGGTTCTTTTTTAGATGTCGATGAGTGGATCAAAGATATAAAAGATAAAAATCTTCCAACTTTATTAATTATCTCGGGTGTTTTCTATTACTTTAAAAAAGAAGAGATTGATGAATTTTTTCTTAAAATAAAAAATAAATTCAGCTTGCTAGAAGCCGTTTTCGACTGTACCAATCAATTAGCCCTAAAAATATCAAACAGATATGTGAAAAAGACAGGAAATAAAAATGCTCCCATGTATTTTTATATCAACAGTATCGATGCTTATTTGAAGCATCTCGATCTTGATATAAAGTTAGTAAAAGAATATATGATGTATCATTATTCGAGAAAAATATTAAAAAAAGCTTCCTTCGTTACTAAAGTAAATATGACTATTTCAGATTTATTTAAAATGGTCAAAATTGAGCACATAAAAATAAATTAAAACGTCCATAAAAATTCGTTTCACGGCACTCATTACTATTTGCTGGTAAAGTTATCTTTTATGTGTAGAGCAAACTGACATTTATCAAGAAGTGGGTGAAATTATGATGAAAGAAAAGGTAAAACTGACGGGTATCCCTAAAACCTTGCTTATACCCTTGAGAGCAAGATATTTAGAAACGAAGAAACAAAATGGAATTATAGATGATCCCAAGACAGTGGAAATATTGGATCAAATAGAATATGATTTCACTGGAGAAAACAAAAATGATGTTTCTGTAGGTTCACAACTTGGAGTAGCCATCCGTACAGAGATATTAGACGAAGGGGTAGGTAAGTTTATTGAAAAAAATCCGCACGGTGTTGTTGTAAATCTTGGTTGTGGTCTTGATACTCGTTTTCATAGAATTGATAATGGCAGCGTCTTTTGGTACGATCTTGATGTTCCTGAAGCGATTGAGTTAAGGAAAAAATTTTTTGATGAAACGGACAGATTCAAGTTTATTTCAAAATCAGTAACAGATTTCTCTTGGTTGGAATTATTACCCAAAGATAAACCTATTCTTTTTGTTGCGGAAGGTTTATTTATGTATTTTGAAGAAAGTGAAATAAGAGAAATTTTTGCTAAAATAAGAGAGGTTTATCCTAGCTCAGAAGTACTATTTGAAGCAATGTCGCCTTATATGGCAAAAAATACAGAAAAACACCCTGATATGAAAGGACATAGTGCGAAATTCAAGTGGGGCATAAAGACAGGATCAGATCTAGAAGATTGGAATCAAGGCATAAATTTTATTGAAGAGTGGTATTATTTTGATAGACACAGAGAAAAACATCCTTTTATTTTCAAGTTGTTGTCTTTAATCCCTGCTTTCAGAACAGGAATGAAAATAGTGCATATCAGTTTTAATAAAACCACATAATAAGTCGTTTAACTTGGCTCTATTTATTGGCCGGTGAACTCACTGTGGCATTGCTGCATATATCAACCCCTCTATCTTCATGTAATTAATAAGAAACATCAGGACAGGATGGATGGTGTAAGATGACTTGGTTTTGCGACACGCCGGGTCATTCAAGTGTACCTGTCGCGCTAAAGGAGTGTTATGAACAAACTAGCTTTTTTTGTAACTGTTGTGAGCTTGGCAGTTGTCACACTAGTAGCAAATCCCAGTTTCGCTGAAAACAAGCCGGTGGTTGTCTCGTCCAAGATTGATACTGAAGGTACTTTGCTGGGCAATATGATTATGCTCAGTCTGGAAGCCAATGGCATTCCGGTACGGGATAAATTGTCTCTGGGAGGACTGCCGATTGTACGTAAGGCATTGATTGCGGGTGAAGTGGATATTCTACCCGAGTACACTGGCAATGGTGCTTATTTATTTGAAAATCAGCAAGATGCACCAGAGTGGAAAAACCTTGAACAAGGTTGGGAGCGAGTTAAACAATTGGATTATGAGGTGAATAAATTAGTTTGGTTGAAGCCTGCCCAAGCTAATAATACCTATGCTTTAGGGGTGCGTTCCGATGTGGCTGAGCCTAATCAACTCAAAACTATGTCTGATTTTGGCAAATGGGTAGCAGGTGGGGGCGATGTCAAATTAATTGCCTCTCAAGAGTTTGTCAATTTTGCGGGGGCTTTACCCGAGTTTGAAAAAGTTTACGAATTTAAAATGAAGCCTGAGCAGATGATTGTGGTCGCAGGTGGTGATACAGCCAATACTATTAAAGCTGCCGCCGCACAAACTAATGGCGTGAATACAGCGATGGTCTATGGTACAGATGGTGCCATTGAGCCAGCAGGTCTGGTGGTCATGGAAGATGATAAACAAACTCAAATGGTTTATTCACCTGCTCCAGTAGTACGTGAAGCTGTATTAGAAGTTTATCCACAAATTGAAGCAATTTTAGCGCCTGTGTTTGATTCGCTAGATGCACCTACCTTGCGTGTTTTGAATGCGCGTATACAAGTTGATGGCGAAATGTCCAAAGCAGTGGCTAAATCTTATCTGAAAGAAAAAGGCTTTATCGAGTAAGCATCACTACGATTCAATATTCAAAATCTACTGAATTTTCTCCCTTATGAAAAGGGCGAAAGCGCTTGCTGTTGCTTGGCGGCTTGCTTAAGCTGTCATATTCAGAACAGGGGGCTGTAATGATTGCCAAACCCGTAAAACGTGTCGATCCTGTCGCTTTGCTGTTTTTTATTCTTAGTTTTATTAGTGTGTTCAGTTTCGCTTTTATTAATGTTAAACCAAATCGTATCGCTGCGGGTGAGGGCAAGTTTATTAGTGATTTGCTGGATCAGCCTATTATTTACTTATTGATATTGAGCTTTGTCGTGTGGGCGTTTGTGAATATGTTTGCCTCACACAGCAAGTTAGTACGCTTTTTCTCAGCTAATACGGTTCTATTTTGTTTGATTCTTGCTGTGGGTCTGACGGCTACGCACTTTGCCATTAAACCAGCCGTGCGTGTCACACCTTCCACCTGTTTTTGGGTGGTATTCAGTGTTTTTTGTTTGTCTATAACCGATGCTTTGGTACGTTTTAAGCTGCGTCCTTGGCAAAGAATCGCTTATTTATTGGGCTATCTATTAGCGGGCTTTGCTGTATTGAGTTCTGGTTTATTAGACAAGCTGGCTGTTATGCAGGAGTTTCATGCGCGAACTGAGCAATTCTGGATAGAAGGGTTGCGCCATTTACAGCTAAGTTTGGGTTCTTTGTTGATTGCTTTATTACTCGGTTTGCCTTTGGGTATTGGATGCTTTCAAGTACCTAGAATGCGTAATATTGTCTTACAGACATTAAGTCTGGTTCAAACCATCCCCAGTCTTGCTTTATTTGGCTTGCTCATGGCGCCTTTAGCTTGGTTGGCCGCCCATAGTGATTGGGCGCAAGCTATGGGTATTCGTGGGATTGGTGTTGCTCCGGCTTTGATTGCACTCATTATGTATAGCCTTTTACCTATAGTGGCTAATACGGTGGTTGGTTTGGAAAATGTATCACCTGCGGTGCGCGAGGCAGCGAAAGGTATGGGTTTAACCCAATTACAGCGCTTGTTTCAGGTTGAATTGCCACTGGCTTTGCCGGTGATTCTAACAGGTATAAGGATTGTACTAGTACAGACGATGGGTTTGGTCACTGTAGCGGCATTAGTGGGGGGCGGTGGTTTTGGAACTTTTGTGTTTCAAGGCTTGGGACAAACCTCTACCGATCTTATTTTATTAGGTGCTTTGCCGACGGTGTTTTTAGCTTTTGTGGCTGCTATTGTGCTGGATGCCTTGGTTGCTAGTCTGAATAAAGCTTGGGAGAATTCCTCATGAGTATGATTTCAATTCGTCATGTTTCCAAGCGTTATGACAGTGTGACGGTGGTAGATAAAGTCAGTCTGGAGATTGAGAAAGGCAGTATTACTGCAATTGTTGGTACTTCAGGTTCGGGTAAATCAACTTTGTTGCGCATGATTAATCGCTTGACTGCAATGAGTGAAGGCGAAATCTGGATTGATGGCAAAAATATTATGCGTCAAGCAGTTAACACCTTGCGGCGTGGTATCGGCTATGTCATACAGGGACATGGTTTATTCCCGCATCGCACAGTGGCACAAAATATCGCCACCGTACCAAGTTTACTGGGCTGGAGCAAAGCTGAGATTGACACTCGGGTCAATGAACTACTAAAGCTGTTTCACCTAGAGCCTTCCCATTATGCCCACAAATTTCCGCATCAATTATCTGGCGGTCAACAACAACGGGTGGGTGTTGCCAGAGCACTAGCGGCGCGGCCACAAGTCTTATTAATGGATGAGCCTTTTGGAGCACTTGATCCAGTTATTCGCACTAAAGCACAAGAAGATCTACTCGCTATTCAACAGCAATTTGCTATTAGCATTTTATTGGTCACGCATGACATGGATGAAGCTTTCTTATTGGGTGATCGTATTGCGGTTATGGATAAAGGCAGCCTGATTCAATACAGCCGTCCTCGGGATATTCTGTTAAAACCGGCGAATGATTTTATTGTGCAATTGACAGGTACTTCTGAGCGAGCTTTGAAATTAATGTCTTTGTATCAAGTGCAAGATTACCTTGATTCTGCTCAAACGGACTCGCCAATCTCCCTTTCTCATACCACTTCGCTACGTGAAGCCTTGTCTACCTTAACTTGGCAAGGAGAGACAGTAGCCAAAGTAGTGAATGCGCAAGGAGAAAACATCGGCACTATTCACCTACAGCAAATTCTGGCAGCGGGGCAAGCCAAGTGAAACGTTTAAGTTTCTTAGCTTGGTTATTCCGCGCCTTTTTATTACTACTGTTTGGGGTGCTGGTGTTTAAAACAGAGTGGCTCAAGCGTTGTTTTGAGCCTTTGGCACGTTCGGGTGAGCCGGTGATTTACAGTCAGGACAGTATGAGTTCACTGACGCTACAACATTTAGAATTGGTATTAATGTCTTTGCTCATTAGTGCTGTGCTGGGCATTGCGGCGGGGGTTTTTGTGACTCGCCCTAGTGGGCGAGCTTTTTTGCCCTTATCTCGTGCGATTGTCAATATGGGGCAAACTTTTCCACCTGTCGCGGTATTGGCTTTGGCCGTTACGGTCGTCGGTTTTGGTCTATATCCAGCACTGATTGCTTTGGCTTTGTATGGTCTATTGCCCATTTTTGAAAATACGGTGGCTGGTTTAAGCAATGTGAATCGTGCAGTGCTTGAGGCGGCTGATGGTATGGGTATGTCCAGCCAGCAGCGTTTGTGGAATGTGGAGTTACCCTTGTCCATGCCATTATTGGTGGAAGGTATTAAGGTGGCGACGGCTATTAATATAGGTACGGCTACCATTGGTTCAACCGTAGCAAGCAAGTGTTTGGGTGAGGTCATTATTGCTGGTTTGTTAGTCAATAATATGGCTTATGTCTTACAAGGTGGTTTGATTGTAGGTTTAATGGCAATTTTGATCTATGACGCTTTAAATTTATTTCAGGCTTATTTGGCAAAGCGTACTGGTACACAGTAGTTCTTTTAAGCCAGCTTGACGATGTGTGCTGTATTCATCGAAAAATACCTAAAAGCGTTCCAGCTCAGGAAAAGCTAATTGACCCTGATGGACATGCATAGCACCAAACTCCGCACAGCGGTGTAGGGTAGGGATGGCTTTTTCTGGATTAAGCAGACGTAGCGGATCAAATGCTGCTTTAATCGCATGAAATTGGGTCAACTCTAAACGATTAAACTGAGTACACATTTGATTGATTTTTTCCATGCCTACGCCATGTTCCCCGGTAATAGTGCCACCGACTTGCACACACAGCTCCAATATTTTGCTGCCAAATTGCTCTGCGCGATGTAGCTCATCTGCCTGATTCGCATCAAATAAAATCAGTGGGTGTAAATTACCATCGCCTGCATGAAAGACATTGGCAACACGCAGTCCAAATTCTGCTGACATCGCTTGCATGGTTTGGAGCACTTCGGGTAAGCGTTTACGAGGAATGGTACCATCCATGCAATAATAATCTGGCGAAATGCGCCCTACCGCCGGAAAAGCGGATTTACGTCCTTTCCAAAAAATCATGCGTTCTTGTTCATCTTTCGCTATCCGCACCTCAGTTGCACCGCTTTGTAGCAGGATGTGGCGAACCTCTTTAGTTTGTTCGGACAACTCTGCATTCACACCATCTAGCTCACATAATAAAATGGCTGCTGCATCCAGTGGATAATCTGCTTTTACAAAAGCTTCTGCGGCTAAAATAGCAGGCTTGTCCATCATTTCCAAACCTGCGGGAATAATACCAGCCGCTATAATATTGCCTACAGCTTCTCCTGCTTTGACGACATCGGCAAACGCAGCCAGTAAAACTTGAGCACCTTCTGGCTTAGGTAATAATTTGACCGTAATTTCCACCATAATGCCCAATAAACCTTCCGAACCATTCATTAAAGCCAGCATGTCATAACCAGGGCTATCCAGTGCTTGTGAGCCGATGGTGAGTAATTCTCCTTCAACGGTGACCAGCTTGATTTGCAGAACATTATGCACAGTCAGGCCATATTTTAAGCAATGCACACCACCTGAATTTTCCGCTACATTACCGCCAATGGTACAGGCAATTTGTGAGGAAGGATCAGGCGCATAATACAAGCCTAAAGCGTCAACAGCTTGGGAAATCGCTAAATTGCGAACGCCCGGCTGTACTCTGGCGGAGCGATTCTGTAAGTTAATTTCCAGTATCTGATTGAATTTTGTCAAACTGAGCAATAAACCTTCTGCATGTGGTAAAGCACCGCCTGATAAGCCAGTACCTGCACCACGTGCTACGACCGGCACTTGCAAACGGTGACAAATACGCATAATGCCTTGTACTTGCTCAATGGTTTCTGGCAAGGCTACCAGCAAAGGCGTTTGGCGATACACCGATAAGCCGTCGCACTCATAGGGCGCTAGTTCTTCGGGGCGACTTAGAAACAAGTGAGCGGGTAATTCTGCTTGTAAAGCTTGTAATAAGTGGACTGTGGGTAGTGTCATGGTCATGCTAAATCTCTGCTCGTTCAGATAGGCTACTTTGCCGTTTGTCCGGGAAATCAACCCTTTTCCTCTAAAGTCTCTCCCGTAGCAATATTAACTCTGGATTAATAACAGATGCTACTCAGGATAGCATCTATTCACTTTGCGGAGATGCCATGAAAAGATACCGTATTGCTGCTGTTGTATCCGGTGCATTAATGGGAATGGCCAGCCAAGCACATGCCCAAGTACATGCTCTAAATGATCAACCTTTCCCGGCTGCTTCTCAGTACCGTTATGACCATAACAATGCTCCAGCCGCTCAATTACCGGCGCCACAGCCACTTGCCAAACCAACAGTGCCTTCGGTGCCTGTTTCTGCTGGCCTGCGTATTATACCTGAATCAGGTAATCCCAAAGCAGCAGTTAACCCGGTTGCACTTGAAGAAGGTGCGTCGGGAGAAGCTGGACAAGCAAAATTTAAAATGGCTGCTTATGTTAAGCCTAAGCCCAGATTGCATAAGCCGGTTGCACCTATTGTATGGCGTCCGGTGGATACAGCTATTAGTGCCACCCCTTACAAGCCGGCTTCTGCCCCCGGACAGCCCACTTGGCGACAGCGAACAGCTAATCAACCATTAGCACAGCAGAAAAAACAAGCCGCAGCCGAACGCAAGCGTGCCTTGAGATTGCAACAGCAAGCAAAGCAAGCCAGCAAACAAGCGGCTATACAACGCGAGCGCGCCTTGCAACTACAAAAGCAAGCCAATCAGGCCAATAAGCGGGCATTGATGCGTCAGCAATTAGTCATGGCTGAGCAACAGCGCGTCAAGCAGTTACAAAAACAAGCTGCACAACTCAGGCGACAAAACCTGTTAAAACAGCGGCAACAACGCCTCGCCTTGCTAAAAAAACAACGGCAACAGCAGCGTTTGAAACAACAAGCCCAACAGCAGGCGCGTCAGCAACAATTGCGTCGTCAGGCTCAATGGCGTATCCGACAGCAAAGACAACAACCAACTGGCAGCCAGCCAAGTAGCCGCGTTGTAACGCATCCACAGGCTTCTCGCCAAGCCAGCCAAGCTAAAATTTGGTATCAGCCCAAGATACCTGCACATTATCAACCAATGCGGCACATCCCGCAGCAGCCTATGTGGTATAGTCCTAAAGTACCGGCGAAGTATCAGGGCACTTTGTCAGGCACTCAAAAAGGCGGCTCAAGTGCGGAGCAACAGGCACGGCAATTATTGGCACAACAACGTGCACACCGGCAGCAAATGCTTGCTTTACGGCAACAGCAAGCTACCCGGACAGTGCCTGTACAAGGTGTCGCAGGTCGAGTAGCGCCCGCGCAATCCCACTCAGCGCAACAAGCACAACAACGTGCTCAACAGCAACGCTTGCTACAGCAAAGACGAGTTCAACAACAGCGTCTTCAGCGACAACGTCTGCAACAGCAAAGGCAGCGTCAAGCACAGCAACGCGCCCAACAACAGCGTTTACAACAGCAAAGACAAGGCCAAACACAGCAACATGCACGCCAGCAAGCAGGACGTACAGCAGTAACTCCCGCTCAGAGTGGCGCGACCCGCGCACAACAGGCACAGCTAAGCCAATTGCAACAACAGCAATTATTATTAATGCAGGCTATGCAGCAAAACAATATGTATAACACGCTGGCAGGCGCTATTCGTGATCAGGGGGCTATGCACGTGCGCAATATTAATGAAATGTCCGCGATTCAAGGTTGTGCCATTACCGGAAATTGTCGTGTGGTCAGACGCTGAGTTTGGTCGCTATTGGTTTGCTAGCCTGCTCGGATCAAGCAGTAGAATCAGTGGATGTGGCGCAGCGAGCGCAAAAAATGCAGGAAACACCCGTGTTAAGCCCTGCGTTGAGCCAAGAGCAGCAACAGCAATGGCAGGAACTACAAGCCTTGCAACTACAATATATGCTGACCTTACAAGCTATGCAGCAAAAGCAAATGATGGGCGACATGGTGATGGATATTATGCGGGGCAACGGTGAACGTATTACATGCGCTATAGAGACACAGAGCAAGATTAATGCTTGCTCTATTGCGGGTAATTGTGAAGTAATCTTTGTGCCTGAGTTTAAATAATCAAGCTCAAACACTACCTGCTGCTCAAACGAAATGCTTTAGCAGCAGGCAGTGTCTGCGTGTATTAGACGAAAGCTAAGGTTCAAGCGTAAATGACTGGTTAGCGGGTGATATTTCACTCGCGTCGCCAAGTTGTTGTGCCTGCTTTATCTTCCAGCACTATTCCTTGTGCTTTCAGCTCCTCACGAATACGATCAGAAGCAGCCCACTCCTTATTGGCTCGCGCTTGCAAACGTTCTTGTACCTTGGCTTCAATGTCAGCATCACATAGATTGCCTTTATTATGGCCTTTGAACCAGTCTTCAGCATTGCTTTCCAACAAGCCAAGGTAGGCGCTTAGTTGTTGTAATAATGCCCCTAGTTTGGCGGCTTCGTTTACTTGTTGTTCGCCGCGTAGACGATTGGTTTCCCGCGCCAGATCAAACAAAACAGCAATCGCTCCGGCCGTATTAAAATCATCGCTCATAGCTGCGTGGAAGCGCTGTTCATAAGGTGTGTTCGGTGTTGCGGCTGCTTTAGGTAAATCGCGTAAAGCGGTATATAAGCGTGTCAAGGCTGCCCGTGCCGCATCAAGCTGTTCTGTACTGTAGTTCAGTGGGCTGCGGTAATGACTATTGAGCATAAAGAAGCGGATTTCTTCAGCTTTATACTGTTGTAATACTTCGCGTATGCTAAAGAAGTTGTTCAACGACTTGGACATCTTCTCGTCATTGATGCGAATAAAGCCATTGTGCATCCAATAATTCACATAGTTGTGTCCGCTGCAAGCTTCGCTTTGTGCAATTTCATTTTCGTGATGCGGGAATTGCAAATCTTGCCCACCACCGTGAATATCAAAATGATTACCTAATAGCTGCATAGACATGGCCGAGCATTCAATATGCCAACCAGGGCGGCCTTTGCCCCAAGGCGAGTCCCAAGACGGCTCATCGGGTTTGGCTGCTTTCCATAGCACAAAGTCCAAAGGGTCATCTTTGACTTCATCCACTGCAATGCGCTCACCGGCACGTAAGTCTTCCAGCTTACGTCCAGACAATTTGCCATAATCAGTAAATTTGGAAACATCGTAATAGACATCACCATTGCTGCCCACATAAGCGTAGGATTTGTCAATCAGTGTTTGAATCAGTGTCAACATATCCTCAATATGACTCGTGGCACGCGGCTCATAGGTGGGTGGCAAAATACCTAAAGTGTGCGCATCTTCGTGCATGGCATCAATAAAACGCTGCGTCACGGCTGTAAAAGGCTCTGCGTTCTCATTGGCGCGCTTGATAATCTTATCGTCAATATCAGTAATATTACGCACATAAGTCACTTCATAGCCTGCCGCTTGTAAATAGCGGTACACCATGTCAAATACCACCATAACCCGAGCATGTCCGAGGTGACAGTAGTCATACACCGTCATACCGCACACATACATGCGCACCTTGCCAGGCTCTATGGGTGTAAAAGACTCTTTGCGATTACTCAAGCTGTTATAAATGGTCAACATAGGTGTAGTTCCTGGGCTAGATAATGGCGTTGGAGTGTGTTTTTGCCGGTTTAGCTTTAGTCTACCAGCTTGCTCAAAATAGCTGCGCCGTGACTTAAGGTTTTATGTACTGGACAGCGATCGGCTATTTCTAATAAGCGTTGGCGTTGTTCCTGAGTGAGGTCGCCGACTAGGGTTATATCACGTTCAAATACGCTTTGTTTATTGCTGTCGCGGCTATGGCGCAGATGGACAATTGTATCTTCCAAAGGCCATTTTTTGCGGTCAGCATACATGCGCAAGGTTATAGCAGTGCAAGCACCCAAAGCCGCCTTCAGGTACTGATAAGGTGTAGGTCCCAAATCTTCACCACCTAAAGGTACGGGCTCATCGGCCACCATTTCATGATCCCCTGCTTTAATATCGCAGGTATAGCCTTGCTTGTTTCTCAAACGGACAACAACACCATGCGGGTCTGTGTAGTTACTCATCTTTTTCTCTCTAGTCAATAAGGCAGCAATATAGCTTGGATGGTAGCGGAAAGGCGAGTCTCCTGCTAGGGTTTAGCATAGCCTATTAGGGAGAAAAACAATCATGTCGATGATAAACAAGGGCTTTCTATCGATAGGGTTATTACTTTGGGTGCTGAGCGGCTTAAGCGCTTGTACCTCAGCTAAAGTCATGCCCGGTAAACAAGCGCGCGAACCTCAATTAATTCAATCGCCAGTGTTTCAGGCTAGCGATGGTACGGATTTATATGCACGCGCTTGGCTACCAAAGAAGCAGCCAAAAGCAGTGATTTTACTATTACATGGTTTCAATGAATACAGCGGTGCGTTTGATGAAGTAGGGCAAAGCCTTGCCCAAAAAGGTATCGCTGTCTGGGCGTATGACCAACGTGGTTTTGGGCATTCGGCCTATCGTGGTTTGTGGTCGAGTGCGGAGCAAATGGCACAGGATGCGGCTGAAATGGCAAAGCTATTAATGCAGCAATATCCTCAGCAATCCGTTTATTTACTGGGAACTTCTATGGGCGGCGCGGTGGCTTTGCTGGCGGCTAATAAACTAGCTGAGGCTGAAGCTATTAGCAATAGCCTCCCTAGCAATACAACGCAAGCTCCTGTTGCTGGTGTTATTTTATCTGCACCTGCTGTATGGACAAGTGCTACCCAGCCTTTTTATCAACGCTGGGCTTTAGAAATAGCGCTCAAGTTTGTACCCGGTTGGGCACCGACGGGTGAAAGTTTAGGAATCCGTCCTACTGATAATGTGGCCTTACAACGCAAAATCTGGAGTGACCCTTGGATGATACGGGAAGGCTCACGTATGGATACAGTGGCAGGTTTAGTGGATTTAATGAATAAGGCATTTGCCGCAGCAGACCAGTTAAAAGTCCCGGTTTTGCTTTTATATGGCGATAAAGATGAATTAACTCCCCCAGAGCCGATTGATCGGCTTTGGGAACGTTTACCGAAAACACAGTCAGCAACACAACAAAAGCGTTATTCGCAAGGTTGGCACATGCTGATGCGCGATTTACAGGGCGAAACCGTTTTGCAAGATATTGCCGCTTGGGTGTTATCAATTCGTGGGTAACGCGGTTCAGTAATGATATTAGTCGCTGAATGGGAATCGCTAAAAACCTACTTTTGCTATTCGATGGAAACGATAAATGGTATTTGAGTTTGCATTTAAAGTCGTATTGCAGCGAAACTTGCTGTATTAATGTAGCGTTTTAAAAAAATGGGTTTTTTATCCCCAGTATTTTACTCATCATTTGTTGTTATTCTTTATTGGTATTGACTTGCTTCTTGTATTAGAATAGCGGCTGCTAAATTAACGTTTAATCTCAAAGAGGAATTATTATGAAGCAATTATTCAAGCAAACCATTGTTGCCTGTGCATTAGCGCTTTCAGCTTTTTCAACATTAGCAGCCGATTTTACCCTAAAAGTTCAATCATCTGACCCGTCGGGTGATAAGAATTTCCAAGTGCAAAAAGAGTGGGTTGAAAAACTCAAAAAAGATTCTGATGGCCGCTTGGAAATTGAATTATTACCGGTTGGCAGTATTGTTAAACATACCGAAACCTTGGATGCCATCAAAACCGGTATTATTGACGGGCACTTAACCGCGACTGGTTATTTTTCTGGTAAAGATCCAGCGTTCGGTTTAATCGGTAATATGGTCGGTGCTTGGTCCGATACTTCACAATTACTCGATTATATGAATAACGGTGGTGGCAATGCGTTACTCACGGAATTATACAAACCTTATGGTATTAAATTTGTCGGTGCATCAACGACTGGGGTTGAATCTTTTGTTTCTAAAAAACCGCTTGACGGTGTTGCTGACTTAAAAGGCTTGAAATTACGTGCCCCTGAAGGTTTGGTACAACAAGTTTTCGCCGCTGCTGGAGCAGCACCGGTTAATTTACCGGGTTCAGAGGTGTATACCGGCTTAAGTAAAGGCGTGATTGATGCGGCGGATTACACCGTGTTCTCAACTAACCACAGTGCAGGCTTAAATGACATTGCGCCACACCCAGTGCAACCAGGCTTTCACTCATTACCGTTGATTGATATGTCAATCAGTCAGAAAAAATGGGAGGCTTTGCCAAAAGATTTACAAGATTTGTTAGCACAATCAGTGAAAGACTTAGCGGTAAATATTACTACGCAATTAAAAGAAGCAGATAATAAAGCAGTTGAAGAAGCCAAGAAAAATCCAAAAATTACCATTCACGATTGGTCACCGGATGAACGTAAAAAGTTCCGTGCTATTGCACAAAGCCAGTGGGAAGTGTTTGCTAAGCGTTCTCCCAATGCCCAAAAAGTCTATGATTCAGTTACCAGCTATCTAAAAGATAAAGGTTTATTGTAATTGTTATCTTAGTAAAAAAATGCAGGGGGACGAGATGATCTTTGTCTCCCTCTATTTCGTATGAAAACGAGAATAACGGTTATGGTAGAAAATAAAGCAGTCCAAACTCGATTGGATAAATTAATTGCGTGGTTAGGCGAGAAATTAAGTTTAATCTTTCTCTTTATTGTCGTGATTTCTTTTTATGAAGTATTTATGCGTTATGCCTTTAATGCCCCGACGATTTGGGTACATGAAACGGCAGCCTTTTTAGGAGGTGGCTTATTTGTTTTTGGCGGTTCTTATGCCTTGGCAACTGATAAACACGTTAGGGTTGTTTTGTTTTATGATAATGTTCGCCCTAAAACAAAGGCTTATCTGAATATTTTTCATCATATTATGGGTGTTATTTTTTCAGTAATGATGACTTGGGCCGGGTATTTGATGGTCAAAGACTCTTGGTTTGCGCCTTGGGGCGAGCTGCGTTTGCAAACGTCTGCAACGGCTTGGAATCCTCCCTTTCCCGCTTACTTAAAAGCCATTATTTTTGTCACAATGATTGTTTTAACTATCCAGTTTATTCTGCATCTAATAGCAGAAATCAGACGCTTGTCCAGTGGCTATTACAGCCAGTTGGAGTATGAGAATGTTTGAATTATCCAGCCTAGGCATTGGCTATGCCAGCTTACTAATGCTGATTTTAATGATAGCTTTATTGCTAACAGGTATGCAGTTGGCATTTGTCACGGGGGTGGTGGCGTTATTCTTTTTATTTGCTTGGTTTGGAATGGACGCCGTGCCTTTGGTGACTAGCCGCATGTACAGCTTTGTGACCAGTTATGTGTTCTTAGCCGTACCGATGTTTGTGTTAATGGCGGCATTGCTTGACAGAACGGGAATTGCCCACGATTTATTTGAAGCAATGCGTTTATTTTCCCGACGTTTACGGGGTGGAGTTGCCGTACAAACCTTGTTAGTGGCTGTTATACTTGCCTCAATGTCTGGGGTTATCGGTGGTGAAACAGTATTGCTTGGTTTGTTGGCATTGCCACAAATGTTACGTATTGGTTATGACAGAAAACTGGCTATTGGAACTTGTTGTGCTGGTGGCGCGTTGGGAACGATGTTGCCCCCGAGTATTGTATTGATTATTTATGGCTTAACTGCTAGCGTTTCCATTGGTGATTTATTTAAAGCCGCCTTTTTACCTGCTGCGATTTTAGCTTCATTTTATATCGTTTATGTTTTAATTCGTAGTTATCTTAATCACGATTTAGCCCCTTTACCGACAGCAGAAGAAATAGCTGAAAGTAAAGCCAAAAATATTAATTATTTTAAAGCATTATTTTTCCCCATATTATCGATTGTTATTGTCTTGGGTAGTATTTACGGTGGTGTTGCATCAGTTACCGAAGCTTCAGCTTTGGGCGTGGTTGGCATTATGTTAAGTGCCTTGATTCGTGGGGAATTGACTTGGACGGTGCTTAAAGAAGCCGCTCTTGCCACAATGCGAACTTGTGGAATGATTATTTGGATTGGTATTGGAGCGAGTGCACTGGTCGGTGTTTATAACCTAATGGGTGGTATTAAATTCGTTGAGCAACTGATTTTATCATTAAGCAATGGCGTACCGATGACAACTTTGCTGATTATGATGGCGATTTTATTTTTATTAGGTATGTTTTTGGATTGGGTCGGTGTTGCCTTATTGACTATGCCAATTTTTGTGCCGATTATTAAAAGTTTGGGTATGGATCCTGTATGGTTTGGGGTAGTTTTTTGTATGAATATGCAGGTTGCTTTTTTGTCGCCACCTTTTGGCCCAGCGGCTTTTTACTTAAAATCAGTAACGCCACCTGATATTTCTTTGGGATTAATATTCCGTTCACTTGTGCCGTTTATTGCTTTGCAGGTTGTTGCACTCTCTTTGTTGATCTTCTTCCCACAACTGGCGTTATGGTGGCAATAATAGCTGAGCAAATTATCGTTATGGGGGTTTCCGGTTGTGGGAAAAGCACTGTTGGGCAGGCGCTTGCCAAGCGGCTTAGCTATCCATTTTATGACGGTGATGATTTTCACCCTAAAAAAAATATTGAAAAAATGCAACAAGGGACTCCACTAACCGATACTGACCGACAAGGTTGGCTAGAAACACTGAATAAAGTCTTATTATCGGAATCTAACGGTGTAGTTTTAGCGTGTTCAGCGCTCAAAACTGATTATCGGCAGAGGCTAATTAGGCACTTGGAAAGGCCGCTATTTGTGTACTTAAAAGGCGATTTTGATGAGATTTGGGTGCGACATAAAAACCGTAAAAATCATTATTTTCAAGGTCGAGCAATGCTACAGAGTCAGTTTGATACTTTGATTGAACCGGTGGGGAATAATGTAATTACGGTAAGTGTTACATTGAGCGTAAAAGAGATTGTCGAAAAAATTTGTCAGGTATTACAGAGTAAAAATTAATTAGAAACGCTGAAGGTAAAAATAATGATAAAACAAAATGCAGATTTTGGTTTAATCGGATTGGGTGTAATGGGTAAAAGCCTATTGTTAAATATTGCCGATCATGGTTATCGCGTTATCGGTTACGATAAGGACACCGATAAAGTGAAGGATTTAACCGATAGCGGTATTGTAGCCGTTGAGACTTTAAAAGATTTTGTACAGGGTTTGGCAAAACCACGCAAAATTATGATGCTGTTACCGGCAGGTGAAATTGTCGATAAAGTTATCGCTGAAATTACAAGTTTATTAGAAAAGGGTGATATTCTGATGGATGGTGGTAATACGTTTTTTAAGGATACCGAACGCCGTCAGAATGCTTTAAAACCAATAGGTATAGACTATCTAGGTATCGGTATTAGTGGTGGCGAAGCAGGGGCAAGAAATGGTCCAAGTATGATGCCAAGTGGCAATCAATCCGCTTATCGACACATCGAGCCGATTTTAACGGCAATTTCAGCAAAAGCTCAGCATAAACCTTGTGTCGCTTATTTAGGTGAGGGCGGGGCAGGTCATTACGTCAAAATGGTGCATAACGGTATTGAATATGCACTAATGCAAGTGCTTGCTGAAGTTTATGACATTATGAAACGTGGCGTGGGGCTTTCCAACCAACAAATTAGCGACATTTTTGCCGATTGGAATGCGAAAAAATTACAGTCATTTTTATTGGAAATTTCAGTACCGTTACTGACGCAAAAAGACACCGATACCGATAGTGATTTAATTGATTTGATTTTGGATAAAGGTAAACAAAAAGGCACCGGTAAATGGACTTCACAAAATGCCTTGGATGTTGGTGAAGCCGTACCAATGATTGATGTGGCAGTGATTGCCAGAGCTTTATCAAGTGTTAAGGAGCAACGTTTGCTTGCGGCTGAACTTTTGCAGCAAGATTGTTATCAAGCGATGAATAAAAAACGTAAAAAAATCATCAAGCAACTAAAGAAAGCCACTTACTTTGCTTTTTTATTGGCTTATGCTCAGGGGTTTGCGCTGCTACAATCGGCAAAAAAAGAATACGGCTATACTTACAATTTGGCTGAGGTGGCGAGTATCTGGCGGGGTGGTTGTATTATCCGTGCCAAACTGCTATCGCTGTTTAAGCAAGCCTTTAGGAAAACACCTAGTTTGCCTAATCCGTTATTGGATGCGGCCATTGCAGCACAACTGAATAAGACGGAAAATCATGCTCGTACTACGCTGCTAGACGCTGTTCAATGTGGCCTCCCTGTTTTGTGTCTGGGGGCAGGTGTAGCCTACTTCGACAGTTATCGTTGCCCCACATTACCCGCCAATCTAATACAGGCACAACGTGATTTTTTTGGCGCTCATACTTATGAGAGAGTGGATAAAAAAGGTGTTTTCCATACGCAGTGGGAAAAATCATAAATTCGTCATGACACAAACAAGCAGTTTCCCGCTAGGTATGGCGGCAGAAGGCGGTAGCGTCAGGATCACGGCTTTGCGCGGAGGAGTGGGGCTGGCTCGTCGTGTGATCGAAATGGGGCTAAACGTCGGTAGCGAAATCAACATCTACTAGTGGCAAGGTCAAGTGAGTGAAGCAGCCTAGTCGAATAGACACAGGCTGCTGCTGTTTGTTGTGGATAGGATGAGTAGGATTCTCTGCTTTATTCAGTTTCAGTTTCAGTTTCAGTTTGAGGTTGAGTCTCACCTTCGCTGGCATTATCTGTATCTGTTATCACCGCTGCTGGCTCATCAGCAAGTTCAGCGTCTGCATCTATTGATGTTTCTGTTGCATCGATAGAAATATCACCTATTTCCATGGCTTCCAACTCTTTTTGCAATTGCATTAGCTCAGCAACTTCTTCTTCCGTCAAGGATTCCATAGTATTTTCATCCATGTCTTCGTCTTCCATGTCTTCCTCCATATACTCTTCGCTATCATCCTCTATCAACGGCATGACATCACTCAGGGTTGTGCCAATGAGCGTACTGAACTCGGCAAAGTCCATTTGCTTGCCATTCAGCTCGTAAGTATTGCCATTCATTTTTAGGTTCATGACGTACTTCATTTCGCCCTCAGGGATAATGAAGGGCTGACCTTGCAAAAATAAAGCAGCCATTGGGAACAAGTCACGGTCAAAGCTAAAATCAATTTCACCATGTAACATATTAGCCCAGTCTTGTGGCAGCAGCTCTTCCAAGGCTGCGACGCTGTCTAAGGTTTTGCCAGTGGGTTCACCCTTATAGTTCACACCAATCGCTAATGAGCTTTGCCCTAATTTGTTTTGCAATTTTAGGGAGGTATCTAGTTTGGATTCGCCGGCACGTAAAACTTCCTTAAATACAGTAGCAATGGTTTCATTGAGCAATGCTTCATCTTCAAACTCGTTTTCATCATTGGCTTGCAGTTTTTCCTCTAATTCTTCCAAAGCGGTAATATTGAGGCCTGCATAATTAAGCGTCATGATGACATCAGAGCTGGGCAAAAAGGGTGTCAGTAGTTCAGTTACATTGATTTGTAGGTTACCTTGACCTATATCTTCTGCATTGCGTTCATCCTTGCTTTGCAGCGTCAGATTAAAGCTAATAGGAACGGGTAATTCGTCTGAGTCAATGCTAATCCCAGGAATGCTAATATCAGACTCATTGTAAATAATGTGGCCTGACTGATTAATACGCATGTTGTTTTTGCCTTTGACATTTTCTAGACTGAAACTGTCAGCCTGATTATCAAAGGACAATGTGGTTTTGCCCATTTCTAGGGTACTAGGGACTTCATAAATAGCATCAGCGCCATTGCCTTGTACCTGCACACTGCCTTTGATACCTAGTGGAGCTAAGCTGAAATTATTTTCGTCATCCTGGTAATTAAGCGCATTGCTGTTAAAATCAAAAGCAGTTTTTCTGCCAAAGCCTTGTAATATGTCAACTGTAAACGGTGGTTTGTCTGCAAACCAAGCGCGTAATTGTGCTTGCACTTCGCTAGGCAAGTTGTCAGTTAACAGTTCTAATTCGGCCGCAGATACGCCAAAAGCTGAGGGTGAGTTATTGCCCGGACGCCAGAGTAGCGGACCATGGGTAATCGCCAGTTTGAGATCAATAGCTTGAGGTGCTTCTTGTGCAGTGGCAATCACAGGTTGAATATTAATAACACCTTCTGAGCCAAGAAAACCTTTTTTATAATCCTTCAAGCTGATTTTTACTTCATCGTCGAAGCCAAAGTTGGCTTCTTCAGGCAGATTATTGCGTAAGGCTTTATTGAAATAAGTATTGAACCACGCAATTCGTTCAGTCAGTTTTTCTTCTGTGGAATTGCTCAGCATACTGGTGGCAATGCCCCAGCCTAGGCCAAGGATAATCAATAGGGCTAGTATAGAAATAATGAGTTTTTTCATATTGAATAATTTTCTGTTGTTGCAATAAGTAGATTGTAGGATAGCAGTTTTTGTTTAAAAAGTATCAGAAACAGCTTTTGTTGCCTCCAGTACAACAGGGTGTACTCCGACCGTATCGTCACAGGTCTGTCCGCTGCTTGGCTAAACGTCTTGGTAGGCGCGCGTAACTTAGTCATGGGACTAGTAAGGTCTGCATGATGAACTTTTCATAGCGTCTTTACTGCCTATTTAACTATGGGATACTAACGACACACTTTACATCCAGTCAATCAAAATCCATCAGATGGATCAAATCTAGTTTCAGCTTTGAGCGATGGTGGTGTAAAAGCTTGAGCAGTTTAAGGATTTTTCTGCTAAAAATACTGTCAATTGCTGTGCTTGAAACTAATATGGCAAAGGCTTATGGTGTTTTTAGCGTCCACAGTGATTTTTCCGAGCGGCGGAATCTAAGCGTATCGCTTGGTCTTAACATTTTTACAGGAGGTATTCGAACATGTACAACGCAACTAAAACTTTTCGTCCATTGATGCTGGCTTTAGCACTTTCTGCTTTGGGAGCATCTGCGGTGCAGGCTGCACCAAGTGACTTTTTCCGTGTAGTCAATGTGGCTCAGCGGGATATGCTGAACGTTCGCTCTGGCCCTAGCACTCATTACCCCCGCGTTTCGGCGATTCCTTTTAATGGCCGTACTATTTTGGCGACAGGCCGTGAGCAAGGTAAGTGGGTAGAAGTGAACTGGGGAGGCACAACAGGCTGGGTTCACCGTAAATTTATTTCCCGTATAAAAGCACCTGCCCAAGCCCGTCCGGTTGCTGCTGTAGTACCAGCTCCAGCACCGCGCCCTGTAGCTGCTGCGCCTAGCCGTAAGCCAGTGCTTAAGGTTAATACAGACCATTGGCGTGATACCTATCGTTATGAAAACATGGATGCGGCGGTACAGCCTAAGTTTAAGCCTACCAATAAGTATCGTGTATTAGTGAAGCAGCACTAATCAATACTTACTTGGCTCTCTTTTGAAAGACAAGAGAGGGTCAAGTTTAATAATGCTTTAATGTGTAGATTTGTTTTTTCATTGATACCAATAAGCCCAGCCTTTTTCATAATACTCTAGCAGGGGGTGTGTGCTGAGCCGATTAATTTCGACAGGTAATCGCTGCATATCAGCAGAAAAATAGAATAATTGCGTTAACATCGTTGGGCTAAGAAATTGGTGTTCATTATGTAGTTGTATCGCTTGCGGATTCAATTTGTGTCGTGAGGCCATGACAAATCCCCATTCACCGAAGCTGGGAATATAGGCGTGATAAGGTAGGGTAAACCATTGTTCCTGTTGTGCAGTTTGCTGCAAGGTTTTGTCAATTGACCAAAATGCTTTGCGCGCATACAAGGGTGAGGTTGCTTGAGTGACAATAATACCTGCTTGCGACGTGTGCTGTTTTACCAGTTGATAAAAGCTATCGCTGTATAAGCGCGATAGGCTGACATTATTGGGGTCAGGCAAATCAATCAGGATGAGGTCAAATAAACTGGTATTGTGCTCCAAAAACTTCCAGGCATCTGCATTGACAATATTCAGCTTAGGATTTTGTAAGGCGTCTTGATTTAATTTGCGCAGTAAAGGATTTGCTTGAAATAATTGTGTGACGGCTGGATCAAGGTCAACCAAAGTAATCTGTTGGATACGTTTGTCGCGCAATAATTCACGCGCCGCTAGACCATCACCCCCCCCAAGGATCAAGACTTGTTCAACTTGATGTAATAAACCGAGTGCTGGGTGAACTAAAGATTCGTGGTAGCGGTATTCGTCGTAACTATCAAACTGCAAAGCACCATTAATATAAAAGCGAATACGTTGCCGGCGACGGGTAACCACTAAGCGTTGACTTTGGCTGTCCTTGGCATAAATGATTTCATCCTGATATAAACGGCTTTCCATCTGTGAGGTAAAGTGACCCGCATACACAAAACCTATTAGCAAGCTTAAAACAGCACTCGCTGCAAATAAGCTGAGGGAGCGTAAGTTTGGTAGCTTAGTTTTAAAGACATAGATAGCTAAGATGCCAATGGCGACATTGAGTAAACCAAATAAAAAACCCGTTTGTAGTAAGCCTAGTTGTGGTACTAAGACCAATGGGAATAGCAAGGCTGCTATCAATGCACCAATGTAGTCGGCAGTAAATACATTGGATACATTAATCTTTAACGAAGCATGTTCTTTGAGGATACGTAAAATGAGCGGTATTTCTATCCCCAGCATCGCTCCTAACAAAGCGACCAGCAAAAACAGCAAAGGGGTATAGTTATCTAATATGGCAAACGCGAAAAAGAGTATAGGCGCTGTTAAGCCGCCCAAAAAGCCAATTAGAATTTGCAGACGGATAAAGCTGGCAGGCAATTCTTTTTCTATATAACGCGATAGCCAAGAGCCTATTCCCATTGAAGTCATGAATAAGCCGATGACGAGCGAAAACTGGTAAATGGAGTCACCCAGCAAGTAGCTGGATAAAGTGCCTGCCAGCAATTCATAAACCAAGCCACAAATAGCAATAATAAATGTGGCAAACAATAGTGCTGCTTGTTGTTGAGTACTTTTGTCAGGCTTCACAAGTTAAGGTCTAATGGATGGGCGCTTTAATGAATAGCAGCAGCATAAATAATACCAAGAGACAATACAATCGCGCCGACGACAATCCCTGATGCGATATTACCTTCTTCCGTGATTTTCTTTTCTAATGAAAAGGGGGTAAGGCGTTCCATCAGCCAAAGAGAGAGCATGAATAATATAAAGCCTAATACACCGTAGACCAAACTAGATAGCAAGTGTTCTAGGCCGAGGTAAGTCATTGACATAAAAAATCTCCTTGAAATAAATAAAGTGGAATAAGTCGCTTATAATGGTTTGGCTTACTTGCCCATGTGGTAGCCGCCACTCCTGATACCAGCGCTGCCACTACGTACACTGGGACTATCGTAATAAGTCTCTTGCAAGCCGACATTGTAATAAGTCATAGCTGCGGCGGAAGCCGTTAGTGCAAAGAAAATTAACATAATCCAACGAACCATTAATCATCCTCCAAGACTGCCTGCCAGCGACGCTCTTCAAAAATACTCTTAGCAAAGGGGCCAGCCAGTAACGCTATCAGGCTTATTATGAGCAGTATGACGAAATAAAAAGGGCTGACATAAGCTTGGCGAATACTTATTGTTAATTGAGTATTGGGTGGCATCGTCGAGTCCTGAATGCCACCTTCGACTTGCTGAATACCTAGAACATACTGTCCGGCTGCTGGCACTAGGAAGTGAGCTGTTGCTGTGCGGCTACCTTCTGTCCAGTAGCCATCACTATCCTTTCCTTCATAAAAAGAAATGTTCTTACCAAAGCTGTAAACAGGAGGTTCGCTTTGATTGTTTGGGATCAGTTGAACCTCGATATAAGACCAAGCATTGCTTAGATTACTGCTCATTTCCAATTCAACCAGTTGTTTGGGGTGATCAATCTGGAAACGTTCTGTCCGTTTGCCTTCTTTTAATTCATTTGCCCCGATAGTAGTTTGGTAAACGGGTGAACCTGTGAAAAATAGCCAAATAATAGCGGCTATAACGGCTGCGACTAGAACAAAAGGCCGAGCAGCCTGACTGAGTGGTTGCAGGAAGCGACTTTTATAAGGTTGTGCCGGGTGTTGGCTCTGAGGTTTATGATTGGGCGCTTCAAGTCCAAAGTCTTGATGAACCTTAGCGGCATCAAGGTATTCACCTTGGTAATACTCGCTTTCTGTTTCACTGCGGCTAAACTCAAAAAAATAAGGGGGGGCTATTGCTTCGATCATTTCAATGCTGTCACCGACTTGGGCGAACCAAGTTAATTCTCCAATGACAGCATGAATACGTGCGCGGGATTTTTCATACATTTGATATTGCTGAGAGCCTACCTTAAATTTAGTGCGCGGGGACAACTGCCAAAGATTGCAATCAGGCAAGTTACGGGTGCGATGGGAGAATAATAAATGCCCGCGATTATAAGTTAGCCAAGCATAGCCATGCGTGTTAGAAAATAGCAGCATATCGACCCAGTTATAATCCGCTGGATAATCACTATCCTCCCAGGCTACCATGCCAATAATAATAAAGTCGATGCCTTTAATTTTGCCCTGTTGACCCAATTTAAACGGTGGACAATAGGGAGGTTGTTGCTCAGTAAAACGGGCGAGCAAAGCATAGTTTTCTCGCACATCCATGATCGCACCACAGTAGCTACAATTTAAGGTGCGGATTTTGTGTCCACCACCATGTAACTTGAGCGGAGCACCACAGTGCGTACAACGTATACTGCGTACTGTTACTGTGCTAGCTGTCATGTATCCACCTTGATTTCAAAAGGATCTACCCATTTGCCCAGATAAGCCTGTACTTTGCCATTCAATGGGTATTCCAGTGTCAGCAGTTCAGAATGCTCACCAGATAAGTGTGCATAAGCAAAACGTTCTCCCCATTCAATGATTTCGGGTAGCTCACCTCGAAAGCCCTCGCATTTGGCGAGTCCTTTTTCGGTTACCCACCACTTTTGATTGAAGAGTTCCAATGATTGCTCCAGTTTAAGCTTTTGGATACTGGGAATCTTGTTGGCGCTGTGTTTGATGGCTTGGCGATGCTCAAAAGCAAAATCACCTTCATCTACACTTATCCAGATACCCTGACCGCTGGAGTCTATTACCCACCACTCATCCCACAGGCCATAATGGTAGCTATAGCGAATATGGCCAACGGGTAAGTAGCTATATTGTAAGTATTGAAATGGCTGGTGCAGTTGAATCAAGCTGGGAAGCTCAGTCAGTACAGAATGGCTGCCTGCTGCGCGCACTTGCTCATCTTCTAGGAACAGGGTGGAGTTGCAGGAATCGCAGACTACCAACTTGCTGAAACGGAAATGATGCGCCAAGGCATCACCGCATTGTGGACAATTGAATGTTTTAGCTGTCATATCAGTCTATTGTTATAATACAGTATAGCTTTAGGCTCATCATAACAAAGACAGCCGCAAGTCTCTATGCTATAGCCGGCTTAGTTAAGCCCAAAATAGTGCCAAGGCGTCAAGGTATTGTGTAAGTGTTTAACACCTGTGGCAAAATAGGCTGCATGCAAGCAGCAGATCCGCTATTTGATTCCCAAGATTTTCTCAAGACAGTGCCACATAAGCCTGGCGTGTATCGCATGTTGGGCAAGGCCGGTGAGATATTATACATTGGTAAGGCTAAGGACTTAAGGAATCGCCTTGCCAGCTATTTCCGTGGCACGATTGCTAACTCGCGCATTTTTTCTATGGTGCGGCAAATCTGTAAGATAGAAATCACCCTTACTGCAACAGAAGCTGAAGCCTTATTACTGGAAAGCAATCTGATTAAGCAATATGCACCACGTTACAATATTCGTCTGAAAGATGGTAAGGGCTATCCCTATATTTATATTTCCACCGAGCAGGCTTATCCACGCATTCAGTTTTATCGGGGTTCACGTAAGTTGCCCGGTCAATATTTCGGTCCTTATCCCAGTGCTGGGGCAGTCAGTCAAACCTTGCACTTAATGAAAAAGCTTTTTAAAGCACGCCAATGTGAAGATAGCTATTTTGCCAATCGCTCGCGCCCTTGTTTGGAGTATCAGATCAAACGTTGCAGTGGTTCCTGCGTCGGTTTAATCAGCCAAGAGGATTATGCGCAGAGCATTCATCATGCGATACAGTTTCTCCAAGGACGTACCCAGGAAGCAATTAGTGAATTGGTAGTGAAAATGGAGCGTGCTGCGGAACAGTTGAATTTTGAAAAAGCCGCTGAATACCGTGATCTGATTGAAAGTTTGCGCCATATCTCGCAGCAACAATACATCTCAGGTGGCAATGGCAATGTTGATATTGTGGCTTTACACAGTGCCTCGGGTATGGCAAGTGTGCAAGTGTTTACGATTCGCAATGGTCATAATCTGGGTAATCGTAATTTTTTCCCCACTTTGCCAAGCGATGATGTAGATAATAGTGAAGTGATTCGTTCATTTTTAGCACAGTATTATTTAAATCATGATGTGCCGAGTGAAATTTTGGTCTCTGTGTTACCTGATGATGCTGATCTATTAGAAGAAATGCTAACACTTAAGCAAAAACGCAAGGTAACTATGCGCAAACCGCAGCGTGGTGAACGTAGTAAATGGTTGGATATGGCCTTGCGCAATGCTGAGCAAGCTTTGCAAATGCAATTATTGTCCAAAGCGGGTATGCAGCAACGCTTGCTTGATTTGCAAGCTGTACTGGTTTTACCAAGATTGCCTGCGCGTATGGAATGTTTTGATATTAGCCATACCCAAGGCGAGGCAAGTGTGGCTTCATGTGTTGTTTTTGGTTTGGAAGGCGCGATTAAGTCGGAATACCGCCGTTACAATATTGAAGGCATTCAGCCGGGCGATGATTATGCGGCTATGCGGCAAGCTTTAACGCGCCGTTTCCGTCGGCTGAGCGAAAACGAGGGCAAGCGGCCTGATATTCTGTTTATTGATGGTGGTAAAGGACAAGTTGCACAAGCATTGGATGTATTGTCGGAGCTGGCTATTTCAGGGCTTGAAGTGGTAGGCATCGCCAAAGGTGAAGGTCGCAAGCCCGGTTTGGAAACCTTGATAGTGGAACAAAATACACGTGCTTTGTTCTTACCGGAAAACTCGCCTGCCTTGCATTTGATTCAACAGATACGTGATGAGGCACATCGTTTTGCCATTACCGGACATCGTGCTCGCCGCCAGAAGGCTCGTACCCAGTCGCCTTTAGAAACGATTGAAGGTTTAGGCAGTAAACGCAGACAGTTATTATTGAAACAGTTTGGTGGTTTGCGTGCCATCAAGCGAGCCAGTGTCGAAGAGCTAGCTAAGGTGCCAGGGATTAGCACAAACTTAGCACAGAAAATCTATGATAAGTTTAACGGGGAAGGATAAGTTCATGACATTCAATCTGCCGATTCTGTTGACGTGGTTAAGAGTCGCTTTTATTCCATTAATGATAATTTTGTTTTATGTTGATGCAGCTTGGGCGCCTTTTGTAACCGCTTTTGTATTTGGCATGGCTGGTTTAACCGACTGGGCAGATGGGTATTATGCACGCAAGTTAAATTTGGAATCACGTTTTGGGGCTTTTCTTGATCCAGTTGCCGATAAGTTAATGGTGGCTGCTGCAATGTTGCTGATTGTTGAGCGAGAAAGCGACTTTTGGTTTACGCTGGCGGGTATGGTCATTATTGGGCGTGAAATAGTGATTTCTGCGCTGCGCGAATGGATGGCTGAAATTGGACAGCGCGGTAAAGTCGCGGTGGCTTATATAGGTAAGATTAAAACAACGGCGCAAATTATCGCCTTGATTTGTTTGTTATATAACCAGCATTTGTTTGGTTTTATTCCTATGCGTGAGATTGGCGTGATGGCGCTGGTAGTGGCTACGGTATTGACATTAGTATCCATGATTCAGTATTTGCGCGGCGCCTTTGCAGAGCATTAGAGAATGGATGGACGTGCTCTGCTTTTGGCTATTTCCGGCAGATAGCTCTTCCCAATAGGAAGAGCTATCTCTTATTGGGTTTGGGTAAATGTAGATTAGGCTCTGTTGACATTTTATCCTTTTATAGGATTAAATGGTGTTATTTTAAACAATTGCAATGAACCGATATTACTTGACAGATGATCAATGGGAATGGATTCGCCCGTTCCTGCTAACCCATCCACGGGTTTATGTGGGTAATCCAGAGCGCTGCCGTCAATTGATTAACGCTGTTTTGTGGATATTGCGTTCCGGCAGTCAGCGGAGAAGCCTGCCCTCAAGCTATGGAAACTGGAACAGTATCTTTAAACGATATGACCGCTGGGTCGATGTAGGTGTTTGGGATAATTTGTTGACGGCGGCTAGTGCTTCAGCGGATCTTCAGGAGGGATTTATTGATAGTACCCTTGTTCGTGCCCACGCCTGTACGGCCGGTGCTAAAAAAGCGATGCCAAGACCGAAGCACTGGGACGATTAAAAGGGGGTTTTACCTGTAAAATCCATGCCTTGACCGATGCCTTAGGTTATCCGCTGCGCTTTATTTTGACGCCGGGACAAGCATCTTATATTGGTCAGGCTGAGGAGTTGGTGAAGTCGGTGTCTCTCAAACAGTTAATGGCAGACAAAGGCTACGATTCTCAGGTATTAGTTGATTATCTTCAAAACCGGGGTATCGAAGCGATGATTCCCTCGCGCTCCAATGCACTGAATTCGAGAGCATGTGACTGGGTGGCTTACAAAGAACGGCATCTCATTGAGTGCTACTTTGGCAAAATGAAACACTATCGACGTGTTTTTTCGCGCTTTGAAAAGAAAGCTCAAAACTTTCTGGGCTTTCTTTCACTGACAGCTGTGTTGATATGGAATCGGTGATATGTCAACAGAACCTAGTGCCTTTCAGTACGTTTTTGTGTGGGCGGGCGATCCTCGCTGCTGGTGAGGATTTCCAGCCCGTGCACAAAGCATGGATAGCTCCTCTACCGGGTAATACTCCACCGTCCTCCTTGTTCTCATGCCGCCTGCTCCTTGTTCGTTTGAATGTCACCTCAGTGATGGGCGACCAATCACGGGTATACTTACCAACGTGTCGGGTTAGCGGCCTTGGCGCGTTCATAAACCTGTTGACAATGAACCAAAATCGCCTGATCCTCACCACGATGACGTTGTGCCGGTGTGACAAAGCGAACTTTGCTGTGCTGGTGCTCATGGTTGTGCCATTGCATGAACTGCAAAACCCAATCACGTGCTTCTTCCAAGGTGGTGAATCCCTTTACCGGCTAGGTTGAGCCATATTTCAGGGCGTCGATCAGCCTGTACCTCATCACTCTCACTGGTTGCCAGCGTTGCAGCGTGCGAAGATTGATACCCACCACGTTGCATGCCTGACGATGGCATGCTCCGGTAGATTCTGCTTCAGCAATGAGGTCTACAATTTGCCGACGCTGTGCAAGGTCAGTCATCACGCCTCGTCCTCCCAAATCATCCAAAAACTCGGACGGCAATTCCCCGCTGGTAACGAGAAGCCTGTCTCTTGCCCTAGTGCATGCCACATAAAGCAAGTGCCTTTCCGTTTCGTATATTTCTTCAAGGTCGGCATTATCAGCAATTGCTTCGATACGTTCCAGAGAAGGAATAATTTCGTCATCACAAGCCATCACTACAACAGCTCTAAATTCCAGTCCTTTAGCCAGGTGCATTGTGCAGATCGAAGCGTATCCGTGTGCAAGCTGAATGTAGCTGTCTAGCTGTTTATAGGTTATGCCTGCCTTTTCAATTGCTGATACCGCTCTTGGTATTTCCTTGTCCGAACGAACAATTACGCCAATTTCATGCGCCTCATATCCGTTATCAGTGAGCTTCGCCAGCCAATCTGCAACAAAGCTAATTTCTTCTTCGTGGGAGTCGAAATTTTGAATGGTCGGCTCGGGGCCATTGAATACTGATACTGTGCTGGTTCGATCATCTTCGTAGCCATCAACATCTGTAACACTTGGCTCTAGTAAACGGTCTGACTGCATTCTTATCTGGTGCGAAGTGCGATAATTTACGCGAAGCGTTTTAGACCTGCCGCGAATATCAACACCAAGGGATTTCCAGGAAAAAGCCTGCTGGAAAATGCGTTGACCTAAATCACCCGCAAAGAACAGAGCATTTGGCTTTTTGCCGCCAAGTGCAGCAAGAAATCTAAGCTGAGGGATACTAATATCCTGGGCCTCATCAACCACTATAAAGTCGAAGGGCCTGTTTTGCTTTTCTTCCAGGGAATGGGTTAAATCCAGGTAAATGCCTGCCATAGATACTGAGTGTGTTTCGACTAGTTCCTCATTTACTTTCTCAAATATTCCCCATAAAACCTGCCGCTGGGTTTCGGCCAGCCTGGTTTTCCGGCCTAACCGTTGAACATTCTTGTATTCATCCCAAGTATTAATTTGCCAGGCATCCACAACCTGAAGCCATTCTTCAAAAATAAATGCCGGCGAATAACGAAGCCCTTTTAAGTCTTTCAAGTGCTTATAAACGAGTTTAAATAATTGGTCACAATTCAGTAATTGCTTATTTTTAATATTGAATTTATGCAGTCTAATAGCGATTGCATCCATTGAATGGATTTCCAAACGCTCTGCCAGTCGTGGAGTGCTCCCGATCAAATGCTTAAGCTTTTCCTTCAGTGCGTTCGCCAATGTATCTGAGAATGTCGTGAGCAAAACCCGTGCTTCAATGTTTTCTTTCGCCAAATGTACTGCACGATGCAATGCCACAATGGTCTTACCCGTTCCAGCAGAACCGGAAACGCGAGCAGGCCCATTAAAATCCTTTTCAACTAATTCTTGCTGGTCTGGGTGAAGAAAAACCGTCCATTTCTCCCACGGTGCATCAAGCGCTCGCTCCAGCTCCTCCGTATCAACCATGGTGCGGAAACGGCGTTGCGCGTCGGGGTGATCGAATGGATTGTTCTCTGGTGAAGTGACTACTGGCGTTCTTGGCGTTCCACCAACGGCGATTTCAATAAGGGCTTCTGCGGCTTCTGCGGGGAGGTGATCCGACAATTCTAATATTGAGTCTTCATCGGATGTCTTTACATCGGCAAGCCACTCTGGTGGCACGCCATATTCCAGTAACTGATCATCATCGAACCCATCAAAGAGCAAAGGTTTTGGTGGTGGCGTGGCCTCCACATTAACATAGTAAGGCACACGTATTTCTTCAACGCGCTCCCTAATTTCAACAAGCTGTGCTGCACCTGTTTTTGGATGCGTCTCAAGCTTGCGCTTTTCAGCCCATTTATAGGCATCATCGTGGTGATCGACATAACAGAGGAGCAAACTCGTTTTAGAGCGGTGGACAATGATGCGTATGTCTCGATTGACACGCACCGACCAGAAGTTCTTATCCTGAGCACGATCAAGTTTGTGGAAGCTAAAGCCTGGATTTTCAGGATTCATCTGAAGATCAAAGGCCGTCGTTTTTGCAGCCTTTTGCTCGTCACTTGTCAGCTTGGCGAGGCTACTGGTAAATGAGTCTGAGATACGAAATTCCATATGCGAAATATCTTCTTATCTTCCAAGTACAAACCGCGCACCTTCGCGACGCAACATCGCATAAGGTGAGATACAGGAAATACCAAAACCAACACAAACATTCGGTATCTTTATTTTCTTTGGCGTGTTGGCAGGGACTTCATGAGTAACAATCGTGTGTCCATGTGCCAAGGCATAGGAAATCAAATAATAATCTGCCACCTGCAAGAAAGTGTTTATGGCGGCAGCTTCGTAGCCATTCGACTGTACCCATTGGGCAACCGCCCCTAAACGAGGCAATGTCGCTGTGTCGGTTTCCTTAAAAAAGCCACTGCCTTTGGCTTTGGCCCAGTCCGCAAGCTCATCATTCCCTTCAACCATCTCATCTTGCACTTGGCTAATGCTTAATACTGTACCCGCAGCATTGGCCTCATCCAGCCACTCCCAAAACGCAGGGCAAAAATCAAAGCCATAATGCAAATTACTCGCTTGGATAAATATATTGGCATCTAATAAATAAGCCACTAAATCATTACCCCCAAATTGCGTCCCAGCTCATTAAAGGTCTCGACTTTCTTTACCCCCATCATTCTCAAAGCATCCCGATAAAGCGTTTGCCCTTCCAATGTACTCACCACAAGCGCACGAGCAAAACGTTTGCTCAACTTATTAGGTTGAGAGATGTAAAAACTTCCTCCAGCTCCCCTTCCCATCGCCAACAAACGAGCCAGCTCTGTTTCATAAGCAGTGGAGTATTCGTCAGAAGATAGATAATCTGCATCTCGCATTCGACGTAAAATGACTAGTGTACTGACCTTAAACATGCGTGCTAATCGACTTAATGCATCAGGCAGGCTTTCATTGCGCAATTCATGCTCAAATGCTCTCAGTGGAACCAGCGTTTCAGCCGCAACCGCATTGCACCAGAGCTCAACGTCCTCCTCTTCCTGACCACTAATATCAGCACTGGAAAGTCCTGTCTCACCTAACCAAAGATGAGCCAGTTCGTGAGCAAGGGTAAACATTTGAGCAGACTTGGTGTCAGCTCCATTGATAAAAACTAAGGGTGCAACTTTGTCTGCTAGGGCAAAGCCCCGAAACTCGTCCGGGTTGAGTTTTCGACGCGTATTGTTTAGCACAATACCACTGCACATCACCATAACCCCAGCAGCATCGGCACTGGCGATAAAACTGCGTAAAGCTTCTTCCCAGGTACGCATACTGCGCCTGGCTTGGAGATCAAAACCCAAGGTGTTACGGATGCTTTCCGCCACATGCTCAATAGAGCTGCGACGATCCACACTACTTATAAATTCCAAGCCCTGTAGCCCGCTAGTACGGGCATATTCCCGATACCACTCCTGACGCTGTTGGCAGATATACAAGGTATCCAGCAAATCAGCACTTGGCCGGCTTATCTGATGATTGGTAATGGTTCGGTAGTCCGGAATAGGAATTTGCTCTTCGGGCGGTTCAGGTAAAAACAGGAACCCAATTGGCGTGCGTGTAGCCTTGGCAAATCTTTCTGCCTGCTTTAAGGTAGGCTTGCGCTCGCCCTCAAGCCAGTCATCAAGCTTAGGGAAGCGGTTACGCAGGGCAAAACCATCCACCCTGGAGCGTTCCATAGCCCAGCTCAAAAGTTCAGGTTTAATCTCAACACGTAATGTCATAGTTTTAGTTTACTATACCCTATAAACCTTCATGACTTCATCGCCAAGGTGGTTGATAACCTTAACTGCGATGCGCCCATTCTTGGGCTTATCAAAAGGCCGAGAGATGTCACTATTCAGCGTATCCCAGGCTTCTTGATTAATTTCAGCTTTCAGTGTTATTTTTAATGACTTATAGGGATCATTCGCCCCCAGGAAATATGCCTGACGCACGAAAAAACTTTCTTCGTTATAGTCTGTATCGATAAACCAGCAAGCAATACCTTCAGCTCCATCACTACGCACCTCGCCTGTATTCGGGTGAAACACATCGACGCCATTGATCTTGACTTGTATCTGGTCATCTTCGGCATCCAAAACATCAATGTCTGGCTCACCAAAGATAACGAATAGATTACCTTTGCCTGTACTTTTTAGATCATCCGCCATGTGCAGATCGGCATTCATGCGCGCCTTTAATACCGGAACACGACCGAGTTTCTCAAACTCTGTGGAATGTGCATCGTAGTTAAAGGCACAAGCAATTAGCACATCGAAGCCTGCATCAGCAGCTTCCCTCGCGGCCTGCACCATATCAGGACGGGAAACTGTGCCGAACTCTGGCCCGATAAATATCGCGGCACGCTTTTCCGTTTTGGTTTCATCAATATATCTACCTTCGGCACATACCAAATCACCGGGCCAAGGCGTTAAAGAAAGAAAATTAATTTTGTCTTCTTTGTGTGCCTGTTGTACGCCAGCAGTTTTAAGGTTTTCAAGAATAATTTGAACAAAACCTTGATCATCTTCAAATTCTTCTTTCTGCTCCAAGGGATCAATCAGTTCGTCATCAGCACCTACGTTTAAAGCGCGATGCGGCGACAGGCTTTCTACGGTAAAAGGCCCGGCCACTCGTACCTTTTTATTATCTTCATAAGGCTTGTCATAGAGATATTCGAAATCGGCCTTAGCTGCAATAGAAACGTCAATTTCCTTTTGTCTAGCAATTCGCTGTTCCCACCAAGCCGAATGTAATTCTTTGGCTTTTTTTGACCAGTTATTATCAGTATCTCTAGGTATTTCCCATTCCTGCCAGGAGGTACCTAGTTCCTTGGCGAGTTGCTCGCTAATAGGGTCAAGCTTATCTTGAAAGCGATCCCATATAACATCAATCTCAGAGTTGTTAGCGATGGACTTCAGCGTGATGTGAGGGACGCGATCATAGACAAAGCCATACCGGATATTGTTGGTAGCGTTCTTACCTGAAGGCACTGTTCGAGTGATTTCTGCTTCCTTTTGTATCCCGTCTTGGGAATCAGAAAGCAGGTAGTATGGAAATCTAGCACCCATTACTCTAGCTCTAGCTAATGCTAAAGCCACGCGAGATGTATCTAGAGTTATCCAACGTCTACCCCATTGCTCAGAAACAAACGCTGTAGTTCCTGAGCCACAAGTAGGATCAAGTACAAGATCGCCTGGGTCTGTCGTCATCAAAATACATCGCTCAACCAGTGACGTACCCGTTTGTACAACATAGACTTTTGGATCAGACCTACTTTGTACGCTCCCCCCAATATCTGTCCAGATATTTGATAGTTTGCTTATTGAATAATCGTTGAAATATCTAATATAACCAAGTTTTCCCTTTTTACTCACAGCGATCCGATTAGCTTTTCCTAATCTTAGCATGCCGAATTCTGGGTTGGTTTTCCAATGATTTCCAGTGCCACAGTCAAATGTCTTATCTCGAAAGTCGAATTTCCTTACCGTGTTTTCGCTACTACCTTGGGAAATAATGTTATCGATGCGGAAAACTTTACCATTTTCCAATTCGGATTCTTCTAACATTGACTTAGCTTGCAAGTGGGTTGAGCGTTTCAGGTCAGGTGTTTCAAATTGGTCGTATTTGGACTTCGAATCTTCATCAGGTAATTTTTTGGGTTTAACGATTGCCCTGTATTTAAGAACATCTCTCTTCTTTGCATACCAAAGCAAATAGTCTCCAGCCCGACTAAGGGTTCCTGAAGCCAGCCCACCAGTAGTCACGTAAGAAATTTGCGATACAAAATTATCTTCTCCGAATATTTCATCAAGCACACTTCGAACCCTGTGCAGGTTTTCTTCTCCAATTTGGACAAAAATAGATCCAGAATCTGATAACAAGTCTCTTGATACTGTTAGTCGATCTCTCAAGTATGTCAGATACGAGTGAATTCCGTCTTTCCAAGTATCTCTAAAGGCTTTTACTTGTTCGGGTTCCCTGGTAATCTGTCTTGCATTACCATCTGTTACGTCGCTACTCGTTGTTGACCATTGAAAATTGGAATTAAACTTAATGCCATACGGCGGATCAAAATAAATACATTGTACCTGTCCACGTAGTCCCTCACGCTCAGCAAGTGAAGCCATAACTTGCAGGCTATCACCTAAAATCATGCGGTTAGACCAATGAGCTTCATGCTGATAAAACTCTGTTTTAGCATCTTCGCTAGGCAAACCATTGAAGTCTGCAAACAGGTCGCCCACAAAGCCCTGACCTTGATTTTCAGCTTCGGCCTGTGTTTTCTCGGTTTGACGGCGTAGGTCGTCTATCAATACTTTGGGGTGAACTTTTTCCTGAATATATAGAGGCGGCGCATGGACAACCAGATCAGACCAATCCTGCTCATCTTTACCTCGCCAGACCAACTGCGGATCAAGATCGCGATTGCGCCGCTCGTAAGCAACGCGAACAGAACTTTTATCTTTTTCATGAAGTACTGCTTCATACTCAGCCGTCGGAATGTTCTTACGCGTTGCTTCTTCGTGGGTAAGGGTTTCGATCTGCTTTTTGGCTTTGGGTTTTGTCGCTCTTGCCATGTTATTTTCCTTTTCCCAACGCTGTTTCTATCATCTTGTTAAACTGCTCTTCGACTTTCTTTTTGAAATCGTGCTCCATTTCGAACACATCCCCAAACTCAACAAAAGCCCACCTGCCATAGCTTTCCAAATTGTTGACGCCGGGTATCCAGTAAGTATCCATTGTGAGTTTCTTTTCTTTGGCATCTTCTCTGCGGTAGCCTTTAATCTCAACGATCAGATTCAGCGGGTCTTTCAGGCCGTCATCTATTTGAACAATAAAATCCGGTCTGTATTTTCTGGTTTCGGAACCATAGCGATACGGTACTTCCAATCCAAGGCTGTGATTTTTAACGTAGGCGATCACTCGCTCATGGGATTCGGCCATGCGGCAGAACTCACCCCATAAGCGCCAACTTAATGCAGTAACGTATTGATTACACAAGGCTCACATCCAGTTTTCGACAGACTTCAATCAACCTGCTGACGCCCGATGGCA
>PDWI01001569.1_pt1 | contig 36162 bp, 33 predicted proteins | sample 1430891 | NCBI WGS metagenome assembly PDWI01 (sample SAMN01162508, study PRJNA174530) | Oral metagenome, whole genome shotgun sequencing project. | biome: Marine environment; feature: Marine mammal; material: Swab sample of the gingival sulcus; isolation source: swab sample of gingival sulcus... | reverse complement strand
GGCTTTTGAGAGACGCCGGCCGGCTGCGGCGAAGCCGCATTCAGCCAAAAAGATTCCAGAACCGTGCGCACTGCGCCGTTGGCCCTGATATGCGCCGCAGCGGACCGGGCGGCTTCCGCCAGGGAAAGAACCCGCTGTTCGTCGCAGGAGCGGGCAAGTTCCGCCAGTGCCTGCCGCCGATCCGGATTGAGCAGAAGTTCCCCGTTTCCGGTGTCATCAGATATATGATCAGTCCCGTGATCCGCCCTGGAACCGGCGATCCGGGAAAGGACCGCCATGTCCCGCAAAAGGGAGAGCAACAGGTCCAGCGCGTCCTGCGCCAGCTCTTTTTCCGGAGAGAAGTGTTCGGCAAGCATCAGGGCCGTCGGAAACGGGGCGGCCCTCCCGGAAAATAAAAGGTCAAGCCCGCGCAGGAGCCGTTCGCGAAGACGGAGCCGGTCGTGGAGGAGGCGCATTCCCTCCCGGCTCCGGATCCGGTCTTCCCGCCCCGATGCCACGGATGCCAGCGCACGGGCCGTGTTCACGGGCAGGGCATGACGGCGGCGGATCAGGTTCGTCAGATCCGCCAAAGACGGCGGGGCGAACCGGATGGTCTGGCACCGGGACTGGATGGTGATCAAAAGATCCGCCGGCCGGGGCGCGGTCAGAATCAGGATGGTTCCTTCGGGCGGTTCTTCCAGCAGTTTGAGCAGGGCATTGGAGGCGCCCGCAGTCATCCGCTGGGCGTCGGGAAGGAGAAGAACCCGGCATCTGCCTTCATGGGGACGGCGGGTTACAATTTCGATCAGATCCCGGATAGACTGGATGCGGATCGGGCCGGGGGCGGCTGCTTCATCCGGCAGGGAAATGATATCCGGATGCTGGCCGGCCATGATTTTCCGGCACGGGGAACAGGAGCAGTTTTCCTGCTCGTCATAAAAAGATACGTGATGATCCGGCTCAGAATGGCCGGGCTCCCGGTCATTGCGGCGGTTTGCGCCGTCATCCCGCGCCGCCCGCAGTTCCGGAGATGCATCACCGCAGCAGTTCAGGATGCGGGCCAGCAGAAGGGCCGCAGCCCGGCGTCCGGTCCCCTGGTTTCCCGTCAGCAGAAAGGCATGGGGCCTTCGGCGACCGGAACCCATCCGGATCAGGCGATCCACCGCCGGCTGCCGGGGATAATTCGACAGGCGTCCTGGATGGTCAGCCGGTATGATCGACCCGATCCTTCAGCTCTTTGCCGCATTTGAAAAAGGGCAGCCGCTTGGGACGAATGGTCACCTTTTCCCCTGTTTTGGGGTTCCGGCCGGTATAGCTGCGGTATTTCTTGACGAAAAAGCTGCACAGACCGCGAATTTCTACCCTTTCTCCTTCGGCAAGGGCGTCTGCCATGCTGTCGAAAAAAATTTCCACCACGCGGGCTGCTTCCAGTTTGGATATATCGGATTCGTTTTTTAAGGTGGAAATCAGTTCCAGCTTGTTCATGGCGGCTCCTTTGTCTTCCGGCCATTGTTTTTTTGGTTATCGCAAGTTTACTATCATGCCCAAATAAGGAGAGAGTAAAGGTAATTTTTTAGAAAGTCAAGCTGTTATGATGGAAAAAATATCAGTCGGATCCCAGGGCTCCCAGCCCCCGCAGGGTGATCCAGAGACCAAGGGAATGATCTTTTTCTTCCCGCGTATACAGGGTGTTCGCCGACCAGCAGGCGGCTTCATACATCAGCCCCAGACCGGTGCGGATATCTGAATCCGCCTCCAGGTCGCGCTCGTACTCCAGTGAGACCCGGCATCCCCGCCAGGCGCGGCTGCGGGCCGTCATGTACAGAGATTCACCGGCCTCCCGGTTGAGCCGGTGCTCCAGGAAGAGGTGTCCGCCCCCGCCGCCCGTGAGGGAAAGGCTGATATTGCGGGTTTTGAACCGGGTTTTTTTATGGGACCATTCGGCATCGGCAGAAATTCGGGCGAAATCAGCGGCATCCCAGTCCAGTTTTCCGTGGAATGTGGACAGGTGGCGGTCTTCTTCCGGATCTTTATTTCGAGGGGACAGAGCCAGCATCTCGCGGTCCTTGTCCGAATAATCATTCAGTTCCAGGCTTTGGGACAGCTCCAGGCGGAGGATGCGCCGGGCAGCAGCATTTTTTTCCGGACGGGCGGTCAGGGTCTGCACCAGTCCGGCGGTAAACCGGCTTTCGGGCGCCACCCGGTCATGATGGTCGAAAACCGGTATATCGGTCTGAGAGGCGCGGGGCACGAACCGGTATTGCAGGGTCGGCCGCAGTTCATGGCGCAGCTTCTCGATGGATGGCCCGGGGGATGGCCCGGGGGATGGCCCGGCGGATGGGGAGACAGCGGCCGCCGCCGCTTTCTTTTCCGTTTTCGGATCGGCCTTCGTCACCCGTAAGTGATGCCAGTCCCGAAAAAGCCGGGTGCCGGCGGCGACGCGGAATTCGGGCAGTTCCCGGTGTGGCAGCCGGTTGTCCCGTGTGTCGCCGTCATCAAAACGGGCCACATACCAGAGGGTCTGACGCCATCCGGCGACGGATTCCACCCAGACCGGACATCCGGAGAAAAGGGGCCAGATGAGTTCCGGATGGATATCGGCCCGGTGCCCCCGGGCCCCGTCGGCGCGGTGGAAATAATCGTAATCCGCGTCCATTTGCCAGAGAAAGGGCGTGCCGGAAAGGGCGCGGCGGCCCGTTCGGTGGCGCAGATAGGGCAGGCGGTGGACCGTCTTATCCCGGTCTTCCCGGCGGCGGGCCGTGACATCATCATAATACAGGAACCCGGCATAATCGGCAGAATCTTCCCCAACCCGCCGGAAGGAGAGGTGATTGGCCCGCACCGGGTCGTCATAATAATCCAGATCCCGGTCGAAATGCTGCTCGAAAAAGGTGTCGGTATCGTCGTATCCGCCGGATGATCCTTTGAATTCCTTGAGATAATCCTGATCGCTGACCCAGTCCAGGTCCAGCCGGGCCGCCACTTCGCCGGGCAAAAGAGCGTCGGCCTTCATGCGGAACCAGTAGCGGTCCCGGTTGGGCCGGGTATATGCGTCGTCCGTATAACCATACCCGCCGTCCCCCGAATTATCGGTCTTGCGGTCGTCCAGAAGATCCAGCTGGATCACGGCCCGGTCGGCCGCCGAATGGCGGATCCGGTATTCCATGGCCATGCGCAGGCCCCGCTCGCTCATGAAATGGGGCGTGAACGTGGCGTCGGAGTGGTCATTGACGGCCCAGTACAGGGGCTGGGCGTATTCCAGGCCCCGGCGGTCGCTGAATCCGCCCGAGGGAAAAAGCAGGCCGGACTGTCTTCTCGTCTTGATGGGGAAAATAAACCACGGCACATAAAAAACGGGCGTATCCCGGATATGGAATACCGCGTGGGTAACAGTGGCATAGCCGCCCGCCCTGGCCCGGATGACCCGGCCCGTGATCTTCCAGTCGGGGGGGGCATGATCGCAGGCGGTGATCGAGGCGTTGACAGCCGTAAATTCATCCTTTCCGATTTTTTCCAGGGAATCACTGCGGATATGAAAATGCCGCTCCCGCAGAAACAGGCCCCCATTGGTCACCAGCCCGGTTTCCGCCTCCAGGTTCAGCTCCACGCGATCTCCGCTGAGCACATCCGGACCGTTGGTCAGGACGACATTGCCTTCGGCAACGGCGGTCATATTTTTTCTGTCCAGTTTCACCCTGTCGGCAGAAAGACGGATTTCGCCCCGGCGGATCATCACGCCGTCCGTGGCAATATAGGTGTCCGTATCCGTGAAATATTCCAGGGAATCGGCCTGGATTTCCCAGGGAAGGCTCCCGCCGCCTTTTATGGGATCGGGAATCCGGAAATCCGATCCCCGGGCCGCCGGATGGCCGGTGAGCAGCGGAAATATTCCCCACAGAAGCGAAAACAGGAGCATGGACCGGCGCCAACACGCCCTCCGGCCCCTGCCGGGGGATGCGGCGGCGGCCGGAATTGCGGCAGGAGCGGATGACGGGGGCGGAAAGGTGTGGGACAATGAAAATTCCTGTGACTCTTGTTGAACCGGTTGGGAGTTGACCCTGTAATTGATCCGGTATAAAAAAACGAAGTTCAAAAAAAGTCAAGATTTATGATGAGTTAAGCGAGATCGGACGGATGAGATGAATATTTTGGCAGTCAATGACGACGGCATCACAGCCCCGGGCCTTCTGGCGCTGGTGACGGCGCTGGCCCGGCGGCATGCGGTAAGGGTCGCGGCCCCGGCGACGGAACAGTCGGCCATGGGCCACGGCATCACTTTTCTGACTCCCCTGCGGGCCGATCCGGCAGCTGTGGAAGGCGCCGTCGAGGCCTGGGCCGTATCCGGCACGCCGGCGGACTGCATCAAGCTGGCGGTGGGCAATCTGCTGGATACGCGGCCGGACCTGGTGGTCTCCGGGGTCAATCTGGGGGCCAATCTGGGCATGAACCTGCACTATTCCGGCACCGTGGCGGCGGCAAGAGAAGCCGCGCTCATGGGCATTCCCGCCATGGCCGTATCCCTGCACGGATGGGACGGCGTCTATTTTGACGCGGCAGCCCGGGTGGCGGTGGACATGATGGCGGATTTTCCGGCCTGGGATCTGCCCTGCGGCGTATTTTTAAACCTGAACGTGCCGGATCTGCCGGCGGACCGGATGCGCGGTGTCGCCATCTGCCGCCAGGACAACCAGTTTCCCCCGGATCGCGATACCTACAAGATGCGGATGGATCCCCGCCGGCGTCCCTATTACTGGCTGGACGCCCAGCCGCCGCTTGCGGACGTGGATCCGGAGCATGATGTGGGGGCCATGGCCGCAGACATGGTCACTGTAACCCCGCTCACCTGCGATATGACCCATTATGAGAGCCTGCGGATTTTACGGGAACAGATGCCGGCCGTTTCTGCCCGATACGGAGGCGGCATGGCTCCGCCGGCCGGTTCCGGACCCCGGTCCGGTGGCCGGTCTGATGCCGCGCGGGCGGACGGGACAAAAGAGGAAGCCGCATGACGCTGCCCCTTGAGAAGAGACGGTATGTGGATTCCCTGACCGGCGGGGATCGGGTGGAGGATATCTTTGCTTTGGCCGAAAAGATCCTTGCCCGGAAAAAAAACGGAGAACCCTACCTGCGCCTGAGTTTTTCCGACCGCACCGGCCAGATTTCAGCCGTGGTATGGGACCGGGTGGACCGGTTTTCGACGGCCGCCAGCGCCGGGGATATCGTGTGGATCTCCGCCACTGTATCTGATTATAAAGGTACGCCTCAGCTCACCTTGTCCCATATGGAGCGGGTGGACGCAGCTGAAATTGATCCCCTGATCTTTCTGCCCCGAAGCGAACGGGATCCCGACCGCATGTTCGAGCGGCTGAAGCGCACGGCCGGGGAATCCATCAACGACCCCCACCTGGCGGCGCTCATCAACGCCTTTTTTTCGGACGCGGAATTTGTTTCGGCCTTTAAACTGGCTCCGGCGGCCAAAAGAATGCACCACGCCTATCTGGGCGGACTTCTGGAGCATACCCTGTCCATGACCGTGCTGGCGCGGGAGGTGGCCAGACATTATAGCGGGGTGAATCTGGATCTGCTGATGACCGGGGTCATTCTCCATGATATCGGCAAGGTGCGGGAACTGAGCTGGGGGGCGGCCCTGGGCTATACGGATGAGGGCCGGCTGGTGTCCCATATTGTCCAGGGCGTGTGCATGGTGGATGAAAAGCTGCGGGGCCTGCCCGGTTTTCCGCCGGAAACGGCCATGCTGGTCAAGCATCTCATCGTGAGTCACCATGGAACAAGGGAATTCGGATCCCCGGAACCGCCCAAAACCCTGGAGGCGGTCCTGCTGCATCATATCGATAATATTGACGCCAAAATGAACGGCCTTCGGGAATTCATCGCCAGGGAAGATCCCGCCTCCGCCTGGACATCCCGGAATTTCATGCTGGGCACGGAAATCTATAAGGGTGCGTCCTGATATGTTCATCACCTTTGAAGGAATCGAAGGCAGCGGAAAGACCACTCAGATTTACCGGACGGCCGAAGAACTGGGCCGTCGAGGTCACCGCTGCCGAACCACCCGTGAACCCGGCGGGACGGAGATCGGCGCACATATCCGGTCCGTGCTGCTGAATCCAGAAAACAGCGGACTGGATCCCGTTGCGGAGCTGCTTCTGTATCTGGCGGACCGGGCCCATCACGCGGCTGCGGTCATTCGTCCGGCCCTGGCATCCGGGGAAGTGGTGTTGTGCGACCGGTATAGCGACGCGACCCTGGCCTACCAGGGATACGCAAGGGGGCTGGATCGGGGGCTCATCCGGCGTCTTCATGGGCTGATCATGGGGGATCTGCGGCCGGATATCACGGTATTGCTGGACCTGCCCGTGGAAACCGGGCTGCGCCGGGCATTGGACGCCCTGGATCAGGGAGTCCGCAACACGGCGGAATCCCGGTTCGAACAGGAATCCCTGGCGTTCCATGAAAAGGTGAGGGCCGGATACCGGAAAATGGCGGCCAGAGAACCCGGCCGTTTTCGGGTGGTTGATGCAGATCGTTCCCCGGATGTGGTGTTTTCCGATATTATGGTGATATTGTCTTATTATCTTTGACAGGTCTTTTGCGTCATGAACAGGACAGGCGGCGGCGCAGCTCATCCCGCTGGTTTTTCATTTCCTGAAGGGCATGGTAAAGGGTATCCATATCGGCGCGGGGGGGCGGCAGTTCTTCATTGATCCGCGAAATCATCTCCCGGAATTTACGTATTTGCGTTTCGGCTTTTTCCCGATTATCTTCCGCATCTTTTTCTTCCTTCAGAAAATTTGATTTCTGCGGGGCCGCAGCCAGGGCCTGACGCAAACAGGCGATACTCTCACTGTCACTCCGTTCCGGGGGAATCATCCGGGAGGCCCGCAGACGCTTCGCCAGTTCGGATTGCGCCTTTTGCTCTTCTGCCCGGGATTCCCGGAGAATATTCCGGAGGCGGCGGATATCTGTTTTCTGCTCCGGAAGCGTTTCCCGCAGGATGTTTCGGGTGGTTTCCCGTTCTTCCTGTTCCGCCGTCCGCATTTTCAGATACCGCTCCCGCTCTTTGAGGCAGGAATGGGCATTTCCCTGACCGTGCCGCCGCTGTTTTTTTTCCTTGAGGCCGTCCAGGCGGTGACGCAGGCGGCGGATGCGGGGGGCCAGACCGTCCGCTTCCATCTTCAATTTCATGAGCCGGGCGGGGAGCTCTTTGCGCAGCCGGCATAATTCCCCATATTCTTCCTCCAGGCGCTCCCGGTCTTTTTGTCTGGACAGCAGCTGTTTCCATTTTTTCCACAGCCGCTCCACCGCTTTTACTTCTTTTCCGGGCGGTGGAGGGGACTGGCCGAATTTTTGAAGAAGTTTGGTCAGGTTTTCCCGGACGGTTTCCGCTTCGTTTTCCAGGGACTCCTGATGCCGGCGCATTGCTTCGCACCGCTCATGGGCCATCATTCCCTTGTACTGAATATCCTGCATCTGCCGCTCCATCTCCTGCCGTCGAAGGGCGCATTTCTTCCGGCGGAGATGCAATCGGCGCGCCTCTTTTGTCAGCTCCCGGATTTCCATTTTCCGGCTCCTGGTTTCGGCCCTGGCAATCCGGCTGTCGTTCAGCAGGGCGGGGATCTCGTCGGGTTTGTCCATGGACAGACCGGAATAGGAAAAGTGCCGGGAACCATTGCCGCCGGAAGGATACCGGAACCTGAAAATGCGCCGAAACACGCGCTCTGCGAAAGAACCGGCATCATAACGGGAAACGAGGCGGTCCCAGCGCCGGCAAAGAGGCGCGGCCTCGGAAATCCGGCGGTGAAGGCGGGTGTGTTCGGCCTCCGCCTGCTCCTGTTTTCGGACCAGCTCGTCCACATGGCTTTTCTGGGCGCCGGCCGCTTCCGAGTCCGGGGGCAGCGGCGCCAGCTGGCGGCGGGCCTCCGTCAGCACATGGGAAAGCTCGTCCCGGCCGGCTGCCAGGGCATCCAGGACCAGCCCGGGCGAGCGGTCCGGATCACCGGTACATTGTTTTCGGTATTGACGGGACAGCCGGCGCAACCGGCTGAGACGGCGGATGTGGATGCGCGATTCCAGGTATTGTGCGTCGGCTGAATGCCGGCTGCCGGATTTAGCAAGAACTGCCAGCCGGTTTTCCACCTCCCGGCTGCGGATATCCCATGGATGAGATTTCCGGCGGTATTTGTCCAACCGGCGGTCCTGCCGGGTCAGCTCCTTCTTCCAGCGGGCTGTTTCTTCTTTCAGCCGGATCAGGCGGTCCGGGATGCCCGCCATTTCCTTCTGGATTTCCCGAAGACGAAGGGCGGCGGTCCGTCCCGATTCCAGCGAAGGCAGGGCCTCGTCCATATCGTGATGGGCCAGCCAGTGGCGCAGGGTGGAAAGTTCCGTTTCCAGCCTTGGAATCCGACGGCGCAGCGTGGTGCGGGATTGCAGATTGCGGGCCTGGGCCTTTTCCAGTTCTTCATAACGCCGGACGGCCTCCCGCCATTTTCGGGAGACCATTTCGATCCGGGTTTCCAGCTTCAGGACCGGCGCCAGTTTTTCCCGTTCTTCGGCCAGTTCCCGGCGCATGGTTTCTGTTTCGGTTTTCGTGGCCGTGATCTCATCCGTGAGACGGTCCAGCTCCCTTCGGGTTTCCTCCAGGGCGGCACTGGCGCGTTTTGCCTCTTCTTCCGCAGCCCGGGTGCGGGTGATCTGGTGATCCAGGTGTGCCAGATCAGGCGCGAAACAGAAGAGATCTTCACCGCGCTCGGCCTGTTCGCGTTTCTTTTTTATGGAATTCAGCAGCGCGCGCGCCGCCGCTTCCTCGTGGATTGATTTTTCCAGCGCGGCGGCCATATGGTTATGGCGGCGATGGATATTCAGCATGGCCGTCAGCCGGATGATTTCCTTTTCCGTCCTGGCCAGGGCCGTTGTCGCGTCGTCCGGGGGAGGCGGTGAAAATAATCGCATGGCGGAAAAGCACGTCTCCCGGATCAGCGCCGGGTAAGGCGCACCACGGATTCGATATGCGGGGTATGAGGGAACATGTCCACCGGCTGGATCTCATGAATATCATAGATCTCGTTCAGCAGGGCCAGATCCCGGGCCAGCGTGCCGGGATTGCAGGAGACATACACGATCCGCCGGGGAGCCAGGCGCAGAATGCGCACCGTCACATCCTTATGCAGGCCTGAGCGGGGCGGATCCACAATGAGCACATCCGGCGCGTTATGGAATTCCGCCAGGGCGTCCCTGATATCCCCGGTCAGAAAGCGGCCGTTTGCCATATGATTCCGGGCCGCGTTGCGCCGGGCGTCGGCAATGGCGGACGCTGCCAGGTCAATACCGGTGACCCGGCCGGCGGCTTCAGACAGATAGATACCGATGGTGCCGGTGCCGCAATACAGATCCCAGACCTCTTCTCCGCCGGTAAGTGCGGCGTATTCCCTGACCGTGTCATACAGGACGGCAGCTCCGGCGCTATTGGTTTGAAAAAATGAATTGGCTGAAATTTCAAAGGAGTACGGCCCGATGCGATCCGTGATGAAAGAGGGGCCGCTGAGGGGGATTTCGGTTTCTCCCACAGCGATGCCGGCTTTGCGCGCGGTGATATTATGCACCACCGACTGGATTTCCGGATGCCGGTCGCGGGCCGCATCCCCCAGTTTCCGCACTGCGTCGCCATGATCGGCGCTCGTGATCAGATTGAGCATCCATCGGTTTTCGGCCGCGCTGTGACGGAGCATGACAAAACGCCAGAATCCCTTGTGAGAGCGGAGTCCATAAGGCGGAAGGCCTGATGCATGGATCAGCCCGCGCACCGTGGATATGATCGTATTGCCGGCGTCGGGAATGATCAGACAGCGGGAAATGTCCAGCACCTTGTGAAACGTGCCGGGAACATGAAGGCCCAGCGCGAAATCCATCCTGATTTCGGGATTATTCAGTTCGGAGGGCAAAAGCCAGCGGCGGTCCGTGCAGGAAAATTCCATTTTGTTCCGGTATTCGAAGGGCGCTCCGGCGGGAAGCGCGTCATGCACCGGAATATGGGGCAGCAGCGCGATATGCCGCATGGCTTCGGCCACATGCCGCCCCTTGATTTCAAGCTGTGCGTCATAGGGAAGAAACTGCCACCGGCATCCCCCGCACCATCCGGCATAGGAACAGGGCGGCGCAATCCGCAGGGGAGACGGGGTCTGAATTTCCAGGATGCGCCCCTCGGCCCAGGACTTTTTCTTGCGTGTGATCCGGATGATCAGCTCATCCTCCGGCGCCGCCTGATCCACGAAAATGGCGAAGCCATCCACTTTGGCAATGCCTTTACCGCCGGGCGCCAGATCCTGGATCTTTACCGACAGGGTTTGTCCTTTTTTTACCGGCATACAGATCCTTTATCGGCAAAACGCACGACGACCGGCTCAGGGCCGGTCGTAATAATTTGGAATCATTACAGCTATAAAATATCGCTGGAAAGCGGGCACAGCCTGTGCTTCCGGTTATCCCTTTCTGCTGGAAAGGGCGGCAATAATCTGCCGGGTCATCTGGGGAAGAGAGGCGATTTCGTTTTGGGCGTTGATACGGATGGCTTCCTTTGGCATGCCGAATACAATGGAGCTGGCTTCGTCCTGGGCAATGGTATAGGCCCCGTTTTCTTTCATCACGAGAAGCCCTTTGGCCCCGTCGGCGCCCATTCCGGTCAGAATTACGCCGATGGCGTTGCGGCCGGCATGTCTGGCCACGGAACGGAAAAGAACGTCCACGCTCGGCCGCTGATAATAAACCGGCACCCCGTCTTTCAGGCGGACAAGATAATTGCCGCCGCTGCGTTCCAGCAGCATATGCTGATTTCCCGGTGCGATCAGCGCCAGTCCGGGACCGACATGATCCCGGTCTTTTGCTTCCCGGATTTCCACATTGCAGATATCATTAAGGCGGCGGGCAAAGGCGGAAGTGAAATGCTCGGGCATATGCTGCACAATCACGATGCCCGGCGTGGTCACGGGCATTTCCCTCAAAATGGTTTCGATGGCTTTGGTGCCGCCGGTGGAGGCGCCAATGGCAATGACTTTATTGGTCGTGGTTTTAAGCGCATAGTCCAGTTCAGCCGGGGGGACCGGGCGTGACGCAGCGCCGGGCGGCGCCAGCGGTGTGATGCGGGCCTGAGAGGCAGCCCGGATCGCATGGGCCAGGGTGCGGGAAACATTGGCGGTGGAAAAGGCGGACCCGGGTTTGCATAAGACTTCAACGGCGCCCAGTTCCAGCGCCTTGAGGGCTGTTTCACTGTTTTTCGGGGTCAGGGAACTTAAGACAACGACGGGGAGAGGATGGTATTTCATCAGGCGCACGAGGAAGGAAAGTCCGTCCATGCGGGGCATTTCCAGATCCAGGGTGATGACGTCCGGCTGCAGCTTGATAATTTTGTCCCGCGCCACATAGGGATCAACGGCGCTGCCGACAATTTCCATATCTCCGTAACGGGACAGCTCGTCAGTCAGAATTTTTCGGACAACGGCGGAATCGTCCACGATCAGCACCTTGATGCGGCGCCTTCTGCCCTGCATTACCAAAGCTCTTTATTTTCTTCGCCGGTATCGGCAATGACGATATTCGCCGGCAGTTCTTCATCCACATAGAGATAAAGATCGCATTCTCCTTCTTCCAGGGAGAGCCGGGCGGAACAAAGAGAAATTTTCCCGGCGGTTTCTTCCTGAAACGAGTCGGCGATACGCGGGGTGGACACATTGAATACCACCTGTTTCCCCGCGATGGCGGGCAAAAGATTGCCGCAGATGATATTCTGTAACTCCTTGAGCGCATCAAACTGCTGTTCCCGGGTGGTTTCATCGTTTTCAACCCCCAGCATATTGGCGGCCAGTTCCGGAAGGATGCTTTCCGTCACAAAGGTGAGAAGCGTGCCTGAAAAAGATCCATCAAAGGAAACACTGGCAAGCACCGCCGTTCCCTGGTCGATCCCGTCTCTTTCATCTTCCGGATAGGAAAAAATAAACGCCAGTTTTTCCAGCACATCTTCCGTTACGCGATACAGCCGTTCTTTAATGGTTTCTTCCATCGTCATCCCCTATGTCGATAATTCTTTGGGCGGTATCCCGGATGGTTTCCGGAGAAAAGGGCTTATGGATGAACAGGGCACCTTTATGGAGAAGACGCTCAATGCGGGCTTCACTTCCCTCGGTGGAAATGACGATTACCGGCAGATCCTTCATTTCCGGATTAATGCGCATATTATCAAGCATTTCCTCTCCGTTCATCACCGGCATATTGATGTCCACAACCACCAGATCAATCCAGTGCCGGCGCAACGTATCCAGTCCCTCCTGCCCATTGGCGGCCTGGAGGATTTTCCCGATGGGAAGACCGCTCATGCGCATCGTTTTGATAATCATGGCGCGCATGACATTGCTGTCATCGACGACCAGAACATTGAGTACCATGACGAACTCCGCAGTTTATCCGGCCGCGAAACAGCGGCGGACAGAATCTATAAATGCCATTTCTTATTATTGCTGGTGATGGTGATTTTGCCAGTGGACAGATCAAAATGAACCGTACGGCTATCGGTGCCTCCCACATCTTTTTTGTCCAGCAGCACATTATTCTTCCATAGAATTTTTTTCAAAACCGTAAAATTACGTTCTCCGATTTTAAACATTTCGTTATTGGACAGAGGTCTGCCGCAACCGGCTGCCTTGACGATCATCCGATCTTTTTTTCCCCCAAGGTCATACACGGTCCTGAACAGGAGCGGTACACCGGTATTGACGAACATGCTGGGATTGGCGATGGCTTTCTGGGGATTGATTTTGGATAGAGGAAGCATGGCGTGCAAAAGACCTCCGACCTGGACGACGGGGTCGTAAATCATCAGTCCGAGGCAGCTGCCGAGCGCATGGGTGACGATTGTATCGTCCTTGCGGCCTGCTTTCATGTCCCCCACGAGAACAACGTGTTTCATTACCTCAAATCCAGGAAAGCTCTGGTGGCAATTGACGGCAAAAGAAAGAAACCGGAAAGCCGTCGTGGAAATGGACTGCCACGATTTTTTATTTTCGATAAATTGCCGGACGGATGTACTGGAACTTATGCTCTATGGCCGACAGGCCTTCCGAGTGACCGACAAATAAATAGCCGCCAGGCTCCAGAAGATGCCATAGCCGATTAATTAGTCGCTGCTGGGTCGGTCTGTCAAAATAAATCATCACATTCCGGCAAAAAATAACGTCAAGCGGCCCTTTCATGGGCCAGGAGTCCACAAGATTCAACCAGCCCAGACGAACGAGAGAGCGCACATTATCTTTGACCCGGTAAGTATTCTGATCCGGCAGAAAGGTGAAGTATTTCGCCAGAAAATCCGGAGGAATCTCCTGCACCGATTCAGCGGAATATACGGATTCACGCGCTTTTTCCAGCATGTTCATGGAAATATCGGTAGCAAGAATCTTGACATCCCGCTGGTGGATACCGGGAAAATGTTCATGGATAAGCATGGAAAGGGAGAACGGCTCTTCACCGGATGAACAGGCGGCCGTCCAGAAGCGCATCCGCTGTCCACTGAATTCTCCGAATACGGTGTCGCGCAGAAAACGAAAATGCTCCGGCTCGCGGAAAAAGCTTGTCTTATTGGTGGTGATCGCATCCACCATGGAAATCAGCTCATGCGCACCCTCCCTGCTTTCGACGTATTGCAGATATTCCTTGAATCCGTTCATTTCAAGCGCCCGGAGACGCTTCATGAGGCGGGCCCGGACCAGCGCCTGCTTCCCGTCTTTAAGACTGATACCGCAAAGGCGGTAAATCATGCGGATGACCTTCTGAAACTGCGCTTCGGTCAGATCCGCTGTGATCATATTCACGTAGAAATCTACTCCTGATTGGCCAGTCGCACCAACCCGCCGACATCCAGAATCAAACCGACGCGGCCGTCGGGCATGATGGCGCTTCCCTGAATCCCCATGATATTGCCCAGAATTTCGCCCAGGGTTTTAATGACAATCTGCTGGCTGCCGATCAGATCATCCACCATAAGACCGGCCTGGCGGCCGTCGTTTTCCACAACCACCACGATGGCTTGCGTCACATCGCTTTTGGCGTTCGGGACGTCAAATAATTCGGCAATCCGGAAAATGGGAATCAGGTTGCCCTGAAGATTGAACATTTCACCGCGCTTCATGACGCTGGTCAGATCGTCCGCAACCGGCTGGACGGAACGAATGATGGAAATGGTGGGAATGATATACCGCTCGGCGCCGACCTGCACCACCATGCCGTCGATAATGGCAAGCGTCAGCGGAAGACTCAGCCGGAACGTGCTGCCTTTTCCGCGGGCGGAAAGAATTTCCACATGGCCGTTTAAATCCTCGATATTCCGCTTGACCACGTCCATGCCAACGCCGCGGCCCGAAACAGCGGAGATCTTTTCCGCAGTGGAAAAACCGGGCTCAAAAATGAGTTCAAAGGCCTCCCGGTCGGAAAGCCCCTTGCCGTCGGTGATCACACCGCGTTCCAGGGCCTTGGCAATCAGCGTTTCCCGGTTCAGGCCCTTGCCATCGTCCTTGATTTCCACCACTACATTGCCGGCATCGTGAAACGCGGACAGGTGGAGGGTTCCCTGACGCGGTTTGCCGATGGCCTCCCGGTCGTCCGGATACTCGATGCCGTGATCAATGGCATTGCGCACGATATGGACAAGCGGATCCTTGATCTTGTCCACCATATTGCGATCAATTTCGGTGTCTTCACCTTCGGAGGAAAAGCGGACTTCCTTGTTCAGTTCCTTGGAAAGATCCCGGCTGCGCCGCTGGAGAAGCTGAAAGGTCATCTTGAGGGGAATCATTCGCATGGACATGCTCATATTCTGCAATTCGCGAACGATCTTGCTGGTATGAGACACCTTTTTCATCAGTTCGTGATGCTGCCCCTTGCTGATCACCTCGTCCTGGACAACCATGGAGTGGGAGACCACCAGTTCCCCCACCGTATCAATGAAACGATCCAGCCGTTTGATGGGAACCCGAATTGAGGTTTCGACAATGGCCTTGCTCTCCTTGCGCGGTTCCACCGTCATCTGAGGGGCGGAGGCCGGTTTTTTGGGATCTGACGCCGGCCGGGGGGGAGCCGCCGCCAACGGCGGGGCGGCTTCGGGTTCAGGGCGGATCACGGGGGCGGCCGCCTGTTTCACGGTTTCCGTTTCAGGCACCGCCGGCGGATCGGCAGGAACGTCGGGCACATCAGCATCTTTATCCGTGACACCGGCTGCCGCCGGATCTTTCAACAGGAAAACCAGTTCGTCGTATCCCCCGGGCTTCAGAAAAGGCTTGTCGCCCAGCGCATCCTGTAACAGACGAAACAATTCCTTGAGCATATCCGTGGAACGCAAGGCCAGGTCAGGATATCCGCCCGCATAACGGATTTCCTGATCCCGCACCCGGCTGAGGACCGATTCCGCGTGATGGGCCAGTTCCGTCATGAGCTTGAGTTCGAAAAAGGCGGATGTCCCCTTGATATTATGGAAGGCCCGGAACACGGTACTCACAGCATCCATATCTTCCGGGTTGGATTCCAGGGTGAGCAGGGCCTCTTCCGCATTGGTAATCAGGTCACTGCTTTCATTGATGAATTCGGAAATCAGCTCAAGATCGGCGTCTTCCGGCATATAATCATGCGTATCGGGCGCAGCGGGCTGACTCGCGGCGTCACCATCTGCTATGGGTGCGGCGTCGGCCGGAATCCCGGCGGGCGGGGGCGTCGGTCCGGAAGGCGTCCGGGGGGCGGGGAAAGGGACGGATATGTCCGGATCCGCTTCTCCCGCAGCTTCGTTCAGCAGGTTTCCGATCTGCTCAATGACTGCTTCGGATATGCCGTCCACTTCACCGGACTGCATGGCCGTTATGGCGGCTTCCGCCAGCTTGATGGCGGTGGAGAGCGGCTGAAGGCAGGCATCCGGACAGCCATCTCCCTGGGTGACCGCCAAAAGATTCTGGTAAAGCCGCATCAGTTCATCCAGATCGTCGGGACCGATCTGGAGCAGGCAAGAAGTCAGCTCGTTTATGGTCTGCAGCATTTCTTCCGGATAAAGGGCGGAGCCTCCAGATTCATTTCCGGTCCCGGCTGCCTCCGGGGAATCCAGGACCGTCTTGGAAGCGGCGGGAGAGGACGCCCCCGCGTATTTTTCCGTATAATCCGGGTCGCTTCCCTCTTCCTCGCTTCGGGGCACTTCCGCGTTCAGCATATGGTCCAGCAGCTGACCGGCTTCCCGGGTCAGCCTGGGGTAATCGGGACTTTCCGCCAGCCAGGCATCCACGGCGCCGAGAGAGGCCATAAGCCCTTTCATGATGCCTTCCGGATGAGCAGCTTCATGGACGCAGAGTTTGCTGACGCCGTCAACGCATAACCGGAGAAGCTTCAGAATATCGGATACCGCGCCGGGAAGATCGGCTGTGAGCTTTTCAAACTGCAACCGGATATCCAGCATGGCAATGGGATTGTCCCAGCCGGCTTCCTGAAGTTCCTCGGTAATTTTTTGAATGCGGGCTATCACTTTTTCTTTTTTGCTGGCCATAACGAAATCCACCTGTAAACCTGTCGAAAATCGGGAGATAACCCCGGAAAACCGGGTCGGCTATCGGTTCAGCACCTGAGACAGATGCTGTTCGATATCGACCGCTTTGAACGGCTTCGGCATATAAGCCGTACATACGTCCGGTCCGGACTGCACCAGACCCTCCCATTTTTCCTCAGCGGTCGCCATGATGAGCGGCAATCGGGAATACGCCGGGCTGGCGCGGTTTTCAACCTGCCTGAAACTGTATTGTGTCAGACGGACTGACCCAGCATCAGAATTTCTTCCGTTTTCAGAACCCGATCAATATCCACCAGAATTTTTACGCCGCCTTCCAGTTTTGCCATTCCCAGTATATAATTGGTATCCAGCTTGGTACCGAACCGGGGAGGATCCTCAATTTCATGGGCTTTGATATTCAGCACCTCGGACACGGTGTCCACTACGATGCCGATCATGATATCCGCTGTTTCTCCGGAAATTTCCACCACAATAATGCAGGTGCGTTCCGAATAGTCAATGGAGGGAAGTGAAAACCGCAGCCGCAAATCAATGACGGGAATCACTTTTCCCCTCAGATTGATAACGCCCTTGATGAACGCAGGCGTCTGGGGCACGATGGTGATGGGCATCATTCCGATGATTTCCTTGATCTTCAGAATGCCGATGCCGTAATCCTCGTCGGCCAGAGTGAACGTCAGATATTTTCCTTCCCGTTCGTCGCTGGTGCCAGTGACAGCACCAGTAGTGCCGGATTGAGTTCGTTTGCCCAATATCGACCATCCTTTCTTGGTGTCGGATAAAAAGAAATCCCGAACGTGGTCGATTCACGATACTCCGCATATTCACCCTCACGGCGCATCTGCTCTCACGGTGTATCTGCCATCACGGTGTATCTGGAAGATGTTCGGGATGATTCCTCAATGATTTTATATACAGCCGGGCATGAATAATCAACCGGCGAATGCCCGTGGCGCTGGAATTCTGTTTTTTTTCTGAAATCTCAGGTCCGTACCGCCTTCCATCAAGCCGGTGGCCATAGCTGGCAGTCAGTTTGATTGTCCATCGGGCTGGATATCAAAAAAACGGGACAATGAAAATGGAAAAGAGCGGAGCAGCATCTTTCATGTCCATCTCCGTTCATTGCGGCGGAATATTTTTTTCATTGTATTATGCGATAGTAACCGATAATACGGTGAATCCGTGGGAGCCGGTCATCGGGTTCTTCCCCGGGTTCTCTCCTGTAACGGTCCGGTGAAAGAGGCGGATAGTACGCGAGTGATATTGAAGACGACGGGTTCTTTCCTGGCAAATCGGATCAGCTGCGGATAAAAAGAGAAAAACCACTGGAAGGGGGATGGATGCAATTGAAGGAGGCCTGTATACTGGTGGTGGACGATTCGTCTGTTATGCGCCGGGTGATCCGGAAATTTTTGACAGATATGGGAGCGCGGCATATTGAACAGGCGGAAAACGGAAAAAAGGCCTGGCATATTTTGCAGCAGGAAAAAGTGGATCTGGTCATTTGCGACTGGAACATGCCCCGGATGAAAGGGGTTGATCTTTTGGAAAAAGTGCGTTCATATGGACCGCTTTCCCGCTTGCCGTTCATCATGGTGACGGCGGAGGGAAACCGGAAATTCATCAGCGAGGCCGTGGATAAAGGCGTCGATGATTATATCACCAAACCGTTCGGCCCCGCAGATCTGGGAGAAAAAATCCGGACACTGTTTGAACCCGCTCCCTGACAGGCCTCGATACAATGGCGGTAAAAAGATGTACAGGACCATTATTCCGGAATCCAGCTGAATGCCTGCGCACACATTCAGGATCAAGGAAGGATCGGAAACACATATGCTGAAAGATTTCAATATATTGATTGTTGATGATTTCCCTATCATGAGGGGAATCATCAAGCGGATGCTGACCAAGCGCTTCGGTCTGGAAAATATTTATGAGGCCAATGACGGTATCGCGGCCTGGGAGATATTGAATTCAGAACAGATCAATCTTGTGATCTGTGACTGGAATATGCCTAATATGACAGGCATTGATCTGCTGAAAAAAATTCGGGCGGACAAGCGTCTCAAGGATCTTCCTTTTGTCATGGTGACGGCGGAAGGAAAGGACGATAATGTCCGGGAAGCCACTCATGCCGGTGTCACCGGTTTTATCACCAAGCCGTTTACCGCCAAGGATCTGGGTAAAAAGCTGCAATTGATATTACCGGAAGAATAATCGCCCATGCGCAGGGCCGTGATGAAAAATCCGGTGGACGGCGCAGCGAGGAGCAATATATGGAACTCAAGAATGTTATTGAAGAACGGTTGATCCAGCCCTTTATCAATGCAACGGTGAAGGTGCTGGAGACAATGGCCTTTACCCATGTTCTGCCCGGCAGACCGTATCTGAAGAATGAAGAGGTTGCCAAGGGAGATCTGTCGGGTGTTATCGGCATGACTGGTGAAGATAAATACGGAACCATGTCGGTCAGTTTTTCCAAAAAAGCGATCCTGGGCGTGGTGTCCAATATGTTCAGCGAGAGCAAGACACAGATCGACGGAGAAATAAAGGATGCCGTGGGGGAGATCGCCAATATGATTTCCGGCCAGGCGCGCCAGGAAATGGAACAGCAGATGGGCGTATCCATCAACGCCGCCATTCCCACCGTTATTTCCGGAACGGACCATTCCATCCGCCATATCACCGATTATCCCATTGCCGCCGTCACCTTCACCATCCAGAAAGGGGAATTCTCCATCGGAAACGGAGAGGAATTCACCATCGAAATTTGCCTTGAAGACAACTGATTGACATTCGAGGGCGATTTGATTAAAATTTTTCTTTTTACATCCCGTCTGATATGAGAGGGGAGATACACTGCCGCTGACGTCAGATGTCCGGCGGACCGAATAATTCTGCCGGATACCGGAAAGGAAGAACGAGAGTTTCATGGGGACGGAAAAAACGGGGACGGAAAAAACGGGTGATCTCCTGGAAAAACGCCGAAAGAAAAATCGCAGCATTGCCGAGACAGTTCATTTATATCCCAATGATTTTCAGCCGCGCCATACAACAGCCGAAATCCTTTCGGCCGTGGACGCCGGAGAAGCCGGCGAAGCCGGCCCGGAATTCAGTATCGCCGGCCGGATGATGGCCGTCAACCGGTTTGGTAAATCCTCCTTTATCCGGCTTCGGGACCGCAGGGGGCAATTGCAGGCCTATATCCGCAAAGACAAGGTGGGAGAAGAGGCCTACGCCCTGTTCAGACAGATGGATATCGGGGACTTTATCGGCCTGTGCGGGGTCATGTTTCAGACCAAAACCGGGGAATGGACCCTGCTTGCCAGTGAATTGCGCCTGGTGTCCAAATCCGTCCGGCCCCTTCCCGAGAAATTTCATGGCCTGAAAGATCCGGAAAAACGATACCGCCGGCGGTATGTGGACCTGATCATGAATCCGGATGTCCGCGAGATTTTCCACCGCCGGTCTCTGACCGTGCAGGCGGTGCGCGATTTTCTTGTTTCCAGGGAATTTCTGGAAGTAGAGACGCCCATGATGCAGCCCGTCCCGGGCGGGGCCGATGCTGAGCCCTTTGTGACCCGTCATAACGCCCTGGATATGGATCTTTATCTTCGCATTGCCCCCGAGCTTTATCTGAAAAGACTGGTGGTCGGCGGGTTTGAGCGGGTGTTCGAGATCAACCGGAATTTCCGGAACGAGGGCGTGTCCACCCAGCACAATCCTGAATTTACCATGGTGGAATTTTATCAGGCCTATGCCCGCCATGAAGACCTCATGAACCTCACCGAAACAATGTTTTGTCATGTCGCCGAGACCGTGACGGGGAATACCCGGCTGTCTTATCAGGGCCATGATATTGATTTCGGCGCCGCCTGGCGCCGGCTGGATCTTTTGGAGTCCCTGTCCGCTATCGGCGGTCTTGATCCATCCTTGCTGAATGATAAGGATGCCCTTCTGGCCGAGGCGGAAAAACGCGGCATTACCATCACCAAAACCGGGCAGCTGGGCAAGGTGCTCACCAAATTATTCGACGCCCTGGTGGAGCCGGAACTGATTCAGCCGACATTCATCACCGGGTATCCTGTGGAGGTATCCCCCCTGTCCCGCCGAAATGACGCGTCCCCGGAATTTACCGAAAGATTTGAGCTGTTCATCGGGGGCCGGGAGATCGCCAACGGCTTTTCCGAACTCAATGATCCGGAAGACCAGCGCGGCCGTTTTCTGCGGCAGATGGAAAACCGGCGGGGCGGTGACGCCGAGGCCCACCGGATGGATGAGGATTATATCGAGGCCCTTGAATACGGCATGCCGCCAACCGCAGGAGAAGGCATTGGCATCGACCGGCTGGTCATGCTCCTGACGGATGCCGCTTCCATCCGGGAAGTGATCCTGTTTCCGCATATGAAACACAGGGCATGATCTCCTTGCCGGATCTATCGCGATTTGCCGGCGGACAGGGATGTTCCCGGTGAGATTCGTTTTTTTTGTCAGCCGGCGTTATCTGTCCGCCGGGCGAAAACAGGGGTTCATTTCCCTTCTGTCCTGGCTCTCCATCGCCGGCGTGGCGCTGGGAACCATGACCCTGATCATTGTCATCTCGGTGATGGCCGGATTTGAGCGGGATTTCACCCGCCGCATTCTCGGCGTTCGTCCCCATATTCTTCTGGATATGGAAGGCGGCCGAAATTCCGCTGAAACCGGACGCATCCGGTATCTTCAGAAGATGGCCCTCGCGGACCCGGCTGTTACGGACGCAGTCCGCGTCGTGGAGGCACAGGCCATGATCCGCTCCTTATACGGCACCAGCGGGGCGCGGATCATTGGCATTCCATCCGCTCATATTCGATCCGGCCGCCAATCCGGGGGGCCCCCGTCCGGCGGGGCAGCCTGGTTGTCTGAATTCGCCACCGGGCTGGATCGGCTGGCGGCCCCGGAATCCGGCGCCGAATCTTCCCGCCTGCCAGGCATTGTACTGGGCCGTGATCTGGCCGCCGCCGCCGGTGTCTTCACCGGAGATGTGGTACACCTGATTTCTCCCCGCGGCATGATTTCTCCGGCCGGGCACATGCCGTCTGTGCGGCGGTTCCGGGTTGCGGGCACTCTCCATACCGGATTGTATGAATATGACAGCGTCACGGCCCTGGTGGATCTTTCCGCAGCGGGACGCCTGACCGGCGCCAGAACCCGCATCTATCTGCGGTGCACTTCCGCTGAAAAGGCGGAAGAGGCGGCGGCACGTCTTTGTTCCGTGTTTGCCGGGGCCGGGGAACACGGCCTCACCGCCACGGAGTGGCAGGCTCATCACCAGTCCCTCTTTTTTGCCCTGAAACTGGAAAAAATCTGCATGTCCCTGCTTCTTGGCCTGATCGTCCTGGTGGCGGTCTTTAATATCAGCGGTTCCCTGTTTATGCTGGTGGTGGAAAAACGGATGGATATCGCCATGCTGAAGTCTTTGGGCGCCACTGACGGCATGATCCGGTGGATTTTCACCATGCGGGGAGGGCTGCTTGGTGTCATCGGAATGGCGGTGGGAGCCGTGGCTGGCACCGGGGCTTGCATGGCCCTGGACCGATGGCCCCTTGTCCGGCTTCCCGCCCGGCTTTTCCTGATGGAAGAGATTCCGGTCCGGCTGATGCCCGCCACCGTTATCACTGTGATCGGGGCGGTTCTTTTCCTGTCTCTTATTGTCTCTTTTCCGCCTTCGGGAAAAGCGGCGCGCATCAATCCGGTGGATATCCTGCGCCATGGTGGATAACGGAAAAATCGTCCAGAAAGAGGCGGATGCGGAAAAATCCGTCATTATCCGGGCATCCGGTATCCATCGCAGCTTTGCCTCCAGTGATCAGACCCGGATTGATATTCTGCGCGATCTGGACCTGGCGGCGGGGGAGGGCGACCGGCTGGCGGTGGTCGGTGCTTCCGGCATCGGTAAATCCACATTGCTTCATATTCTTGGGACCATTGACCGACCCGATGCCGGAACCGTGCATATCCGGGGGGAAAATCCCTTTGCGCTGGAATCCGGCGCACTGGCCCGGTTTCGTAATGAACATATCGGTTTTGTATTTCAATTCCATCATCTGATGGCCGAGTTTTCCGCGCTCGAAAATATCATGATGCCCCTGCTCATCTCCGGCGAATCCCGCAGGAGGGCCCGGGAGAAGGCTGCCCACTTCCTGGACCGGGTGGGACTCTCTCATCGCGGAGACCACCGGGTCACGGCCCTGTCCGGCGGCGAGCAGCAGCGGGTGGCGCTGGCCAGGGCCATTGTTCATCGTCCGGGCTTACTGCTGGCCGATGAGCCCACCGGGAACCTGGACCGGAAAAATTCCGAAATCATTCATGAACTCCTGCTGGAGCTGAGCGCCGAAACCGGCGGAACCGTTATCGTGGTGACCCACAGTCCGGACCTGGCCGCACTCATGGACCGGCGGTTGACCCTGCGGGACGGTTGTCTTTCGGAGACATGACCGGTTTCATGGAGGCCGCGCCCGTGATCCGGGAGAAAATTTCCAGGAGGCGAGTTATGAATCAAACGCGAGACACTTTTTTTTCATTGATCCGCATCCCCTGCTTATTCGGGGCCTTTCTGCCGGTTCTGCTCCTGGCGCCCCCGTCCCTTGCGGGAGATCAGGTGGGCGTCGCCGTTCTTCCCTTTGATATCCATTCCCGGGACGGGCGGGAGTATCTTGAGGAAAATCTGCCGAAAGTCTTCGCCCGGTTCCTCACGGATGAGGGGGCAAAAGTGATTCCTCCGGAACCGGAAAACTGGAAGGAAAACTGGAGGGAAACGGTGAAGGACGCCGGGGGAATCCGGCGTTATGGACACACCCTGGGGGCGGATTATGTCGTATGGGGCAGCCTGACCCGCGCCGGCAGTCAGATCAGCATTGACGCCAGGCTGATTTCCGTTACCGGCACCGGACCGCCCAGGATTTTTTATGCCCAGGGAGCCGGGGTGGAGCGTCTGTCCGTTACCGTGAGGGATCTGGTCCGGCGTATGGGATTGACCCTGTTTGAAAAGGCACAGGTGGCGGGGATCGAAGTCAGGGGAAACAAACGGATCGAGGCAGACGCTATTCTCCGGGTCATCAAGACTCGTCCCGGGGATGTCTTTCTGCCGAGAACCCTGTCGGAAGATCTCAAGGCCGTATACCGCATGGGATATTTTGAAGATATCCGCATCGACTCCACCGACGGCCCTGACGGGAAAATGATTGTTTTTCATGTAAAGGAAAAGCCGACCATCCGCAAAATCCGGATTCAGGGGAACCGTGTTTTTGAAGACAAGGAAATCCTGGAAGCGCTTACCATCAAAACCGGCGCTCTTCTGAATGTATATCAGATACAGGGAAATCTGCGCCGTATTGAAGCCCTGTACAAGGATAAAAATTACCATAATGTCCAGGTGGAATACCGGGTGCATGATACGGGGACAAATCAGGGAGACCTGGTGTTCACGATAGAGGAAGGTGGCAAGGTCCGGGTAAAGGAGATCAGATTTATCGGGAACAGGGTCCATGATGAGGACGAGCTGAAGGACCAGATGCAGACCACGGAAAAAGGATTCTGGTCGTGGCTTACCTCGTCCGGCGATCTGAAACGGGAAGATTTGCAGCAGGACGTCCTGCGGTTGACTGCTTTTTATCATAATAACGGATATATAGATGCAAAGATCGGTGAGCCTGAAGTGGTATACAAGGAAGACTGGATCTATATCACCATAAAAGTAAATGAAGGAGAGCAGTTTCGTATCGGGAAGGTTGCGGTTACGGGTGACCTGGTGGAAGACGAGGCGGCTTTATTATCACGGCTTAAGCTTTCCCCGGGGGCGCTTTACAGCCGGGAAACGGTGCGCAGTGATCTTTTGACCCTGAGTGATATCTACGGAGACCTGGGGTATGCCCATGCCGATGTCGCGCCCAGAATCAGAAAGAATGCGGAAGACCTGCTGGTGGATGTCAGCTATGATGTGCGCAAGGGAAAAGAAGTTTTTTTTGAAAAAATTATCATCAGCGGGAATACGGAAACCCGGGACAAGGTGATCCGGCGGCAGCTTCCCTTCACGGAGCAGGGAAAATACAGCGGGGCCCTGCTCAAGCGCGGGATGCGGAATATGCGCCGTCTGGATTATTTCGAGGATGTCAAGATCAATACGAGAAAGGGATCGGCCGAAGACCGCATGATCGTGAACGTGGATGTGCTGGAAAAACCCACCGGTACATTCAGTTTCGGCGGCGGTTATTCCAGCATGGACAAGCTGTTTTTCATGGCGTCGGTGAGCCAGCGCAATCTTTTCGGCCTGGGCCAGATCCTCCAGCTCAAGGCGGAGCTGGGCGGCAGTTCCAATAAATTCACCTTCAGCTTCACCGAACCCTGGCTCTTTGATATGCCCCTGTCCGCCGGAACAGACCTGTACAACTGGGAGAGAGACTGGAATACCTATGACCGGGAAAGCCTGGGCGGAGTGCTCCGCTTCGGCTATCCCGTCCTGGACTATACCCGCCTCTATCTGAGCTACCGGTATGATATCGGCGATGTCAAAAATATCACGGAAAACGCTTCCAGAGATATCCTGGAGCTGGAAGGCGAAAATGTGACGTCCAGCGCGACCGCGACCTTGAAATATGATTCCCGGGACCGGCCCTTTAACCCCACCGAAGGGGGAAATCATAAATTCAGCGTGGAATATGCGGGGCTTGGCGGTGATATCGGCTTTACCAAATATACCGCCGAGGTCGGGCAGTATATCCCCCTGTTCTGGAACACGGTGGGCTATCTCCACGCCAGGGGGGGGTATGTGAAGCAGAATCAGGATCTTCTGCTGCCTGACTACGAGAAATTCTATCTGGGCGGCATCAATTCCCTGCGCGGATTCGACTGGCGGGATATCTCCCTGAAAGATGAGGACGGCGCTGATATCGGCGGATACCGCTTCGCTCAGTTCAACGCGGAATTTATTTTTCCGCTGATCAGGGATGCCGGCGTCATGGGTGTGATATTTTACGATACCGGCAATGTGTATGACCGCTCTGGCAGCATCCGGTTTGCTGATTTCCGCCAGAGCTGCGGCGCGGGCTTTCGCTGGTATTCGCCCATGGGGCCCATCCGCGTGGAATACGGCCACGTTCTGGACGTAAAGGAAGGCGAGGAGGACGGCCGCTGGGAATTTGCAATGGGCCATACCTTCTGATCTGCTGCCATCCGTCATGAACCAGGGAAATTTGGCTGAAACAACGCAATACCGAAGAATATAAAACCGGCGGCGATCCGCCATACAGAAAGGCGAAACATGAAATCCAGAAAAACGATGTTCACCGGAACCCTTTCCCTCCAGGCCGCACTGATCGGCTTCCTTTCTTTTTTTGCGGTCGTCGCCCTGACAGCCTCCCCGGCCCTTGCCGCCGGCAAGATCGGCGTCATTGATTTTCAGCGGGTGCTCAAGGAATCCAGGGGCGGAAAGGCCGCCAAGGCCCAGATTGAAAACCGGGGCAAAAAAATGGAGGCCGAACTCAAGGCCAAGGGCGAAGAGCTGGAAAAGCTGAAGAAAAAACTGGAGGCCGAAGCCCTGGTCATGAACGAGGACGCCCGCAAGGAAAAGGAGCGGGATTTCCGCATCCGCGTCAATGATTTCAAAAGTATGCAGCAAAATTACGCCCGTGATTTCAAGCGGTTCGAGGCGGACGTCATCAAGAAGGTCCAGAAAACCGTGTTCAAGCTGGTGGAGGGCATCGGCAATAAAGACGGCTATACCCTTATTCTGGAACGCGCCATGACCCTGTACCACGATGATGCCGTGGACCTGACCGACAAGCTGATCAAAAGCTATGACGCCGTCAAATAAGCCGGACGCCCCGGCGGGCCGCGCCATATCCTTCCGTCTTTCGGAACTGGCGGAGCGCGTCGGCGGCGAGGTCTTTGGCGACGGGGGAAAAGTGATTTCCGGGGCCGGTCCTTTTGAAACCGCCGGACCGGAGGATGTCGCCCAGGCCGGGTCCGCCGGATATCTGAAGCGGATTTCGGATACCGCCGCCGGGGCCCTGGTGGTTCCCGCCGGAAAGGCGCCGGAAGGACGCGACGGCATTGCCTGCCCTGTGCCCGCAGCCGCCTTTGCCCGCATCCTGCAAATTTTTTATCCCCGCCGGCCCGGCGCCGGTCATATCCATCCCGGCGCTCATCTGGGAGACGATATTTCCCTGGGAGAGAATGTGGATGTCGGTCCGGGGGCCGTCATTGGCGACCACGCAGTGATCGGTTCCGGAACCCGCATTCATTCCGGCGCGGTCATTGAGCCCCATTCCGTCATCGGGAGCGATGGCGAAATTTATGCCAATGTGGTCATCCGCGAACGCTGCGTCGTCGGGGACCGGGCCATCCTGCATCCCGGTGCGGTCATCGGCGGGGACGGATTCGGCTTCGCCCCGGACGGGATCCGGTACCATAAAATTCCCCATACTGGCATCGTGCGGTTGGGGGATGATGTGGAAATCGGGGCCAACGCCGCCATTGACCGGGGGACTTTTGGCGAAACCCGCATCGGCAACGGCGTGAAAATCGATAATATGGTCCATGTGGCCCATAATGTCACGGTGGGCGACCATACGGTGCTGGTGGCCCATGTCGGCATTGCGGGCAGCACGCATATTGGCCGGCATTGCGTCATCGCCGGTCAGGTCGGCATTGCCGGTCATCTGAAACTGGGCGACCACGTTACCGTCGGCCCCCAGTCCGGCGTGGCCGCGAACCTGGATGCCCACCAGGTGGTGACGGGTTCTCCCGCCATACCCCATCGCCGGTGGCTGCGGGTCGTCCGCCAATTATCCAGGCTTCCCGAACTGGCCGGGGAGCTGCGCGAGTTCGGAAAACGTCTGGCCAGGCTGGAGGAAAAATCATGACGGACCCGAAATCCGATCCCGATAATGCCCCGGCTCTTCCTGTTTCCATTGATCGGATCATGGAGTGCCTTCCCCATCGGTATCCCTTTCTGCTCATTGACAGGGTCATTGCCATGGTTCCGGATCAGGAAATCACCGCCATCAAGAATATCACCTTCAATGAGCCGTTTTTTCAGGGGCATTTTCCGGGAAACCCGGTCATGCCCGGTGTTCTGATCATTGAAGCCATGGCCCAGGCCGGGGGCGTTCTGGTGATCGAATCCGCACCCGGCGGCCGTCAGGGCCAGTCCGTTTTGTTCATGGGCATTGACAAGGCCCGATTCCGCCGGCGGGTGGTTCCCGGGGATGTCCTGCGGCTGGACGTCGGTATTTTACAACAACGCAGAAAAGTGGTCCGCATGAGAGGTCAGGCATACGTCGGCGACGAGCTGGCGGCCGAGGCCGAACTGCTGGCCAGTTTCGGAGACGAAATCGCATGATCCATCCAGCGGCAATCGTAAGCCCGGACGCCCGGATCGGCAGGGACGTGGAAATCGGTCCCTTCACCATCATTGCGGAAAACGTCGTCATTGGCGACCGGGTGAAAATCGGCCCCCATGTGGCCGTGGATCCCTACACGGAAATCGGCCCCGAATGCCAGATCTTCCAGTTCGCCTCCATCGGTGCGGCACCCCAGGCCATCCGGTTTGATGGCGAGGAAAGCTGGGCCCGCATCGGGCGCGGCTCCGTGATTCGCGAATTCGTGACCATCAACCGGGGCACGGCCTTTGGCGGCGGCGTCACCGAGGTGGGCGAGCGCAATTTTCTCATGGCCTATTGCCATATCGCCCACGATTGCCGCACCGGCCGGGAAGTCATCATGGCCAATAACGCCACTCTGGCCGGGCACATCACCATTGAAGACTACGCCACCATCGGCGGCCTGACGGCGGTGCATCAGTTCGTCCGCATCGGCAGATACGCCTATGTGGGCGGCAAATCCGCCGTTACCAAAGACGTGCCGCCCTACGTCATGGCCTCCGGGGACCGGGCCCGGCTCTATGGCCTCAATTCCGTGGGCCTGAAACGGCGGGGCATTCCCCCCGAAGTCATTTCCCAGTTGAAAAAGGCCTACCGGATCGTCTTTCGCATCGGCATCACCATGAACGAAGCCATTGAGCGGGTGAAGGCGGAAGTGGAGCAGTCGCCCCATATCGTGGATTTCGTGAAATTTCTGGAGTCCAGCACGCGCGGCATCACCCGCTGAGGACACCGGGGACAAAAAAGGAGTCCTGCATGAGGGAGAAGAAGCTCCGGGCCGCTGTGGTGGGTGTTGGTTACATCGGCAAATTCCACGCGGAAAAATTCGCCGCCATGCCCGATGTGGAGCTGGTGGGCGTGGTCGATCCGGACGAAGATCAGGCCCGGCGTACGGCAGCGGCCCACCGGACCGCCGCCTTTTCCGGTCACCGGGATCTCTTCGGCAAGGTGGACGCCGTCAGCATCGCCTCTCCCACCCCCACCCATTTTGCCGTGGCCCGCGATTTTCTGGAAGCCGATGTGGATGTGCTCATCGAAAAACCGGTAACCGTCACCCTGGAAGAAGCCGACCGCCTCATTGACCTGGCCGAATCCAGAGGCCTGCTCATCCAGGTGGGCCAGCTGGAGCGCTTCAATTCCGTGGTGCGCCCCCTGAAAGATCTGGTGGTCCGCCCCCTCTTCATCGAATCCCACCGCGTCCACACCTTTAAAAACCGCTGCACCGACGTTTCCGTGGTGCTGGATCTCATGATTCACGATCTGGATCTGGCCCTCAGCCTGGTCAACGACGAAGTTTCTCAGGTCCACGCCGCCGGCGCCGCCGTGGTATCGGATCATGTGGACATCGCCAACGCCCGCCTTGAATTTGCCGGCGGCTGCATCGCCAATATCACGGCCAGCCGCATTTCCATGAAAAACGAACGCAAGCTGCGGATTTTCCAGCGGGATTCCTATGTCTCGGTGGACATGGGCAACCGCGAGGTCACCACCGTGACCCCGGCGGAAGGCGGACTGGGAGACGGCCCCATCCCCCGCATGACCATCCGCACCGACCGCCTGGAATCCGGGGACGCCCTGGCCGACGAACTGACCTCTTTCGTGCGGGCCGTGCGCCGCCGCACGCCCCCGGAGGTCACCGGACGCATGGGCCGCGACGCCCTGCAGGTGGCCCTGTCTGTCATGGAACAGATTCAGGCCGCCGCCCGCAAGGCCCTTGGCACCTCAATGAACTGACGGCGATAAAATGACCGAGACCCGAGAGGACGCCCGCCGCCCCGAAGATTTTCCCCGAAACCGCCCCGGAACCGCCGCTGCCCTGATCATGATCTCCGCCGGAGAGGCATCCGGAGACCACCACGCCGCCGCCGTTGTCCGCGCTCTGCGGGAGCGGCGGCCCGAGGTCCGCCTGATCGGCCTGGCCGGGCGGGAGATGCGCGCCGCCGGGGTGGCCTCTCTGTACGAAGCCGAAAAACTGGCCGTGGTGGGGCTCACCGAAGTTGTGGCCAGACTGCCGGTGATTCTTTCCGCCATGACAGCGGCCCGCCGGGCCATCCGGCAACGGCGGCCAGATCTGCTGATCCTCGTGGATTATCAGGATTTCAACCTGCGCCTGGCCCGATACGCCCGGCGGTTTGGCGTGAAAACCCTGTTTTACATCGGCCCCACGGTCTGGGCCTGGCGGCGGGGGCGTGTCTACGCCCTGCGCGACTGCGTGGACCACATGGCCGTGATTCTGCCCTTTGAGGAAAATTTTTATCGCCGGTACCGCCTGCCTGCCACCTTTGTGGGCCATCCCCTGCTGGAACCCCATGGTTCGGCCGTGGATTTCTCCGCCGGTCCGCCCCCGCCGGAGCGCTTTGCCGCGCCCGTCACCGTGGGGCTGTTGCCGGGTTCCCGGAACAGTGAACTCCGCCGCCTGCTGCCGCCCCTGCTGGAAACGGCCTGCCGCATGGCCGAAGAGGCCCCGGATCTGCGCTTTCTGCTCTCCCGCGCCGATTCCGTGGACCGCGGCCTGTTCGCGGAAATTCTGGAGCGGCATCCGGCGCCGGCCAACACGGAAATCGTGGACGGAGTGGCCCCGGCAGCGGCCCGATGCGGATTCGCCATTGTGGCCTCGGGAACCGCATCGCTGGAAATCGCCCTGGCGGGCGTCCCGTTCATGGTGGTCTACAAGGTTTCCCGCCTCAGCTATACCATCGGACGCGCCATGATCCGGGCGCCCTTCATCTGCATGGCCAATCTCATCGCCGGAAAGGAACTGGCCCCGGAATTCATTCAGGGCGACATCCGCCCTGAGATTCTGGCGGCGGAGGCTCTTGGCCGCATCCGCCGGCCGGATTTCCTCTTGTCTGTGAGCAGGGAGCTGGCGGCTCTTTCCCGCCGCCTGGGCTCGTCCGGGGCTGCGGAAAGGGTGGCCGCAGCCGCCTGTTCCCTTCTGGCCGGGGGTTCCGCCAGAGACGAGGCCCCGGCCGACAAGGGGAGGTCCGCATGAAAATTCGTCTGAATGAAAACGGATGGCGTCTAACGGGCTGTCTGGGAGACGCCTTGATGCGGGGAATTTTTTTCGGTGTCCGGTTTACGGAGATCGACCGGCATCATGTGGAGGATTCCCTGTCCCGGGGCGCGGCTGTCGGCGCGGTCTGGCACGGCAGATGTCTGCCCCTGGCGTTTCGATTCCGGGAGTACGGCGCCGCTGCCATGGTCAGCCGGCATACGGACGGCGAAATCATGGCGCGGATCCTGCGTCGGCAGGGAAATCTTTCCGTGCGCGGCTCCACTTCCCGGGGCGGGCGCAAGGCCCTGGGAGAGATGGTGCGCCTGGTAAAGGCCGGACATCCCGCCGTGTTGACCCCGGACGGTCCGCAGGGGCCGCGATTCAAAGCCCAGAGCGGCGTCATCGCCCTTTCCCGGAAAACCGGGGTTCCCATCGTGCCCGCCGGCGTGAGTGCCGACCGGGCCTGCGTGTTTTCCTCCTGGGACCGCTTTCAGCTGCCGCTGCCTCTTTCCCGCTGCGTCATCCTGTACGGCGAGCCCATCCACGCCTCCCCGGACCCGGCGGATCACGAATTCGACCGCCGCCGACTGGAATTCCACCTGAACCGCCTCACCCGCATGGCGGACCGGATGACGGGCCAGGATCCCAAAAACGGGCCGGGGCCGCCGGAGGAACCGGATTTTGGGGCGGCGTTTTAGACCGGCTTTTTGTTTCAGATTTTCTTTATGTATTGGGTGCCTTTTCTGAATATTTTGATAATGATGAAATCGCATTGAATTCGTTCCACAACTCGCTAAATATGAATGAACAATGAAATTTGAAATGGCAACAACCATATGCAATCGGAAACAAAAAAGCGGCGCTCTTTCCTTATCCTGCCTCTTTTGCCAGTGATGTGGAACAGTATGTGCGGTAATGGGCGATGGTGGCCATCAGTCCATCTGAAAAACCAGACTGCCCATCCGGCAGGGGGGGGGAGAGCATAGACGTAACCGGGGAGAAAAGATTGTGAGCAAGAATAAAATAAGAGCGGCTTACCGGGAATCAAAAAATATCTATGATAACGTATTGACACAGAAAGGCTTTTTATCAAAAATTTACATAAAGGTTTTCTGGGGTGTGGATGATTTGATAATTGCCGAGAAGATACTGTCATGGATACCGGATAATTTCAGTGGTCAATTATTGGATGTTCCAGTGGGAACAGGGGTTTTTACCTGGAAGAAATATCAGGAAATGGAAAACGCAAGAATTATTGGGTTGGATTATTCGGATGACATGCTGGAAAAAGCAGCAACAAGATTCAAAGATATAAAAAATATTGAATTAATACAAGGTGATGTTGGGAATCTCAGATTTGAGGACAATAGTTTCGATATGGTCTTGTCAATGAATGGTTTTCATGTTTTCCCGGATAAAAAAAAGGCGTTTTCTGAAGTGTTTCGTGTGCTGAAACCTGACGGAAGATTTATTGGTTGTTTCTATGTCCAAAAGGAGAAACTGTTAACCGATATTGTTGTTGATATGGTATTGAAGAAAAAGGGCTGGTTCTCATCTGATCAGTTGACAAAGGATGAGGTGATTGCAGTATTAAATAAACAATACGAAAAGCTAGAATTTGAGAATAAAAATGCAATGATATGGTTTAATTGCGAGAACAAGCGCCTGACGATCTGAATTACAGGGGATAAAAGGACATTCTTAAAATGAAGCCCCTTCTCCGCCAGACTGTTCAAAAATTGATTTCCGGAAAACCGCCCTTCCGCAGAATCAAACTCCAGGACCGCCATCGCGCCATCCTCGGCATGATCCGGGAAAACACCGGCCGCCTTTTGCTGGCAATGGGCTGCATGATGGTCGTTGCGGTCACATCCGCCGCCACCGCCTTTCTGGTGAAGCCGGTGCTGGACGACATCTTCATCAGCCGGGACAAGGGGATGCTGCTGACCATCCCCGCCGCCGTGATCCTGATCTATTTCCTGCGCGGGGCCGGAACCTACGGCCAGGAATACCTGATGAACCATGTGGGGCAGGATATCATCCGCCGCCTGCGCAACCAGCTCTACGACCATATTCAGGATCTGCCCGTCTCCTTTTTTCAGGGCGAACGCACCGGCGTGCTCATGTCCCGCATCACCAACGACGTGAACATCATCAAAAATATGGTGTCCTCTTCCGTCACCTCCACGATCCGGGATTTCTTCACCATTGTTTTTCTCACCGGCGTGATCTTCTACCGGGACTGGAAAATGGCGATTTTCGCCTTTGTGGTCCTGCCCGCCGCCTTTTATCCCATTGTGGAGTTCGGACGCCGGGTCCGGCGCATTTCCACCGGCGTGCAGGAGGCGATGGCCGAGATGAGCGCCTTTCTGCACGAGACCTTCACCGGCAATAAAATCGTCAAGGCCTTTGGCCGCGAAGACTATGAAAAGGACCGCTTTGCCGTGCGCACCCGGCGCCTGTTCGATCTGGAAATGCGGCAGGTGCGCATCAACGCCCTGAGTTCGCCGGTCATGGAGTTTCTGGCCGGCATCGGCATTGCCTTCATCATCTGGTACGGCGGCTCCCGCGTGGTGGAAGGCGCCTCCACGGCCGGCACCTTTTTCAGCTTCATGGCCGCCGTGCTCATGCTCTACGATCCGGTGAAAAAGCTGAGCAAGGTCAATAATCAGGTCCAGCAGGGACTGGCTGCCGCCGACCGCGTTTTCGACGTGATTGAGCGCGAGCCGGACGTGGTGGAGGCCGCCGATCCGGTCCAGATTGCCGACGGACCGCACCGCGTGCGGCTGGAATCTGTCTCGCTTTCCTACGACGGGGGCCGCACCTGGGCCTTGCAGGAGGTGGATCTGGACGTGGCCGCCGGGGACGTGGTGGCCCTGGTGGGCGGCAGCGGCGGCGGGAAAACCAGCCTGGTCAATCTGATTCCCCGGTTCTACGACGCCGCCAGCGGGCGGATTCGAGTGGACGATGTGGACGTGCGCGACGCGGCCGTGGCTTCGCTGCGCCGCCAGATCGCCCTGGTGACGCAGGAGGCCATTCTTTTTGACGATACCATTGCCGCCAATATCGCCTACGGCCGTCCCGACGCCACGCCGGACGACGTGATTGCCGCCGCAAAAGCCGCCTTTGCCGACGATTTTATCCGCGCCTTTCCCGACGGCTATGAAACCCGCATCGGCGAACTGGGCGGACGCCTTTCCGGCGGACAAAAGCAGCGCCTCTGCATTGCACGGGCCCTGCTGAAAGACGCCCCCATTCTGATTCTGGACGAGGCCACCTCGGCTTTGGACGCGGAATCGGAGCTGTGGGTGCAGAAAGCCCTGGAAAACCTCATGTGCGGCCGCACCACCTTTGTGATCGCCCATCGCCTTTCCACCATCCGCCATGCGGACCGGATCGTGGTGCTGGCGGACGGGCGCATTGTGGAGGAGGGAGGGCGCGAAGATCTGCTGCGCCGTAACGGGGAGTACGCGAAACTGCATCGGATGCAGTTTTCGGGGGCGGGCTCTTGAATTGCACCGCGATTGCGAGGCGCCACCAGGTGACGGGGGGTACCAGATGAGAATTTGGGACATAAATCCAGGATATCTGAATAGACAAAGTCTGCTTGGAGAACATCGGGAATTACATGGAATTGTTTCAATCATTACCAATAACAAAAAAGGTTATTCCAGGCATCCAGAAACTCTTAGGTGGAAAGACTATGGATGGGCGTTGACAACTCGACATAAATTATTGGTATCAGAGATGGAATTGAGAAATTTCAATGAGAAAACTCCAGTCAGCATGCACAGTAATGAAGGTCTATGGCCATCTCTCTACATTGATAAACCAGGCGTTCAGTTTAAAATTTTAACAGAAAAATATAAAATAAAGGAAAAGGGGCGTATTATATTGCCTGAAACGCCCCAGGAACTTTGGAGTCATCATAAATACTCTGTTCTGGCCAGAGATATTCTCATGTATAAAGAAATTGGCAGAAATGTTGCCAAGATGCAGCCAAATGATGATTTTTCAGAACTTTCTAAAATACTGACAGAAAAATTACGTTGTGCGCCTTCTCCTGGGGGAATAAAAAATGCCGTGCAGCATATGTGGGGGCATGTTAAAAATTATTACTCAGGTTCAAAGAAACAGATTTCGACATGGTCTGTTTACGATATGTTTGACAACACTCAAAAAATTGCAGTCAAAATAAGAGAGCCATATTTAATGAATTCCACAGCTTTAAGTGAATTGAAAATATGGTTATAATCGGGCGAAATATCTTCCGGAATATCCGGCGGCAGGTTTTGTGGACATCAAATCGGCCCGGCGATGGGCCGCTGATTTTGTCCAATGGTATAACGAACAGCACCGCCATCACGTCATCCAGTCCGTCACCCCGGCCCGGCGGCACAACGGGGATGATGCGCGGATCCCCGGTCGGCGTCACGCGCTGTATCTGGAAGCCAGGCAACGGCACCCCGCCCGCTGGAGCGGTGCCGCACGAAACTGGGAGCCAGTGGCGGATGTCTGGCTGAATCGCCCGCCGGATTCTGACGGTAAGCCGGCCATTCGCCGAACGTCGTTCCTTGCTTCTGATGTCCGTATCTTTGGTCAGAACAGGGAGGTTCCCGCTCCAATCTCCCTTCCCCTGGCGGCCTTGGGAGGGGGGAAGGAGCGGGTACGCTGAACTATTGTTTTTTTCCATTTTATGCGACATCTATCTTGACAAATAGCGGTACTACTGAATGAGAATCATATTTTAGTTTTAGAATCGCTTAATTTAGGGTAAAGGCTGAACCGGATTTAAAAAATTCAGATTATTACTACTTGTTACCATAGCGGCATGTTTCTTTCTTGCAAAAAACCATACGTTTTGATATATCTACATTTCCAGGCTATAGGCCGATTGATTCGATAAATTTTGGCTTTTCCCGTACATTCATTTTTATAAATATCAGATAGTTACACTTTAATCTATCAAAGTAGTACTATCCAAAGCGGGAGAAAACCAATGACTGTCAATACAAAAAACAAAATCATCCAGAATACAAGAATCTGCTCTTCGGAAACAGACCTTCTTGTTCAGGCCCATGCCCTGCCCAGACAGATTCTTGTTGAACATTTTTCCATCCGAACAGAATCAGGGCGGCAGATGGAAATCACTTCCGAGGCGGAACGCCTGGGAT